>Ga0209979_1000657_pt1 | contig 44377 bp, 62 predicted proteins | sample AnhtaG_FD_183114 | JGI IMG/M metagenome (GOLD analysis project Ga0209979, IMG submission 183114) | Deep subsurface microbial communities from Anholt, Denmark to uncover new lineages of life (NeLLi) - Anholt_01485 metaG (SPAdes) (version 2) | ecosystem: Environmental > Aquatic > Marine > Oceanic...
CTTGAAGCAATGAGAGATGGGAGTTGGCGAGAAAAAGAGGTTATGGTTGCCCAAGAAAGGGGGGTACGGTGTCCTTTTTGCGATAAGGAACTAGTTGAGATGGAGCGAGATACATGGGTTTATGTCCAATTCCCTGCTGTTTTTGTAGAAGAGCCTGAATGTAATTCTCCATATTTTAGTAGTGCGTATTTGAACTATTGGATTCCACTAGAAGAGTTTAAGCGGATGTTGAAGGAGCTTAAATAACCGTGTCGCAGAAGGGAAATTATGTAAACTAGGAGGTGAAGATGGGATTTGTATATAAAAATTGCCCTGTATGTAGTGGTCAAATCGTCTTGGGTTCTGATGGTTCTATGTGGGAGAGCTTTTGTGTTTGTGAAATGAATCTTCAGTATGAACAACAGGAATTTGAAAGGATGCAAAAAGAGAAAGAGAGGGAAGAAGAGGAGGAATGAATGAGGGAGATAATTGAATGTCCTATATATTGCCATCCATGCCATGATTTAACTGAGGCAAAAGAAAAGTTGGATAAATTGACTGTTTCCCATCAAACTGTTTTAAAGCTATGGGGACTTGATAAAAAATGCCTTTGTATAATTACGGAAGGAAAAAGAGGGTGGGAAATTTATACTTCTGATGGAAAATGCTTACTTGTTACATTGCCCTATATGACCAGTATCGCATAAGGAATATGTCAACTAAGGAGGCAAAAATGACACAAGAAGAAATGAAAGCCTGGATTGATAAAGCCCCATACCAGGCCCTACTTGAAAAGTGGCGATTTGCCCCAAGCGGAAGCCCCTGGTTCCAAGGAGAAGTGGGGACATATTTCGAGAAGATTATGAGAAAAAAGAAAGAAGAGGTAGGGGAAGAGGCAGCCGTCAGGGCCAGCAAAAATATAGGCTGGGGCCGATGAGCATAAAATATGACTCAAGAAAAGAGTGCAGGCGTTTTAATGATGGATTTTGGAAGTGGTTGTTCTCTGCATACTGGAGCGTGAGTAAGTGGGGGGATCGTGAGTGGGGCATAAGAATCTTTGGAGTGGTTGTTGACAATGAACCTAAAGGGGGAACGGTATGAATGAATTGTCAGAATTAATTAAGCGATTAATCCCACCTACGAGAAGCAAGGAGTATGCTTATAAGATGGGGAAAGACTGCGCTAAGAATGGAGCAAACACTACCAACTGTCACTTCTCGATTTTCTCATCTAAGGAAAATACAGACGCTTGGGAGAGAGGCAAGAATGGTCGAGTCTTGCTGTAAAGAGTGTGGAGGAGAAGTTATTTTAATTGAAGGTTGGTCGCTTGAAGCTGCTGGATATGGTTATGGCACTTTTAAATGTTTAGAATGTGGAAAAGAATCAAGTTATTATGGCGAAGGATTAATAACGAAGGAGAAAAGGAAGAATAAAAAGGAGCAATAAAATGCAAACCAAAACTTACAAAGAGATCCCATTATTTAGGATCTCATCGAATCCTAATAATCCCAGGAAGAATTTCTCCGGGCCCCAATTTGAGGAGCTCATTGAGTCAATCCGGCAAAAAGGCGTTATTGAACCTATTATCGTCCGCTCGAGATCTGGCAAGAATACCAGTTACGAAGTAGTCGCCGGGGAACGTCGCCTTAGAGCTGCTTGCCTTGTCTCCGAGAATAAAAATGTCCAGTCCAAGATCCCTGCGATTATAAGAGAGCTCACAGATGATGAGGCCTTCGACTTTATGGTCATCGAGAACCTGCAGCGTGAGGATCTGACCCCATTTGAGGAGGCCCAGAGTTACAAGCAATATTTTGAGAAGAAAGGAAAAGGATCCATTCCGGAGCTGGCAACCAGGATCGGAAAGAGTGCCGGCTATATCCGGAGAAAGATTGCGGTCCTCTCACTCCCGGGGGATATCCTCAAGGCCTGGGAAAAAGAAAAGGTCTCCTTCAGCCATCTCGAGCAGCTGCGGAGATTAAAGAGCAAGCAAGCCCTAAAGGAAGCCTTCGATTATGCTACGGGAGCAAGGTTCGGAATGGGAGACGACGGGGTGGCCTCGAAGCGCCAGCTGAAAGAGCATATAGACAACGCGGCGCCCTCGCTCAAGGATGCGCTTTTCGACCTTGAAAAGCAGGGCTGCACAACTTGTGGCCAGAATTCAGACGTCCAGCAGGAGCTCTGGGAGATCGGCGGGATGGAGGGGATCCATTGTCTAGATAAAAAATGCTTTAAGCAGAAGCAGAATAACTTCCTCCAGGCCAACTGGAAGCAATCAAAATACCGGAAGCGCCACGGCACCACTGGATTCCGGTTCCGGGAAGATCTCCAATGGGGAGGATTCTTTAGCTTTGAATATAGAAATAAGCCGATTAAAAAATGTAAAGAATGTCCTAAGTTTGTGACGCTCCTGCACGTTGACGGGAGGATAGAAACGGGCCAGGTTTGTATCGGTGAGGAGAAATGCTTTGAGACGGTCCAGCGGTCGAGTAGAGCAACGGACGCGGCGGTAGAAAGAGAAGAAAGAAAGGAACCGGAAGGCCCGCGAGTGGCCTGGCATGGTGAATACTTCCGGGAAGAGTTCTTGAAAAAGAGGCTCCCGGAGCGCTATCAGGAATTCAATCAAAACCATCTAAAAATGGCGCGGATGGCGTTCTTCGCCTTCGTCAAATCGGATAACGAGATCCTCAGTTTCATGGCCAAGATAATCAAACTTAAAGAACACTACGAAGACAAGAAGCTATTCGAACGGATCGCGAAAATGGAGCTGGACGAGATCCAGGAGCTCACACAGAAATGCGCACTCAAAGTCATTATGAGACATTGGCCAGTAACTTGTGAGGGCCGGCTGGCTGCAGCTGCGCACCTGGGGATTGATTTGGCAAAGGAATTTGCCGTCACTCAAGACTATCTGGAGCACAAGACGATCGGGGAAATGCTCGAGTTCGGAGAGAAGTCCGGGATCTTTAAGAGCAAGATGGTCCAGGACTACTTGATCAAAACTCTCAAAAAGAAACCCGGGAGATTCGATAGCTGCAAGAAGACGGAGCTCATCGATGTCTTCCTGGAATCTGGAGTGAACCTTGTTGGCAAAGTCCCGGATGAGATCATACCGAAGAAGAAATAAAAATCAATATATTGTGGTGTAAGCGCAGGGATCCACTTAGCTCGGAGAGTATTCACCACAACATATGGTGGAGGCTTAAATAGAAAACAAGATCTCTTTGACTATCCCGGGTGAACCAAAAGCAAAGCAAAGGCCTAAGTGGTTTAAGCATGGGACCTACACTCCTGAAAAAACAGTAAGCTATGAATCCTATATAAAGCAATTATTCGCAACTAAGTATCCCACCTTTATGCCAATTGGATCTCCGGTGACACTCCACATCTGGGCAGGACTCTTGATACCTAAGTCAGCAAGCAAGAAGAAGCTGGGTATGATGAAGCTGGGGATATTAGAGCCGGAAAAGAAACCAGACATGGACAATATTTTAAAGACCGTGATGGACGCTCTTGAGAAATTAGCCTATAACAATGACAGCCAAATTTGCCACCTTGTTTTAGATAAGGAATATTCAGAAAGGCCAAGGCTGGAGATAACTATTTCTTGGTAAACTTCCTACCCTCATGGGCAGCATACAGGGCCCGCTGGTGAGCGATTGCCATCTCCCTGCTTGTTGAGCACCCACGATTTTTACCATCATCATCATACACACACCAGGGCTTATTCTTTGGGCCAGTTTTGCGAATATGGTATGGCATCTATTTCCTCCTCTCTAATTTGTCTAGCCGATCATCGAGCTTTTTAATCTCGTCTTCTCTCTTCTCGTTCCATTTTTCTTGAGTGTCTTTAAAATCCTTTACTTGTTGGCAGAGTTTCGCGAGAGTTATGGAGTTCGGGTTATTTCTCTTGCTTATTTTTTTTATTAAAGGACGAACAACATCTCTTATAATTGTGTATAATATGAGAAGCAAAACCCCTTCAGTTCCAATGTTGCTTATGTTCATTATGATGCTCCCGCAACATATCCAAGCCCAAAAAAAACCGCGCTGTATAGGATATTTTTTAAGCTAAGCTTTAAGCCCGCTTTTCTAATTAGCTTGTCAGCCTCTTTGCCGGTTTCTTCTGCAATCTCATCGTAGGCTTCTTCTGCTGCAAGCTGTTCTTCCAGGCCCTTTCTTATGCTATGCTCATTTAGGTATTTCTCATACTGCTTAAAAGCTATGGAGGCCCAAAAGTTTCTTTGTTTTATTATCTTATCCTTCTCTGCCCTTTCGTTAAAGAATCTATCTTCCCATTGTTTTAAGAGGAGATCTTTATTAGCAATAATAAGAGTCGGGTCAGTAAGCGTTTCGCCTTCTTTTTTAAGGTCATAAATAATCTGAGCTTTTTCCTCATCTCTCTTTTGACTCTCGAGTATTTCCTTATCTAATTTTAAGTTCTCCTGCTTTAATTCCTTTATTCCTTTTTCTAGCTGCTCAGTATTTTCATCGGTTGCCTTGGTCTTTTCTACGAGAACGTCCTTACTCTTTTTCAACTCCTTCTTTGCTGCTGCTAATTCTCCCTTGAGTTTCTGATACCTTGCATCGGACCGGGGGCAAGCTCTCTCGACAATAAATATGGCCAGCACAAGAATGACGATACCAAAAATTACCGGTTTTATGTAGCTTTTCATTAATCACCAGCCCTAAATTTCTCATGTTTTTCAAACAGCCTCTTGCCTCCTACGCCTAAGAAGCCAAACGTCCAAACGCCAGCAAATTCAATGAACGGATATTCAGCAACAACCGCTTTGATGATAGATGCAAGGATGATCCCCAGGGCCCAGAAAACATAAGCCTTTTCAGTATTTAATTTTTTAATCATGCCACCTTGCTCCTTTCCTCCATTTCTCATCTATCCTTGGATAAATGAAATAGCCAACATCGATGTGAATAAAACTGCCAATTTCCTTATAAATCCCGATCCTTAGGACTGGTGCGGTTTTCTTAATAACCCTTGCCAGCTTATCCACTTCTTCTGGATTACAATCTAAATCTAAAGCTAATCCGAATAAATGGATACTATAGGCAAGCCCTCGCTCTGCCCTGTTTCTTTCCGGGCAACGATAGCCAGAGCTAATAGGAATGGGTTTACTCCATGCTTCACGAATATCATGGAAGTATTTAAAAAGCATCAAGAATGGAGCCCCCATCTCTGGCTCATTTTCTTCCGTAAATAAGTCAACCGGCAGCTTCTTGCAACACTTACAGCGATACTCGCTTTCAAGAATGAATGGAGCTATATATCGATCTTTATTTTTCATTGTTCTTTTTTCCATTTGCTTATTAAAATTCTCAATCTTTTTAGGAATCTTTCCGACCACAATCCAGGGATCCTTCTCCCCAATCGTTCCAGTCCTTTCCTCTCTTCCTTATCTGTCTCTAAATATTTTGTCCAGAATACAGTAGCCCTTGCTTCCGGGGGCATTTCAGCTAAGTTTAACCACCATGCTCTATCTGGAATGTCATAGACAATGCCATAATTCTTGAACCAACTAACAAGTCTCTTTCTATCTTCAACCGGCTGTTTTCTTATAAAGACTTTAATTTCACTGAGAACAGATCTATCTTTTATTTTTTCATCTTTAAGTTTTCTGTAATATCTGTTGGCCATCTCGTTGAGCTCTCTCTTTTGCTTGAGTTTCCTCGTTGATTCTTCCGTCTTTGCCTTTTCCAGTTGCTTTAGCTCTGTCTCTGAATATGCTGGGGTAGCTTTAAAAACTCTCTTTATAAGCGGAAGTCTTGTTACCATTTCCGTTGTTGTTTTTCTCTTATCTTTTTCAGGCAGGTCTTTCATAGCAAGGCTGAAGCCAGCGCTAACAAGACTTGTATAAACATTTCCCCGAGTAAAAACTTGGCTTAGAGAATACCCTAATCTGTCCGGAGACCATCCCGTTATGTCCCCTGCTTCTACCAATGCCGGGTGAGTGTATATCGTGTATTCTTCTCGAGGGGTTACTTTCTCTCCTCTCCAGATGTCTTTACGAAGCCAAAAATCTTTGTTGGCCATATATCCCATCATTCCATCTAGCGAAGGAGGCAAGAGTTGATCTGGTATTAGAGGAAGAAAATCTTGAATAGATTGTGTGACCTGGTCCGCATCGACCTCATCGCCCAATGCCTTTGCCATTAGGTTCTCAAACATAGTGCAGACAACTCTTTGTCCCTGGTCTTTAGCTATCTTAAAATACAGGTATCTTTCATTTTGATTTTTGTCTTTAAAACTCCAGGGCGTAGTGATGCAAAAATTATTAACCTTTTCTCTATCGGGTATGCTGTCCCAACATTCTTTATTGAAGTATCTATTTGCTAAATATACGCCACTAGCCAATGCTGCCAGTTGAGCAAATTTCCATAATGTCTGATAGGGCCTATCTGCCAAGGCCCTGAAGATCCCTCTTGTCCCCTGCACGGCTGCGTTAAGATATGGTATGCCTGAATCCAGAGCCTTCAATACATTTCCACCCTGGCTGAAGTCAAGATAATTCCTTGCAATCCATGTTGCCTCATGTGGTGACTTGCCCTGCCTCAATGCTCTTTCCCGGAGAGCTAACCTTGTCCAAATTTCTGATGTTTCACCAGCATAGCCCATGACCTTTTGTGCCATCATTATTTTTTCATTTGCATCTTTAAATGGTTTCCCTTGATGGGTTAGGAATGTCATCATCCCACCTTCATCTACATAATCAATAAATCTTCCCTTCCTTAAAAACACATCTCCTTTTGTCGCCTCTAAATCCTTGCCCATCTGTGCAAGAAACTTAGGGAAAAAACTTGAATACTCAGATGTTACGATCCAAACATGGCCGATGTCTCTAGGAAAATTAGTCAATGCAAAGCCGGGGTTTAGTCCTGTGGCCATGGGTTTCAAAAATCTACTTCCAGATATCCATCCGATTATATTTGCCATCTGTTCATTTATTAGCGGATCTCGAGTCAGCCACTCTTTAGCGTATTCGTCAGGCATTATCATTTCTTTTGTCTTACCCTCAATCATAGCCTTTATTTTTGTATGGCCTGCCGGTGCTTCCTGATAGATAGGCTTCCCCTCTTTTGTTGTCTTGTATACTTTAGCCAGTTTAAATATTCCATTATCAGGAATTTCTTTAGCGAGGTCATATGCTGCCTTATTTGCCCTGTTCCTGAAGATCCTTGCTTGTGTCCTCGAGATAACGGTTGAGAGAAGTGCCCTTGAGTTTGTCTCCATCACCTGTTGGCTTCCTTCATCCAGAGCCTTTATTCCGCTATCAGGGACCGTTATTGTTTTTCCGCCTATGATATAAGTTCTTTCTGGGTCAATATGCTGAATAAATCGTCTTGGTGAATAGACTCCTTTACTTTTTAAATTCTGATATGTTTGTTCATCGAGGAAGCCTTCGGATTTTGAATCGTCCAGGACCTTCTCCATCTCCTTGAAATAAAGATCTGCCCTTTCATTTATCTCTTTCGGTATTGTCTTTAGAAATTCAGCGTGCTGTTCTCCAGTCAGTCCATGTGGATGCCTTATTCCCTTTGCTAGCAACTTATCTTTTTCTTTTTTTACTTTTTCAAGTTCTCTCTCCGCTTTTTCTCTTGCCCTGCCTCCCCATCTTTCTATTCTCTCTGCCAGTATTTTCTCTTTTGCCTCTAAAGCATTAACCGCGTCTTCATCAACTTTCCTGTATTCAGATATGGCGACTGTCCTCCTTGACTGTATCGCTCTATTAAGCAAGTCTTCATCTGCCTTAGAAATTTTTGAGTATATTTTTTTAGAAGCTTCTTCAAGCAATCTCTCTGCCTTTGAGTTTGCGCCGGCAATTAGATCGTGATGGATTGCAGCCTCTTTGCCTAAAGGACCCATATCCTTAATTAAGTCCCTTTTTACATTTCCGCTTGTGTCAATGAGAGCACGCTTGGCTCCTCTAAATGCCTTTTTAAAGCTGGGCTTTCTTTTCTCTGCCAATAGCCTTTCGCTTTCCAGATACATCCATTCGACCTTGCCTTTATCAGTCTTTTGCAGCTCGCCCTTGAGCTCTTCCAGCTGCACTCTCTTTTTTGTTTTAGTCCTTTCTCTGATCCTTGCTATTGCCTCCTTGACTTCTTTCGTAAGAGGATAGCCAGAGTAAAGCTCCCAATCTTCTTTGGGAACTTTCTTGACATCAGTTATCACTTCCTTCATGTATTTTTCTATTTCTGAAGGAGAGAGACGTTCTCCCCATTTTCCCTTATAAGTCGCGCCAACTTTTAGTTTATCTTCTATTCCTAATTGTCTTGCATGTTTTTTAATTCTATCAATCCTGTCAGCTGTCAACTCACCGAGCTCCTCCATTTCTCCCGTAGGAGTTTTTACTGATACTTTTGCAAGGTCTATTCTTTCCGGGGCTTTTTCTATCTCAGGTTCAGGGGGTTCGGATTTCTTTGGTAGCTTTTTTTCCTTATACATTTCTCTTTCTTTCAAAAACTCTTTCTGTTCTGCCGTTAATTCCTTGCCTTCTTTTAATGCCTTCTCTATGGCTTTTGCCATAGGAGTATATCGTTTAAGCTCTACTGGCTCCTTACCTTTAGCAAGCTCAATAGCCTTCTCATTTATAATCTTTGTTAGAATCGTTTTTTCTTCTGGCGTAGCAGTTTTTCTTAAAACCACTAATTCCTTCATAGGCTTGCCTTCTAAGTGCGCTCTCATAGTGGCTTCTAATGTCGGCTCTGGGATGAGTGGCTCAGGCTTTTTTTCTTCTTGCTTGCTTATGTTTTTATCAAGGATTCTCTTTTCTTTTTCTACCCTGTCAATGCGTGAGTCGATTTCATTTGCCGCATAATATTTCTTTTCTTCTCTCAGTCCTCTTGCCTCACCTTTTAATTCTTCTATGTAATCTCCAATATCTTTACTTATTTCCTTTTGCGTTGCTAAAGGTTTGCCCATTGCTTGTTCCAGGTATCTTGTTTCCTCTCTTTTTTCAGCTTCAACTTCTTTAAATTCCTCATATTCTTCCCCTACTCTTTCTTCCTCTGCTAGCGCGGGCTCTTTTCTTGCTGGTAGTTTTTTTCGAGCAGCAAGTATGTCGTAAAGATCTACATCTCCTTCTATATTTGGATATTTATGAATTAATAATTGTGCTGCTATATCCATCGCTTTAGCATCAGGATCCTGCTCTGCTCCTATCATCCTTAGTGGGAGAATTTTTTGTAATTCAGAACGAGAGTAATCAGGATTAGGTTTTATCTTTCCTACTAAGTCATTAATATCCTGAAGTAACTCATCTTTATACTTAAAGGGCTTTATCTCTTTTCCTACTTTTTTAGCTTTTGGTTTTCCTAAAACTTCCTTACCTTTAGACTCGAAATATGCTGCTATCTCGCTTGCGGTTGCAATCTCCTCGTTTCCTTCCGCATACTTAGCTAGGTCTTTCCAAAGAACTCTGGGATGCTGCTCAAAAATAGCCCAGAGGCTTTCCAGCATATCCTTTTTCTCATAAAGAATTGGCGATGGTTCTACTGCAGTAGGCTTTGTCCAGGTTACATCAACGGATCCATCAGCCTTGGGGTTTATGTTTACTGTTGTTTCTGGTGGCTTCGGCTCTACCTCTCTATACATAGCGGCTAATCTCTCTGCCTCCGGAGTTTCGGGAGCAAAGATGGTTCCTCTTTCTGTGCCTATCCTTGTTGCGGGAGCCATCAATCTTGGCGCAACCCTCGGCACCGCTTCAGGTTTAATTGCAGTTTCCGGAGCTGCTGCCACCTCACCTATTCCCCTCATGAGAGGAGACCTCATTGTCCTTGTGCTTTTCATCATGGTTTGTATTTCTTGCTCCAAGGTCCTAAACTTGCTTATATCTCCCGCTGAATCCGCTACCGCCTTGCGCCATACTCCAACGAGGTCTTTTGGATATCCGATCTTCTCTGCATAATTAAGTGCTCTTTCCATATTGCTTTTAAAAGCCTCAAACTTTATCTTCTTAGCAGCAATAGCAGCCAAGATCATATCAGCTGCACCTTCCCCTATCGAAGCCCCGGTTCTTAACCATTCAGGAGCATCTTCGGGGATAAGCTCCGATAGTTGCCTGCTCGCAAGAGGGTCATACTTTGAGCTTTCTGCAACAGAGACCGTTACATTTTTAAGTTGGATCAATGCTTCAAATATAGCAATAATCCCGGGCGCGCCAGCAAAGGCAGTAAGCCAAAGTGGTAGTCTTTTAGCTATTACATCTGCATAGTAATTGACTTTTGGATCCTTAAAGATTCCGGCTGCTTCTTTCTTGACTTCAGGAGGATACAGCCAAAGATACTTCCTGAGTTTTTCTCCTGTTTCATATCCTCTTTTTTCTTCGGCAGTCAACGCTCTTAATGTAGGTTCTTCAGGAGCCATCTCTGGCCTGCGCTTGGCTAATTCTTCTTCTCTCCTTTCAGTCTCGAGCCTGGATTCAACTCCCTTCTCTAACATCATTTTTGCTTGAGTATATGCAGGTCCACCCATTTCTAAACGAGGTAGAATTTTCTCTCCCAAGCCTTTGATTCTTTCAAAGATTGAAGGCTCAACTTCTGGTTCAGGCAATTCCGGTTCTAGTATTTCAGGCTCCTCTTTAGATGCCTTCCTCATTAAGGATAAGAGATCTTCCTTTTCTTCCGGCTTAGAAGCCTGGCTCATTAACTCAAGAATATCTTGCATTTTATAAATTTAGCCTGATATATTGATACTCTGCCTCTGTTAATTTATATTCTTTCATGAATTGTTCTTTATACTTTTCCATCCCTATAGCGGTTATTTTATTTGTTCTCAATTTGACTATGATTCCATCACATTTCTTCTTGTCTAAATCCCCTAAAAGTTGATCGAGAACGTTCAGTTGATTTTGTCTCATTTCACCAATTTGCGTTTTTAAATTCTCAGCCTTTGGGTCGTCTTCTGTTAAGCCCATTTCTTCTTCAAGCGACTCTAGATCATCCACAAAAACTTTCTCTTTCTTCGCGAAGAATTTTAATTGGTCTCCAAGCTGTTTTTTAGTTTTCCCATTCTTTTTTACACCTAATTCTGCCCAGCCAAGTTCTGTCTTTTCTCTTGTTACTTCTCTCGCCTCACGACCAGCTCTTGTTTTCCCAATTTCTTTAAGTAAATCCATAGCACGTTCAGATCCTAAAAGCTGTGTCGCTATCCCCATCTTTTCAGCAGGAAGATACTTGCCTGCCTCCAGTGCTCCTGCTTGATCGACCATTGTTTCTGTATAAGGCCTAACTGCTTCTCCATATTGTTCAGGCGAGACTTCTGGCAAGGGAACTGGGATTCCAAGTTCAGAAGCCCTCCTTCTTCCTGCCATAGCCGGTCTATCTAATCCTTCAGTCCCCTTTAGAGCTGAAGCTAAGAATTTAAGCATGCTTGCATAATCATACTGCTCTGCCCTTCCCCTCTTCTCCATTTCCTCTAATGCTCCATATTCTTGAAGCCTTTTATTTAGATACATCTGCAACAATTTTCTCTGTTGATCAAGCTGCATCTTTTGCTTGGCAAAATAAGGGAGAAACTCATTTAGGAATCTTAATGTTGGTTCAAGATCTATGGCCACTTTATCCTCCTAGAAAGTCCTTGCTGGCGGTAAAGGCGATTCTCCTATTGTCGTTGTTGGTCCTCCCTTTCCAGATGTTAAGATATACATTAACCAAGGCAACCAGTTCATGCCTCCTCCAGTTTGAAATCCTGCTTGAGTTTGTATACCCTGTCCATAAGGGCCGAGATATTGACCTGCACCACCCATGGTAAGACCCAGATAACTCAAAAGCTGATCTAGCGAAGCTCTGGCCTCACCTCTTCGGCCGGCACTAAACATTTCAGGCATCTGTTCTGTTTGCATGAGCGTGCCAAGTAAGCCCTGAGCTCCTCCTGTAGTCGTCATAAGTGCATTAAGTCTGTTTTGTATTTCCTCAACACCAAACCCTTTCCGCACATCTGCGACTTGTTCTGATGTATATCTTCTTTCTTTCTCTTCCTCTTCAAATTCCGCCCCCGTTCCGAGCAAACCCATTCTCGATAGACCCATTCTTTTAGCCTCTATCCTGCCTCTCTCTCCAGCTTTTACTCCTCTTGTCGTGTAGCTGATGATTGCTTCCATCTCTTCAGGAGTCAGGCCTTTAGGATACTTGAGCAGATAATCATATCTTTCCCTTAATCCTGGGATTAGTTTTGAAAGTTCTGGAGACCATTGAAATGCTCCGTTTGGCATATTATCCTCCTTCCCCGGGCCAGCCAAATCCCTGGTATTGGCCCATTTGAGTTTTCAGGGCTTGCAAAATCATAGGGTTAATTTCCCGGCCCTGTTGAGACCAGAATTGAAACTCAGGCTTTATCAGATCCAAATACTCTTGAATCATCCTTTCTCGCTTCTTCGCCTGGCTCTCACCAAAAAGACCTGAGAAGATGGTTGATCCTAATATAAGTGCAATAGTTCCTGCGTCCATTTTATTTACCTCCTATTACTTCTTATTTTCCTCCGCTTCGTGCGGATCCAGAATTTGCCATGCCTGCCCTACCGTTAAGGCCGGGTAGTCCTTTCCAATCAATTTCTTCAACAACTTGATCTGCTCATCATCGATATCTACGAGGCCATCTCCATTGTAAATTTTTGTGGCCAACATGAATCTCTTCGCCTTTTCTTCACCCTCGAGCTGGAGTGGTTTTTTGATTTGATGCTTGCATTGAGGGCAGACGATCTCATCTGTGCCGGTATTTAAAAGAACGCTCACACAGAGCTTCTTTAGTGTAAACGGCGGGTACTTCTTCGTGATTTTGTTTTTATCTTTTGGATCAACCTCATCAGGATGTTCCGGGATAACCTTCCCGGCCAGGGTCTTGAATTGGTAGTGAAAGTCTATCTTCATAATTGTCTCCTTTGTTTTTCCTCTTTATGCAACATAATGTAACGACCAAACTTTGACATATTTTATGTCGAAAACATTTCCCGAATAAATATCCCTTGTGTTGAAATTCAACTTATCGAATTTATCGCCAGCGTTCATCGCAGTCCTATTCTGCTCAAAAGCTCCGTCAACCCACCACACAGTATAATTTCCTAATCTGTCGAAAAAATTTCTCACGATATACCAGGTATCAACAACTGCATCAACGAGCTTGGCAGTTATATTACCCGAACTTCTATACCAAATATCGTTGCTGTCTCCCCTGAAATATGCACCCTGCTCCGTAGCCGCTATGTCTTTGTCTTGGATATTAAAATATCCTCTAGAACTAGCAGCTAGAGCACTGACCCTTACCTTCCACTCAACGATTCCCACTAGAACCTCTGCACTAATAGCTGGAGTCATTGTCAAACTAGCTATACAAGCATTTACCGCACTCTGGTCGTTGAGCCTTAACATTTTTCCACCACTTGGGTCTGTTACAATTTCTGCTGTGCAGCCAGCTCCGCTCCCATTAACCCATGTTCCCCAATACGAATAATCACCTTTGCCATTTATATCGCCCAGAGCGAGATCGTTAAACCCAGAATCGAAAATTAAGACCGGTCCTTGTGCACCATCGCCAGCGACAGCAAACTCTAGACCGTCTTCGGTTGCTTTGACTTTACAAAACTTTCCAGCCTGGTCGACATAATCTTCAGGAGTATCGGTCAGATCAGGAAATGTTGAGTTCCCAGTGCCAGCAACCCATTCTACACCGGCATCTGCAGCCTTCACTCTCGCATACTTACCAGCCTGCCCAGTGATTGAATCGACGTCTTCTAAATCGGAAATATCTGCACCAAAAACAAGTGCATTAGGTGTGGCATTTACTTTGACTATTTTGTTTCCTGCCTCTGTATAATTGGCCGGGGTATCTATCAATCCAAGAAATGTTGTAGCGCCGTTTCCTCCTGCAGGAACAGCCCAGGTTCCGTCTGCTCTTAAAAAATTTATTTCCCCACCACCTAATTTCATTAAGAGTCCATGCTTTACAGTTGAGGCGTTTAAGTCTACATTGTCGTCAGGGGAAGCGAGGTCGTCCAGCTTGATTGCATCTCCTCCGGCTAAGAGATGTTCTGCGGCATGTAACTGGGGATGATGTTGACCTGAGACCACTTCAGTCAACTCGCCATGAGCGTGAGAATGGGCTTGGGGATGGTGCTGGTCTGAGGTAATATTAGCTAAATCAACATGATCGGCGCCTTTAGTTAATACACCATCAACCGCTTTCAAAACTCCTGAGAAGTCGGAGAGCGTTAATCCCGCAAGAGTCATATGAGCCGTTGTTCTCAGGTCTTGATTAAAGCCTATAACGATTCCAGTTGAGGTTCTGAAAAATGGAATGACGTTTCCAATTTCTGCCAAAGAAACATCGTCAACGTAATAAGAAATAGCACCACCAGCACCATGACCTTTATAAAAGCGGATGCGATAGTCTGTATAATCCGGATGAGCTTGGAATTCTAATTCAAACAGTTTCCATACTGCTGAATCTGTCATTTCAATAGGATTTTCCATCCCTGCTTGCCAAGTTCCATCGGATTTAAGAGAAACATTAAATCCGGTATCTGAAACATATATCCTCAAGTCTGATGATGCATGTGCGCCTTTGATGTACCAGCATGAAAGAAGACAAGCATTTCCAGGAGTTAAGGTAAAATCCTGAAGAAACCAACATAAATCACCGCCGTACGTTGTGAGCAATCTTGCCGAATACGTGCCGCCGTGAACTATAGCCGCTTCACGAAATATTCCGTAATAAACTCCACCACCGGATTCCGTCCAGTGTGTCAGATTTGTTGCACTCAGCCAGTCTTCCAGTCCACCATCGGTCAACCGCTCAAGCGGCGTATCGAGAGCATAAGCTTGGATAGCATTTTCTATGTTAATAGTGGGAGGAGTTCCTTCCTTCATGCAGTAACCCCCCACCATGTCAGTCACAGGATTATTTAAACCAAGGCAGAGGATCTTCTTTTCTTTATCATAAAAAAGCTTTTCATTGTCCTCGGTGAAATGACCGGTCTCATCTATAATTGGGATGGATCCTTCGGTTAATTGTGTATCAAATTTTTCAACAATCTGGTTAATTATTGGCTGGGGAATAACAATAGTTTCAGGCAATCCTATCTTGTCGTGAGAACCCCTGAATAAATTATGCTCTTTTTCAAATATTTTAATAAAACCAGTAAGATGCTCTTCTTTTAAAACTTGCTTGGTAATTTCTCTTACTTGTTCTAAGTTTATCATTTTATTCAGCTTTTATGGTTCGTTTTCCTGGCCTTGTTTTTAGGTAGAGCCAAAACTTAATTACCTGCAGCAAGCCTTCAATATCCTCTGTGTTTATAAATTCAAACGAAAAAAAACTCCCTTTAATGGCCATGCCTACTTTCTGATGAATGACGTTTCTCAATTCAGGGTTAGGGCCCGTAGGAGTCGAACCCTCAAGATTTATATTCAATTCAGGCGAATCCCTGAAATTTGAATAGACCTTGAAAATAAGCTTCTTATCTGCTGGAAGGATGAAATCAACCCACATTCTCCTAAGCACCATCCATGATTGGCTGCCTATCCATCCTGTCCGAAATCTCATGTTTATAAGTTGGCCATCATCGGTAGTCGCATCGGGATCCACCTTGTAAAGCTCGCCCTGTTCAGTTCCATAAAGCATTACCCTTACCCCCTTCTCTATTGCCAATACGCTTATAGAACAGATGTTTTGATGGTATGTATCGATAAAGAAATTCTTATCCTTGTAATTATAGACAATTACTTTATTAGGGACCATGCTCGAGCCGGTAGGAATAGCCAGCCTGTATTCATTTTCTTCTGCATGGTTCCTGGCTACAGATCTGTGAGCATACGTTTTATTTATGGTTTTAAGAACTTTTTTGACTTTATTAGGCAATTCCATTGTCGTCAAATTCCATCCATCGAATTCTTCTATTTCATAGTAATTAGACAGGAACCTTAGTCTCTTATCTCCACATTCTGCTACGTTCGGACCAGCGATGGTTCCTATCCCGTCAATCAGTTTATCGACAACCAGCGACCCACCACTCCTTGATATTACCCATATTGAAGTTTTCTTGAACGGATAGAGATAATTATTGAATTCTTTTACCCTCAGAACCGGGCTTGCCTCATCTTCTCTTAAAGGAAAGATACTTAATGCTGTTGATTTAAACTGTTCCAAGTAACCTCGCCTTGATCTAAAAAGGCTTTCCGGATAATCTTCGACACCACAAACCCACAAGCAGTCATCCCATATCTCAATCGAATCGCCAATCGGAGGGGGATAGCTTTCATAACTTACCTCGTCTCCCAGGCCTGAGTCTGGAAGGCTGTCTTCGTATTCGGTAACGCTATTTTCAATTCTCTCGACCCAGTAACGCTTTTCTTCTCCTGCTTTGTTTCTGTAGATATTCTTATGAGTTACTTCCGGCTCTGATGAAACAGGGATATTTGTCAGCTTAGCTACATTACCAGCAGTCAATTCTATCGTTTCAGAAGGTGGTGATGGATTGCTCTCACAAGGAAAATTCCCCCACCTTAGATAAGTAATAACATAAGAATAGGTTCCAAGAACATCTGTGATAACGGTCCAGAGTTCAAACATGAGGTCAATGCTTTCTTTTGCAGTCCAACCTAACTCCTCGTCAATATCCCATCTATTGCCGACTGTATATGTTGGATCTATTTTATCCATGCCAACTTTGACATAGTTGCTTGAGCTGACATCAAAATCCCCGTAAATGACAATCCAGTAAGCTGTATCGGCTTTAATATCAGGCTTCACGCCTGAAAAAGTGAATGTTACCCAGATTTTCTCTATTGTAATCGAAGGTCCTGCATCTTCATCCACTAAAGATTCAGTAACGACAATCTCACCTGCGACTCCCCCGGTGGCAATAGTATAGGTCCCATCGTTACTGGCTGAACCTACTACCTTGATCTTATCGCCGGTTAAGAACCCTGCCAGTCCGTTGTTCGAGTCTGTGATTTTCTTAGTGGCAAGAACAAAAGCTATTGTTGTGTCGGTTACTTTATCAACTCCAAAGTCAGGAAAGACTGGAAGACTGTCAGCATCTATACTGTCAGAAGCTTCTCCTACGATATCGTCTGACAGACCTTTGCTTGTAGAAGTTCCCCCTTGTCCCCTATGAATTTCAGCCCATATAAACTTGCCTGTTAGGGAACCAACCTTCGATAAATAAAGCTTAACTTTCGTTACATCAGTATCTTCATAGACCAAGAATTCTTGGGCTAAAAGTGTGGCTCCGGCTGCCTCGCGAAGTTCTTTAATGTCATCTAAATTATCAAAAGAATATTCTTGAACTTTTACCTCTCCTGTTACAGTTCCATACAGTTTAAAAGGGCAATCGTGTGTATCTGGATATCCGCTTTTCCATTCATAAGTCAACTCAATTGGATCCCAGATAATATTCCAAAAATATCCATCTGCATATCCATCATTTTGTGTCCATCTAACATACTTTGTTGCTGAGGGACCAAGGTAATCACAATAAAGGACAAGGTAATAGACTGTGTTTGCAGTTAAAGACGGTTTGGCTCCAGAAAAGCTAAACTCTATCCAACTGCAATCAGCGGTTATTTCTGAAATATTGACATCATCTGATGCTTGCCCAACTATATATGTTGAAGCATTTTTATCTTTAGAAGTTCCATCTTGAGAACTGTGAATTTCTACCCATACCACACCAGTTGGATTCAATACCTTGCTTAATGGCAACTTAATTTTTGTTAATTCACAATTCGATTCAACCTTGAATGATTGTGCAATTAAATAATTATTGAAAATAGTTCTTAAACCTTGATAAGAACCAGTTTCCAAGAATCCATATTCAAGCAAAATTTTTTCTTCAGTTTCTTTCCCATAAATCTTAAAAACTAAATCAACAGAATCATATCCACCCCAATCAAGCGAACCGTCTATCTGCCAGTGTTTTCCTTCTTCATATTCAGGAGAACTGCAATCAAAGCCTACCTTTACATAATCAGAGGGGCTGACATCAAAACTCCTGTAAATAACCAGATAATAAGTCTTATCCGCATCGAGAGATGGTTTTGTCCCTGAAAATGTGAGTTCATAAATTGTCTCTATTGTAATCGAAGGCTCTGCATCTTCGTCTATCAGGTCTTCATCAACAACAATCTCTCCTGCGACCCCCCCAGTAGCAACAGTATAAACGCCATCATTGTGGACCGAACCTGTTACTTTGATTTTATCGCCAGTTAAGAACCCTGCTAATCCCTCGTTTGAATCTATAATTTTTTTCGTTGAAGAAACAAAGGCAATTGAGGTATCTGTTACTTTAACAAAAGAAGTTCTTATCGTGCTGACGTCCAGATCATCTGAAGCTTGTCCAACTATACCCGGTGAAGCATTTTTTGTCGCCGAAGTCGCTGATTTTGTCAGATGAATTTCTGCCCATAAATTGCCTGTTGGGGTGCCGACCTTTTTTAGTTTCAGCGTTATCTTTGTCAGTTCACAATCTACAGTCGGCTTAAATGACTGGGCTAAAAGTGTTTGTGTTGCAGCTTGCCCGAGCTCGCCACAATGATCATGGTTTGACTCTGGATATTCAGCAATTTTTTTATCGGCACTAGCTCCTTCTGTTCCAACTGTAGGTGCAGATTCAGGAGCCTCTACGCCAGAATAATGGGCCTGGCCATCTTTTATCGTTACAAGCTTCTCGTATCCAGCTACTAAAACTAATCCTTTATCCTGAACTACTGATACAGACTTGTTAATCTTTTTGGTTGGAGAGAAAATCGAACCCCACTCATTGCCGGATTTAAGCTGTATGTCGTCTTCCAGGAAAGCAGCGATCTTAACCTCATCGGATTCCTCTATACCAAAAGCACCATAGATTTTCTTTGAGACAAAATCATATATAGAATCGAGCTTTGTCAGCCCGGGTCTTTTCTCTTTTGTCTTTCCATCCTCTCCTACCCTTATATTTTCAGCTACAAGACACTCTCTAATTGGAATTTCAGTTGGAGGGCTAGCTTCATTTAGACCTCCACCCAGATCTTCAACTGGAACTTCCTTTAATGGTTTTGGTTTAGTATAGGTATATCCTGGCATTTTTCCTTACCTTACCATCTCCTCGAGAGTCGGCCGCGCTCGGCTCGAAAGACTTGGCTCTATTGAGAAAAGCTTGTCCATCGCCTTATTTCTTTGTTCTTTATAAAACGTATCTATATTTCTGACATCATCCTGGCTCGCTATATTGCATCTCTTTACTGCGTCAATAGGAATAAGCTCATGCACTACTTCCGGTAAAGCAGAAATAACATGCTTATTGGTCGCTGTCGCATCGAGAAGGATATCTTTTGTATCATCAGGTGCGGTGCTAAAAGTTAGGCTTATTGCTCCTGTTTCATAATCGATCGTCCCTGAGCAGTTTGTTCCTGAAATTACTCCCAGGCCATCATCGGTAGCCTCATATTCAGTTGTTGAGATCGTATATGTGATTGTAACCGAGGATTTCTTTACGGGAATTTTCAACGATGTATGATTAAAAACTAATGTTGACCCATCTCCAGTTCCTATTTTTTCATCAGTTATATCAGCATCGTCATATTTAAGATCTGGAATTTTAAAGAAGTAATAAGCTTTGTATCTTTCTGCTATTGTGGATGAAGGAATAGGTCTTAATCCTACAGTCAGCCTTGCTTCCCAGAGCCAAACTTTCGGGTCCCCTTTTTCTCCAACGGTTATATCATGCTGCTGAAGCTGGTCGGCTTTTACATAAAGAAGCCCCTGTGCTTTTTTCCCTGATTCGTTGTGATAAATATCTTCCATCCTCAGAAAATCTGTAACGCTAAGATCATCCTCGATATGATAATCCCCTTTATCTGCCTCTATCGAAAAAAGGAAATTTCCTCTAAACCACTCTGGAATATGAGGTATCAAATCTATTTCAACGCTGTGCTGTGCTATATTTATGAGATTGTTTAAGTCTGTTTCGGCAGCCTCATCATCCTTCATCAGTCCTTCCGGGCGCTCCAAAAGTTCCTGCATGTAAAAGCGAGCCATTTCTCTAAGCTCTTTTCTATTCATTTTTTCTCCTTCTTAAATAGAGAGAGAGGGAGGCAACAAAGTCTCCCCCCTCTTAATTTCAGTTTTTGTCCGCTGCTACATGATTTTGAAGTTGGCAGATAGAGTCAGGGTCTTATCCCCGGCACCAACAGGAGTTATGACATAGGCAATCTTGTCTCCAAGATTGGCTGCAACAGCTTTCATTTCATTTCCTGCAGCACTCAACTGCGTAAAGGCAGCTATCTCATGCCATTTGTCAGCAGCAGGATCTTTTGTAAGAATCGACACATCGAGAGTGGTCCCTACAAAAGCAGAGCAGTCGAGAAAGAAAGTTGCCTCTTTGAAAGGTCCAACATCAATAACATCATCTTTATTGTCGATTTCTGTAGCGTTTACTGTTCCTGAATATAGCTCTCTGGAGACGTTCCTGTATTTCAGCAACTCTGTCATATTGAAAAGAAACATTTTTGCTCCCATTTTTACCTCCGTTAAGTAAAAGTTTTAGTTGTTGAAAACTTATTCCACTTCTTGTAAAAATCACTCTTCATCTCGAGACTTAATTTATACGCCTTTTCTCTTTTCTCTCTGTCCTCTCTATCTATTTGAACAAGAAAATTATCAAGGGAAGTGAACCTCAATTTTTCGTATCTGACTCTTCTGAGGGCTTCGAGAACACGATCATCGAGGGGGGCAAACTGGCCGTTTTTTTCAACCAGATACTCGACAATATAACCATGTCTGAATGTGTTAAACGGCGCCGGGCTAATAATCAGATATCTTTCGTATATTGGGTCCCAAAATGCAGAGAAATTGGGTGATATAAGCTTCAACTCTTTTTCAAAGCCAGGGGGGATATAATTCTCTCCCTGTCTTGTTACTTTAATCATCGGCTTTATTTGTGGGGGCTTGATTTATCAAGCCCCCTCTAATTCAACGTTTATGGTTGCTGGATATCTTTGCGTAAGCCGAATCCTCTTCTGAGCCCAGTCCCCAGGTTCGCAAAGATGTGCCCTTCAGCGACAAACTGATTCATTCTTGGAACTTTCTGCAGGATCCCTCCAGCGCCAGCTGCGCCTCTTTCCCAGGTTACGATGCTTGGAGTTAGAACATGGAGAATGAGGTTGCTGTTTGAGACAAACATCGCGCATCCATCCGGAACAAAATAATCGGAAACAACAGGGATCTCTCGACCGTGATAATAGAAAGGCAGTCCAACCCAGCCTCCCCACATGGTTTTCTGATTGGAGAATGTTTTGTAGCTTGAGAGTATGGAAAACCAGGATCTAAATACTCCCTCAGAGACAAGAATCACATCGACTTTGGCATAGCGCTCAACTTTGTTAAGGACCTCAATCCACATATCTTCGACTAGAGGTTGTGGCACTCCATCATTATGGAAAACAAAAGCTTTCCATGCGGGATAATCTGCAACTTTCAACCCCTGCAGTCCGTTGGCAGCATTGGGATAGGGCGGATTTGCGTCCGAGATGATACCACACAAGCCCATCATCTCTCCTAACCCGTTAAGTTCGCTATCAGCATGAGCTTTCTCGTTGAACAGGTAGTCGTCAGCAATAAGATCTACGGCAGCTGTCAATTTAATTTCCGTGTCATTAACAACATTTTCAATTATGGAATCATTCCCTTTTCCGCTTGTGGCATCGTAGGATTCGAGTTTCCGGTCATCCCTCAGAAAGATGGTTGATTCTTTGAAATAGGGGCTTTTCAAATCGTGAGTCTGCAGGGAACCTCCAGTTTTAACCTGGGCAAGCCTTCCTGAACCATCGAGGATCAACTGCCGGCTCATGTCATCGGAAACACCGATGAACAAGCCTTCCTGCTCAAAATCGACAGGCTTCATGGCAGCACCTCTTCCTCTTGCAGCTTCTAAGCTCATGCCATCGAATCCCATTGAGAACATCTGGGCTCTTTTCATATAGACAAGGGTTTTTTCTGGTGTGCTTTGCTGTGCATCAGGGTAACTGGCATCGGATCTTGCACCATGAGATTGAGCACCTTTCATCATGAGAACCTGCTTGGCATATTTTCCTTCCGGCTCAACATATTTCCAATCCTTCCGAGTTTGGTCGAACATCTTGGAGACAGATTTGATCTGGGCAACAACACCGGGACTGATGAACTCATTGAAGAGTTCTACCTGGTCGTCTACGTTAAAAAATAGATCGGTCATTGTTATTTACCTCCGTTAAGATTTTTCCGCTGCCTCCGCTTTCTTCTCGAGTTGCTCAAAGCCCGCGGCAACCGCTTCTTTAAGGTTCTTGAATTCTTTTGGCTTTTTATCTCCGGCTTCTCCTGCAGGAAGTTCTGAAGGAGAGCCTACGGGGGCTTCTTCCCTCTTTTCCTTCTCTGCCAGGAATTTTGTGGCGATCGCTTTCTCGTCGACGAATTCTTCGGGATGTTCCTTGACCAACTTTTTCACATGAGCAATCATGCTCTCATGCGACTTTTTGATCGCTTCTTCCGGGGTGTATTTTCGTTTCGATTCCCCAGGGTTTGATTCATCTTCAACTTGCAATCCGAAATTTCCCCAAACTCCTTTAGGCATTTCTTCTTCCGGTTCTATAATCGCGGCGTAATACTTTGGTCTGTGCTTTTCGATTTCGTTATCAAGATAAGCTTTTGTTTCTTTTATCGTCTTTTCAACCTCTTCCTCATCTCTTTCAAGCTCTTTCTTATCTTTCTCTTGGAGTTTTTCCTCGAGTGTTTTAACTCGTTTTTTTGTTTCGAAAAGTTCGGGGTCCACACTAAGGTCTTCCTCATCTTCCTCTTCTTCTTCTTTTTTTTGGACTTTTCCCAAAAGCTTACCATCGATACGGAGCCTTCCTTCTTTATTAGCCTTCTCGAATTCTAAGATTTCTGGCAAAAGCGGTTTTAGCTTCTTAGCCAGTTCCAAGTCCTCTTTGAATTTTTCCCTGTCTTGACTGTAGTGATATCCCTTCTGAGCTAACTCCTTTAGCTTATTGAGATCACTGACGTCAATGTCTTCTCCCTCCACTTTTAACGGGAAGGCGACCTCTTCGCCCTTGTCGTTTACGAGTCGGAGAGAGAGCTTGGATTCTTCAGAGGATTCTTCGGGCTTTTTTTTCTCTTCAGCAGACTTTTCTTCAGGCAGCGTTTTTTCCTCGGGCTTTTTTTCAGCATCTTTGGAGGACTTTTTTAAAGCCTTTTCCTCGTATGCTCTTAAAGCGTCACGAACATTACCAAACTCGGGGGGCTTGTCGGCCTTTTCCTCTTCGGAAGATTTAGCAGCTTCTTCCTTTTCGGAGGGCTTATTTGCCTGTTCCTCTTTGGAAAGTTCTTTACTCATAATTTTTTACCTCACTTTATTTTTTATAGAAAAAAATTATTTCTTCGTTTTATCTTTCTTCTGTTTCTCCTTTTTTGCTTCCTCAAACGGGTCCTTCGCTTCATCCTCTGTTTTTTCGCTTGGTTGTTCAGGTTGGGGTTGCTCTGCCGGTTCTTCAGGCTCGGGTGTAGCTTCCTCTTCTGTTGTTTTTTCAGGCTCGGGTTCTTTTACTGTCTCCGCTTCTTCGGTTTCCCTGGGCTTAAAAGCCTTCAAAACATCTTTCTCGATGAACCTGTAAGCCTCGTAAACAGTCCCCTCATCGGTAATCTCAAAGGGGATTTGCTTATTCTTGACAAGCTCAAAAAGTTCGTTTTCGGATATTTTGAGGACCTCAGCCATTTGTTTGAGAGTTAAATATTCTCTTTCCATTTTAAGTTCCTCCTAAAGCTAATTGTTTTAAAAGCTCTTCTGGAGAGATCTCTTCCCCCGTAGGTGCAGCTAAGCCACCTGGAGGAGGCATCCCTTCAGCAGGAGCTTGAGTTTCTTCCTTAATTCTCTTAACGCTCTCTGCCATTTTTCCTTTATGAAAATCGATCATGGCCAGCAATTTATCCTGAGATGTTTTGGGCCAGGTATCGAATTCCTCTTTCTTTCTCGTATTATTGTGAACCTCATAATGAACCGGATGGTTGTCATCATCGCTTGGTTTCGGATCAACCTCTCCCTTCTTTATCATCTCGTTTTCTCTATGTGCCTGCCTTCGGTCTATAAGTCGCTCTTCCGTGTATTCCTCGAGGCCTTTCACCTGGAGCAAATCCATCGCCTCATCGGGATCTTTAATCAATCCTTTCTCAACAAAAGTCATAACTACATCCTGCTTGAATTTTTTGTCTGCAAAAAGTTCTACTCCTCCCCTGACCCGGACATCGGAATTGTCTTTGAGGTCAGTTCCTTCAAGAAAGATGGTGGAGGTTTCCTTGTTTTTGCCTGTAACTTTTATCAGCCTCGGCAAATCATAATGTTTCTGCATGAGTTGAAGACGGAATTTCATCGGTGCCAGCAGCGCGTTATCGATATCTTCGATATTAGGCTCCAGCACAATCGAGTCCTGTCTTTTTAATCCTTCAAATAGAACGCCGGATGCTCTTTGAGCGTATTTGGGTAGTTGTCCATAGCTGATCTTTCTTACGGATGTTTCGGTCTCTATTTCATTCTCTTGGAATCCAAACCATCTGATTATTATTTCAGGCAAAACTGGCGGAGATTGCCAATAAGGAGCTTGCATCCCTGCTCTGACAATCACATAATCCACGCCTGCCTTTGTGAACCTCTCAAATTCTCCCGGGCCAAGCGAACCTCCTGAGATAATTGCTTTCAACCTGTAATTCTGTATATGCTCATCGACCATAGAGCCGAACCTGTTAAGCTGACGCTGAGCCGGTTGTGCTATTTTTACCGCTGATTCGTAAAACTGGCTGTTAAGGATCGGTATAAGTCCGGGAATCTGGAAATGTCCGATCTGAGCATCAGGGGAGGGATTTTCATTGTCATAAAGAAGCCAGCCCGAACCTGTAGTTACCATGAATCTTCCTTTTTTCTTCTTGTCTGTCCCCTTCTCCGAGTATTCAAGTCTCATGACTTCCTTTTCTTTTGGTTTCTGCAGCCTGTCCCTCTCGAAAATTCCTGTTCTTTTCCCTTCAGTTCTCTCATCCGGAAGAGTTCCGCGAGCTAAACCAAATTCATCCTCTACCGATTCCTTTGGAACCGGTTTTCCCTCAATGGTGTATCTCCAGCCTTCTCTTCCTAAAGCATAAGGGTCTGTGCGGATATTGAAGGGGTTTACATAATGGTAGTCGACATTGCCAACTTTCAGCAGCTTCGGGTTGCCGTCTTTTCTTACATAAACTCTCAAGTTTTTATTCCACCATTCTTTCCAGTAAACATTTCCTGTGACGATCGCCCATAATTTTGCCATGTGGACTTTTCTTCTGAAGTCTCCGTTATCGTTTGTGTATAATAGTGCCGAAGTTCCAAGGTTCGCTGCCTTTATATCGTCTGATTCGGTTGTGTTCGGTTCGACATAAAAATTATGAGGATAGCGTAACTCCCCCCATAGCTGACGGACCATCGGCAGGATCCGGTTATAAACGTTCTTTATTTCCCTGGGGACTTTTGGAGCAAGGTCTTCGATTCTTCCTGAAGCTATGTTATAGAAATAATACTGAAGGCCCTCGAGCCAGTATATTTGTTCTTTCCAGGGCCCGTGATAATTCTTAACGACAGGATTTTCTTCCCAGTCATTTGTTACAAACTGGACCTTTTCCTTCTGGTCCCCTTTGAGATCCTTCGGGGATATCGGTTTGAATTTCTCTTCTTTCTTCTCAGCCATGGTTAAAGGTTATCAGCGGCAGCTTTGGCCACTATCTCCTCCGCCGTTAATTTGGTTTTTCTCTCTTCTTCCATTTTTTTCTGCCCTTCTTTTACCACTCCAGGATATTCTTTCTTAAAATATTCAGACTCTCTTAAATCCCTCGCCATGAATTTGGAGAAGATGTCTTCCTTCTCCCTATAGTGAAGCCATTGCTGAAGTGCGATTATTGCCAATGCAACCAATAAGGCTATGAATAAAAATAAGCTTTCCATTTATTCCTCCTAAAACATCTGAGCTATTTTCTCCGAAGAAAGATCTCCCTCCATGTCTCTTCTAGCCTGTTTCACAAAGTCTGAGGCTCCAACAGGCACAGGTTTGACATCGGTTTTTTTGGGAACATTTTTTATTTGAAAGTGATACCAAATCGTGTCATAAATATCTGTTCCCTTTTTCTTCCCCCTATACCAACTTAAAGCTTCGTCTTCATAATCCTTCAAGCCTGGCTTGGATAAGATTCTTCCGCTTTCATAATATTTGACAACCTCTGAGTTCCTGTCATCCCTTGGAATGTTCTTGATCTCTAAGAGTTGAACTGGAAGCTTATGGTTGTTTACTTTAACGAGGTCATGAAGGAAAATGCCATACTTTTCTTTCTCGATTCCTATTAAATTAACCGGTCTTTTATCAACGAACATTGACCAGTAATAGATCTTTATCATCCAGTGATAAAGTTCCATCGGGGTTAGCTTTTTTCGTTCAGCAAATGGGATGTGAAGCCTTTCGTCCGGACACCAATCTCCAAGAGTTATAGCTGAGAAGGAGCTTTGTTGTTCTGTAGTCCCCGCACAATCTAAAATCATATTCCTGATGAAAACAGGAGGATCTTCTTTATAGTGAAAAATCCATGACGGTCTTATTTGGACCGCCTCTTCTCTTGTCGGCTGCAGCTCGTAGAGCGCATTGTAAAGATAGGAGCTCATCTTGCTCTTTTTTCTTGCAATATATTTCTCATCGACTTTTTCTGGAAAAACAGGATTCCCGTCCTCGTCTCTTACCGGACAGCTAAAAACCGCATATCCGGCCTCTGTTACAAATTCAAGGCAAGGCTTTCTGTATATTTTTCTAAAGTCAAACCTGAAGTTGGGATCGAGGATATATCCTGAAAGGTCATCGCTCCACCAGGTAGTTTCAAAAATAAATTCCCGAGCATCTTCGGCAAAGATCGGTTCCATCTCCTGCCATCTTCTGATAATCTTTGCCCTTCCATCTTGATTTTGAGAGTTCACCTCGTTTACCGCGTTGTCAATTATTCCTATCTCATAGTGATGGCCCGTTAGAGATTTCTCCGGAGATCCTATGTCTATCTCAATTCTCTTGTATCGGATCTTTCCTTTATCAAAGGCGATGACGTTAAAATCGTTCTTTTTGTGGGGTATATATGGTTGATTGCCTTCCTTTAAAGGGAGGTAGTAGAATAAATATTGCAGAATTTTGTTGGTTAAAATCTCTTTAATAATTTTCTCTGCATGGTCCTGAGCCAGGTCAAATACTCCGGAATAAATAAAGCCGTTCCCGGCTTGCCTGGCATAAGCCTTTTGTAGAAACCATTGAAGCATCAAAGCCCGGGCTATAGAACTTTTGAGGGAGTCCCTGAACTTGAGGACCAATTTTTGAAGAGCGGGATTTTTGATAAGGAAGTCGCACAGCCTTTTATGAACCCAGTTCAGGTCCCGGTATTCCTTTTGCTTTCCATGGTGAAGAACAAACTTACATAGGAAGAAGAGATCTGTCAGGATTTTATGGATCCACCAGCCAGGGTTTTCCTCGATCGAAGGAAACCCCATCTCTTTAAAAATATCAGGAGTTTTCATCTGTTAGCTCCCTGTATTTTTTGGCTGCCGTTATATCATCCTGGGTAAAATGAAGATGAAATCCCATCTCCCTTACATCGACTCTCTTGGGCGGGTAGTTATCCTTGATTTTGTTTATCTCCTTGGCTGCGCTAATTACAGCAAGGTTATCTGTCATCTCCCCTTTTGCCAGCGGGTGAATAGCATCGAGCTGATCCACTAAAACCTCAGCTACCTTCTCATCTGCTCCCTTGTTATGCTTCGCTTGACATTTCTCTTCTATCTTTCCGACAATCGGCCTTCTCTCTAAAAGCTTGTTCATTGTTTTCGAGACGCTGCTTTCTAAAAATCCCGCATCAAGGCCAGCTTCTTTCTTTTTGTCGATTCCCATCACCGCTAAATTTTTGAGGGCTTGTTTATGCCGGTCGGGAAGCCTTGAAAAAGGCATGTCTTTAATCTTTCTGGGCATTAATTTTATCCGGATAGTCCGGGGGGGCCTTTCCCTTTCTTTTATAATTACCGGGATTCCTTCGACCATTACTTCTTTCATAGGCGCACTCTATGAAGACTTGAATAATTAAAATATTGATGATAAGGATGTAATCAGCAAGTTGTTTTTTTTAAGTTATATAAAGTTTTACATAAAGTTCTTTTTAGAATATGGAAACGATTTTACAGAGGTACAATGGAAGAAATTAAAAAATTAATAATTATTTTAAATAAAGAGAATATAAGTTTTGAAAAAGCTGCCAGGGAAATTGGCGTAAGTTTTCAAACCGTGTGGAACTGGACAGAAGCAAAACATATCCCCAGCGAATTGGCTCTTATCCAACTAAGGAAATTCATCAAGAAGCATGAAAACCCTAAGCCGTTGACAGAGTGAAAACCCATGTTAAAATTAAAGTGTGAAACCAATTTAAGGCGACGTTCGCCGGCGACTACTTCGATGAGGGCCCCTTGAAGATTGAGCTAAATTCTAAGGAAAGACAAATCCTCCTGGATGCCTTAATTTCTCCTGAATATTTAGATAAGGTCCGGCAGCCACAAACCCCATTCTTCATAAGAGAGCTCTACAAAAACCTTAAAACGAAAATTGCCATGAAAGAAGTTGAGGGAACAAAAGGAACACCGGAACAGGCAATCAAATTTCTAAGGAAGGAAATCAACTTTATCAATTTCAAGGCTCCGAACATGAATGAAAAGGAAAAAGAAGAAGCCCAGAAAACAATTCTCGACTACGATAAAGCAATATCTTATTTGGAGGATTTATGAAATTCCAGGCAATCCCCAAAAAAGAAGAAAATAAAGAAGAGGCTGAGCTAGCAAAGAAGATCCTCGATTCGTATTACGATAAAGTTGTTATCTATCATCGAAGAGGGATCCCATTTAAGTTTACGAAAAAAACGATAATAAAAAGAATCGGATGAAAGAAGAAAAAGTAAGATTAAAAGCCACTGACCCCATCAATGGAGTTAAGTATGAATGTGGTTGTGTAGCCGGCAGCGATCAGCTTGCTATGCTTATGTTTTTTCCTAAAAAATGTATCAAGCATGAGAAGCCTATAATTGGATTTTGGAAGAAATAATGTTGGAAAGTGAAAAAGTAAAAACTGTTACAGTCAACCAACTTTATGAGGTTATAAAAAATTCGGGTGTGATGGCCTATATCGATTCGGAAAAAACCCTGATCAAAGTGATTAAAAAAATGATCGAAGGCAGACCCGCAGTAGCCATGTATTTTGAATTCTTCACTACGCGTGGCAGAACACTAAATTACAAAATCATTTTAAAAAATCTGGAGAATTAAGAATGAAAAACCTTAACCCCCATTTTGATAAAGCCATCCCAACAGAAGAAGACTGCAAAAGAATTAAAGCACATGAAGCCTACTACAGAAAGAGATTAGATAAAATCATGGGAGAGGAGATGCTGAAGCTTTTTAAAATCGTTTTAAAGATGAGTAAATGAGAGAGATCCCGTATAAAGGCAAGAAAGGAAAAATACTTTGGTTTCGCCCAGTTTTACACCCTGATGGCACTCTGTGGCAAACAGGTCTATGTGGCGGAACAATCATCCTTAGAAAAGTGCCAAAAAGGAGAAAAAAATGAGAAGATTAGAAATAAACTTCCCACCATTCGACTCTATCGTTTGTGATCCGCTGCTTGAAAAATACTTTGTTTATGATGAAAAAAAATTAGCACCTGAAAAAATCAATGTATTCGGATACGCTGTAATCATAGAAAATTATATGCCCGAAAAATCAGCACTCTTCCTCCATGATAAAAATATAGTGGCCATCTACAAAGACGGTAAATTAGTTTTTGATAAAATTAAAATAAAAAATTTGGAGATAACTTTTGCTGATTTTTTGAAAGGTAAAATGAAAAAAGGAGATTAAGAAATGTCATATCATCAAATAATACAAATTGAAATTGACTGTGATTTTCCTGGATGTGATGAATACCTTAGTTTTAGTGATGAGGGATGGGAGAAAGTAAGTAAAATGATTAAGGCTATCGGATGGACTTGGTTAGATTTTCCGGGTGATGATGAATATTCTCAACAAACACATCTTGATTTTTGTCCTGGCTGTAAAGACAAAGAAATCCCCATAAGTGAAGCTCATGATTGTGTTTATATAAGAAAAACCAAAAAAGGAAAAGTATCACATTATGGAAGTGTTCTTGAGTGTTATTTTTGTGGAAAATTAAAATAAATAAAAGGAGTGTAATATGCAAGAAATAATGAAAGATGGTTCAGAAGGCAAAGCCTTTGTGGAAAACACGATCGAAGAGCTTCTCCCCCACATTAAGAAATCGCTCGAAGATCCCAACGTCAAATTCGTCAAAGTGTTTAAAGGTGAAGCATTAGGAAAACAACCGTTTGAAGAAAAAGATGAGTTCATAGCAGAAGAAGAAAAGTGTGGAGTGATAGAACAAATTATAGAAGATGATAAAAAAGAAAAAAAGAAAAGACCCTTTCCCTATGTGAAAAGGAGTAAATAATGTCAAACCTGGACTACCCTATCTCCCTACTTGAAGACGAAGCCATTAAATTTTCAACCGCTCTTCAACTCTCAGGCTATAACCAAATACAAAGAACAAATCAACTTGACGGAATTAGAAGAGCTATCAATATCTTGATCAAAGAGAAAACAAAAGAGGAAGAAAAGAAAAGAAGAGAGAAAGTGAAGGAAATAAGAAAGGGAATCGTTAATGATAAAAATATAAAATTATAAAAATGAAATATGAAAATTAGGAGAGCAGGGGTTGTATGATAATAAGACCCCCCAAATCGAAAAGCCCCACATACCCCCTTTTGAGCATCAAGACGGCGCCAGGTGGCCGATCTGGGCTAAAATAAGGATAAAATAGGCGTGAAGTTGACATAATAGTCGTTATGCGACACAGAATCACCCCTTAAAACACTCTCTTAGTTGACATAATACATATTATTCTTCTTTTCCTCTCTTTTCTTAGGGTGTTGCTCTCTCTACTCGAAATAGCTCCTTCCTCTTCTCTTTCTCCTGCCTATTTATATCATAATGTATATATACTCCTCTCTCTTTTCTTCATATTGTATTCTTTTCTTCTCTTCATATAGACATATATATATACATAATGTTTATTCTTATCATAATAGATATTAAATATACATAATGATTAGATAGCGGGGGGGGATGATCATCGATGCCGCGGCCGGCTGCCGGTCCCGGGTCCTGGCCAGGCGTTGGCCTCTACCTCTGTTATTCCTTGACAATGGCCTTTCTCATGTTAGCGTTAAATTGGAGGTGAATTCATGGAGTTCTCAGTATTTCAAAAGCCTATTATTAAAAATCCTTTTCGTTTTTCTTCTTCTGCTGATGTCTATGAAAAGATGAAAGGATATCAAAAAGCTGATCGTGAAATATTCGTGGTTCTCTTTCTCAATTCTAAGAATGTTGTTACTAATATCGAGACGCATACAATCGGCTCGTTTGATACGACGGCCGTTTATCCTCATCAGATTTTCCGTAGCGCTCTGCTTAACAATGCATGTTCTATTATCTGTGTTCATAATCATCCTTCGGGCGACCCGGAGCCTTCTGTTTCTGATCGAGAGATAACAAAGCAAATCTCCATCGGTTCTCATGTGATAGGGATTCGGCTCCTCGATCATATCGTTCTGGGTGATTATGGCCGTTACTTCTCATTCGCTGATGATGGTTTAATCGGGGATTACGAAAAGGAATCAGAAGCAAAATTTAAAGGGGGTGAAAAATGAAGTCTTATTGTTACAGAGGATTTGTTATCTATCAGCGCGGCGAATGGTTCCAGGTCAACAAGGCCTGCTATAGAAAATTGAAGCACGCCAAGCACGCTATAAATCAATATCTGGCTGAGAAAGCTAGACGTGAGGTGCAAACATAACCATTGACAATCTCAGACAGTCGCAAGGCTGTTAATCCTTGCGCTGTCTCTGAGGTTTCAATCCTCAAATAAATATCTTGGAGGTGAAAGTAAAATGAAAGGCGCTGAGCGAAATAAAGTCTTGCTTGGCAAGCTGAAGGATTTATCCTCTGCCTTGGTTACGGATCCCGATAAGCTGAAGGCCTTTGCTGACAGGTGGCGCGGTGGATTCCGTCAATACTCGTTTTATAATCAGCTGTTGATTGCGATTCAAAAGGGCGATGCTACATTGTGCGCTGGTTTCAAGCAATGGAGAAAGCACAAGCGATGGGTCAATGAAGGTGAAAAAGCTCTGTGGATTCTGGCTCCCGGGATCGTTCCTTACAAGAAAAGGATAGTCAATAAAGATGGTGATGAAAAAGAGATCGAGGAAAAAGTCATCAAGTATTTCTTTTCTGTTGCTGTGTTCGATATCTCTCAAACATCGGGTCAAGAGCTGCTGATCGGCAATAGTGAAGTCATGGGCAATGGTGATCTTAGCCTGGATGATGTCTCTTCAAAGTTTGATTATCCTGTCAAGGTTTCTCAGGGTTTGGCCGATGGTTCTACGGATGGTAAAAATATCAAGATTTCTAAACGTTCTAACAGGGCTCAGATGGTTGCCTGTTATTTCCATGAGTTAGCACACATTCTGCTAGACCATGCTAAGGACAGAGGGAAAAATCTTTCCAGGCAAGTTCGAGAGCTCGAGGCTGAGGCGACCAGTTACCTTGTTTGTTCCTGCATCGGGATTGAGAACGAAGGCGCAAAGTCTTACATTGGCCATTGGAACGGAAGCAAGGAAAAGATTGACAAGTCGGCGTTGAAGATTCTGGGGACCGCTGAAAAGATTCTGAGGAAAGTCAAGCCTGAATGGTTTGACCGTCCTCTAGCATTGGCTTGCTAAGTTTTCAGACCATGGCAAGGGCTAAGTCCTTGCCTGGCCTCTGAAAGGTTAAGCCATGAGAAAGAGATGCAATTTTACTTTGCCTAAACCGTTTGTTGTTCTCTCTACTCATGGCCTTAAAAGGAATGGATACCGTAAATATATTATTTATCCTGATCTCTCTCATTTCAAAAAAGCCTGTCTTAATTGTGGCCAGAGGATCGTCAAGGAAAAAAGAAGTTCATGCCTATTAGGTGATCCTCAATTTATGCTTAAATTTTATGGGCTCGATATGAATCGACCCAAAGGAATTTTTATAAGTCTAGGCGCTGTTCCTCTAGACTTAAAGCCTTATCCTTTGGCGGTGGACGTTAAGGCTTTCCTAAAGAAACATCGTCAAAAGCCTAAAAAAATGGCAAGGCTGAGGGCTAAAAACAAAAGGCTTGCTGACAGATTGGAATAGACAATCTTGCTTTGCAGATTATTAAAGTAAATCTGTCGTGTAGCAGTTACGTTAAAACTCTTTTCCCTGTAGAGGGAAGTCAAAATAATACACGTTCTTTGACAGGCTGACGCAAGTTCTTATGTGGAGTCAATCGGGATTTTATTTTGAGTTGAAAAGGTTGGTTTCATGAATCCTGCGCATACTACCCTTTGGGTGTATTGGGGACAGGTTGACGTATAGCGTCTGCGTCCTACAGAGGACTAAGTAAAGGCCTGTCAAAGGATACCTCACATTGTGGGGTATATTGGAATTGCCTAGTTGAAATAATTTATTTCTTCTTCAACCAAAGTTTTATCCATCCATATTTATTCCAGTCCATTTTTCCTTTTTAGCTCCCTTTTAATATCTATAAAGGTAAAAGTTCATCTTTAACAAAATGTGCTGAAACTAACATCATAATAATTGCCCCACCTAAAAAAGATAAGATAATATAAATTGGGCTTTTTGTAATAATCGCTATAGCTCCTAATATATAAGCAACGAAAAAATTAAAAAAACAACACAAATAAAAATTTGCTTCACTCATTTGCACCTCCCTTCCCTGTTATTATACCCCAGGTTTTTTATTTGTCAAAAAAAGATTTGACAATTGTATATCTTAGTATTAGATTATACAATATGATTAAAGAAAGAATAATTCAAAGACATGTCCTTATCCCTGAAGGTCTCGACCAAAAGATATGTGAACTTGCCAAGAAAAGAGACATGAAGATTACTGCTATAATAAGACAAGCAATAAAAGAATTTTTAGAGATGCAAAGGATAAGAGAAAAATCTCTCTAACATAAATTCGCCTTAATCGGGGCGAGGGGAAAAGGAGGGATAGTGCGGAGGATTTCAAAGGAAATATTAAGAAAGATAAATCTACAACGAAAAATGATGGGAATTACACAAGCTCAATTAAGCTTAAAAATGGAAAAGAGTCCTCAATTCCTTACAAAAGTAAAACAAGATGACCGGGATCTAAAAGTTGATGATTTTTTTAAGGCCGCGGAAGCCCTGGACATTAACCCTTGCTATTTACTTCCTGATGATATTTTAGAAAATCTCAACAACGAAAACATAGAGGAAGCAATTAAAGTTTTAACCAACAAAGGCTACAGAATAACCTTAGAAGAAAGTGAACAAAAGAAAAGCATAGGTGATGATAAAGGATGATAAAGTGATGTTTGCTTCACATAATAACCGTTATGCGACACAGCTAATATCTACAGGGGGGGAATCAACTTTTTATTTAGCATTGTGTTGGATTATGTCAACTTTTATCAAAAACCCCCTCAAATCCTTCATGAGAGCCCCGCATTTGGACGATCCCTGCTTAACTAATGCAGGTGTATCCATAAATCAACTATAACGGAGGTAAAAATGTCAAACGGTGGAGATGTGGCCGCAAAAGAGGCCACAAAGATGACGGCCATAACCAAGAAGATGGACTACCTTACTGAATCATCTACAAAAAACATAAAATTATCCAGCGAGATTAGATCTAAACTTTTGGCATCTGGTGAGCTCACGGCAAAGGACGAGGCTGAAAAAACACCAAGAGAATCCGGGCAGCTGAACAACATCATTGACCGCTTGCAAGATATCTTAAATTCAATCAACTCATCTAACGCTCACCTTGTCTCGGTAAACAAAGAGATTTGAAATTAAGAAGGCGTCTTAACTGGCCGTTGCTCATTGTCTGGCTGGCCTGGTTGTCTTTAATAATCATCCTCCTTTACCAGGCCTTTAAAAGACTATGAGCTCGGCCTTAATTTTAAACGGAGGTGAAACAATGAACGATGAAAGCACAGGCAGTCCCGAAGAAAGATCTGATGAAGAGATTTCTTCACAACCTTCAGAAAAGCCTACGATCCGGAAGTGGGTGAGTGTCAACATAAAGCTGGTTGATGGTCATTACCTGGCCACCTTTAACCATGACGCTCCAAGGATCTTTCACAACATGCAGCAGCTTTTGATGGCTATTGAGGTTGAGTCTTCTAAGCTGGGGCCATGGGCCCCACAAACCTGAGCTAGACCTGATGGTTGCTAGGGTAAGCTAGCTATAGATCTTTGGTAGGACTGTTGATGGCAGTCCAGGATTTAAAGCTCGAACAATCTCTTTTTGTTCCAACTATCCCATTTCGGGGGGAAGGGCGCAACCCCCTCCCCTTTTTAAAGGAGGAAAACATGATTAACGAACAAGCGTATTTTGCGGCTACAACATTGCAGTTTATACAAAAAGCTCGAGTGGCCGCACAGGTAAGAGAAACGCATCTTGAGAAAAACGGGAAGAGCTGCGAATTGACAAAGCAGGTCGTGGAGAGAGCGGGGAAATTCGAGGAATGGCTGAACGATGAAATCGGGAAATACGTGAGGGAGCATCCCGCCTACGACTGGTTCAGTAAGGTGAAAGGGGTCGGCAACCTGAACATAGGCAAGGTGCTGAGCCTGATTGACATCGAACGGGCGACGATGGTGAGCAAACTCTGGCGCTATGCTGGGATCGGGGTGGTGGACGGAAAGGCGGAGCGGCAACAAAAAGGAAAGAAACTCCACTACAACAAGATGCTGAAATCCATGTGCTGGAGGTTGGGAAAGAGCCTGATCAGGGCAAAAGGAGAATATTACAAATATTATCAAGAGAAAAAAAGGGAATACGAAAGAAGATTCAGGGAGGAGGGAAAAGAGATAATATCGGCAACGAAGCTTCCAAAGGATAAGCGAGGACTCAAAACGGAAACAGATGAGTTTTTTGCCCTGGGACATTTAGACATGATGGCCATGAGGAAAATGATCAAACTTTTCCTCTCGCATTTATGGTTGATATGGAGAAAGGCCGAGGGGCTTTCCATCACCGCACCGTATGTCCATGCTATAAAGGGACACAGCGATTACAGGCCACCGGAAGATTTTATGGAACCGGTGACTGAAGAAAAGAAGCAGGTTGAAGCACAGCTATGATGAATGAGAAATCCACTCTGTCAAAGCGAGCCAAAACATTTGAGAAACCCTCTGTTAAGGAGCGAGCTATTTCTAATAAGTAATCCATAAAACATAAGCGAGCTAAAATGAATAAGGAATCCAATTAAAATGAGCGAGCTGATATAAAGGAGAAATCCACGAAAGAAAAGCGAGCCAAATGATGAGAGAAATCCACTCACTAAGAGCGAGCTATGATCGGAAAGAAACCCATGCGTCCAGAGCGAGCCAACGTTTTAACGAAACCCATCCATTGGAAGCGAGCCGGAATAAATGAGTAATCCAAACAGGAATAGCGAGTCAGATGATCAGAGGAATCCGCAACTTGTAAGCGAGCTATGTATATTGAGAAATCCAGAACTATTGAGCGAGCTACAAATAATGAGAAATCCATTGACCGGGAAGCGAGCCAAATTTTTTGAGAAATCCATGCTCTATGAGCGAGCCTTATATATTGTGAAAACCATAAGTGATAAGCGAGCTACTGGAGCGAAGAAACCCAGGATTCCAAAGCGAGCCATGTTCAGGAAGTAACCCGACATGTCTGAGCGAGCTTCATAAAGAAAGTAATCCACACGTTATGAGCGAGCTAAGATTGGTAAGAAATCCACGGAAATAAAGCGAGCCATTGACAATGAGAAATCCAAAGTTTTTGAGCGAGCCATGATTAAGAAGGAAACCAAGTAGTTGGAGCGTTGAGCTTAGGCAAGGTAAGCCAATTTTAAACATGAGAGTACAAGACGAGACAACAACTTTTATCAAAGGCAAGAAGGTTCGTAGATTTTATACGGGAAAAATAAGGGAAAGGAGAAAAGATGATAGAAGAAGGTCAAATAAAAAAATTAGAAATAACAGCCGCTAGCTTCCCGGCCCGGGCAAGCTTCATCATTGTTAATAGCCAGGCAACGCTGGATCGGGCCAACGAATTCATGAAGGCCGTAAAAACTTACATAAAGGCAATAGCTGACTTGATGGATCCCGCAATAGAAAAAGGCAAGGCGGCCGTTGCTGAAAACGTATCAATAAAAAAGAGGCTTCAGGGCCCGGCAAAAGAAGCGGAGGGAATAGTCAAGCCGGTGATCACGATATACCTAGCAGAGCAAGACGACCTAAGAAGAAGGGCCAAGGAAGAAATAGCCCAAGCGATAGAGAAGAAGTTTGAAAAGGCAAGGGAAATTGAAAGGCTGGGCGATAAGGAAAAGGCTGAGGAGATAAGGAAAAAGGAAACGGCCGTAGCTGAGGTCCTACCACCACCGGTCAAGACTGCCGGGACGCACCTGACAAAATATTGGACTTGGGAAGAAGAAGATCCAGATAAGATCCCCAGGAAATATTACATTCTTGATAGGCTTGAAATAAACAGGATAGTAAGAGAGCAAAAAGGAAAAACAAACATTCCTGGAATAAGAGTCTTCCAGAGATCATCATCATCAACAAGGATTTAAAGGGAGGCAAGCTATGGAAAAATATGATGGATGGGTAGTTAAAAGCTCCCATGGAAGAAACCCCTGGCTTCTTTTGTGGAGCTTCGGAAAGACAAGAAAAGAAGTCATAGAGAATTTTGAAGAGGCATGGGAGGGAGAGCGTTGGAAAAAACATAGAAGGGCAGGATTTTATAAAATAGTCAAAGTAAAATTTGTGGAGGTGGCATAATGCCAGCAATAAAAAAACCAGCAAAAAACCCAGAAAAAAAGGCAGCACCAAGGAAGAAGCCAAAGGAAAAAGAAGAAGTATTAGAGGGCGTACTGGTTGAGGAACCAAAGGCTGAGGAGAAAGTTCCGGAAACAAAGATAGTCAAGGTTATGCCAGACTATGAGCAATTGATGAACCTATCTGATGTCTTCAGCAAGGCAGGCCTCTTCCCGGGAATAGAAAATCAATACCAGGCTGCTGCCGTGATTCAGCTGGGCCAGGAAATAGATCTCCCACCGATGACCGCACTAAGGACGGTATTCGTGATCCCCAGCAAAAGAGGATCCACCTTGTGCATAAAAAGCGAAGCTCTCTTGGCCCTGGCAATCAAGAAGGGAGTTCATATGGAGGTTCTTTCAAAGACCAACAAAGGTTGCAAGTTAAGGTTTTCCCGGAAAGGACAGAAGGAGCACATTGAAGAGTTCAATGAAGAAGATGCAAAAAGGGCAGGGTGCCTAACGCATGACAACTGGATGAAGCATCCAACAAATATGTATTTATGGAGGTGCGTGAAAAACGGCCTGCAGGTTTTCGATGCTCGTCTTTCCCTTGGACTTTCAACTGTAGAGGAAATGCAAGACGAAGGCCTTGTTGATATTATCCAGCCTCCAGTTGAAAAAGAAGAGAAGCCTCCGGAACCTGAAGAGGAAAAGAAGGCACAGGTATCGTTTACTAAATCCAAAGAGCAGCCGGCCGCTGAACCCGCAAAAGAAGAGAAGCCTCCGGAACCCCCAGCGCCACCACTAGAAGAAAATGAAGCAAGACAAAAAGAGCTCGTTGTTGAAGATATAAAAGAATACCTCAAAGCCGGAGGGATTGACAGGAAGCTATTCAAGAAATGGTTGGGTGAGGAGCTGCAGCCTAGTAAGCCTGACAGGGAATTTGTCGGCCTGAAATTTAACAACTGGTCTTTTACTGAGGGCAAACTTGATGACCTAAAGCTAATAAAAGATAACATGGAATGGGCTGTTGAGAAATACTTGGAATCAGAAATATTCAAAGCGGAAGCCAATAAAGAGGCACCTGACGAACCAAAGACGGAAGATCCTTTATGACAAAAGCCCTGCCTCATGTCACGCAAATTATCGGCCAGCTAAGCAAGCCTCAATTGATCCCCTGGGCTACCCGTCTGGGTGTTGAATTCATGCAGGGCAAAACAATTGAAGTTGTTGGTGCCAGCGTAACCAGGCTATTACAAGAAATCGAAGATATGACGCTGGTAAAAAGTGAGATGATGACAGGGAAGTTAAAAAACATTATAGCTGAGGTCAATAAAAATTTCGGCGGTGATGCAAGTGAGATAACGCAGGAAGCCAAGGCCCAGCACACAAAAGTAAAAGATGCGGCCAGTGATCGGGGAAAGAGAGCTCATGCCGCAATCGAAAGCTTCCTTGGTGCCGCAGATGGCGCCCAGATAGACGTTGATGAAGACGTAGCAAAGCCTTTTAAGAAATTCATCGACTGGTGGATCTTCAATGATGTTGAGGTGGTTGAGGTTGAATGTCCTGTATGGAGCGATGAAGGCGGGGGATATAAGGGAAGGTTTGATCTTGCAGCTACGCTAGGAAAAGAAGGTAAGGAGATCTTGTACCTGATTGATTTTAAGTTCACGCCCAGGCTATACGATGACGTAAGGATGCAACTGGCAGCCTACTTCTATGGTTGGAAACAAAGGACAAAACATATTCCGGAAAGGGCCGCTGCTTTGCGGCTAGACTTTACTGATGGGCCAGAGGAGTTTGCCGTGATCCTGGAATCCGAGCTTTATCGTGAATACCAGAAATTTCTAAGGCTCGTCGAATTCTGGCATTTAGCTAACGCTTAAAATGGCAAATCTTAGATCAGCAAACATTGTTATTTTTATTGGACATCTCTCTACTGATATCAAGTTCAAGTTGGTTAAATCAAAAAGAAAAGGGAAAGAAAAGGAGGATACGATAGGTATGGCAAGCTTTAATTTGGCTACAAATGAGACTTTCGGACCAGAAGATAAGCGCGTGGAATTTCATCGCATCGTTGTATGGGGCAAGAGAGCAAGTTATTGTGATAAATACCTAAAAAAGGGAAGCTTTCTACATATCATGGGAAAATTAAGACATCGTTCTTTTCAAGCAGCTGGTGGAATAAGGCAATGGATTACTGAGGTCCATGCTGAAGATGTTACGTTTTTAGGTAAGAAAGAAGATCTTCCTGATATTCCCAAAGAGGAAGGGCCCACACCAGAAATCCAGGGAAGAAGTGATCCATTTTAGGGGTAGTGGGAGATGGGCTTTTGCTTTCACCTCTAGTTCACCCTGCTATCCCTTTTATTAACTTACTCTAAAGGAAAACATGAATGGCTGCTGGAGGATATATAAAAATATGGAGAAAAATAAAAAGTCATTCGTATTGGAAGGAGCCTCGGAGGTTTTCAAAATTTGAGGCCTGGATGGATCTTGTTATGACGGCAGCCGGACTCGACTTTGAGGTCCCCTATCGAGACCAGGTTATAAAATTAAAAAGAGGACAAATGATTATAGCTGAAAGAAAGCTCGCCGAGAGGTGGCAATGGAGCCGGGACCGAGTCCACAGGTTCCTGAGTAATTGCGTCCATAATGAAGAAATACGATACCACAGGCAAGACCACAGGTTTTCGATAATAAGTATTGCAAAATATAACACTTACAATCCGCCGGCAGCTCCTCGAGGGCCCACAGACAAGACCACAGACAAGGCCACAGGCAATACCACAGACAAGGCCAATATAAATAAAGATAAAAGAAGTATTAAAAGAAGTATTAAAAGAATTAATAAAGAAACCAGTGAAGATCTCACAGAAGAAATTCTTCAGTTCTTTGAAGAAGAATTTAAAAGATTCTGGGATGAATACGATCCCCGGGGAAAGAAAAACGAGGTGTATGCCAAGAAGCGCTTCCTGGCCCTTTGTAAGACAGGGCAGCTTCCGGAGTTTGAAAAGGGCTATGCTGGTTATTCAGATTACCTTAAAGATCAAAGAATCAATAAGGGCTTTGATCAACGGCCGAAACATTTCTCAACTTTAGTATCAGACTATAAGGAATACATTGGGTTTGTATATAAACCACCTATGTAAACGGAGGTAAAAATGGGATGCGTTCATGCCTATGAAATACTTAAAAGAAAGGAAGCCATTAGGTTTACTTGTGATGCCTGCGTTGCCAAAAAAATTATGTGGGCAAAAATAGCGGCGATCAAAGAAGCTATAAAAATATTAAAAGATAAGAGAGATTCAATTTCAATTAAGAAATAAAGGATAAGAAACAATAGGCGGTAGCGATGAAAAAGAAGATGCCCCCACCTTGGTTCCCATCAACAAACCCCCTAATTGCTGACAATTTATACCGGGCTTCTTGCATTTTTCCCGGTGTCGCTATCGCCTTTTAAGGAGAAAAAATGAAAAAAGAAGAACACGAAAGACGCATGAACTTTGCCCTGCAGCTTGCTGCTACGGCATGGTGTGGGAAGAAAACGAAAAGCAATGTTATGGACGGCGACCTTGCAGAAGAGTTTGCTAAGATCCTTGTGGTTGAAATGTATAAGCCTCGTCTTGGCTGCGCTACTACCAGGGAGATCCTCGAGGAGTTAAGGGTCCGGATAGAAGTGGATGGCAAGCTGGATTACAGGACCATAGATTCAGATTAAATTTTAAAAGGAGATCTAATATGTATTATGTTTTATTTACTTACATCAAGAAGCACGGTAAGGGATGGCTTCCCTTCTCGATGGAGTCTAAAGTCATTGAGTTTCTACATGAGAGTTATGAGGATATCAAAGTCGTTAAGATCATCGAAGTAAAAGCAGAGCACCGCTTAGGCCTGATCGTAACTGAGGATTATGTTAAATCAACCTTGGAGCCGGAAAAAATTATCCGTGATGATCCTCCCGTTCCATTCCCAGAAGAAGAAACCGAGAGCCTAGTCGAATTAGAAAAAAAGCCAGAAGAAATTATGAAGGAAAACAAGAAAACGCTCGAAGAACTAGAGGACGGAGAGCCCAGCGCCATGTCTAAAATAGGGGATGACATAGAAGAAGAAATGGAAGAAGAGTTGACACCCGAACAAAAAACTAAGAAAGCCATGGAGGATGCTAACGGGCTAATAGAGAGAGAGAAGAAAAGAGAGGAACAAAGGAAGAAAGGCTGGAAGCTATGCACTAAATGTAACAGTAATAGAGTAGCCCCCTGGAACGAGAGCAAGATCTGTTCGGCCTGCCAAAACGAAAGGAAGACCACCAGGCCCTACGCAAGAAAGACGGAATTTTCTGGGCTTTAATGCAGGAGCGGACTAAGCGGATCAGGCTGGCAAAGAAGCGACACCGGCATGAGCTCACAAAGAAACGGATGCGCAAGGGAAGGCTGGCGGAGTCCCGGGAAGAGCTAAGGAAGCAACGCTTTTGGCGTAAAGAAGGACGACCAAAACAAGGGAAGTGAAGATGGTAAGAAATAGAACTGTTTATTGTAAGGTTTGTAGTAAGAAGCTGGCTTGGTGGGATATGTTTTCAAATCTTCAGTATGAGGACGAATGGGAGTGTTTGGGAGAATTCAGGCAGAAACAAGTTGATGCTTGGATAAGTAAAGACAGGAAGACGATTACATATAGCAGGAAAAAGCCTCGGGGAGCAAAACCGCTTAAATCCCAGATGATGCCCTGTTCCCTTTATCATGATACAAAATATTGTAGTTCTTGCGTAAGGAAAATTGGGTTTAAATGCGTAAGGCCGAGATGTAAGGGACCGATCCGGATGGTGCGCAGGAAAAATGGCACTTCGACTAAATATGCTCATGGGGGTTGGTAGTGTCGCATAAGGAAGATGTCAACTAACGGAGGTGAAGAATGTTACAGATAGTAGCCAAAATTAGTAAATTAGGCTCTATATCAAAAGACAGGAAACAAACAATAGAGCTTACTAATGTTGCCGTTATGAGTGGGGATTTTTGCGAAGGAGAAGAAAGAAGAATAGTATTTCTCAACGCAAAAGAATCAGAACAATTCAATAAATTTAGTGTCGCACAAGGGAAATATATCAACTAGGAGGAGGTAAAGAATATGACTAAACTACCAAAATGTACCCTATGTGGTAAAGAAGAGGGTCTTTATGCCTTAACGGTTTCTCACGACGGAGATGACTTGTTTTTTGTGGCGTGTTGTAAGAAATGTAGGGAGGGAGACAGGGAACAAACGATTGATTATTTTTTTCCGAAGGGAGAGAAAATAACGGACAAAAAGCGAGTACAATTATTGAGGTATATTAGGGATAAGTGTCTTAATGAGGGAAAATTTATAAACCGCAGTAAACTACTAGAAATTAGGAAGCGGATTAAGGAGCATCCGGTAGATATTATCCTTGATACAGAAAGCACACGAAGCCTAGTAAGGGAAATTAGAGATACCTCTTATGATGCTAAATATAGAGAAACAGACCGTAAAAGGAAATTGCATAGGTAAGAATGAGAGTAGAATGGAGATTATGTGATTGCTGTAAAAAACGTAAAGACCATTGTTGGTACATTAGGGGACAGTGGCTCTGTATGATTTGTAGGATTGAGAAATATAGAGATAAAAGCCGTATCGCATAAGGCAATATGACAACCAGGAGGTGATAAAGAATGGCTAAGAAAAAAGAAAAAGATGCTTATACAGCATCCGACCCATATGTTCCTCAGACTTATGGGCATGAAGAAATGTATAAGGCGATGGTTGAGGAGCATGGGGTTGCAGGAGCAAACAAGATAATTAGCCAAATGCAAAGAGAAAAAGAGAAATTGAAGAAAGAGAATTGGCCAGAATACAAGAGTCGATATTGTGGAAGAGTGAGATAACCTAAAAAGGAGATATAAAAATGGAAAAAACATTAGTAAAAAAAGGAAAATTTAAGGTAAGGACAATCAAGGATTTATTCATTAAGCATGGAAATCACACAAGTGCAGAACTCCCCGTTAGTATTAAAATATCCTGTCATGGAAGTAGTAAAACTTTTCAAGAAATCCTTGATGGCAATTCCCTATCGTTAAGCCTTTTGTATTTGAGATTTGCGGTAAGGGAAGTAAGAACATTTGGTAGAGACTTGAATATCCAAAGAATACAGGATGCTACTCTCAACATTATGCTTCTCTCTCTTATTGTTAATGAACAGCTTGAACGACAATGTTATCTAAATGGAAAAATCGAACGGGAACGACAGCGTTGCCTAACTGACCATGATTGTTGAGTCGCATAAGGGAAATTATGTCAACTAAGGAGGCAAAAATGACACAAGAAGAAATGAAAGCCTGGATTGATAAAGCCCCATACCAGGCCCTACTTGAAAAGTGGCGATTTGCCCCAAGCGGAAGCCCCTGGTTCCAAGGAGAA
>Ga0209979_1000658_pt1 | contig 44310 bp, 35 predicted proteins | sample AnhtaG_FD_183114 | JGI IMG/M metagenome (GOLD analysis project Ga0209979, IMG submission 183114) | Deep subsurface microbial communities from Anholt, Denmark to uncover new lineages of life (NeLLi) - Anholt_01485 metaG (SPAdes) (version 2) | ecosystem: Environmental > Aquatic > Marine > Oceanic...
GCCACGGGCCTTCGGGCGACTAGCTACCACATGATCAACCTACTCCCGTTCTGAAATGTGAACCCCCTCAGCCGCCCCACGGCAGATTTGCATGTTGACCCGTTTACGTCTTCTCCGCCTGTCGCGCTCTCAATATCTCGTCACATAAGTATGCTTATCTAAGGAATAGCTCTTGATTTGCCCCTGGATGATCTGCTAAACTGGCATTACTAAGGCGTGGAAAACGCCTAAGATAATGTCACGTAGTCAGCAGGAAAGGCTACGGAGGAGAGGACAGGTTGAACCAATCTCGGAACTCCTCCAACGCTTCATTGAGCATCTGCGCTCACACGATAGAAGTCAGCGGACTACTAGATCTTATTCCAGTGACCTCAAGCTCTTTGCCAGGTGGTTCTACGAAACCAATAGGGAAGAGCTGACCCCACAGTCCATGACTCCGATCGATCTCAGGGAATATAAGCGTTGTCTTCTCGAGGATCGGGGGTTTAAGCCAGCCATGCTCAACAGAAGGCCTTGCCACATTTCGTCTACCTAAGGTACCGGCCTCAGTTTGGCGCCAAGATGGACTGATTGTGTGTTCAACTCACTGAATAGGTTGTGAACCTTGGCAAGGACTTCGAAAAGCCTATCCCCATCAATCTCGATCGGGACGCCCGGAAACAGATAGTAGACGACTACCTGCGGCGGCTTCCCCAATGCCATTTGCATCCCCGTCTGGTAGAGGCCAAGCTGGACCAGGTATTCCTCAGTTCTCTTGTCTACATCCTCCATCTCGATTCTATCAGTCTTGAAGTCCACTACGACCCACTGTCCCTTTTCTGACTGATAGAGGGCGTCTACAACGCCGTGAACGACTCTGTCGTCGAGGCTGAAAGCGAAAGGCACCTCGTCGCCGCCAGACGCCGAGCAAGTCCTCGGCCGCTGCAATTGGTGCAGCCGTTGGGGTGGGCTCCGGCGTGGGCGTAGGCGCTGGTGTGGGCGCGGCACAACCTGAAAGTAGAAGCAGCTTAACACCTATCGTTGCTAGGATTGTCTTCTTCATCTTCTCCTCCCTCCCCACTTTTCCCTGGGCCTATCATAAGATAGCGGCCCTGTCAACTTTACATGCGTGATTGTGCACCTCTTCACCCCCCCCGCAAAGGGAATATTACGATCTAGAGGGGCTCTGGAGCGATGCCCCGTTGGTGGTGAGGATACAGTAAGAGAATCGCGAAGGACGCCAAACAGACAGGAGCGTGGGCCTTAAGGCCCACGCTCCTTTTCAGGCTCTAGGTGCTGGCCAATTTCAAACTTCCACCTTCGGGGCAGGGGGCATAACGTCAAGGGCTTGGCGAAGTCCCGCGAAGCAGGATTTAGGCGAGTGACCACAGGGAGTGGAACCGCCAAGCCCGTGTTAGGCGCAGTGGCGGTTCCATCCCTTGATCACCAGTTAGAGTTTCAGCCCTTCGGCCACGCGCTTGCCAAACTCGGGATCAGCCTTGGCAAGATTCTCAACCATGCGTTGTTGAATCGGCTTGTCCGCCTTACCCAGGTCGTCAACGATGTTGTCAACTAGGTGGTCTTGATCCGCTTTGCTGAGCGAACGGTATCGTTCGCCTGCCTGCTCGAAGTCGTTGGTCAGGCTGATCTTTCGGTGCACAACATCCCCTTCGAGATGGTAGTGACTGGTTGGGTAGGCCGGAGCCTCATGGGGCATCCCGCCCGCCAGAGTGTTGGGCTCGTAGTTAACCGTTCCGCCCCCATAGGGTGCGTACTGCATGGCCCCATCGCGCTGGTTGTTGTTGACCGGCACCCGAGGCCGATTGATTGGGAGTTGCAGATAATTAGCACCCAGCCTATACCGCTGGGCATCCGCGTAGGCGAAGACCCTGCCTTGCAGGAGTTTGTCGGCGGAGAGCTCAATGCCAGGGACGATGGCAGCCGGGCAGAAAGCGGCCTGCTCGACTTCGGCAAAGAAGTTCTCAGGGTTGCGGCTAAGCACCATCTTGCCCACCCGCATCAGTGGAAATTTGTCCTCGGGCCAGATCTTGGTTGGATCTAGCGGGTCGAAGCTCTGCTTCAACTCATCGGCGATCTCCATGATCTGAATATTTAACTCGTACTCGACCGTCCCACCGGAGGCGATGGTGTCATACAGATCGCGGGTCGCGATGTCGGGATCAACCGCGGCCAAGCGGGTGGCTTCGTGACGGTCGATGGAGTGAACCCCTGCTGCGGGCTTCCAGTGGTATTTGACGTAGATGGCCTTGCCGTCTGCATTCACCCACTTGAAGGTGTGAACACCAAACCCTTCCATGGTCCGGTAGCTCTTGACCGTGCCGCGGTCGGAAAAGAGCCAGGTGATCATATGGGTCGATTCCGGAGTCAGCGATATGAAATCCCAAAAACGGTTGGGCGAAGGGATGTTCGTATCCGGAGCTGGCTTGAAGGCGTGCACCATATCGGGGAACTTAATAGGGTCCCGGATGAAAAAGACAGGCAGGTTGTTCCCCACCAGATCGTAGTTCCCCTCTTCGGTGTAGAACTTCACGGCAAAGCCCCTCGGGTCACGAGCCGTATCTGCGGACCCTCGTGAGCCAACCACAGTGGAGAAACGGACGAAGACAGGTGTTTGTTTTGCCGGGTCCTGGAGGAATTTCGCACAGGTATACTTCTCCATACTCTTATATACCTGAAAGTAGCCAGGAGCCCCGGCACCCTTGGCGTGCACCACGCGCTCCGGAATTCGCTCGCGGGTGAAGTGCGCGAGCTTCTCGATGAGATGCACGTCTTGCAGCAAAACCGGTCCACGCTCACCGACGGTCAGTGAATTCTGGTTGTCCGTGACTGGAACCCCTTGATTCGTTGTAAGGTGTTTGTCTTTCATGATATCCTCCTTATTCTGTTAGTGATGGTTTCTATGCTCAATATACTTTTCGGTGAAGTCATCAACCTCCCTTCCACTCAACGAATAACAGTCATCTGCCATTTCCCCAGATTTTGCAGATAGACGCCAAACTCCGAACTCTATGTGTTTCATCGCCAGTATACTCCCGCTGCAAGACGCCGTCAACCCAGCCAACGGCGCTTGCAGTCCTTTTCCTTCCTCAACACAGAAGATGAAAAAAGCCCCTCCATCCCCACCAAAACCCACAACAACAACCTCACCGCCGGATCAAACCCTCTCTCACCCGTTCTCTCAGGCGATTCTTGGGATGTAGGTATGAGAACATAGGGGTAGGGCGATCTTAGGCCCTTAAAACGGCTCGGCTACTTAATTCTATATTCAAAAATGGGCCAAAATCGGGGTCTGGATGGGGTTTGGTGGAATGATGATGGTGAAACTGGTTGGGAAAGGCGTTAGAACGGGGTTTTGTGGGGGAATTAGGCGCAAAGACAAGGAGAGGAGTGCGGAGAGGTGATGAGCACTCCTTTCCGGATTAGGACGGGAGGATACGACAACAGCGTCTCATGAGCATCGACTATCCGCGAATGGTTCCAGCAGCACGGGTTAATGCGTGCTGGGGGAGGAACGGGTGTACGTGTGGTGGTTGGCTTACGAGCGCTTGCATCTTTTGTACTTCCTGAATAAAGATTTCTGGGCGTGGCCGGTCACTCTCTATCTTGTGGCGCTCGCCGTCCACAAATATCGTTTCGTGGCCCCAGACAGCCATAAAAAATGGGTACTGATTACTGAGATGGAGACGTGGGATGAGTTGGACGAGCGCCGAAATGCGCCTGGGATGAGCAACGCCGTATATTAGATAGGAAAGGCTCGCGGGAGCATTGGCCTCAAGGTACTCCAAGTCTGCTAGTATCGACTCCCAATCACGAGATGAGTCACACGTCTGCAGATCAATGGCAAGCATGGATACGGAAGGATTGTCGTGAAGCCAATGGCACCAGCGATCCAAGTCAATACGGTTGAACCAGCAGATATTGGGCATCGCTGATACACCGTACCTTTGAAGGAGTTGATATGTGAGGAGACTACGTTTCATGTTGTACATATGCTCCCAGCGGGTGTCATCATCGTAGACTGAGTAGCCGAAAGCGGTAACTAGGTCAAAGTCGAGGGCGGCGATTTGTCTAATTATGGTACGCCTGCGCGGCCAGATGTTTTCTAGTAATTCATCTTTACCAAAGCCAGTTAGGATCAGTTTGGTCTCTGGGGGAATGTCTAACCGATGGCGAAGGTTCAAGCCACGTTGAGTCGATCGAGCTTTAGAAGAAACCACCTCCTTCAGGGGTACGGCTAGGGCAGGAAAGGACAAGGCTCCTTTGATGAACGACCTGGGGAGCACGCATGGGACATAGCGAGGGAGTTCAAGCGGGTCCTGAGGTCGAGCGACAATATCGAAATCAAGCCCTCGACAATCGGCCAAGCGCAGTCCAAGGTCAGTACGCTCCGGGTGAAGCATTTCGTAGGCCTCTGTTCCTGGAGGGGCGTATTCTACGGGGCAGGCATGTCCAGTGTTGCTCTCACCGCAGTGTTCTAAGCCAGGGCATCTGGGACAGTGAATCCAGGAAGTAAAACCTGGCTGCTTGTGGTACCAAGTCATCTCTATTCAGTTGGGCGCTTGCCGGAAACCCTGACGCGGATCTCTGAAGCATCCTCTTTGATGTCAATCACGGTCCCTGTGTAGACATAGCCACGATTCATGCAATCTAACAGCTGTGGGACTGCGGGGTCGATCAGAGCGCCTGCTTCTCTGTTGCCGATCATGACCACGACCCCACCGGCTTTGGGATAGAGAGAGACCGGTGAGTCCATAGTCAAGTATGGACCCAGTTCCTCGCTGAAACCGACTACCAATTCCCTTGTTGAAGCACACGGGTCCGTCTCTGGGCCGCCAGGCTCCCCCGTGGAGAGCCCACCGGGGGCTTCCTGGCCCGGCGTCCTCTTCTAGTTTTGACGCCCACTTTTAACCTCCTTCACCAATCTATGTGCCATCTCACTACACCTCCCGCATTCATTGCTTACTTTCGACCTTGAATTCCGTTGAGACATCTTCCTACTCAATGAGCGTTGCATGTTGTGTTGACTACTCAAGTCAACTTCCTTGCCAAAAAAAGCCTCCCTACAGAAGGACACGCTGACCAGCATACTCTTGCTCTGACCGATAGATACTACCGGCCTCATCTATGTGGATGAGGCCCATCTCCTCCAATCGGATCTTCAAGGCGGTGATCGAAACCCCGAAGCAATCCCTTACGTCGTACAACACCGGCCACCTGGTCAAATCTAGCCCGCTAACCACCTTTCGCACTAGGTTGTCCGGCATAAGCAGAAAGCTCGCATAACGGTTGGCTTGCCATTCAATGCGATCCCGCTTATTCCATCGGCAGATGAAGACGGGGGCAGGATCCATCTCAGGAAGGGTTAGCTGGTGCACCGCTCCGTGATGAACGTGCAGGTCCCAATGCCCTACTTCATGAGCCAGGGTAAATTGCTCGCTTCCCCAGTACTCTTCGAAGTGCTCCCGACGATTCTCATTCATAAAGATCCTACCACTCGGATAGATCCGGGCGAGAATTGGTTCTCTGGCGTCATCCTCTATCGCGCCCCACTCGATCCACAAGTCTAGATACTTCTCGACCAGGCTCTCAATAGGCACGGGCGGAGCCTGTATCTGACCAAAACGTTCTTCATACCCCTTGAGCGTAGCGAGAGCCCTCGCCTCGATTTCCTCCTGACGCATAAACCTCGAGCTAACTATCACCGCTCTCCTCCTGCCCAGAGGCGTTCTCTCTCGCCACCTTGAATATTCGCTCAAGCTGCTCATTCGTCAGTTGCTGTGATTGTAACTTCCTCAGGAGAAGTGCAACGCGCTCATCTTCCTCGGCAGCTTCCTTCAGAGCGACGCGAGAAAACTTGCCGGCAAGGGTTTTCAACTCCTCCGGATCGGCATCGAGATGTCGAGCCAACTTGTCGATCACCTCTTCGCTCGGGGGTGCAACTCTGCCTCGCTCTATTTTGCTGAGGTATGTATAGTCTATCCCAGCCCGGTCTGCCAATTCCCGCTGACTGTAATCCTTCTCTAGGCGCAATGCCCTAAGTGCCGAGCCGAAAGCCATGCTCTCACCTCCCTCTCATTAGGGATTATACTCTAGTTGTGTTGAGTTGTCAAGTCAAGTCTGTGCAGACAATCATTGCGCCCGCACTCTGAAAAAGCCCAGTCGCGAGCTCCTCTCAGCCCCGTTCTCTCAGGCGATTCTTCCGGGGTAAATAGGAGCATAGGGCCAGGTGTGATCTCCAGGGTCCAAGCGGGTCTTTCGGATGAGCCTATACCTAAGACACGCGGGAAATCGGGGCTCAGGAGAGGGTGGGACAGGTATGGAGGGGAGAATCTGGGCGCGTTCGTACAGCCCTGTCATCCTGGCTTCTCTACCAATGGCTGCAGGCTAGGACCAGTGGGGGTATCTATCACCCGCCAGCCCAGGGCCGCTATCCGTTTGCGCAGGGCGTCGGCGGCAGCCCAGTCACGGCGGGCACGGGCCGCCTCACGTTCCTCCACCAGGGCCAGCACGTCGGAAGATGGTGCAGGAGCCACTTCATCCCTCCGCGCAGCCAGCACCCTCTCCCACACCTCCGATGGTATCCCTGCCTGGGGCTCGGGCCGTTGGAAAGGCCCCAATTCGCTTACGAGGAAGGCTTGCCCTCGAGCGAATCGCTCTTCTCCCCCTCCCCGCAGCAGGGTGACGCCACTCCGCCCCATCACCCGGCAAGTTTCGGCCTCCAGGTCGACCACCAGGGCCGTATGCTCATCGATGCCCACCACTGTCACATCAGTCGGGAGCAAGGCCAAAAGTTGCTCAAAACGGGCCTCGCCCATGAAACAGCGGCTGGTGTCCAGGTCGGCACCCCCTTCGCGATTGTTCCAGTGGGAGACGAAAACCAGCGAGAGGTCGTAAGGGCCAAAGAAGTCCAGCCCATCGTGCCAGTGGGGATCCTCACCCACCTTGTAGATCTCATAGACGGGCAGAGCACGAGCGCTGGCGGCGATGAGGCCGGCGCTGGCCACGACGACCGCTGCTCCCAGGCGGTGGCGAGCCACCAGCGTATGCCAGGCCAGGCTATCCCGCAACTGGCGGACGGCGTAGGTGGGGCTGCCCGGCCCCATGAAGACAACATTGGCTTCCAAAAGGGGAGCGACGACGGCTGGATCATCCGGGCTGAAGGGGGTGCCCCGCTTGCGGGCCGGGACCACGGTGACCTGGGGACGATAATTCTGCAAATGATGGCGGAAGAAGTCGGCCACATGCGCGGCCACCTGGGCCGAGTTCGGCTCAAAGCCGGCCGGTGTCTCCAGCACGGCCACTTGGATCGGCTGTGACAGGCGGTCCAGGAGCCAGTCGTGGATCTTGCGCCCGCTAGCCGAGGTCTCACCAGAGCCAAAAAGAGCCACTAGGCCCGGTCGTTCAGCCATCGCTCACCTCAGTCCTACCTCGCTCTAGTTGGCCACGGTCCACTTCATGGCTATTGTTATTTGCTTTCCACTCCAGATTGTCAACAGGCTGAGCCCCCTTCTGATGTGAGCAAGTTGTCCAACTCGCCGGCTAGTGCTTCAGCTGTCATATAGTGTATCCCGTGCAGGCCCAACCCTCTGGCAGCCTCCACATGGCCGGGGTCGTCGTCAATGAAGACGCCCTCCTCGGGCACGATGCCCAACCGAGTCAACGTCAGTTCGAAGATCGCAGGGTCCGGCTTGGTCACGCCTTCATCTCCGGAGCAGACCACGACGTCGAACAGACCCAGGATCTCCCAATCGGCTAGCCATTCCTCTAGCCCCGGGGGTGAGTTAGATAGCACGGCTAGCTTGTAATGACCGTGGAGCTGGCCGATCAGGTCAAGTACGCCGACATTGATCGCCTCGTCGGCAAAATAGCGCCGGCGGAAGGCCTCAATCTCCTCCGGGGTGCGCAACCCAAGTGCCGGTCCGATCTCATGCCAGTAGTCGTCGGCCGTTATCCGCCCGAGCAGCACCTCCTGCCACGCGTCACTCCCAAACATGATGCGGTTGAGCATGCCCGGAGCCAGCTCTAGCTCGTCCTCGTAGCTTCGAAATAGGGATGTCGGCTTTGGGGCTGAGATGACGCGCCCAAAGTCAAAGATGATGGCCTTGATCATGTGGTCCTTTCGACCGGAGCCTGCACCCGCTCGTGCAGTCAAGTCGCCGGCCCGCTACTCGGTCGCCGCCTGAGATCCGCCTATCGCCGAATGACTGGCTTCGATCACGTTATCGACATTGGCATTCGCCCAGGCAGATAGCGCAAGCACTTCCTGCAGAGCCTCCAGGGCCTCAGCCGGTCGATGATCGTTTTCCAGCAAGCGCTTGAGCGAGACCGACACCCAGATGCACTGGATGTAATCAGGCAAGGCGCGCACCTCGTCACTACCCGGAATAACAGCGCGGACGTAGTTCTGCAGAAAATGAGTGAACAGCGCCCAGTCGAGAAAACCGGGGTAGACTAGGTGTTTCAAATGGCCCGGCCGAGGTGAGGCAAAGTAGATCAGCGCCTCAGCCAACTCGACTACGCGTGGCTGCCAAGACGCTTTGTCGTAATCCACAACGCAGACGATACGGTCGCCCTTGAACAGCAGGTTGTCCGCATAATAGTCGCCGTGGATAACCAGATAGGGCAACGCACCGTGCTCGGCGAAGCGGGACGCCAGGTCGGCTGCCTCTGCTTCCAACTGGTGGGCTATGCCGGCTAGCTCGGGGTCTTGGTCAAGCTGCCAGGCCTGGCCCAGGTTGGTTAGGATGGTGCTCAGGATATAGGGGCCGTACAGCTCGCCCAAAGGGCGCAGGGTCTCCGGCGCAAAACCGTCCAAGATCGTGTGGCAGCGACCTAGCGTCAGCGCGGCCTCTTTCAGGTGAGCCGGTCGCTCATGGTCGTACGGCTCGTGCTCGACATATACGTAGATTTCATAGACCTCGCCGTCCAGCGCCAAAAAGGTTTCACCGCTGGCGGTGGGCACGATAGTCGGAGCTGGGAAGCCTGCCTGCCGGAGACACCCTATGAGCTCGTGTTGGCCACGGATGAACTCGGGCTGGCGCAGTCGCGGGTGGCGGCGTTTCAGGAAGTAGCGCCCCCGGGTCGTTTCTACAATCCAGTTGTCATTGACGAAGCCGCGCTCGGCCCGGCGGGCATCCCTCAACCTGCCTAGGGTATAGTAATCCAACACTCGCACCAGTTCCTGTTTCATCGCTACGCGGGCAAGACCTTTCTCCGGCTCGTCTCCCCAAGCAGGGCCCATCCGCTCTCACTTGGACCGACCTTGTGTCTCGACGCCGAGAGCTTCTTGATATCCCTAGAGCAATCGTCTCAGATTGGGACTGCTGGCGAGGCTAGCTCTCAATCCTCTCCATCTCCTGGCCGCAGCAGACCAGGGTGCCGCCTCCGACTTTGGCCACTACTACCTCATTGCCACATACGTTGCACCTGTACTTCTCTCCCACCTTCTCAACTGCCATCTTCCCACAGCCTCCTTTCTGGCCTTCCAGGTCATCTCATGATACGCATTGGCAATCCGGCGCCTCTTTCACATGCACCGCCAGGGCCGAATGCCTATGAGGAAGTGATTGCATCGTTGACGGTAGCCTGGTTACTCCACCCTCATGAACCTTTCACCTGGAGTCCTGCAGATGGGGCATGCCTTTGGGGCCTTGCTCTCGACGGTGTACCCACATACCGGGCAGACGTAGTAGTCGAAAGGTTCCAGCTCCTCTCCGAGGCTATCCAGAGCCCTCTGGAAAAGCCGGGCGTGAATCTCCTCCACTTGATTTGCGTAGTCAAAGCTGCGTTCGGCCTTCTTGAAACCTTCTTCCTCTGCCTCAGCTATCATCCTCGGGTACATGGTCTTAAACTCGTGCGTCTCCCCTCCTATCGCCTCCTGCAGGTTCCCAGCGGTGGATCGAACACCACCGATCACCCTCAGGTGTGCCAGAGCATGTACCGTCTCTGCCTCTGCAGCTGCCCGAAACAGTTTCGCCACCTGGGGGAAACCCTGTGCCTCCGCCTGTTTGGCAAAGGCCAGGTACCTTCGGTTAGCCTGCGACTCACCCGCAAACGCTTCTTTCAGATTGACTTCGGTCTTCGAACGTGTCAACTCGGACATTCGTAACCTCCTCTTGCCCACATTCTGCAGATGGAGCAGGGATCGCTCTCCATCTGGTTGAACCCCAGTATACGCCCAAAGCAAAACGCGGTCAACCCAGGGAAACGCGCTCGCGGCTCTGTCCTCCAGCACTTGGGTTCCTCTTGCACTTGGAGGTATAAGCCTTCCCTTGCCGCCTAGACACAACTCGTGAAGCAAAGATCCCTCTCCATCCCCACTCGAACGGCTAGGAGACAACTCAGACTAAGCTCAAACCCTCTCTCCCCCGTTCTCTCAAGCGATTCTTGGGGTGTAGGTATCAACATAGGGCCAGCTGCGATCGCAAGTGTCTAAGGGGGTCTTTTGATTGATTTTGTACCTAGAAGGACTGCGTGAATCGGGGCCTCCGAAGGCTCAGTGGAGGGTGGGAGAGGTATCCGAAGAGAGAAAGCGAGAAGTTGACGACGGTCGGGGATATGGACTAGGTATCGCCTCTGCTGTGGCCTGAATTGGGTAGGGTAGGCCATACCTGCCGTAGGTAGGTCGGATTTCCGTATCCGACCTACCATTTCGTCATGCACAGAGTTGCCTCGGCGCCACATTGTGCTAAAGTAGAAACATGCGAAATGATGCGGATGTGATGCCCTACATGAAATTCCGCCCCAACTCTCAACGAAATTGGAAATGGAGGTGTTCCATCGCATAGTTCCAACAGAAATAGGATGATAGAATATGGATTGGGAAAAGATAAATCATTATGTACTAGAAAAGCAACATTTGACGACCAAGTTCGATAATGTTCTGAAGTGTGTTGAAGACATTGCAGGACTTAACTCAATAGTGGCTACAACACCCTACTTGTCTCTCTTTAATAGAATAGAGGATTTTCAAAAGTCGATGCTTGACGAAGAAATGTATGAAAAGAGAAGACTCTATAGATTAAGATTGATGAGAGCCACTTTGTTCATTGTCACCAGCGACTTTCTTCCAATAGCATATTCCGCCACCATTGATAGAACGCAGAAACGATTAGCTGGTTTTCGGAAGGAGTACAAACTCTCTGCAGGAGAATTCAAGAGGCTTAAAGACAAAATCATAACTGTTCTTGGAAAGGGTGAGAAGACTGCAGTAGAGATACGAAGAGAATTGAGGACAGATATAAGCATCTCACTATTCCTAAGGCTTTTGATGGAGGATGTCCCCTTGTTGAGAGGCAAACCCCTCGGGACTTGGAAAGGTGAGCAGTTTAGATACTCTCTCCTGCCCAAAAACATCAAACTAAGAATGGATAAGGAAAAGGCAAAGATTCTACTGGTTGAGAGATTCCTCGAGGCTTTTGGCCCTGCAACTCTGAAAGACTTAGCATGGTGGGGCGGATTCACCCAAAAAGAGTCAAAGAAGATTTTGGGAAAGATCGAGACAATTGATATAGGAGAAGGCTTATTACTGCTTAGAAAAGAAGCTGAGGAGTTTGAGAATTCTAAAGTTGGCGAGGAAAGCCTATTGCTACTGTCTGCATTTGACCAATATGTAATTACTTACAAGTACTCGACATGTCCTAGAATAGTAGATGAAGAATACCTAAACAATATCTACAATGAATATGGAGAACTCCATAATCCTATAATAGGAAACGGAAGAATCATCGGAAGATGGTACGCGAAAGAGGGTAGAATATATCACCTGCTTTACGAGAGAATAAGGAATAGGACAGAACTAGATCAGAAAATTGAAGAGATGGAGGAATTCATTAGGGTATAGTTATTTCCAGATGGTCAATGTCTATGCTCACATAGCTCTTGCTTCTCTACGGAATCAATACAAAGAGGCCTCTCCTGGGGGCTTCTCACTCTAAAAGAAAAAGGGGGGCCAAGGAATGGCCCCTTTTCGCTATTCGAGGCTAGCACGGAGCAAAAGGGAAATCAAGTCAACGGTCCTTCCATCTCAAGGGTCACAGGCTAGGCGAGAGAAGAAGTCCGCATATCCACGGCTAGATATGGCCGCTAATACCCTCTTTTGGTCGCATTCCCTTGCTGGGCACCTGCCATACACCAACAGTCTCTTCCATCCTCACGCGGGAAGGGGCTGTTCTGACTGGGATTGGGTTGCAGCGGCTAGGGCCGAACCAACCTGAAAACGATAGGTTTTTGACCTTCACAATCGAGGTTAGTCTACCAAGTGGCCGGAGGACTCGCAACGTCTGACGGCCTCTGGAAATACAGACTCGGCTCGAGGCTTCAATCTCAAGACGGTGTCCACAACATCCTGGTATTATAGATGCAATCTTAGGTTACCTTTCGTGGTGCAACTGGAATGAGAACCTCGGGGTAGAAGTCAGAGGAGCCAAGAACTGACTCCTTCTTCATATGTCAGGAAAGGAGGACAGATGAGCGAGCAAGACCTGAAGATAGCTAGGGAACTCTTCGACAAGGCAAAGGAGAACTTCGAACGGGATGGCTACCTGGCACCAGCCTTGTTCGCCTGGGCCCCCGGTCAGCCTCCGTGGAAACTCAGCATCCAAGTCCACCCAATTGCCTCTCCGGATGTTCGGCATTCTCGAGTAGAAGCAAGTAGGAAAGCAGATAACTGATGGCCGATTCCGCTCCCTGGTTCAGGTTCACCCCGTTGGGTTCTAACCCGTCATAGCAACCACCCGTGTCCGAATCGTATAGCGGCAGTCCCAACCGATTCCTTCCCAGAAACCACTCGAAAGCCTTAAAGGCGAGGTCGTAGTAACGGGTTTTTCCGGTAACTCGGTGAGCTTCGAGGCATATCTCGACCGTAGCCTCGGCATCGATGGGCTGTTGATCAAAGAACGCACGCGGGCCTCCCCGTGGATACCAGCCCGCTTGGCCGATCAACTCCAGCGTATCGTTCACGAAAAGGATTCCCAAGAGGAAATCCAAGCTGTCACAGGCCGCTCCTAGATATTCCTCTGCTTTGGTATCTTGATAGGCCACCAGCAGGGCTTGGGGAAGCTTGCCATTGCAGTAGGTGAGATATTCTTCATACCAACGCCAATCGTTCTGGGCTACGTCACGATAGTTCTGTAGGAGAGAGTCAGCCTGACGACGGAGGTATCTCAGATCATCCTTGTGGGCCAATACCTGATATCGCCAGTGGAGGCCCAATAGGGCGAAAGCCCTGGCTCGCGGAGAACGTAAGCTATCTAGCCAAGGGAGTGCTGCATCGAAGATATCCCGAGCGGCTGCGGCTAGTTCGCTGGCCATATCGTTAGCCATAGCATATCCCAAGCTCCATAGGGCACGACCATAGGAATCCTCAGAGCCTTCCTCTTCTAGCCAACTGCGGTCATAACTGAGGAAATTGCGGAATCGCCCATGTGGAACCTGAGCGGAACGTATGAAACTCAGATACTTGTAGGCCAGGTCCCGACTCTCAACCTCCCCGGTCAGTCGGTTATGCTTGAGGGCTACGATTAGAGCTCGCGCGTTGTCATCGAGTGAATAACCATGACGGGGATCTGGGACACTGTAAATGGCGTGCTGGATTATCCCCACATCATCCGTAAGACGGTGCAGGTGGTCGAGTTTCAGAGGTGGATAACGGTCCATAGGTCCCTCAAACGAGATGCGAACATCTGGCCTTCTATTGCTGCGATCCGGGTTGCCGGCGAGAGCGCCTCTGAAGTACCCTTCTGAACAGTTTCTGGTACTTTCGAGCTACCCTGGGCCAAGTCATCTTGCGGCCGTAGTCGTAGGCCCGGCGGTCCATTTCCAACAATAGCTGGCGGTCTGAGAGCAGCCTAAGCACAGCCTGGGCGATGCCGTCGGGATCGCGGAAGTCCACCAGTATCCCTCGTCCCTCTGCCAGTACCTCTTCAGCGTAGAGGAAGGGGGTAGCCACGATCGCTTTGCCCGTAGCCACGGCATATGCCAGAGTGCCGCTCACGATCTGGTTGGGGTTGAGATAGGGTATGATGTAGACATCGGTGGCTAGCAGATACCGGATCAACTCCTCGAAGGGAAGAAAACGGTTGTGGAAGCGGACATGACGCTGGAGGCCTAAGTTCGAAACCATGCGCAAGAGTTTCCTGCGGTAACCTTCGCCGCGGCGTAGGCGAACTTGAGGATGGGACTCGCCCACGACCAGGTACACAACGTCAGGGTATGTATCCACTATTTCGGGCAGGGCCTCAAGAACATATTCGATCCCCTTATCAGGGTTAATCAAGCCGAAGGTCGTTAGGATTCGTCGTCCGTCCAGCCCTAGACGCCTCTTGGTAGCACGGCGTAGGCCTATCCGACGGCTCACCTTAGGCGCGCCATGAGGTATGAAGCGCATCTTATCTCCAGGAACAGCGTATGTATCCGCCAAGATGCGCCTGGCGGTCCTGGCTAGAACCACCACCGAATCACTCTGGGCGGCCACCTGGGAGGTTACTTTCTTGAAATGGCGGGTAGGCTCCAGGTGAACGGTATGAAGGGTCGTGATCACCGGAACGGACACTTTGGTGAGAAAGGTTAGGATGTAGTCTCCGTCTCTTCCCCCGAAGAGGCCATGCTCATGTTGCACGCTGACGAGTGAGATACCGGAGCGATTGACAAAGTCCCCTGCTACCGCGTAGGTGGCCTCATTATCCTGCTCGATTTGGAATTCTACCTCCTCCGCGTAGTTGTAATGGGCCTCTCTGTCATTGACAGCGATGACAATGTTCTCCTGATCAGGAAATTCCTTGCTGAGGCTGGAGACCAGGTCTGCGGTATAGGTAGCGATGCCACACTCTCGGGGGGGATAGCTCGCCACATGGGCCACCCGGCTCCAAATCGCCATCTTGCCAGATCGCGCTCTCTCCTTTGGCTTCACGCCTAAATCCACCCTTTCCTTGTCCAATGGCGAAATAGACTAACCAGGTTCTGATATGGAGAGCGATGGTATTGGTCAGGAGAGAAACCCAGGGGTAAGGACGATCCCGTCTTCACCTTTCGCCTCTGATCCGCGAACTGGGATAGGACCCGTCCCATGGGCTTTACGCTGCCGTCGTTCCGGGTGATGCCGAAGGTACGCTCATGAACCGCCCGATCTAGCGGTGGTCTACTCCAAAGAGAGTCATCATAGTCGGAGTAGCACCAGGCCAAGGCCCCCAAGGACCCGACCTCGTACAAACCTTTCAACACGGCCGAATAATAGCTTGCCCCTTCCTCCTCGCTAGCCAGATATAGGCTCATAATGCGATCCCCTACCTTCACGTCTAGCTCCATACCCCTCTCACCAGGCCGCGTGGTGCAGAGGCCAAACTCTTGAAACATAACCGGCAGGCCTCCCAGGCTCTGGGTTAGGGCACTCAGGAAAGGCACAACCTGGCCATCGAGCGGCCCATTGCACCACGGCGCGTACAAGGCGTATCCATGCATTGAGAGGAAGTCATTGGCTTGAGCCATGGCTTGCGGTCTCAGGTGTTTGTCCCCCTCCAGAACCTCGGAGTGAAGGCCACAGGTTATGCAGTGGATAGCATCGATCTTCCGAATCTCTTCGCTAAGTAGGTTTGCCCAGCGGCGCCCAACTTCTGGACTACGGGGCACGAAAACGTTGTCCATCTCATTGGCCAAGTCCCAGGCGAAGAGGGCGGTGTAGTCTTTGAGTGCCGATACGACGGAGCGGATCTGAAAGAGCTGCGCCTCCAGCATCAACTCGTCCTCGAAGATATCGCGTATCCCTACCTTGACAACCTCCCCCGCCGAGATGAGGGGGAAGCGCGAATCGCTTCTCCTTTCCCCACGCAAGGCCCAGGATGGAATCCAATTGGCCCCGCTCATATGGCCAGTGAAAAAGGTGAGCATTACCCTAAGACCCAATTGAGCAGCAATCTCCAATACTCCCTTTAGATTATCCAAGGAGTGGGCATCCATTTCCCCAGGTGCAGGCTGGAAATCTTCCCATAGAAGGAAGATCCGTACTAGGGAGAGGTTTAGGTCCGTGATCTGCCGAAACTCTTCCTCTACCTCCGATCTTTGGAAATCCTTCCACCAGTACATGGCCTTTCGCCGTGGCCAATAGTTGACACCAATGAGGAAGGTTTCCCCCAGCCCGTCCCACTCTGTCATCTCTTGGCCCTCTAGGTCTCAACCAAGGCGGCTATGCTGCTGAGACGAGGCCAGCAGGTGCCCAGCATACCGCTTGTCAAGCCCTCCCCTCCCCTTCTCCATTATGCAGCGATATACCTTTATATAGTCCTCTACCATCCGCTCTGCAGTGAAATTCTCCTCCACTCTCCGTCGACAAGCCTGACGGTCCACTCTGGCCACTTCCTCTACAGCACCCACCGCCTCCTCCAAGGAATGGACGAGGATACCGCTTTCCTCATCTATGATCTCTCTCACCGATCCCAGATCCATACCTATGACCGGTGTACCACAGGCCATGGATTCCACCATAGTGAGACCGAAACGCTCAGGGATGGTCACCAGGTGCAGTGAGGCGTAAGCCTCACCCAAGAGTTTGTCCCGCTCCCGAGGGCCTACCGGGCCGATGAACCTTATCCGTCGTCCGTCAAGGCGAGGGGCCACTAGCGATTTAAAGTAATCCTCGTCCTGAATTATCCCGGCGATGATTAGCTCTTTGCCTGTCCTCTCACTCACTTCGATGGCCAAGTGGACACCCTTGTCGGGGTGGATACGCCCTAAGAAGACGAGATAGTCTCCTCCTTTCTCTCGGAAGGTGAACTGTTCCAGGCGAATCCCGTTGTATACCGTAGCCAGGTACTCAAGCCCTGGATCTCGATCGGCGTCGCTGATCGAAACGTAGTAGCCATCTCTATACTTATGATAGACTGGCAAGATAAGCGGCGAGGAGAAGCCGTGAATAGTGGTAAGTACCGGGGTCCTGACCAATCTACTGTAGGTAAGAGGGAGGAAATCGTAGTGGTTGTGGATTAGGTGGAAGTTGTCGGCATGTTCGAAGACCTCCGAGATATGGAGACATTCCCACACTTTGGGGTCGAGGGAAGCATCCTCGGAGTAGGGGTGAGGGCAGATCCACTGCAATTCGGCAGTGGTGATCGAGTCACTCGTGGCGAAGAGAGTGACATCGTGCCCCTTGGCCACTAGGCCTTCGGTGAGGTTGCTTACTACCGTCTCCCAAGGCCCGTAGTTGCGAGGAGGGACGCGCCAAGATATGGGTGCAAGCATGGCTATTCGCATCTCTTGCCCTCGCTTCAGGATTCTAGCCCATCGGGGCTCGGACAAGACCTCACATAATCCATCACGTCAGCCATGTCGGCTATAGCTAGCCCCACGCAAGTGTCAGCCGCGCCATAGTAAAGTCGAAGTTCGTTCGTCTCGCGATCAACAACGGCTCCGCAGGGGAAAACTACGCCAGGCACATCACCGACGCGTTCATAGATCTCTCTTGGGGCAAGCACCCATTCATCGCTGCGGTAAACCACGCGCCATGGTTCTTCCAAATCCAGCAAAGCCAAACCTATTCGATAGAGACTTCCGGAGGCGGTCCTTCGTATTCCGTGATAGATGATCAACCAACCTTCTGGTGTTTCCACGGGTTGTGCACCCAGTCCCACCCTGTCCCCATCCCAAGAACCGGGTCTCACGGGAAGGAGAACCCGATGACCTCCCCAATGTCTCAAATCTGGCGAGAACGAGATATAGATATTGCCTTCCCCTCTTAGAAACGGTCTGTGGATAAGGGCAAAGCGTCCTTTGAAGCGTCGAGGGAAAAGCGAGGCATCTTTATCCTCGGGAGGAAGAAGCCTGCCCAATCGCTCAAAGGTCGTGAAGTCCTCAGTGAACGCGAGAGCGACAACGGGTCCATCCCTTGAGAAACAAACGTAGGTAACAGCATACCTTTGTTCTTCTTCTAACCAAACGATCCTGGGGTCCTCGATACCCCATCTCTCCTCTCGGAAATTAGGATCAGGCCTTAAAGCAGGCTGCTGGTTTGTGCGCCAATCGCGCTTGCCGTCCTTACTACGGGCAACGGCCAAGTGCGAGAAGCCTCGCATATCTTCGACGCGCACCAATAGCAGTGTCTCTCCCTCAAATTGCACGGCTCCCGGGTTGAAAACAGCATTTGCCTCATAGGGCCAATCTGCGGCCGTCAAGATAGGGTTCTTCTCATAGCGACGAAAGAGCTGACTTGCCATTGAGGCATTCTCACGGTTTTTCATATTCTCCTCTGCTAGCTCCAGCACTCTTGCTGTCACAGACCCCACGATGGGCTGGCTCGTCTCAGCCTCTGCTGGCCAAAGATCTAGGACATATTAGCATCTCCGGCTATTTCGGTAAAGTTGAGATCGTGGACGAGGCAAGTCATCGCTCATCCCGGCCACACCCTTACATTCCTTCTCCCACGAGATGTTGAGCTTTGCCCAAGTGCCATGGTACATAGTGATCGTGTCCTATACTCTAGCATCAGTGAAGGCCCCGTGCAAGTGACAGAGTTGAGCGGAAGACAAGCCCCTTCCGTCCTCACTCGGAAGAGGCTGTTACTATTGCCATGGTGTAACATCCTCAATCCCACGGAAAGCTCTTCCCTTGAACATCTCCCTGGGGATAGCTATTCCAATATTCGGAAGCTCTCCGAGGGCCTCCGGAGGCTCAGGGGAGGGTGGGAGAGGTATCGGAGGGATGTTTGAAACACACGATTATGGGGCCTTAAGGCCCGAATATCGTCAACCTTTCCTTCAAGATCAGGTCAAGGTGAGCCTTAAGCCAAGTAATCTCTCAGTTTCCGGCTATGGATGGGGTGGCGTAACTTGCGCAGCGTTGTGACCTGGATTTGGCGGATACGCTCTCGGGTCACCCCAAACTCCTCGCCCACCTCGTCCAACGTCCATCTCCGCCCATCCGCCAGCCCAAAGCGAAGTTCCAGCACCCTCCGTTCTCGCTCGCTTAAGGAATGGAGAACATCTTGCATCTGCTCCTTCAGGAGTTCTCGAGAGGCAGCATCCATGGGGCCGAGGACCGACTCGTCCTCGATGAAATCGCCCAACGAACTATTCTCTTCAACCCCGATGGGCATCTCCAGAGACATAGGTTCCTGGGAGAGGCGCATTATCCTCCTTACCTTTGCCGCAGCCCTCCTGAGCCGACCCTCCAGGCTCACATCCAGAGGCTCGTTCCTGCCCCATGCCTCTTCGATGGCTACCTTGTCCTCCTCAGGCAGGATATCTTCCATCTCTAGCGCGATCTCCTCTGGGGTGGGCTCTCTCCCCAACTTCTGGACCAGTCGCCGAGAGGCACGGCTCAGGCGGTATATAGTCTCTAGTGTGTGAACGGGGATGCGGATGGTGCGAGCCTGGTCAGCTATAGCCCGACTGATCGCTTGCCGGATCCACCAGGTAGCATAGGTACTGAACTTGCATCCCCGACTAGGATCGAACTTCTCCACCGCCCGAAGTAACCCGATGTTGCCCTCCTGAATGATATCCAAAAAAGACATCCCTGGGGATACATATTTCTTGGCTACGCTTACCACCAGCCGCAGATTGGCCTCCACTAAGCGGCGACGGGCTAATTGGCCAGCCAAGTAATCTACCTTAGCCTTGATCGCCTCTTGGGGGCCCAACTCATCTGTCCTCAAGTAGTGGCGCGCTGTATCGCCTCGCTTGATCGCCTCTGCCAGTTTCGTCTCCTCCGAGGCTGAGAGCAGGGGAACCCGACCTATCTCCCTCAGATAGATGCTCACCGGATCGGTCGGGAGCTGCGGACCCTCAAGCAATATGTCCAGTTCGTCCTTCCCTTCCGCCGATGCGGTCTCCACCTTGACGTAGGACTCCGCCTCATCCATCACCTCCACGCCCATATCCGTGAGGATGCGGTAGATGGCCTTAGTCCTTTCCCCGTCGCCCTCGAGTTCGGGAAAGGCCTCTAGAACATCTTCTTCGGTGAGAAACCTCTGTTGTGCCGCTTTGGCGATCAACCCATCGACCGCCAACTCCTGTGGAGAAGGCTTAGACATATGGCAAGTGACCCCCACGGACCACGACGAGAAGAGCGAGCTGTAAACATGGCAGGGCTAGGGCAAGATAGCCCGCCCTGTGAGCCTTGTTCTGTGAGCTTCCCACTTGCTTATCCCCTTGTTGCGCATGATTCCTAGATCATCGCTTTGCTAGACCGCAGAGGATGTGACACACTGCCGCCCCTCGAAGCGGCGAGGCAAAAGAAAATCGGGCTGCCAAAGAAGTGAACCTCTTCGGCAGCCCGGCCGTCCGTGGCATCATTGGACCCGTGGCTTTGCGCCCCCGCCTTTCAGCGAGTTTGCCTTTTCGGAGTGATGTTCTGTGAGCAAGCTAGACCTATTCGATTCTGCTGCCAGTATACCACGCTAATGTCCCCGGAAAGTTCAGATTTGGTTTAGCTTCTCGCTAGGTTCTCTTGATTCGTCCCTTCATAGCCTCAGTCAACTGCGAATGGAAAGTTCGTGGGTCTTGGCACTTGGCTGGCCCTGGGGTAGATGTTGCCTGAGACGTGCGAGGAGGCCTGTTGTGCGCAGAGGGTCGTCAACGTGCTTGATAAGCTGTTTAAGCGGTTCCAGGCCCATTCCCCAAACCCTACGGTCCTCCCGGGGCCCTTGTCAGCTCTATTCCCTTCCTCGGAGTGTCCCGTACACTAACTAACATCCATTCCATGCTCACTCGAAGGGGCTGTTCTCACAGTGATGGGCTCGTAGCGCGTACACTGGATTGGCTCAACCCCACCGGAAGCCCTTCCCTTGAACAGTTCCCTGGGCATAGCTATTCCAGTATTCGCAAGCCCTCCGAGGGCCTCCGGAGGCTCAGGGGAGGGTGGGAGAGGTATCAGGGACCAAAATCTGGATGTGTGAGGAGAAGGCAAGAGCCCTTTCCCTCCTCACTGGGGTGGGGCTCAATAGTCCCAAGAAGAGCTACCTATGGGCGACCTACCCCAGGGGGAAGTGCGCCTGAAGGGGGAGAGGAAGGAGAAAAGACAGAAAGAGAGGAAGCGAAAACATAGAAAAACATGCAAAAGAGGGGTAGAAAGAGTCTTGGAAGAGGCAGTTCACTTCCGTGAGCGGACAGAGACGCTCAATCCCCTCGTTTTTCAACGGTCTCGTACATCAGCCGTTGACATCTGGTGTATTACATGATATATTGGTATTAATAGAGACCTGGCCTGATGTTTTATGAGTGTTTCTGGGCCTAGCGGGGAGTTGCGCTGATGGTTGGTTCGAAACAAGGTGATACCTCCAAAAACCTGATTTACGAGAAGCTTCGTCGTTCCATCATCGTGGGACATCGCGAGCCAGGTGAGAGGCTAGATCTGGATGCACTGACCAAGAGCTAGGGTACCAGCGTCACGCCGGTGACGGCAGCCTTCGCCGAGGAGATCGGGGCGGACGCCTATGCCAGCGACGCAGCCAGCGCCGTTGAAGTCGCCCGCCATCTGCTCGGGTAAAGGAGCCACGATCCGATGCGATTCGCAGAGTTGCGGGAGCGTACTGCAACGGCTGAGAGGAGGTGATGTGTTCTGCTCATATCATGCCACCGGCTATCAGTAACAAGAAAGGAGATCGTAGGATGCATAAGGCGATTCCCGAACTGAAGGATCAGTACGAGAAGGGGAAGATGACCCGGCGGGAGTTCATCCGCAACGCAGCCCTCTTGGGCTTGTCTATGGGTGCCATCCAAACGTTCCTCGCCTCCTGCGCCCCGGCCCCAACCCCGACACCGACGGTAGCACCCGCCGCGCCCACGCCCACCCCGGTGCCGCCCACGCCCACCCCGGTGCCGGTCGGCCCTACGCGTGGTGGCACGCTGCGCATACGTGGCACCGTGGGGCGCGTTGATCACCCTGCTCGCTATTCCTGGGTGGCCAATTCCAACACCACGCGCCATGTAGCCGAGTACCTGACGCTGACCGATGAGAACAACGTTACCCACCCCTACCTGTTGGAGAAGTGGGAGGCCAGTGAGGATCTCAAGACCTGGACCCTCTACCTGCGCCAGGGGATCAAGTGGAACAACGGCGATGACTTTGTGGCGGACGATGTCGTCTTCACCATGAAGGATTGGCTGGACGAGGAGGTGGGGTCCTCTATCCTGGGACTGATGTCCTACCTGACGCCGGAGGGCATCGAGAAGGTGGACGACTACACAGTCAAGCTTCACCTCGACTCGGCGCAGATTGCCGTGCCGGAGCACCTGTTCCACTACCCAGCGCAGATCATGAATCACCGCACCTTCGAGGGTGACTTCATCAAGTCCCCGGTCGGCACCGGCCCGTACACGTTGGAGGAGTACTCCGAGGGTGAGCGCGTGGTGCTCAAGGCCCGCACGGACTACTGGCAGATGGGCGCCGACGGCAAGCCGCTGCCCTACCTGGACGAGATCATCTATATCGACCTGGGTGGGGAGGTATCGGCCTGGATCGCGGCTTTCCAGGGCGGGGAGGTGGACGTCATCAGCGAGCCCGAAACCACCGTCTTCCTGGCCCTGAAGGACGATCCCAACGCCGATATCATCGGCACGCCCACGGGCCAGACCCGGGTCTTGCGCATGCGAGTGGATAAGGAACCCTGGACCGACGAACGGGTGCGGATGGCGCTGAAGTTGTGTCAGGACCACCAGAAGATACTGAACCTGGCCTACTTCGGTGAGGGGCTCCCAGGGGCGGACTTCCACGTGGCGCCGCTCCATCCAGCGTACTGTGAGAAGCCGATTCCGCCGTACGATCCGGAGAGGGCCAAGGCACTCTTGGAGGAGGCCGGCTACCCAGATGGGCTCACGGTCGAATGTGCCGTATGCTCCGACTGGACAGACGTCGTCTCCTACGCGGAGATACTCAAGGAGGATGCCGCCCCAGCCGGCCTTAACATCGAGATCAACACTATGCCCACCTCCGCCTACTGGGACATCTGGACCGAGTGTGACCTGGGCATCACGCCCTGGACGCACCGCCCGCTGGGCACGATGGTCTTAAGCCTGGCCTACACCGCCGACGAAGAAGGCAACCCCGTGCCCTGGAACGAGACCCGCTGGGTGGACGAGGAGTTCTCGGCGCTGCTCAAGGAAGCCGAGGGCACCCTGGATGTAGAAGAGCGTCGCAGCATCATGTGCCAGCTCGAAGAGATCCAATATGAGCGCGGCTCCATCGGCATCCCCTACTGGCAAAACACCTGGTCCATCGCCCACAAGAAGGTACAGGACTTCAAGGGGCACCCGACCCAGTACGATCTCCTCAACGAGATCTGGCTCAAGGAGGCCTAGGTCCTCAGCCGTCAAGTAGATTGTTGGCGGTCTTAGAAGATGGGGTAGGCCATGGCTTCACCGAGTGCTGGGCTTGCCGAAGCATCGGCCTGCGGTTGACGCTATGGCCTTCCCCGCTTCTCTATTGAAGAGGCGTTTGGCATGGTCAAGTTTATCCTTCGACGCCTGCTGACTATGCTCCTGACGATGTTCATCGTCTCCATCGTCGTCTTCGTCGTCACCGAGATTGCGCCGGGCAATGTGGCGCGGAACATCCTCGGGGCCTTCGCCACGCCGGAGCAGGAGGCATCCTTTCGGGAACGGTTGGGCCTGAATCAGTCGCTGCACATTCGATACCTCAGTTGGCTGGCGGGCAGCGATTGGCGAGCAGAGCGGCTCGTCGGCATGCCACTGACCCGGATCAAGAAACCGGGGACTGAGTTCTACGAGTGGTGGGCCGTGGACGAAGATGGCACTCTGGTGCGATGGAAGCTAGAGGGGGAGGATCTGATCGCCTTGCACCTGCAGCCGGACGGTACCGCTGAGCAATCCATAGACAATGAGAGGTGGCAAACGGACGAAGAGGGCGTCAGCAGGTTCTGGGGGGTAGATGTAGACAACCACGCCGTCATGTGGGAGAAGGGCTCTGGTGAGACTTACTGGATGCGTGCCAAGGCGGCGGGTTGGTGGGTGGAGAAGACAGGTGGCGCCAGGACATACATCCCCTTGCAAAAGGGTATGCTGCGCGGTGACCCGGGCGAATCGGTCCGCACCGGCCGCGCTGTCGCTGACACCCTCCTGCGGCGGGTCCAAAACTCGGTGATTCTGGCAGGGATCGCCTTCGTGATTGTCATGCCCCTGGCTCTCGTGCTGGGGTTAATCGCAGGCCTTAACGAGGGGAAAGCGATCGACCGTATCCTTTCGGTCGGCGGCCTAATGACCACAGCAACTCCGGAGTTCGCCACCGGCATCTTCTTGATCCTGATCTTCGCCTCTTGGTTGAAACTGGTGCCCGGCGCGACCGTATTTGTGAGCGAGAGAGCGATCTTCGAAAACCCCAAAATGCTGGTCCTGCCGGTGTTGACGCTCACGCTGATCGAGCTGGGCTACGTACTGCGCATCACGCGGGCCAGTATGGTGGAGGTGATGAGAGAGCCCTACATCCGCACGGGCTTCCTTAAGGGACTGCCTTACTGGCGCATCGTCTTTAAGCACGCTATCCGCAATGCCCTGATGGCCCCCATCACGGTCATCATGCTCCACGTCAACTGGCTGATGGGGGGCATCGTGGTTGTGGAAGCGATCTTCGGCTTCCCGGGTCTGGGAAAGTATCTGTATGATGCGGCGCTGTACAAGGATCTCTTTGCCATTGAGGCGGGGGCGATGGTGATGGTTTTCCTGGCGGTGGGGACTCAGTTGGTGGCGGATATTATTTATACCTTCCTGAACCCTCGCATTCGATACGCTTGAGCAGAAGCTAAGGGAAGAAAGGGATGACATGATGGCGGCGGTTGGTGAACGGGCCGAGGCTGTTGAGATAGTGGCGCGTCCATCGAGGTGGCAACGTCTGCGGGAGAGTTTAGATCCCCTTTTGGCTTCCAAAGTGGCCCTCGTCGCGCTAGCCGTTGTCCTCTTGTGGGTCTTCGTCGCTATCTTTGCCCCCATCATCTCACCCTACGGTCCGTTGAAGCAAGACTATACTGCGGTAAATGAGGGGCCTTCGGCGAAGCATCCGCTGGGGACCGACGATCTGGGGCGCGATCTCCTGGCTCGTCTGCTCCACGGCGCCCGCCTTATCCTGGTCCTGGCCCCCCTGTCCGTGCTATGCGCCCTGGCTGTGGGGACTACCCTGGGGTTGTCTGCCGGCTATTTCGGTGGACTGGTGGACGAGGTCGTAATGCGCATCCTCGATGCCATGATGGCCTTCCCCGCCATCCTTCTTTACCTCATCATCATCTTTGCGGTGGGACCCTCTGCTATCAATGTGGTCATCGCCATTACCATCGCCGGCGCCCCGGGGATCGCACGGTTGGTGCGTAGTTTGACCCTGGATATCCGGACCCGAGAATATATTGCCGCAGCAGAATTGCGAGGTGAAAACCCTTTCTACATCATGTTTATGGAGATTTTGCCCAATGCCTGGGGGCCCATCATGGTAGACGCTATGCTGCGCGTGGGTTACGCTGTCTTCGCCATCGGTACCCTGGGCTTCCTGGGTTTGGGGCTGCCCCCCCCGGCACCGGATTGGGGGAGCATGGTCGCCCGAGGACGCAAATATATCTGGCTCAATCCCTGGGCTGTCCTGTGGCCTTCACTGGCCATCTCCACTCTTGTAGTAGGGCTTAACCTGTTCGCCGATGGTCTGCGCGAAGAGATGACCCGCTATCGGTGACAGTGAACGAGCGAATGGTCTCGATATTCGCCGTTTTGTGCCGTTGACCATTATCTTTGAGTTGACTATCGAAGTGTCTGAGGACACACGCGAAGAACTGATCAGCAAACTCGAAACCAGCCAGAGGCAGTTGACTAGTTTGTTGCATTCCGTTGCTGACAATCAAGATTGGCAGGCCTCGCCGAATGCGTGGTCATTTCGCTATCACGCAGCTCATCTTGCTACAGTTGAAAAGGAAGCCTATTGGGATAGGATCACTCGGATTGCGGCGGGCGAGAATCCGCACTTTGAGTCGTATTTTAACACCGGCCGGGATTTCAGCCAGCACGAACTGCGCAACTCCCTGAGCGAGTGGGCTGTCACCCGACGGAAGATAATGCACTTTGTCCGTTCTCTACCCAAGGCAAAAATTGCGCTCACTGGTACCCACGATACCTTCGGTACGATTACCGTGTTAGACGTATTGCAGGGAATGCTTGACCACGACAGAGAGCATTTGGGAGAGTTGATGCAGTTGGTAGCAGATTGCCGGGCCGAGATTCAACACGAATGACTCGCACGATGCGGTCAACACCACATAACGCGGGCTAGCCGGCTTCGCCCAAATTGGTCGGTTTATTGTGTTGAGGATATCGTTGCCAGTGAAACATCCTTGTTGTTGAAGGATACTTCGCTGACGGACGAGGAGTAGAGTGTGGAAGATCACCATATAAAGACGCCGGTTCTCAAAGTTGAAAACCTCGCCATATCGTATGAAATCCGTAAGGGCGAGGTGCCGGCGGTGCGTAACGTCTCCTTTGAGGTTAACCGAGGCGAGACCTTTGGCCTCGTCGGCGAATCAGGCTGCGGTAAGAGCACAGTGGCCTTCGGCATCGTGAACTTCCTAGGGCGGAATGGCAAGATCCTTGAGGGCAGCATCCTCTTCCAAGGGCGGGAACTAAGGGGCCGGACCGAGGAGGAGCTCCGCCGTCTACGCGGCGACCAGATCTCCATGGTGTATCAGGATCCTATGTCTGCTCTCAACCCAACCTTGCGCGTCGGCGATCAGTTGAGCGAAGTGCTCATCGTCCACCGGGGCCTCAGCAAAGACGATGCTTATGAAAAGTGCGTCGACATGCTGAACCGGGTCTACATGCCCGACCCGGAAACGGTGATGACGCGCTACCCCCATCAGCTTTCCGGCGGACAGCAACAGCGGGTGGTCATCGCCATGGCGTTGCTCAATAATCCGGCGCTGCTGATTATGGACGAGCCGACCACCGCCCTGGACGTGACTGTGGAGGCGGTTGTACTCGACCTGATTGACGAACTGCGGCGGGAGTTCGACACGGCTATAATGTACATCACCCACAACCTGGGGGTTATCGCCCGCGTCTCCGATAGGGTGGGGGTGATGTATGCAGGGGAAATAGTGGAGCGGGCTCCGGTAGAGGACGTCTTCCTGAAGCCGATGCATCCCTACACCCAGGGGCTGATGCGGTGCGTGCCCAAGTTGGGCCTGAGCAAACAATCCAGCTATCTCTACCCCATCCGAGGACGGGTCCCTTCACCGATGAAGTTGCCGCCGGGTTGTCTCTTCGAGCCCCGCTGTGACCTCGCCCGGGAGGAGTGCCGGCAGAAGCGACCCGAACTACGCAAGGTAGACCACAATCATTTCGCCCGTTGCGACTTTGCCGAGGAGACCATTGGTGCAAAATGGGAACCACCGGAGGAGATCGTCTCTATTATGGCCGCTCCTCCTCCCTGCGCCGAGGAGCCGATCCTGCAAGTCGAGCGCCTCCAGAAGTATTACCTACAAGAGCAAAGGTCCTTGATTAGCCTAGTGGGCCTGGGGCAGAAACAGTACGTCAAGGCAGTGGATGACGTCAGCTTGGAGATACCGAAGGGGCGTACACTGGGGGTTGTTGGTGAATCGGGATGTGGCAAGAGCACCCTAGCCAAGACCATCGTCGGCTTGGAGCCTTTGACCGATGGCAAGATCGAGTTCCTGGGCTTTGACATCTCTGTCCCGGTGTCCGATCGTGATCTGAACCTGATCAAAGAGCTCCAGATGGTCTTCCAGAACCCCGATTCCACTCTGAACCCCTCCTTCACTGTGGGGCGGCAGATCGCCCGTCCGCTCATTCGGTTCAAGACGGTACCACGCCACCAGGTGAGGGAAGAAGCGATCCGGCTGTTGAATGCTGTTAAGATGGACGAGAGCTACTACGGCCGATTGCCCCGCCAGTTGAGTGGCGGAGAGAAGCAACGGGTAGGCATCGCCCGGGCCTTCGCTGCCCGGCCAGACCTAGTGCTGTGCGACGAGCCGGTCTCGTCCCTGGACGTGTCGGTGCAGGCCGCGGTGCTTAACCTGCTGTTGGAAATCCAACGCGAATTCGGCACTACCATGCTGTTCATCGCCCACGATCTCAGTGTGGTTCGTTTCTTCTCCGACTACGTGGCGGTGATGTACCTGGGGAAGCTCTGCGAGATGGGGTCCGCCGAGGCGATCTACGCCCCCCCGTATCACCCCTACACAGAGGCCCTTCTCTCCGCAGTCCCCATCCCCGATCCCCGTGCAGAGCAGAAGCGCATCCGGCTCAGCGGGACGGTGCCCAGCGCCCTCAAGCCGCCCACCGGATGCCGATTCCACACCCGCTGCCCACGCAAGATGGGCAAGATTTGCGAGACGGAGGAGCCACCTCGGCGGGATGATGGGGATGGCCATGATATCTACTGCCATATCCCGCTGGAGGAGCTGCGCAAAGTCGAGCCCGTGGTAACCATTGTTGAATGAAGGAGTAGAAGGTGTTTGTCAGAGACTTTATGACCAGGCATCCCCTTATGGTCGAACCGACGATGCCGATCATCGAGGCCAAGCAGTATATGGAAGAGAACAAGATCCGACACCTGCCGGTTATTGGGGAGGGGAAGAGGCTTTTGGGGCTGGTGACCCGACAAACCCTGGAGGAGGTCCAGCCTCCGGCGATGTTGCAGCTTGACTTGTGGGAGATCAACCGCGCGCTCTCCCAATTGACGGTGGGCGATGTGATGGTACGGGATGTGATCACCGTCAATCCAGATGTGACCATCGAGCATGCGGCACGGCTGATGATGGAGCAGAAGATCGGCTCTCTGCTGGTGGTGCAAGAGGGAACCGTGCTTGGCATCATCACCGAGGTGGACTTGCACGCCCTCACCATGGAGTTATTGGCCGCTCGCCGCCGAGGAGTGCGCGCAGTGATCCGCATGCCCAACGTCAAGGGAGAGTTGGCGAAACTGGTGGCAACCATCGCAGAGCACCACTGGGGTATCCTTGCCTGCGGAGGCGTCCCCTCCCCCAAAGAGCCGGAGATGTGGGATGCGCTTGTCAAGCTGAACACCACCGCTGTGGACGAAGTAAAGGCCGCATTGAGCGGCATTGAAGGGCAGCAACTCTTAGACATTCGAGTGGCCTGACGGGGAAAGAGCTCCTTGGCAAAATGGAACTACGTCCGACGCCCCATGCGCTCCCGGTTAGGAGCTCCCGGCAGGCGGTACGCTGGTAGAGGGCTGGCTACGCAGCGCTTGCGCTTGGCAAAAGGTCCAAGAAGCCGGCTTTCCGGGTCGCCGCCACCCCACCACCCTCCCTACGACACAATTCAGGCGCTGGACGATGCCATCCTCTATAGGCCTAAGGGTTACATCTACAGTCGCTGTGGCACGTCCACCCGCACTGCGCTGCTCGAACGGGCACTGGCGGAGCACCAACGCAAGGAGAGTTCCTCCTCTCGATCGGCGGAGTTGCCTGCTGTGGGTCGAGAGCTCGGTCATCATGGCCAAGCCAGGTATAGGGGTGGACGAGGGGATCTCTTTGGTTCAGAACGAAATGGCCTACATCTTGGCCCGGATCGGGATTCGGGTACAGATGGGGAGGGCGAAGAATCAGTGTGACGATGCTTTGCTACGTGGTTCTGGAACATAGCCGCTATCTGGCCGACCTTACCCGCTCCGAACCAGAACTGGCTCGGCTGTTGCGCCACAAATTCCGGTTTGAGGAGATCTCTGGACTGCCGTGTTTGATCCAGCACTACACGCGGGTAACGGCCGAGAAGCTAACGGCGTGGAAGGTGCAAGCGCTGTTGCTCAGCGGCAACGCCACAGATTGGGACGAATACGATATGGCTGGTTTCACCGACCTGAAGCGGATCATCCGCGAAGGCAACTGGCCGATTCTTGGCTTGTGTGGAGGGATGCAACTGATTGGCCTGGTCCACGACGTGCCCTGTGGCCCTATGGGGCGGCTACCTGAGGGCATGGCTGACCCCGATCCCGACTACCAACCAGGCATGCTAAAGGAGAAGGGGTATTATCCCATCGATATCCTGTGCTCTGACCCGCTCTTCGAGGGACTGGGCAAGCGACCTGTTTTCAGCGAGTCGCACTATTGGGAGTTGAAGGCTATGCCGCCCGGGTTTATCCGCTTGGCAGAGAGCGACTTATCCCCTATTCAGGCTATCCGCCATCAAACGCGGCCGGTATACGGCACCCTGTTTCATCCGGAGGAGTACTCAGAAGAATGTCTTGACGGAAAGCAACTGTTGAGCAACTTCTTCCGCATTTGTGGCCTCTGATGTTTCTATCCTATGAGGTGAGGTGTGAACATCAACTATGATGATCGTCAGACTCCGCAGTTTCGTGTCCTTTCAGATCAGCAGATGGAGAAAGAGTGCACGAGATATGAAGATACCAGGAGAGAAAGCGTGGAAACCGTGTTGAGAAGCGCGAAAGCGACAGTGATCATCAGCCCGGAGCGGCCGACAGTCCTCATCGGCGAGCGTATCAACCCTGCCGGGCGCAAGCGACTGGCGGCCGAGTTGGTGGCGGGCAACGTCGAGATCGTCAAGACCGAGGCACTGGGCCAGATCGCGGCCGGCGCCGACGTGATTGATGTGAACGTGGGCGCGGCCGGCGTGGATGAGGTGGCGCTGCTGCCCCGCGCTGTGGAGATGGTTCAGGAGGTGGTAGAGGCTCCCCTCAGCATTGATACAACAGACCACGCAGCGTTGGCTGCTGCGCTAGAGGTCTACCAGGGCAATCCCCTGGTCAACTCGGTCAACGGCGAGGAGAGGAACCTGAGCCGGGTGTTGCCGCTGGTGTCCGAGCACGGGGCGGTGGTCATCGGCCTATGCATGGACGAGGGAGGCATCCCTGACGACCCCCACAGGCGGTTGGAGATCGCCCGCAAGATCGTCGAGCGGGCCGAGGCTTTGGGTATCCCCCCCCAGGACATCCTGATCGACTGCTTGGCCCTGACCGTCAGTGCCGACTCCAAAGCCACGTTGGTCACGCTAGAGACCATCCGCTTGGTCCGGGCTGAACTGGGGGTCAACATGACGCTGGGGGCCAGCAACGTCTCCTTCGGTCTGCCGGACCGCGAGGTACTCAACTGGGCGTTCCTGGCTATGGCGATCAGGAAGGGCGTCAATGCTCCCATCGTCAACGCGGCCCGGGTCAGACAGGCCGTCCTGGCGGTGGATGTGCTTCTGGGGCGGGATGAGTTCGCGATGAGATATATCAAGCACTACCGCAAGAAGCAGAAGAAGTAGATTGGTAGATTGGGAACTGATAGATTGGGCATTTATCTTCCGACATACGAATGTACTAGCCTGTCTGGCCGAGAAAGGATGCAGAAACAATGAGCGACATACTCAAGCAAATCGCGGAGAAATTGTATGACGGTGAGCGTGAGGCGGTTTCCGAACTGACGCAGAAGGCGCTCGATGAAGGGATGACGCCGGAGGAGGTGCTCAATGGCGGGCTCCTCGCCGGGATGGATCGGGTTGGTGTGGATTTCCGGGATGGCGAGTTGTTTATCCCCGAGGTGCTCATCGCCGCCCGTGCTATGCGTGCCGGCATGGACGTCCTGCGCCCGTTGCTGGCCGAGGGCGATGTACCTTCGGCCGGCAAGGTTGTCCTGGGCACCGTCAAGGGCGACCTGCACGACATCGGCAAGAACATGGTGGGGATGATGCTGGAGGGCGCCGGTTTCGAGGTCGTTGACCTGGGCATTGACGTCCCCCCCGATAAGTTCATCGAGGCCGTGAAGACAGAGCAGCCGGACCTGGTCGGCATGTCGGCCTTGCTGACCACCACCATGCCGAGTATGAAGCACACGATTGACGCGCTGGTGGAAGCCGGCCTGCGGGAGAAGGTCAAGGTGATGATCGGCGGCGCTCCGGTCACCCAGGCCCTCGCCCGTGAAATTGAGGCCGACGGCTATGCACCTGATGCGGCCTCGGCGATCGAATTGGCACGCTCGCTGGTGGGATAGGTGAGATGTACGAGTTCCGTTGGCCCACCAGAACGCTGGTCGGCCGGGGACTGATCGAGCGGGTCGACGAGTACGTAACCCCGTCGGCCACTGCCTGGTGACTGCTGCTGGTGGCTCCGCGGGAGGAGTGGGCCCGGCCGCTGGTGCAGCGCATCGCCAAACGGCTGCGTGAAGCCACCTGGGAGCGCGTGGAAACGTTCGCCGAGGTGCAGCCCAATGCCTCGTGGGAGACGGTAGCACGCGGCGCGGAGCGGGGGAAGGTCGTGGGCGCCAGTGCGGTCCTCGCCGGCGGCAGCACAGGGACGCGGGCAAGGTCATCGCCGAGCGGTGCGGCGCCACCTTTCTCTGTACCGTACCGACCACGGCCGGCACCGGCGGTGAGATCTCTCCTTGGGCGGTTATCACCAACACCGAAACACGCGAAAAGGACAGTGGCTTTCCTGCCTGCTCTAGTGCACGGAGTGTAGCAGCGCCCGGCACACCACGCCACATTGGGGGCGACCACGTTGCGTAAGCAGGTTCAGCTCCTGATCGCCCACGACGAGGACCATCTGAACCAGATTGTCCAGACCGTGGAGTTGGTTGGAAGACATTGAGGCTCTGAGCAGCATAAGTCAGCGAGACGGGGTGGCGGGGCAAGCAAGTATGCCCCTATTGGCATGCGACGAAGACGGTCGGTAAATCTGCTCCCCAATACTAAGGAAGGAAGACGTATGGTAAAGAAATACCGAGGACCGGGCAAAGGGTTGATTGGAGGGCGGTATAAGCCGCTCACCGACGACCAGGTGAAACAAATCCACGAGGCGTCTCTGGCGATCCTGACGCGGACCGGCGTCCAGGTGGAGGAGCCGGAGGCGCTGCGGCAATTCCAGGAGGTCGGGGCAGATGTAGATGACAACCGAGTACGGCTTTCCCGATCCCTCGTCGAGGACGCGGTGGACAAAGCGCCCTCGCGCGTGGTGCTGGCCGGTCGTGACCCGGAGGATGACCTGATCCTCGAGGGAGCGCGGGTCCACATCGGCACGGGTGGCGCGGCGGTGCAGGTGCTCGATCTGGAGACGGGCAAAATCCGCAAGGCGGTGCTTCGGGACGTGGCCGATATGGCCCGCATCGTGGACGCGCTGGACAACATCCACTTCTACCTCCTGCCTATCTACCCCACCAACCTGCCAAAGGAGACGGTGGAGATCAACAAGTATTACGCCGCGTTGGCGAACACCACCAAGCACGTCCAGGCTGGTGTCTACACCATCCAGGGCATCCGCGACGTAGTGGAGATGTGTGAGCGCATCTTGGGCGGTGCCGAGCCGCTGCGCGAGCGGCCCATCGTCTCCTTCATCACCAGTTGGATGATCAGCCCCCTCAAGTTCGCCACCGACGTGACGACGCTGTTGATCGAAACCTGTCGGCAGCGCATCCCGGTCATCCTTTCAGCGGCGCCCATGGCCGGCTCGACCGCGCCGGTCACGCTGGCCGGGATGCTGGCCCAGTTGAACGCTGAGCAACTGGCCGGGCTGACGCTGACCCAATTGGTCCAGCCCAGATGTCCCGTCCTGATCGGCCCTATCCCCGCCACGTGCGACCTGCGCAGCGGCAAGTACCTGGGCGGCTCGGTGGAGTTGGGGCTGTGCAACGCCGCCATCACTCAACTGGCCCACTTCTATCAGGTGCCCATCTACAACAGCGCCGGCATGACCGAGGCCAAGATTCCGGACATTCAGGCGGGCATGGAGAAGGCTCAGTCGGTCATCCAGGTCGCGCTGGCCGGGGCCAACTTCATCCACCATGCGGCAGGCATTTTGGAGGATATGTCCACCATCGCCTACGAGCAGTTCGTGATTGACAACGATCTACTGGGCATGGCGATGCGCGCGGTACGAGGCATCGAGGTCAACGACGACACGCTGGCGCTTGACACCATTGACCGAGTCGGTCCTGGGGGCCACTACCTCATGGATGAGCACACGCTGCGTCATATGCGCACCGAGCACTACTACCCCTCGGCCGTTTTCGACCGGCAGAGGCGGGAGATCTGGGAACAGGCCGGTGGTACCGATGCCTGGACGCGGGCCAAAGAGATCGCTCGTCGCATCCTGGCTGAGCACCAACCGAAGCCACTGGACCCGGGCACAGATGCCTGGATCCGAGAGCGTTTCGCACCGTCGTTGGTGCTGTAAGTAGTTGTTCACGAAACGCGTATTGATCTGGAGGCTAGCCCTATGACTCAACAACTGCCGGTTCAAACCTTGCAACCGATGATCCGTGTCCTGTCCGACGAGCAGATGCGGGTAATTCATAATGCCACGCTGGAGATCCTAGCCCAGACCGGCGTGGAGATACAGGACCCCCAGGGGCGCGAACTGCTGCTCAAGGCCGGGGCCTGGGAATCCAATGGCCCTTCGACAGGCTCAGGACAAAGCCGCATCAAGATACCGGAAAGCCTGGTCGAGGACGCCATCGCCCGCGCGCCCTTGCGCATACCCCTATACGATAGGCTGGGCAACCTGACGATGCCGCTGGAACTGGGTAAAGTCTTCTTCGGTTCTGGCTCCGATACCACCTTCACGTTGGATGTGGAGACCGGTGAACGTCGCCGGACGACAGCGCAGGATGTTGAGGACACCGCTTGCCTGTGCGACGCGTTGGACAACGTGGACTTCATCATGTCTATGGGCAATCCTTCCGACGTGCCGCCCGACGACCTCTATATCCACGAGTTCATCCGCATGATTCGGGGCTCGATCAAGCCCAACGTCTACACCGCCAAGAACCGTAGAGACGTGGAGGACATCTACCGCATCGCGGTGGCCGTGGCTGGCGGTGAGGAAGCGCTGCGCGAAAAGCCGTTCCTCTTGCTCTATGCGCAGCCCATATCCCCACTGCTCATCCCCGAGGAGTCTCTCCAGAAACTGATCTTCTGCGCCGAAAAGGGCATTCCAGCCTCTTATGTGCCCTCGACCAACACCGGCGGCGGCGGACCGATCACGCTGGCGGGTGCGTTGGCGTTGGGAAACGCGGAGTGCCTGGTCGGGCTGATCATCTCCCAACTGATCCGCCCTGGCACCCCGTTTCTCTACGGGATGAACACGGCGACGATGGATATGAAGAGCACCATCGTGAGTTATGGCAGCCCCGAGTGGAGCCTGGGAATGGCGGCTTGGACGGACCTGGCCCGCTTCTACAATCTGCCGTCATGGGGGTTCGGTGGGGCTACGGATAGCAAGGTGGTGGATGCTCAGGCCGGGCTGGAAGCCACCTTCTCGATCATGAGCGCCTTTTTGACCCGCTGCACACTCGTTCACGACGTGGGCTACATCGAGTACGGCTCCACCTCCTCCATGGAGATGTTGGTGATAGCGGACGAGATCATCGCTATGACCCGTTTCCTGGTGGAAGGGGTTGCCGTCAATGAGACGACGCTGGCCCTCGACGCCATCGCTCGCGTGAGGCCGGGTGGGGGGTTCCTGACTGACGATCACACCCTCGATAACTGGAAATGGGCGCAGTGGCGGCCGGCGCTGATAGACCGGAACCGCCACGATCGCTGGGTGAAGTTGGGCCGCAAGGACATGTTCACGCGGGCTAACGAGCGTGCGCGGGAGATCCTGGAGAAGCACGCGGTGCCGCCGTTGTCCGAAGAGACTGAGGCAGTGATCGCGGAGGTGCTGGCGGAGCGGGCTGCAGCCGGGTGAGAACGGGGGATTGCAAGACAACGAAGGAAGAGTTCCACATCGTTTGAGGCAACATCAATGATAAAGCCCGAGCAGAACGTTTCTTGCGGGCGTGGACATGGAAAGCATTGGTCACGGGTAGTCGCTACTTGATCCGGTTTGTCAAGAGGTTGCGCAACTGGTGGCATGAGTTCCTCAACCACTTCGATGACCGGATGACCCAAGGCTTTGTCGAAGACGTCAATTGCGCCATCCGGGGGACTATCAACCCTGTCGTTGGCTTCCGTGACTTCGATGACTTCCGCTTGCGGGTCTTAGTGGAGTGCGGTGGCACGTGATGATCAACCTTGTGCCCCCACATCTGGGTCTATTAACTTTCTGAATCCAGATACGGAGCAAGTTGAGGAAAGAATGGTTCTTCTCGAACTTTTGCCACTCGAATCCGCGTTGACCCAAATCTTGGTATGAGAGGAAGTTGCAATGAATCGAGCCTATGCACTTGAGAATCCGATGTCCTTAATCGTGGATAAACCTCGGGAAGATTTCACACGGGAAGACCTAATAAGAGTTATCGAAGAAAAGCAGATCAAGAGAATTACCTTTCATTACACTGCCTTGGATGGAAAACTAAAAGAATTGAAGTTGCCGGTTGCGAATCGCTATCAGGCTGAACGGATCTTGGCGGATGGGGAACGCGTGGATGGTTCATCTCTATTTAAGGGGTTGATGGATACGGCCCTCTCTGATCTTTATGTGGTTCCCGTTTATAAAACCGCTTTTCTGAATCCGTTTGATGAGGGTAGTTTGGATTGTATCTGCCGCTACTTGATGCGTGATGGGAGCTTGGCGCCCTTTGCATTGGATAACATTCTTCACAACGCTTGTCAACTTTTCCGGAAAAACACTGATCTTGAACTCCATGCCCTGGGGGAATTGGAATTCTTCTTACTGAGCGAGCCCGTTGCTCACATCTATCCCACTCCAAGACAAAGGGGCTACCATGCTTCTGAACCTTTTACAAAAACTGGACAAATCTTGAATGAAATGGTGCATTATATCACCCAGATTACGGGAGAGGTGAAGTATGCCCACAGCGAGGTGGGCAATGTGGAGAGTGTCCGGAGCGATTTGAAAGAAATTGAAGGAAAGCAGGCCGAACAATTAGAAATCGAATTCCTCCCTACTCCTATCGAAGATACCGGGGACAACCTGGTACTGGCACGTTGGGTAATCCGCAACATCGCTTACAAATACGGCTATGTAGCGACATTCGCGCCCAAACTTGAAGAAGGAATTGCGGGCAACGGTCTGCATGTACACATGGAAGTGATAGAAAATGGCAAGAACATCATGATAGATGAAACCGGAAATCTATCTGCCCAAGCAAAGAAAGTGATTGGCGGCCTGTGCACACACGCAGATTCATTGACTGCTTTTGGCAATACAGTATCGTCATCCTACCTGCGATTGGTACCTGAACAGGAAGCACCAACACGCATTTGCTGGAGCGATTTGAACCGCACAGCTATGATCCGCGTGCCGCTGGGATGGTCAAGAATCGATAATTTGGCACACAAGGTAAATCCACAACAAAAGGTGCGTTTTCAAGAATCGAAAGGTCGGCAAACTGTTGAATTACGCAGTCCGGATGGTAATGCCATTATCCACTTGCTGTTGGCTGGAATAACTATGGCCACTGATTGGGGGCTGATGAATTCGGATTCTTTGGAAATCGCCAATAAGTTGTACGTTACTGGAGATGTTTTTCGGAATGAAGAGCTGGCAAGTAAGCTACCGGCCCTGCCCAAGAGTTGTGTAGAGTCCTCTCGAATTTTGCTTCAGAAGAGGCACTTATATGAAAGGGAAGATATTTTCCCCCCAAGCATCATCGAGTATGTAGCCAAATCGCTGCAAGCGGAAAACGATGAGAATATGAATCAATGTCTTGCGGATTTACCTACAGATGATCGGCTGCACGAGATGGGTAAAATTATGCACAAAGATTTGCACCGCCATTAGGTCATTTGTTTGCGCAATACCTATGGCTATTTTAGAGTGTTAGCGAGGTGGCAAAGGCGAACCAAGCACCAGTCAACGGATTCTCCGCAGGAGAATCGAGCATGTATGAAAGGCAAAGGATTGATCTTGGTCCTCACGCGGCTTCCGAGACCCTCGATTTTGAGCTCTGAGCGGTTGACTTATGGTATTCTACCCGACCTCTGCCACACCGAGAAGCTCGCCAACTCTCGCCTTGACCTCCCCTGGGATGGGCAAAGGTTCGTGAGTAGTTAGAATCTCTCTCGCTATCTCATTGGCGCGTTCGCGAGCGTCTTTGCTTCCCTCTGCCTCCCAGGCCGCGAGTTTCTTCCGGTTGGCTAGCAGAGGAAAGAAGAATTCGGAGCGCATATGTTTCACCGTGTGCCGCTCACCCACGAAGTCGCCCCCGGGACCCACTTGCTGGATCACGTCGATAGCCATGGCATCATCGCTCATCTCTATGCCCTGCAGAGCCCGCATCACCATGCCATTGATCTCGTTGTCGATGACATATTTTTCGTAACTGGCAGTCAGCGCGAACTCCAATAGTCCCGCTGCATCGTGAACGAAGTTGGCCCCCGAGAGCGCCACCAAGAGAGTGGTTAATGCGGATTCGTAACCCGCTTGAGAGTCCGGCACTAAGGAATCAGACATCCCCGCTGTGGCGTAAAGCGGTATCTCCCAAAAATGAGATAATTGGGCAGCTCCCGCACTTAGGAGCCCCGCTTCGATAGGCCCTGCAAGGTACCCCATGGTCCGCATGTCGGTGATGGTTCCCACGTAGCCAGCGATGGCCGGGGTTCCAGGATTGACCAGCTGAGTGAGGACTACGCCGCTCAGCACCTCCGCAGCCCAAAGGGTGAGGTTCCCAGCGAGGGTTACTGGGGCTGTCGCTCCACAGAGAGGCTCCACACTCAAGACCACCGGGAGGCCCTCTTTAGCTACCTCCAGTAGAAGCCCTCCGTAATGATCATCCATCATGAGGGGACTGACAAGGCAAGTAATGAAGGAGACAAGGGCTCGCTTCCGCAAATGCTCGGCTCCTCCCGCTATCTCCTCCGCCATTCGGATAACGTTCAAGGTCCCTTCCCTAGTATAGATGCCACCCATGACATGTTTGCTGGTATTGCTCAAACCGGCGTAGAAACGGTTTACGTCGACCTTCTCTTTGGGTAGGTCGTGTGGGTAGACGGGCAGAACGTAGAAATGGATATTATCCAAGGCGTCTACCAACCGAGCCAACTGCGCCACATCTTTCAAGATCGACTGTCGCCGCATGCCGTCCAGATCCAACACGTTGACGGCTGTGCCCCCCGTGCCCAGGTAGACTCTCCTATCTTCCAGGATCAGGTCGTGTTCGTCCTGGCGGCCACAGAGGGTAACCCTTGAGGGTGCGCTGGCGAGGGCTTCCTCCACCATGGAGCGAGGAATCTTCACCGTGCGCGTCTCCTTATCAACGATGGCTCCTTGATCCTCAAAAACCTCAAAGGACTGTTGATTATGCACTTTGGTGCCAGTGCTCTCCAAGATCCTTAGGCCTGCCTCATGGATCCTTTCAATCTCTTGGCCAATGAGAGGCTGATACTGCCCCCCTACCAAGCCTCCTGATGGCATCTACACCTCCTTAGCAGAAAGGAATCTTGTTCGCTCACTACTCTAGCCTCTTGCGTAGACGCTTCCATCTTCCAGAACGAGCTCGTGTTTCTCCTCCCGGTCACACCCTCACATTCCTTCAGCCACTGTGCCACCAGAAAATGAGCCTTGCCGAAGTCCAGTGTCGACTACTGATTGTGGCCTCTACTCTAGCACGGGTGAAGAGCAGGTGCAAGGGGCTAGGCTTCAGCGTCAAATGAGGCCCCTTCCATCCTCACTGGCAAGGGGCTATTCTCACTGCGGTGCTATCTTCAACCCCCCCGAGAGCCCTTCCCTTGAACAGTTCCCTGGGGATAGCTATTCCAATGTTCAGAAGCCCTCCGACGGGCGCCGGAGGTTCAGGGGAGGGTGGGAGAGGTGTCGGAGAAGAGAGTCTGCCCGCACGGCTGAGAAGGAGATAGAAACGAGGGACAAGAGCGCGACGATGGCAGAGGCCCGCCAAGAGGCCGAGGGGATTGGAAGCCAGTGATAGAAGTGAGCCCAGAGGCAATTCCATCTATCGAGGCGTTCACCGATTCGCATAGATATTGACACCTTCGGCGTCGTATACTAGCATGTTAGCTGTCACGCCAAGCGCTTTCCATCTCCCAAGAGCGCTCCAGAGAGGGGAGCATTCGGATGAAGCAAAGGGCTTTCTTCGTGGTGATGTCAGTTGTAGTGGCCGTGGTGGTTGGCGCAGCCGTGCCTATCGCTAGAAGGGCGCCTCAAGAGCAAGCCATAGTTGTCACTAGCACTGCCGACTCCGGCCCTGGCACCCTGCGAGAGGCGCTGGAGCGAGCCACCTCAGGCACCACGATCACGTTCGATCCGGCCGTCTTTCCCCCAACCAGCCCGGTGACCATTACGTTGGTCAGCGGGTCACTGCCGGGCATTACCCAGGGTAGCCTAGCCATTGATGCCAGCAATGCCGGAGTCATTCTGGACGGTAGCGAATTGACAGAAGGGTTCGGCATCCTGATCGAATCAGATGGTAATGTGATCAAGGGCTTGCAGATTCTCAATTTCCCCGATGACGGCATCGTTATTTTCAAAGCCAGCAACAACCTGATCGGTGGGATCAATGCCATCCCTGGCGGGGCCTGTACGGGTGATTGCAACTTGCTTAGCGGCAATGGTTTTGGTGTCAGCATTTTCGGCGAGGGATCGGTGGATAACGCCGTCAGCGGCAATTACATCGGCACAGACGCCTCTGGCATGGCCGCTATTCCCAACAGGAACTTTGGTGTCAATCTCGGAAATGGTGCCCAAAACAACCTTGTCGGTGGCAACACTGTTACTGAACGTAACCTCATCAGTGGTAACAATCGTGTTGGTGTACACATAATCGGCAGCGGCACGATGTACAACACCATCATTGGCAACTACATTGGGACGGATGCCACCGGCACGGCAGCCATTGGCAACGTGTCGGACGCCGTCTGGATTGGTGAGGGTGCTCAGCATAATCTCATTGGCGGCCCCATGCCAGAGGAGGGCAACATCATCAGCGGCAATGGCAGCAATGGCGTTGTCATAGACGGCAGCATGTACAACACCGTCATTGGCAACTACATCGGCACCGACGCCACCGGCAGAGTGGCTATAGGCAACGCAAATAACGGAGTGGTGCTTGCCTGGGGTGCTCAGGATAATCTCATTGGCGGCACCACGCCAGAGGAGCGCAACATCATCGGCGGCAATGGTAGCGTTGGTGTGAGCATGGCCAATAGGGACACTATGAGCAACACCGTCACCAGCAACTACATCGGCACTGATGTTACTGGCACCCAGGCCATCAGCAACGCAGGGGGAGGTATCTGGATTGGCGATGGTGCCCAGTACAACGTCATTGGCGGCGAGACGGCAGGCGAACGCAACGTCATCAGCGGCAACAGCGGGGATGGTGTGCACATCGGAGGGGCCGGAACAGCCCATAACCTCGTGCTTAGGAACTTCGTCGGCCTCGATGTGTCCGGTACCCAGCCTCTGCCCAACTCCCAGGGCGTCAGTATCACGGAGGGAGCCGCTTACAATACGGTGCACGGCAACGTCATCAGTGGCCATGAGCACAATCCAAATATCGTTTTGTGGGACCTCAATACGTCGTTCAATGTGATCATCGGCAACTTGCTCGGCACCGACGCCACCGGTACAGCGGCTATACCCAGTGCCGGTGGAGTAGCCATCAGAGGGGGAGCATCGGATAACCGAATAGGCGGCTCTAGTCCCGGTGAAGGCAACCTGATAAGTGGCAACAGCAGCCATGGCATTGACATCTCCTGGGGTTCGACTCGAAACCAGGTGGTAGGCAACCTCATCGGCATCGACATCGCCGGCACCTTTGCCATACTCAACGGCATGGGTATCCTCATCAGGGATGCCCCTGGCAACATCATAGGCGGCAGAGTCGAGGGGGAAGGGAACGTCATCAGTGGTAGTGAGGGTGTTGGGGTGCAGATCAGTGGTGTGGAGTCCGTGGGGAACGAGATCCTCGGCAACTACATCGGCACTGACCTTAGTGGTACTGTGACATTCGGCAATTTAGGTGCAGGAGTAGCTATTGACGAGGGCGCTACGCGGAACATCATCGGGCCGGCAAACGTAATCGCTTACAACGGCGAAGCGGGTGTGAGGGTACAGGGCCCCGATACCTTGGGCAACACCATCACCGGCAACTCCATCCACCACAACGAGGGATGGGGCATCGTGAACTCGGAGGGTGGCAACTCCGAACTATCCCCGCCGGTAACCACCTATGTTGGCACCCGGTTCATCAGAGGCACCGCCCCACCTAACACCACCGTGGAGATCTTTTCCGATGAGGAGGATGAGGGGCGCGTCCTTGAGGGGAGCACCATTGCTGGTGAGGAGGGTGATTTCGGTTTCCGCATGCCGGTAGGTAGGTTCACCGGGCCCAATGTTACCGCTACTGCCACAGACGCAGAGGGCAACACGTCAGAGTTTTCGCCCCCAGAATCTCCGCCCGCGCCAGTGGTGACCAGGGAATTGCCAGACATTGTGGCTCCCACGCAAGTCTCCGTCGAGCCCAAGGTGGTGGGCACTAACCTGGGGTTGGCCCTCTTCTCTGTGTTCTTCTTCGGCCTCACTTCCACCATCTTCAACTCGATCCTCGTCGATTACCGCGAAGAATTAGTTGGCACTTTGGGCAGACTCATTCCTCGGCCGCTCGCAGGTGCCCTCCACAGGGTTGGTCTATCTCTTCGCGGTATGACTGAAAAGGGTCGGGGCAGGCTCCTACTCATGTGGCTGATGGTGCTCCTTGTGACCTCACTCATCGAATCGTTCCTAGACCCCGAAGTCGGGGTCCTAAGCCCCGAGAGGATGGGGATAGTGATAACCCTGTTCATCTCTGGGATAGTTGTGAGTGGGCTGGAGTTGGGCTCGGGCCTATATGCGCGTCGACGCTTGGCTCCCGCAATGAGGGCCGAAAGCAAGATCCAATGGATCGGCATGGCCATCGCGGTTGCTTGTGTAGTATTGTCTCGAGCGTTGGATTTCAAGCCCGGGTACCTGTACGGATTGGTGGGCGCCATATATCTCACGCCCGATCTGACAGATATCCCCAACTCTGGCAAGCGGGCGGTCTTTGTCCTACTGACCGTTCTCGCTGGGGGATTCCTCCTCTGGATAGCCACCGTGTTCTTGCCCCCTGCTCTCGCCGAACTTGAACCCCTCTTCCTAACCATCTTCCTAATCAGTCTGCAAGGGGTATTCTTCGCGCTCTTCCCCTTGGCCCTCACCGATGGGGGTGACATCTGGGACTGGAGAAGAGGCGTATGGTTCGCGTTCTTCTCCATCGTTTTCTTCTGCTTCTACCACTTCCTCCTCAACCCCGACGCCTCCGATGTACAAGCGTTACAGCAAAACGGCGTGCAGACGTTATTGGTCCTATTTGTAGTCTTCGGGCTGGCCACTTTCGCCTTATGGCTGCTCTTCCCCTTCCGACTGGGGCGGAAGCGAACCAGCGAAAGCTAAAGAGCTCACAAATAGCCTGTGGCGGGTGTGTTGAGAACAAAAGCGCGCACGCTGGGATCAGTGTTTGTCTAGCATGCAACCTCTTCCATCCTCACACGGGAACGGGCTGTTCTTGCTGGGGTGGCGTCGTAGTAGGCAGGGTGTCGGGCCAGGCAAGCTTGGAGGGGCACAACGGATAGCAACCATAGCCGACGGGCATGAGTGTCTATGTGTCAAAATGGAGTAGCCAGCACTTAGAGAAGGCCTTGCCACATTTCGTCTACCTAATTCACCGGCCTCAGTTTGGCGCCAAGATGGACTGATTGTGTGTTCAACTCATTGAAGAGGTTGTGAACCTTGGCGCGCCTTTCGAGAAGCGCATCCCCATCAATCACGATCGGGACGCCCGGAAACAGATAATAGACGATTACCTGCGGCGGCTTCCCCAATGCCATTTGCATCCCTGCCTGGTAAAGGCTAAGCTGGACCAGGTATTCCTCTGTTCTCTTGTCTACATCCTCTATTTTGATTCTGTCAGTCTTGAAGTCCACTACGACCCATTGTCCCGTTTCTGACTGGTAGAGGGCGTCTATAACGCCGTGAACGACTCTGTCGTCGAGGCTGAAAGCGAAGGGCACCTCGTTTCTAAGACTCTGTGCAGCTGCCATCTCTCGAAAAAGTTCGCTTGCCTTGAATTGATTGAGGAGATCCATAGACCGTCGTAGGGCGTCATTGATAAGAACCTCGTCTATCATGCCTTCTTCCTTAGCCCATGTACAGAGCATACTGCTAAGGCGCTCTTCATGCTCCAGATTGTCCCACGCACCTATTGCCTTATGGGTTATGAGCCCCACGATCCAGGCAGGCGCTCGTTCCCCCGGCAGGCGCCGAGTCACCCTTTGGACTTGGTCCGGCAGGCCGTTGGTGCTGACCCCCAAAAGTTGGACTGAGTAGAGTCCTATGAAAGTTGACCTCCTCAGGTTGTTCTCTGGTACAATGGGACCGCGCCACAGAGGAGGTCGAAGACGTGAGTAAACATGGCAGACGATA
>Ga0209979_1000659_pt1 | contig 44297 bp, 27 predicted proteins | sample AnhtaG_FD_183114 | JGI IMG/M metagenome (GOLD analysis project Ga0209979, IMG submission 183114) | Deep subsurface microbial communities from Anholt, Denmark to uncover new lineages of life (NeLLi) - Anholt_01485 metaG (SPAdes) (version 2) | ecosystem: Environmental > Aquatic > Marine > Oceanic...
CCTTCCAGAACGATCTTTACCTTCGTCTTGCTATCCCAATGCCGTCGCTTCATGACTGAACTCCTTTGTGAATCCAGCCACAAGATACTCGCTTAACTTAGACCTGTCATTAATGGGGGGCAGTATAGAGTGCGAGTGCAACACACTTGGGCCTGACGGATATGCCGATCTGACGCTTAAGTTTGTCAGGAGCTTGATCGTAGAGTTTCTGGGAGAAGTATATGATGGGGATGTCATCCCACTTACTATAACCGGGGAGCTTACGGACGGAACGCCCTTTGAGGGTACTGACTGTGTTGTCATCCTGGGTGGTCCTCCACCTGTTGCCACCGCATCAACGCCGGTTCTGAACAGCAACTACCCTAACCCCTTCAACCCGGTTACTCAGATTAGTTTCAGCCTGCCGGCAGTTTGTGATGTCAAGCTGCAGGTCTTTAATGTCATGGGCCAGTTGGTGGCGACGTTGGCTGAGGGCAGCTACGAGGCCGGAGTACACAGTGTATCGTGGGATGGCAGCAATGTTGCCAGCGGGGTGTACCTCTACCGCCTGCAGGCCGCCGACTTTGTCGACGCAAAGAAGATGATACTGTTGAAGTAGATCTCGTAGGTCAGGAGGCTTGTCCTCCTGACACTAAACCGAAGGAAGAAACAAAGGACGTCAGGACCACAGGGTCCTGACCTACCCGACTGAAGCAGCGTATGGACGGGGCAGATGTGGACATCTGCCGCCCACTGTATTTGTAGGGCAGATCTCTCCGAGACCTGCCATCCGCCGAAGGCGGACATGTGTCAGAAACTCTTGACCTATGATTTATCATATCACAGATTAGAAAGTGATATAACAGGACAAAGCTGGATCCTGATTGGTGAGAGTAGTCTACAACACAAATCTCTTTACAATCAAAACTCTACAATTAAATTGTTGGCGTCTGAGGGAGACCTTAGATAGGGGATATAGACAGTAATCGGAGAGGTGGCTGAGTGGTTGAAAGCGGCGGTCTCGAAAACCGTTGTCCGCTTACAGTGGACCCAGGGTTCGAATCCCTGCCTCTCCGCCATTGATTTTCTAACAGCGTAATATGCTGATTAGCAATCACTTATAGGGAAGAGATCCTCCAAGAGACACGAACGGCCCGAAAAAGCCCGAATATGCTTCCTATCATGGATAAAATATATCCGCAATTGATGCTGCACGCAACACCAAATCGTGGGGGTATCGCACCGGAAAAGCTCACCTTGCATCCAACGGCTGCAGAACTATACGAGATTGTGCGGAAGCGTCTGCCAAAAATTAGCTTAGGCACAGTTTACCGCAACCTGGAACTTCTCGCACAGAATAACATTATTCAGAAGTTGGATACTAGTGGCTCGGAAGCCCGGTTTAATGGCAATCCAGAACGACACTGTCATATTCGCTGCGTTGTCTGCGGGCGGGTCGGGGATATTCTTGACCTTGCACTAGGCCCGTTGGGCGGTAAGTTTAAGGAGACAAACGGGTGGCAGATACTCGGGTATTGTATAGAGTATGAGGGAACTTGTCCCAAATGTAGAGGGAGACGTTAATATGACAGAAGGCAACGTTGAGTTGACAATCGGCGATCCCGCTCCGGATTTCACCTTGAACACTCACAACGAGGGCGAACTTAATCTGGCTTGGTACCAGGGTCGCAAGAACGTGGTTCTGGCGTTCTACCCTGCTGACTGGACGCCGGTATGTGCAACGCAGGTTCCGAGTTATCAGAAGATATACGAGAAGTTCGAAGAGCACGATTGCCAGCTTTTGTGCATCTCGGTTGACTCTGTTCCCTGCCATATCGCTTGGGCGAAGAGCCTTGGTGGGTTAGGCTTTCCGCTCATGTCCGATTTCTGGCCCCACGGTGAAGTGGCCCGCAGGTATGGGGTCTTGACAGAAAAGGGGTACACTGAGCGAGTGGTGTTCCTGATCGACAAAAAAGGGATCGTCCGGTGGATCCAGCGGGTACACCCAGCCGAGCTGCCGGACAACGACGAACGATTTCGTCAACTGGAAAGACTGAACGAGTGATGTTTATAGCATCCTGCTGGAACCTCTACCGGAAATCGATGTTATGAAAAACAGGCATAATGCCTATATTATGAATATGCAGAGACTGAAAAAGATATTGAGGACTGCTTTGGCAGTGCTGACAGCTCTGACTTTAGCTGCAACTCCGTGCCTTCAGGCATATCAGTTAAGTTGTGACAGGAGTAACTGTCCTACGTCCTATTGTAGCTGTAGATGCAGCCAGAACAGTGTGTCTGACAGCGAATCAATAGCGATCGAGGGTTCCTGTTGCTGCCAAGTCTCCAACTCAGAACCGATTGCGGAAATCCCTTTCGAGGCACAGCCGCGACCGGTCGCCTATCCCGATACTTTTGCCGAAGTAACCTGTGCAGTCTCCGACAACCTGCTGACTGTCACCGTTTCCGATCAGACTTTCAGGATAGACATTCCATCGGTGCCCGGTCCGCCGCTGTATATTCTGAACTCCTCATATCTCATTTGATATTCCCTTCTTGGCGTGGCAAGCTGCTGAAGACGGCCTCCGCCTCATTGCGAGCCCGCCTTAGGCGGGCGTGACAATCTCCAACTACTAATTGAGATCGCTACGCTTCGCTCGCGATGACGGCAGCCGAAACTTCTTGACAGTATGTCAGTTCCACGGGTAAATTGCAGCAGTTTCCAACTTACAACCAAAGGTGGAGTCTTTATATGGCTAAGAAAGGGACCATTTTAGTAATAGCCTGGCTGCTGTTGATATCAGCAAGTTGGGCAGATGACATTAACGATAATCGGACGCTTGATTCATTGGTCCGGGTGGCGCTGGAACGCAATCCCGCGATTCAGGCAGCAGACCATAAATTCCGCAGTGCCGAATATCAAGCCGAATATGCCGGCTGGCTTCCTGACCCGCAACTTACCGTGGGTGTTCTGAACTTCCCACGGACATCGTTCAGTTTCAACGAAACCCCGATGACCGGTGTATCCGTGGGCATGTCGCAAACCATCCCATGGCCTGGGAAGCTGTCTGTCCAGGCAGAGATTGCCGGTTTGAATTCTGAGAGTCGGGTGCTGGACCTGGCTGCCGGAGAAAACAGTGTCATCCGGCTTGTGACAAGCAACTACTATGACTACTCATTCTGGACTCTAACCGGAGATATTCTCGCTGAGAATCTAAAACTGATCCAGGACATCATCGATGTCGCCCAGACCAGGTATGCCAATGGTTTGGGATCGGCGCAGGATGTGCTTCGCTCGCAAACCGCTGAAGCCAGACTGGAGAACCGGATTCTCATGGCCCGGCAGATGCGTTCCTCAGCGCTGACCCGGCTGGGGTGGCTTACTGATAATCCCGCAACAATTCACGCATCATTGATGTCAGTCTTACCGCCGATATCATCTGACGCTACTGATTCGATCTCAGAGGTATCGAACCCAATCCTCGCCAATGCGACACTCAAGTCTACTATCGCGGGAAAGCAGGTCAGCCTTGCCCGGTCAAGCTACTGGCCTGATTTGACGTTTGGCGTTGATTACCGGATTCGCAAGGATATTCCGATGGATCCGGTTCGTGGTGAGGATTTCCTAACATTCAAAGTAGGTTTGAAAATGCCCTTGTGGTTTTTCGCGCGCCAGAAGAACCAGACGGCAGCCGCCAGGCAATCGCTCTTGGCCTCGCAGGCGGAAGAGCGCTCGATTACCAACGAGATTGAACAACGAGTGGCGGATATCCTGCTTGCACTGCAATCTCTGACAGAACGCATTGAGCAATACGATCATTTAATTCTTCCCCAGGGAAGAGCAGCCGTAGAAGCGGCGCAGGTAGCCTACGAAGTCGGCCAGGTCGATTTTAATGGCCTTCTGGCGGCTCAGTTGGAGGTAATGGATATTGAACTGGAACGGCTCGAACTTCTCAAGCAATACCACCAGCAAGCGGCCGTATTACGCGAACTAACCACTGATGTTCAAAGAAAGGTGAAACCATGAAAACAATTATTGTAGCAATAGCAGCTCTGGTGCTGGGCTTTGGAGCCGCTTATACGCTGATCCCCCGGTCGGATAACGCGACGCAGGTAACTGAAAGCACCCAAAAACAGCAGTATACCTGCGGCATGCATCCCGAGATCATCTCCGATGAACCGGGATACTGTCCGATCTGCGGCATGAAGCTGACACCCAAAAAGGATGGCTCCGGTTCCGAGGGTTCGGTCAGAATTGATCCAACCACCACGCAGAATATGGGTCTTGTCACCACACCCGTTCGGTATCAATCTATAACCAGGAAGGTGCATGCTTTCGGCAAGATCGCCTTCAGCGAGCCGCTGATGTACAGTGTTAACCTCAAAATCGACGGTTGGATAGAACGACTCTTTGTTGACCACGAAGGAGAAAGGGTTCACAAAGGTCAATCATTGCTGGAGGTTTATTCCCCAGCGCTGGTGACCGCCCAGAGAGAGTTCCTGATCGCCTACGAGTCAAGCCAGAAGATGGAAGATTCCCTTTCGGATTCATCCGCAGGCGGCATGACTGACTTGATGCAAGCCAGCCGCATGCGTCTAAGCAATTGGGACATATCGTCGGACCAGATAGAACGACTGCAGTCGTCCGGTAAGATCACGCGCACCATGTTGATCCTATCCCCTACCGATGGTATTGTGACAGCAAAGACTGTATCCGAAGGAGATCATCTCAAACCAGGAAGCGAACTATACAAGATCGCTGATCTCTCGACGGTGTGGGTGATTGCGCACATCTACGAACAGGACCTGCCGTTCGTCAGCCTCGGTCAGGAAGCAACAGTAGAACTGCCCAATCTCGGCGGAGAGAAGCACACTGCGAGAGTCTCATACATCTCACCATTCCTTAATACCGGACGCCAAGTTGAGATACGGCTCGACCTCGAAAACGGAGACTACCGGTTGAAACCGGAGATGTATGCCGAGGTGTCAATAATTTCCGAGCTTTCAGGTGACCGACTGGCTATTCCCCGATCCGCCGTAATAAACTCCGGAACCAGGCAGCTGGTCTATGTGACCTCGGATGAGAGCGATTACCAACTGCGAGTCATCACGACCGGAGCCGTAGGAGACGATGACCTTCTTGAGGTACGCTCCGGGCTTAGCGAAAATGAATTGGTGGTAACTTCCGGCCAGTTCCTATTGGACAGCGAATCACGCCTGAGCGAAGCGCTTGCGGAAGGATACCAAGCCGGACACGATCACGGAGGCGATCATGATCTGCACCCATCGCCCGCTGAGGAGCAAGGCCTCTCAGGTGTCTACACCTGTCCAATGCCCAGTCACGCTCACGTTCTGCAGTACGATGAAGGCGACTGCCCGGAGTGCGGCATGGCTCTTGTGCCGGTAGAAGAAACAGACAATGAATCCGTCTATGTCTGCCCGATGAGAGAATGCGCTGTGGTTCAGAATGAGCCCGGCCGCTGTCCCAAGTGCAAAATGAAACTCACCGAACTGCTTCCTGCCGGCGAGGAAGAACCTGTTCAGGAAGCACCTGATACCGGACATGAACACGGCGGTGCCAAACTCGATTTAGATCCTGATGAACTCCTAGCGATTGGAGGTCACGACATCTACACCTGTCCGATGCAGCAACATTACCATGTCCTGCAGTACGGCGAAGGGTCCTGCTCGGAATGCGGTATGAAGCTGGTTCCCCTGGCCGAAACCGATAATCACCAGGTCTATGTCTGCCCCATGACGGAATGTGGCGTGGTTCAGGATCGTGAGGGGACCTGCCCTGTATGTGGCATGAACCTTGTCAGATATCAGACGGAGGAAAGCCGTGATTAACAAAATCATCGAGTACTCGATCAACAACCGCTGGCTAATACTTGCGGTCACGGTCGTCTTACTCCTGGCAGGGATTTATGCCGCAGATGAAATCGCCGTTGATGCCATCCCCGACCTCTCTGATGTGCAGGTCATAATACAAACTGAGTATGCCGGCCAGCCGCCTCAGGTGGTGGAAGATCAGGTGACATATCCTCTGTCCACGGCGCTTCTGGCGGTGCCAAAGGCAAAGAATGTAAGAGGGTACTCATACTATGGCCTTTCGTTTGTCTACGTAATCTTTGAAGATGGCACTGACCTTTACTGGGCTCGCAGCCGGGTCCTGGAGTATTTATCGCAGGTATCCGGTCGGCTTCCCAAAGATGCAACTTCTCAACTCGGTCCCGATGCCACCGGAGTGGGGTGGGTTTATCAGTATGCTCTGGTAGATACAACCAACCAGTATGATCTGGCTGAGCTGCGATCCCTTCAGGATTGGTTCCTGAAATATGAACTGTCGTCAGTGCCGGGCGTATCGGAAGTGGCTACGGTGGGTGGCTTTGTGAGACAGTACCAGGTTGAGGTCGACCCGCGCAAGCTTGAGTTCTACGATATTCCGCTCAAACATGTCATCATGGCCGTAAAACGGTCGACCGGCGCCGTTGGGGGAAGGCTGCTGGAGCTGGGCGAGACTGAATTTATGGTTCGCAGTCAGGCCTATGTGGGCGATCTGGATGACTTGCGCCATATCCCGGTTCATACTCCAAAGGACGGTCCGCCGGTGTTGCTATCGTCAATTGCCAACGTACAATACGGTCCCGATATCCGGCGTGGAGTGGCGGAACTGGATGGAGAAGGTGAAACGGTCGGCGGCATTATTGTTATACGGTGGGGCGATAACGCTCGCGAGGTAATTGGCCGCGTAAAACAGAAGCTCTCTGAACTTGCTGCCGGACTTCCAGAGGGTGTAACGGTAGTTCCTGTGTACGATCGTTCAGAGCTGATTGACAATGCTGTTGCCAATCTGCGCAACACCCTTTTCAAAGAAATGCTTGTTGTCATTCTGATAACTCTTCTGTTCCTATTGCATGTACGCTCTACTTTCATTGCTGTGGTAACGCTCCCAACAGGCGTGCTGCTAACTCTGTTGGCCATGCATCTTTTAGGGATAAACGCCAATATCATGTCACTGGGGGGAATAGCAATCGCAATCGGTGTTATGGTTGATGCCTCGCTGGTAATGGTGGAGAACGCCCATAAACATCTGGAGCGTGACAGCGCTAGCAAGCCGCGCCACAAGATTATTCTCGATTCAGCCAAAGAGGTCGGCCCGGCGCTTTTTTTCTCGCTGCTGATTATCACTGTCTCATTCCTGCCGGTATTGGTGCTGGAGGGTCAGTCCGGTCGGCTGTTTAAGCCGCTGGCATACACAAAGACATTTGCGATGGCGGGCTCGGCTTTGCTTTCGGTAACTCTGATTCCAGCGCTGATCGCGCTCTTTCTGAAGGGAAAGATACGATCGGAAAAGCGTAACCCAATCTCTCGAATCAGTATCAAATTGTACCGTCCCATAATCAACTTCGCCATCAAACACAAGCTTGTGGTGGTTGTTATTACCATGGTTATTCTGGCCGTTACAGTTGTACCACTAAGTCGGATTGGGTCGGAGTTCATGCCTCCCTTGTATGAAGGGGACTTGCTGTATATGCCGACCACCCTTCCCGGCATTTCGGTCGGCAAGGCGAAAGAACTTCTTCAGCAGACAGACAGAATCATCAAGTCCTTTCCTGAAGTCGAAAGGGTTTTTGGCAAAGTTGGTCGCGCTCAAACGGCCACTGATCCGGCTCCTCTGACGATGCTGGAAACGACCATAATGCTCAAGCCAAGGGATCAATGGCGTCCCGGTTTGACGCCGGAGATGCTGGTCGACTCGCTGGATATGGCTATTCAGTTTCCCGGGCTCACCAACGCCTGGACGATGCCGATCAAGACCCGAATCGATATGCTTGCTACTGGCATCAAGACACCTGTCGGTATCAAAGTGATGGGACCTGACCTAGATAGCCTCAATGCGATTGCCCAGCGAATCGAGGCCGTCGTTAAACCATTGCCGGGCACCAGATCAGCCTACGCCGAACGGGTTACCGGCGGCAACTATCTTGACGTTGACATTGATCGATTCAAGATAGCCGCCTACGGTTTGACAATTGGTGACGTACAGGATGTGATCAAGACGGCTGTAGGTGGTATGAATATCATTTCGACTGTCGAGGGTCGGGAACGATATCCTATCAGTGTTCGCTATCCCCGTGAACTCAGGGACAATCCAGAAGCGCTTCGCCGCGTTCTGGTAGCAACCCCGGATGGTGGCCAGGTGCCCCTGGGGCAACTGGCAAAACTCAGATTCAGCAAAGGGGCAGCGATGATCAAATCCGAAAACGCGCGGCTGACAGCCTGGGTCTTTGTTGATCTCAGAGGTATTGACGTTGGCAGCTATGTCTCCAGAGCGCGGGAAGCTGTGGAAGCATCGGTAAAACTACCTTCGGGATACAGCATTGTGTGGTCAGGACAATATGAAAACATGCAGGCGGTAGCGGAAAAGCTCCGCGTGATTGTGCCTTTGACCCTGTTTGTGATCTTCCTGTTGCTCTACCTGCATTTCAAGAATCTGACTGACTGCCTGATCGTAATCCTGTCATTGCCGTTTGCTCTCGTCGGTGGGATTTGGTTCTTCTATCTGTTTGGATTCAATTCCTCGGTAGCAGTCTATGTTGGTTTTATTGCCCTGGCCGGCCTGGCGGCGGAGACCGGAGTGGTAATGTTGGTCTATTTGGAGGAAGCGGTTAGCAGGTACCGTGCTCAGAATCGTCTGAATACGCTTGGGGATTTGCAGGCAGCGGTGATAGAAGGGGCGGTTGAGCGAGTGCGACCGAAGCTGATGACGGTTGCGACGACCATCCTGGCGCTGTTGCCGATCATGATCGGTCATGGCACCGGCTCTGAGGTCATGCAGCGAATCGCCGCCCCTATGATCGGCGGACTCGTGTCGTCCACGGTGTTGACCCTGATCATCGTACCGGTGCTGTTCCTTTCGGTCAAGACAAGATCTTTGTCTGGGAAAGTGCAATAGAGATTGGAGTAGCTCCGTACTGGGGGTTCGATTTCCTGTCACGAGCTGCTTGCTCTCTTATGACCCGAACTTGGTTTCAGGTCGTATTTGTCAGAACTGATAGAATCGGCAGGCTCGGTTTTCTAACGATTTTCTAACAACGAACTTCATCGAACTCGACGCAACTTGGCCGAACTTAACGGAACTTGAAGTAACTTAACGCGTTGACTGTCACTGAAATACGGGCAATTCACGCTACATCAATAAGTTAACCAAAATACCCTACATCGAATCCCTGCCTCTCTGTAGACAAGTCTGTTTTTGCGCTTCGCGCCTACCACTCCGTGTTTTCTCTCAATTCATTATAAAGAAAGTTCGATATGTATCCCAAGTCCCCCGCAGACAAGTCTGATTTTGCGCTTCGCACTTTCAGGCGATCACTTTCCGCTGAAGAATCAAAGTTTGATATGTATCCCAAATCCCCCGCCATGATGTTGCGGGGTTGCATAACGCTGGAATGTCGAAAGCGCCATGATCGAGCCTCCTTGCTCTTTGGGGGTCGCTGATCACCCAATGATATCCGGGGACTCGGCTTTCTCATAAGATCAGGGGTCGCGACCTACCTGACTCCAGTGGGCAGACAAAGGACATCAAAGTCCTTGACATCCCCCAATGCAATATCTATTGTGATTCGTATAACGCATCGGCTAAGCTGGGTCAGCGCACGCCGTTTGATAGATTGAGATTGCCATGTTTTCGCTCGCATCCATTACACTGTTTAGTTTCAACCTGGGGCCATCCGTCACCGCGATCGGGAAATTGGGATGGACCCAGGGAAAAGTCACGGAAGATCAGGTCAAAGAACTGAGTGTTCCCTGGCAGAAGCTGCTGCCGGATCAGAAGTTGTTCTCTCTGTTGAGCTGGCACACGCGCATTTCTGAGTTCGCCGGACGCGATAACGAAATGGACAGACTCAAAGAGTGGTCCACCAGCGATCATCCGGTCTGGGTGAAATTCGTAGTTGGCGAGGGTGGTGTCGGTAAGAGTCGGCTGGGTGCTGAATTCGCTGAGACTATGCAAAAAGAAAACTGGGCGGCCGGCTTTGGTGATCTGCGAAATCCACACGCCTTCCCCATGAAAGAGGCAGGCACGCTGTTAATCATTGACTACCCGGAGGAGCATGTTGAGTGCGTCAAGGAGCTACTCAAGGATTTGACTAATGTGTCTCCTGACGTTCGCCTCCGCGTGCTTTTTCTCACCAGGCAAACTCCTGATAACTGGGCTGAGGTTATAAGCGCCGCGAATGCAAGAAATATCGTGGACATGCACTCTGTCACTCTTGGCCGCCTCGATGTGCAAAGCGCCATGACGATATATAATACCACCGTAAGAGAAGCCGGCACGGAGTTGCAACAATACTCTACCTCCGGGCTTGGCCCCGCACCTATGCCCGAGGAGGCCATGACTGCTTGGCTGAAACTTGCGCCCGAAAACGACCGGGCATTGTTCATCATGGCCGCCGCCGTCCACAGCGCGGAAAATCCCGACCGAGAAATAGTCGACTTCTCAGGTCGTGAGGTTGTCAAAAGCCTGGTTGAGCGTGAGGTTGGCCGATATCAACGGATGGCCGATGGGAGAAAGGTCAAAGATCAGTTTGCCCTGGCTCGCCTCCTGGCCATGGCTGCCATTGCGGATGAACTGAGCGTAGTGGACATCAAAAAGATTTCCGAATCAAAATTGCCTGTTGGTTTCCAGCCAGATGCGGATATCCGGGGCCAACTAATGACCGCCGGGCTTTTGATCGACGGCAAAGTCCGGGCGCCCACACCCGATATCGTTGCCGCCGCGTTTATGGTTGACGTGCTTGGCCGCAGGCCGGAACAAGCTCCCGGAATTGTCTGGGCAGCTCTGAAAGGTGACATTGATGGTGGACTTGAACGCTTCGGCCGATTATGCTATGATGCTGAGATTGTCTTAGGTATTAATGAACCCCGCCTGAGTGACTGGCTGGCGGAGGCGGTTGAGGGTAACTTCGACAGGTGTTCAACACTTGACGACTTTTTCTCGAAAGGCAATTTGGCGCTGGGCTGGCTGAAAACTGCCATTGCTGTATGGAGAACTCTTCTTCATCATATCACTGAAGATGCAGAGCGAGCGCGAATACTAAATAACCTTTCCGTTGTCTTAAGTGATAGCGGTGACACCGTCGGGGCGCTGGCGACCATACAAGAGGCGGTGGAGATTGATCGACGTCTGGCTAAAGCAAACTCCGCTAGCTTTGAAGCAGGCCTCGCCCTGGATCTGAACAACCTGTCGATATGTTTAAGTGCCACTGACGACACAACTGGAGCGCTGGTGGCCATACAAGAGGCGGTGAAAATACATCGCCGCCTGGCCGAGGCCAACCCCGCCCGGTTTGAACCCGACCTGGCCATGAGCCTGAACAACCTGTCGCTTCATTTAAGTGACACCGGAAACACAGTCGGGGCGCTGGCGGCCATACAAGAGGCGGAGAAGATTTACCGCCGCCTGGCCGGGGCCAACCCCGCCCGGTTTGAACCCGACTTGGCCCTGAGCCTTAACAACCTGTCGAATCGCTTAAGTGACACCGGCGATAGAGCCGGGGCACTGGCGGCCATACAAGAGGCGGTGGCGATACGTCGCCGCCTGGCCGAGGCCAACCCCGCCCGGTTTGAACCCAATCTGGCCACGAGCGTGGGTGTGTTGGGGGATGTATTCACGGCTATGCAACAGTATTCCAACGCCCTCGAAGCATACAAAGAAGCCGCAGCACTTATTCACCCGTACGCAATAAAATGGCCCGGCAGCCGTCATGAAAAACTGCTCAAAGACCTTGAAGAAGATCTTAGAAGAGCTTCAAATGATTTACAGTCCTAGTCCATTCTGTGGTCAGCGTATGTCCTCGTGCGCCGACTTCCCCTGAGACGCGGAGGACGGGGACGTCCGCCGCGCACGAATAATTGATCAATGAGTGCAACTCAGTATCAGTCGGTGTGAGTCGCTCAGGCTGGCAGGATAGTCATTGTGCGATACATGTCCTCTCTGGACCCAGGTGATGGTAGAAATTCATATTACAAAAGAGCCTCCCCACGCAAGCGGCGTCTTACAGCCAAAGTCGTCGAGTAACTATCTTGCGACAGGAGGCCCCGTTAAGGAGAAGTCCAACCGGAGGTCGAGGCTCCGGCTGTCTTCCTTTTCTTGGCTTAGCTGTTGAGTATTTCGTCAACCTCCGCTTTGTTGTAGTCCATAACGTATTGAACGCCGCTTATCTCGGCGGCCTCGCGGGTCAGGGCGGCAATGTCGTCGCGTGTAATGTGTTCCATAGTGAACTTGCGGCTGCCGCACATGAGCTGGCGCAGACCCTGGGCCAGACGTTCGTAGTACGTGTAGAGTCCGATAGCACCCGCCGGCAGGGCTTCAAACTCCTTGTCACCAAGTTCCTTGCGCAGCTCGCCGGAAGTGACAAAGATTTCGTCTCGGGTTTGACCGAAGCGTTCTACGTATACGGGCAGTTGATGAGCGTCGATAGCCATGCCGATTGTCTTACCGACCATGGCGGCTGCGATTGGGCTACGGGCCATACCAATGAGTTTGACAAACGGAGCGCCAATGGCCAGACCCTTGAAGATCTGATCCTCGAATGTAAACCCGCCCGCCGGAGCCAGCGCCGGGACATGCTCGCCTTTGTCGGCGAGACGTTTGGCGTATTGGTACAGCAGTGAATGCAACTCCACCGGCGGCACACCCCACTCGTTCATCATGCGCCACGGGCTCATTCCCGTACCGCCGCCGGCGGCGTCCACAGTGAGGAGGTCCAGTTTGTACTTGGAAGCATACTTAACCGCGCGGGCCAGATCAGCCGGAGTGTAGGCGCCGGTTTTAAGGGTAACGTATTTCGCGCCGGCTTTGCGCACTTCCGCAACTCTCTGTGCAAACGAATCCTCCGAAACCATACCCAAGCGTGAGTGCCTCTCAAACTCCTTGAAGGCGCCGCGCTCGAAGGCCTTTATCACGTCAGGGTCGGTCGGATTGGGTATCACTATGTAGCCACGTTCGTAAAGCATCTGCGCCTTTTTGAGGTTTCTAATTTTCACCTCGCCGCCGATGTTCTTGGCTCCCTGACCCCACTTCAGTTCCACGACCTCAACGCCCAGTTTGTCGATGGCGTACTCCTGGACGCCAAGGCGTGTGTCCTCAACGTTCGCTTGTAGGATAATGGCTCCGTAACCGTCGCGCTGGTGGTCCTGGTATAGCTTGATGCGACGTTTCAGGTCTACGGTGTCGATCACCCGGCCATTCTTGATGGTCGACTCGGGGTCCATCCCCACCACGTTTTCCCCGATGGTCAAGCCGGTGCCGGCCAGAGCCGAGCCGATGGCCAGCCCTTCCCAGTTGTTCTTGGCGATGTCGGTGGACCCGATTCCGGGAATGATCCACGGTAAACGGAACTTGAGTCCTTTGTCGTGCCCGAATGTGACTTCCAGGTTGACGTTGGGAAAGATGGCCTTGTCGCTGTCGGCTTCTATGCCGTGAGCGCCTACAGCCGTCCCCATGATAGTGAAGTGTGAATAGTCAACGGGATAAGTCTTTTCCGAGGCAGTAGTAATGACCCCGAACGGTTGCGGGTAGATCACTTCATGGCCCCGGTAGGCGGACTTGCCGATTTCGCACATACCGATGCAGCCATCGACGCAGGTCACGCACATGCCCGAATTGGGCGAGACCGAGTCCTCGGTCCGGTTCTTTGTCAGAGTTGCGGCCGATGAGTTAATTCTTGATAGTGTTATGGACATTGTTTTTCCTCCGTTGCCAGTCTCAATCTTTTTTTATCTCACACGCCACACAGGGCTCCATGTAACACATCATATCATCAAATTTCTCTTTTTCGAGGCAGGGCGGACTCAAATTGGCGCAGCCGCCGCAGATCGCTTTCTCCGGTTCGGTGTAGGTACACCTGAGAGAGCAGGCCGGGCAGACATAGATACATCCCCCGCACAGGCGGCAAACCTCCGATTTGATATCGAACGGGGTGCCGATACTTCGGTTCTGTCCGCGCCCGCGGAAACCGATAGCCTTGGCCATCATCTGCTCTTCGCACATTCGCACGCACAACCCGCACAGTATGCAGTCTTCGTACTCCTGTCGGAACCGCTGCTGCCGAATATCGTGGGCGGAGGCCAGGTCCTGTATGATCTTCGACTGCGGACAGGAGGCCAACAGGAGCTCCAGAACCATCTTGCGGGCCTTCATGACACGCGACGACGTAGTGCGGACTTTCAGGCCTTCCTCGGCCGGGTAGGTGCACGAGGAGACCAGCTTAGCTTTCGGACCTTCTCCAATCTCCACGACACATAATCGGCAGGCGCCGTAAGGAGAAAGACCTTCCATGTGACACAGGGTGGGGATGGGAAATCCGAAGAACTGGGCCGCCTCAAGCAAAGTCGCGCCCTTTTCCACCGACACTTTCAGACCATTTATATAGAGAGTGACCATGTTCATTTTTTCCCAACTATAGCAGGTTTGGCTTCCGTTTCGGTCTCAACCTCTTTGGGCTTAGTAAATTCCAGATCGCAACGAAGGCACCGGAAGGCCTCACGGGTAGCCTCCTCCACGGAGAATGACACCTCCACCTCCGCGAAGTTGCGCTTGCGCCATTCCGCCGGGGCGCGGGGCGTTTCGGCACGTTCACCCTGCTGCGTACCTTCCTCGTCTGTCTGAACCGGCTCGACGTACACTCGCGGCAGCCGCGGCTCAGAAGGCTGTATCAGGTCTTCGCTTCGCAGGTATCGCTCAATCATAATGGCTGCTTTCTTCCCGTCGGCGATAGCTTCCACAACCGTGTTCGGGCCGGTTACAACGTCACCTGCAGCAAATACTCCCGGGCGGTTGGTAAGAAGTGTGGCTGGGTCAACCTTGACGGTGTTGGCCCTGGTTGTCTCAATCCGGCTCAACCGGGCAGGTCCGATAGCATCAACCCCTGAGTCCTCACCAATGGCCACAACCAGTGTATCAAGCTTAATGACGTGCTCGGTACCTTTTATGGGAACCGGACGTCGCCGGCCACTGGAGTCGACATCGCCCAACTCGTTACGGACACACTCAAGACCCGACAGGCGTCCGTCTTTAGCAACGACCCTGGTGGGAGTGACCAGCGTCTGGATATTGATTCCTTCCTGGGCAGCGGCCTCGATCTCTTCAGCAAAGGCGGGCATTTCGTCGCGTGTCCGGCGGTAGAGGATAGTGACGCTGTCGACGTCCTTCTGACGCAGAGCCATTCGTGCGGCGTCAATGGCAGAGTTGCCACCGCCGATGACACCAACCCGACCTTGAGCCAGATGTTCACCTCTCATGTTCAAGGCTTTCAAGAATTCAATTGACGGATAAACGCCGTCCACATCTTCGTTTTCAAGGTGGAGTGGTCGGCTTTTGTGTGCCCCGAGCGCCAGCAGGATAGCTTTGTAGCCATCTTCAAACAGCCCGTCCACCGTAATATCACGGCCCAGCGCGATGTTGCATTTGACTGTAATGTTTTCATCCAGAAGGGCATTTATCTCGTTTCTGATGACTTCCCGTGGCAGACGATAGGACGGAATGGCACAGAAGAGCATCCCTCCAGGCTCATTCTCAGCTTCGAAGACGGTTACTTTATAACCCTTCAAGGAAAGATAATGAGCTGTGGTGAGACCGGCGGGACCGGAGCCGATTACCGCTACCAGAGGAGGCTCACCGTCGGTCCATGCCACTCTCTGCGGTTTGTATAGTGATGGGTCAATGCGGTCGGTGATAAAGCGCTTGAGGGCGCGGATAGCCACCGAACTACTTCCACTAGTTCCCGCTCGGCACCTCTCTTCACAGGGATGATGGCACACCCTCCCACATACTGATGGGAAAGGATTTGCTTCACGGATGACTCGATAAGCGTCTTCGTACTCACCGCGTGCAATGTGAGCAACGTAGCGCCAGGCCTCAGTGCCGAGCGGACAGGCGGACTGGCAGGGGGCTCCCACCAGCTCCTTACAGACGAAGGCATCACATCTCTTATCTTTGATATGTCGCTCGTATTCTTCCTTGAAATAGCGCAGGGTGCTCAGTACCGGATTTGACGCCGTTTGGCCCAGGCCGCACATGGTGGTATCTTTGACTACCAGCGCCAGCTCCTCCAAGAGGTCAACGTCCTCCATCTTTGCCTGACCTTTGGAAATATCATCGAGGATTTCGTACATGCGCTGGGTGCCTTTCCGGCAGGTGAAGCACTTGCCGCAGGACTCGTCCTTGAGGAAGTTCATGAAGTACTTGGCTATATCCACCATGCAGGTGTTTTCATCCATGACGATCATGCCGCCGGAGCCCATCATCGATCCTGCCTGAACCAGGCTTTCGTAGTCGATAGGTAGGTCAAACATGTTGGCCGGGATACAGCCGCCGGACGGACCACCCGTCTGTACTGCCTTGATCTTGGCTTTGCCGACCGGGCCACCGCCGATATCATAGATGACTTCGCTGATCTTCATGCCCAGCGGGACTTCGACCAGACCGGTGTTCCTTATTTTCCCCACTAGTGAGAATATCTTCGTTCCGGTATTGCCCGACACACCTACTTTGGCGTACTCTTCACCTCCGCGGTCAATAATGACGTGGATGTTCGCCAATGTCTCGACGTTGTTGATGCAGGTGGGGTGGCCCCAGAGTCCCTTTTCTATAGGATACGGTGGTCTCTGGCGAGGTTCGCCTATGAGGCCTTCAACGGACCTGATCAGAGCCGTTTCCTCGCCACAGACAAAGGCGCCTGCGCCGCGGACGATATCGATATCGAAATCAATGCCAGTGCCAAGAATGCTCTTTCCCAAAAGGCCGCCGTCTCGCGCCTGACGCAAAGCGATCAGGGTATGTTTGATGGCCAGCGGGTATTCACCTCGGACATAGATGATACCCTGTGTGGCGCCGATGGCAATTCCGGCAATAAGCATCCCCTCAATGATAGCATGTGGGTTGCCTTCCAAAACCGCACGGTCCATATATGCCCCGGGGTCCCCCTCGTCGGCATTGCAAATAATGTACTTTTGTTCATGTCCGTTACCGGAAGCCCGGGCCAGCTCCCACTTCTTGCCCGTGGGAAACCCCGCACCCCCACGACCCCGCAACCCGGATTTCTTTACCTCGCTTATGATCCACTCAGGATCAGGATTAGTTAGGACTCTCTCCGCCGCTGCGTACCCGCCCTGTTCAATGTAATTGATAATTCGTATAGGGTCCAGCTTCTGATTCTCACCCATGATAGTACGCGTTTGCTTCTTGAAGAAAGGAATATCGCCTTGGCAAGGATAACTCTTTTGTTCTCGCGGCTCCTTGTAGATCAAACCCTCGTCCACAAAGCCGCCCACCGCCGCTTCTACCACTCTGGGAACGTCTTCTGTTTTGAGCTTAGGGTAAAAATGCCCGCCGGGCTCGACTAGAACATACGGGTTCATCTCGCAAAACCCATGACAGCCGGTAATTCTCAGCCCAATCCTCTGTTGGAGACTTCTCTCCACGATGTATCGTTTGACAAGTCTTATTATGTCATTGACACCGCTCGCCTGTCCTCCTGTGTCGGCACTAATTACCAGAGTGGGTTTGTCTTCTTGCGCTTTTCTTTCGCTCACAATACGCTGGCGAAAATCGCGGAATTCCTCGACTGTTGAAAGCTTTCTCATTTAGTAGTGACCTTTCATCATAACAGACCGCGACCGACCGTTAATCCAATGTGACGCCACCCAAATCCAGCATGTGGCCTTTGCAGCCGCGGCGGGAGCAGATCTGGACCACGCCTCCTCCGCGAACGATCATTGGCACCATCGGCGCGCCACACTCGCCGCACTTTGAACTGCCGATCAGTTCGGCGTGGCAGTGAGGGCAAAACATGTGGACAATGGTATCGGGAGGTACTTCATACTCCGAGGACACCTCATAGCTTCCGTAAAGACTGGAAAGCATCATCCAGCCGTGCTTGTTGCCGAAAGAGACCGTTACTCGAACGGGCGGGTGGCCGTCGATTACGTGGCGCGGGTCCATCAGGCTGTGGTTGCAACGGGCGCAACTGACCTCAAGTGGGAACACACGCTGATCAGTTTCGATCTCGATCTTATCGAGACCAGTACGAGCCTGATCGAGGATATTTTTGACCATTGAGGTCCTCATATGGGGGAAATAGTGTCCGTCCGCGACAACCACGGGGCCGAGGGCGCAAGCGCCCAGGCAGTTGACCGTTTCCAGCGTGAATTCCTTGTCCGCTGTTGTCTCGCCGGCCTTGATTCCCAATTGCCGCTGAACCTCTTCCGCAATAGCCGGCCCGCCACGAACGTGACAGGCCGTTCCCAAGCATACCGAAATGAGATGCTTCCCGCGCGGTTTAAGACTGAATGCCCGGTAAAACGTCGCTACGCCATAAATGTCAACCAGCGAGCGACCGGTCTCTTCGGCGACAGCCCTCAGGACGTCTTCGGGAAGATAGCCGTGCCTGGCCTGTATCTCCTCGAGGATAGAGATAAGACTTCCCTTTGTGGAGTCGTTCTTTTTCACAATTGTCGAGATTTCGTCAGCCGTCATTTCTCCCTTCCACCTGCAAACGCTATTCGTATTCCTCACAGTGCCAGACGCCGCCTTCCGGTCTGGGGAGCTTGCAGTCATCGCGGTGTGCACAATTCACACAAAGACCTTTGAACTCTCTGGATTCCGCCATCTCCAGTGTCGTCACGATGACAGGAGCGACACCCTTGCCACGGCCAGCGCCGGGAAGTGCATAGCCGTCAAACATTTCGCAGTATATGGCATCTGTCCCGCGACGTTTGCGATAAACGCAGATTTCAGCGTTGTTACAGGTCGCACAAAGTCCGACAAGCAGTTTCGTTGTTGACATAGTGAAACCCTCCATTAGTGTATCTTGCGCTACGATAGTTCCCGTCATTCTATGTCTCCCTGCGACAGGTGTTTCTCCCCCGCGCACTGGTCTGCCGCGATCGAAGTAAGAGAAGCCATTGTCCACCGAATAGGATTCATTACGGAAAAATCCCCCGCTCCTTGTACACTTTCTCCAAACGTGTCAGAGCCACAATGTATGCTGCCGTGCGCCAATCGGCGTTGTATTCTTTGGCGGCATCACGCACTTTCACATAGGCACGGGTGATTCTCTTGTGCAGTTTAGAGTCGACTTCCTCCAGTTCCCAGAACTCACTGCGCTTGTTCTGAAGCCATTCGAAGTAGCTGACAATGACCCCACCGGAGTTGCAGAGGATATCCGGAATCACGTCAATAGCTCTATCCTTGAGAATCGCATCGCCGTCCGGGTCAGTGGGCCCATTAGCCCCTTCGGCCACCACCTTCACGTTTAACCAAGGGGCTGTGTCGGCGGTAATCTGGTTTTCCATGGCGGCTGGTATGAAGATATCGGCCTTCACTTTCATGAAGGTTTCATGACCAATTGGATCAGAGCCCTGGTATCCGGCGACGCCGCCGGTTTTAGCCACGTAACACGCAAGGTCGTTCGAGTCTATGCCGTTCTGGTTGGCAATGGTTCCGGTAATATCCTCGGCGGCCACCAACTTCGCTCCGTGGGACATTAACAGGCGGGACGCCCAGGAGCCAACATTTCCGAATCCCTGAACGGTGTACGTTGCCTTGCTAAGATCGAAGTTGTTGTCTTTGGCCCATTCTTCAATGGTAAAGACGATGCCTTGGCCTGTTGCCTTATCTCGTCCAAGGCTCCCGCCTGACTCAATCGGTTTGCCGGTGACCACATGGGTGCAGCGTTGCCGCTCGTGGGGCGGCATCGTCGACAGGTATGTGTCTAGCAACCAGGCCATTATCTGCGCGTTAGTGTTCACGTCGGGAGCAGGAATATCATACTCCGGTCCAATATTGTTTCCCAACGCGAAAGTAAAGCGACGAGTAATCCGTTCGATCTCGTTGCGAGAGTGCTGTGAAGGGTCAAACTGTATACCGCCCTTGGCCCCTCCGAAGGGTATGTTAGTGATTGCTCCTTTCCAGGTCATCCATGTCGCTAGGGCACGGATCTCATCGATATCAACCGAAGGATGATACCGCAACCCTCCCTTGTAGGGTCCGAGAACACTGTTGTGCTGAACACGATACCCGGTGAACATCTCAATGTGACCATCGTCCATCTTTACTGGGAAATGGATGATAATCTCGTTTTCAGTCATCGCAAGGATCTTGCGTATCTCCTTATCGAGTCCCATAAGATCAGCCGCCTCGTGGAACTGCCATCTCACATTCTCATAAAGGCTGGCCGCTTTGGCCTTCGCCCCCCGCTGCGGCAGAACTGCCTTGACTTCCATCAGTACCTCCTGGAGACTGGCGCCTGCCGGTGCGTCGAATCAACACCGGTGGGTCGTCTCCTTCCTACAGTTGATGCAACATGTTTGACTGCTACTTCACCCAAATTATGTCGCACTGTTCATCAGCACAAAGCTCCTGTTTAACAATCTCTTTCCAGCGGGTAGCCATGAACCATCGGCACCCGCACTCACAGGCTAAGCAACGGGTGTGCCATCACATGCGCTCCGGGGTGCGGAGTATCTCCTCGGTTGGGAAGGTCAGTGAACGCAGTGAGCTATCTGCTTGTCCGGCAATGCGATCAGTAACTGGATAGCAGTCTGCATTTTTTGAAGACTATAGCCGTAGGAGGCCATCAAGTTCCTTACGGTGGGGACAAAAGCGAGGAAATTTGCTCCACCGGAGAGAAACTCCCCGGTCTGTAGTTGGCTATGCTTAAGAGGTCTTATCTTCTTTCAGCTTCTCTCTGAGGGTCTTGCGATCGATACCGAGTATCTCGGCCGCGCGCGTTTTGTTGCCACCAACACCGGCCAGCACATTGCGGATGTGTTCCCTTTCCACCGCGGCCAGTGTGCGATGAAGCCCTGTCTGTCGCAGAGCTGAAAATCGCATCAGCGAAGGCAGATCGGGTGCATCAACGACGTCGCTGTCAGTCATGACTACTAGTCGCTGGACGACATTTTCCAGCTCCCTCACGTTTCCGGGCCAGTCATAGTTTTTTAGGGCTTTCAGAGCATTGTCGGAAAAACGAATGGGTGATTTACCCGTCTCCTGGGCGAATTTATTAACAAAGTAATGGGCTAAAATCAGAATGTCATTCCCTCTCTCACTAAGAGGTGGGACGGTGATGGTTATGACACTCAGACGGAAAAAGAGGTCCTCACGAAAAAGTTCTTTTTTTACCAAATTCCGCAAATCCTTGTTAGTGGCCGCTACTATGCGCACGTCGACCTTTCGCGTACGTGCATCACCAACCATGCCGACCTCTTTATCCTGAAGAACTCGAAGCAACTTGACCTGCATAGCGAGACTGGTTTCACTGATTTCGTCAAGAAAGATCGTGCCGCCATCGGCGGTTTGAAAAAAGCCGGCGCGGGTTTCGGTCGCACCCGTGAAGGCTCCCTTCACATGCCCGAAGAGTTCGCTTTCCAGTAGACCTTCGGGGATGCCGCCGCAGTTGACCGGGACAAATGGGGCCGATGCCTGGGGACTACTGTAGTGAATGGCTCGAGCCACAAGCTCCTTTCCGGTTCCGCTCTCTCCCGTTATAAGCACGGTTGCAGAGGTCGCAGCGGCCTTGCTGATAGCATCAAAAACCTTATGTATCGCTTCCGACTCACCAAGGATGCCATATGACTCCGGGATTTTTTTATCCGACCGGGCGCGTGCGGCTCGCCGAATCTGGAGTTTCTCCAGGGCGTGCTCCACCGCGGTGAACAGCTCCTCATCGGTGAACGGCTTGGCCAGATAATCCTCCGCCCCGTACTTCACTGCCTCAACCGCCCCACCAATCGAAGCATAACCGGTGATCATCATAACCTCGGCGTCCTTGAGGTTCTCGCGAACATGTCTGATCAGATTCAGGCCATCAACCCGTGGCATCTTGTAGTCCGTTATGACGAGATCGATTGCTTCCGTGTCGAGAACCCTGAGCGCTTCCTCCACTCCTGACGCCGTATATACCTGGTAACCATTTGAGGTCAGGTTTCTCTGAAGTACCTCCAGTGTCTCGGGGGCATCATCCACCACCAGTATGCGTTCCTTTTTCCCAGGTTCAGCCATTCCTGATTCCTTTTTCGCTCGGCGCCGCTTGCACCGGTAGTCGAACTGTGAACTTCGTTCCCCGACCAACTTCGCTTTCGACCTCTATCGTTCCTCCGTGAGAGGTGACAATGCCATGAACAACGGACAAGCCCAGGCCCGTTCCTTCGTCAACGTCCTTGGTTGTGAAAAACGGGTTAAAGATATTTTTCATTACTTCGTCGCTCATACCGGTGCCGGTGTCTTCAACAGTCAGCAGCACTCGACCATTGTCGCGGGCAGTGGTGATTGTCAGGCGACCGCCGTGGGGCATCGCCTGTATCGAATTGACCACCAGGTTGGTCAACACTTGAAGCAGTTGCGAGCGGTCGGCCGTGATCTCAGGCAGCCCCTCTGACAGGTTACGCACCAGCTCGATCCCAATCTTGGCACACCTGGACTGAAGAAAATGCAGTCCATCTTCCACCAGGCTATTGAGGTTTACCTGAGTTTTCTCCGGGATGGTTTCCCTGGCAAATACCAGGAGTTTACCTATCACCTCACGAGCATGCAAAGCGGCGGAGACTATTTTTTCTATGTCCTGCCGGGTCTGGCCGGCCAAGCCATGATCCTTGGTGGCCAATTGGGCAAATCCAAGAATATTAGCCAACGGCTCGTTCAGCTCGTGGGCCAGCCCGGCTCCAAGCTGGCCGATCGTCGCCAGACGGTCGGCATGTCGCAGTTGTTCCTGTAACTTCAGCTTCTCATCTTCAGCCTGTTCCTGTTCGACAATGATCGATATCTCGCGGGCGATGGCGTCGATAAGATTGCGCTCTTCGTTTAAGAAGGGACCTTCGTCAAGCGGCGGCTTTTCCCAGATATAACCGACCTCGACAAAGCCTCGCTTTTCCCCATGTACAACGATATCGGCTCTTATGCTGTGGACTGGTTTCCTGAAGCCTCTGGTAGCGTAGGCGCGCTCATCCAAAACAATCCGGGCGCAGCAGACGTCGGGATAAAGCCAACCAGGCGGGAGCAGCTCCACCGTTTTCTGCAATACTTCATCCAAAGAGATTTCCGGCTGTGCCACCAGCTTGGCAATACCGTAAAGACAGGTTAGCTCCTTGACCCGTTCCCGCAATGCTACCTGCAGGCGTCGGTGAGCCAGAGCGATCCCAAGAGTCTGAGCCAGGCGTTCGCAGGCTTCGATCTCTCGTTCGACAAAAAGGCTCTTCTCCATTGACTCCAACTGCAACAGGCCGATACGTTCTAAACCGGCCTCCACCGCAATCAAAGCCAATGAGTGGGAACCCTTGCTGACTCTTATGCCTAACTCCTGGCTCGAGTCCTCGGGTTGAAGACCTTGAATCGAATGACCAGTCACATCGCCCGACCAAAGGCTGCCATTCTCTGTGAACCATGGTAAGGACGAATCGAAGCGCTTGCCCACGATATCGCTGCACAACTGCTCCAGGGCGCTATTCCTGCCTGAACTCCACGTGAATTCACTGCCTTGATCACTCACTGGAAGTGTTTCTTCAAACCTGAAAGACTGCTTCACGTGTCGGCTCAACTCACAGCGGTAGCGGTGGCCGCGATCACTCAGCACCAGTCTAACCACATCACAACCGATGAATTCGATCAACATCTGCGACACTTCTTTAAGAAATTGTGCACGCGGAATGCCACTGTCGGCCCGTTCCAGTATCCGGTTGGATAGAGCCCGGAAGTTTGCGGGCTGCTTGCAGCGATCCAGATTGGTATCGGCTCTTAATCTCCGATTCTTCATACTGGCCTACAATATATGTGCTAAGCACCAGAGGTGTCAACCGGAGGTTGGGGCACACGCGGTGAGAGCGACCTACAGAAAAGACGACCTGTTGACTGCCTAAACTAGGTGGTCTGGTGCCAGGGGGGCATAGATCATTGTTGTCTGAACGTCAGCGTGTACCTTCGGTTTCATCACGGTTGGCAGGTCAACACCTTGCATCACCAGGCGGCTGGCAAAGGTATAGCGGAGGGTATAGAGTCTGGTTAGGTCCTCAATCCCAGCCTGTTGACCGATCTTGATCAACTTTTCTCTGAGTTTTGTCCTGAGCTTACCACCATCCTTCGCACAGAAGACATACTTGCTCCGGCGCGTTGCTGCGTTATCCTGCCTGAGGCTCTGGAAAAGTATATAGAGCGCGTTGTTCATGGGAATCTCGCGCTCACCCTTCTTAGGCTACCAAGATTCCTTGCACCATATACTGAACTTGCGACGATCAAAATTTATGTCAGCCCATTCAAGGTTTTCAAGCTTAGCCTTGCGTGAACGCCAGAATATAGGACATTTATTATGCCGGCATCAATAGTTGCCGGATTCTTTTGCATAGATGAAAATATTCGGCCCCGGCCTCTCAACGTTTTTGAATCCGGCCAAAGGAACGTAAAAGAGGTCCTGCTGATCGAACACGTTCTCTTCCTCGCCAATGTCAATGGCATAAAAGGTCTTCAGCAGTTTGTACGAGGTTGTCAACAACTCTGATACCTCCAGAGGGGGCCTACTATAATCCCTCAGAGGGGATTGCTCGGCAATAATATAGTCAGGTAAGGCACCCTCTCCCTGACCCTTGAACTCAAACTCGCCCTCTTCGTTATCACAAGTCCACTCCTGGTACGCCATTTTCGTTTTCAGGTATTCAATCGATTTCGGCATCATCGATCTTATGGTTTCATCCTTAAGCCCGTCGGTAATCATAGCTTCATACTTTTGGCACTTTTCTATGAAAAACTGTCCTGGATTTAGCTGAAGCTTCCCAGCGTCTGAGCACGACTGATAGATAGAGCTTCCTCTGGGTATGTTTGCATGCACCCACTCAGCGGCAATGAGACGATTATCCTTGTGAGCTAACAGAGAGTCAAACATAATGATCCGGCGTGTGGACGGAGCTACAATTATTGCTGCCAATAAACAAACCAGGACGGTTTTCACTCGTGGCGACAGACGATCATTAATCAAGCCCGCTATGTGAATCGTACTTACCGCGGCGGTTATACAGAGAAATGGTACCAGCGGGACTACGTATCTGACAAAAACCGTATATCCCTTGCCCGCGCAGAGGTAATAAATGAGGGGGAACGAGCATAGAATTAGCGCATTTTTCAAGTTGGTCCGGGCCATGACCAGCATACCCACTGTGGAAACAAGAAGAAGGGGCCAGCCTAAGCCGTAGTACAAGGAAAAACGCAGATGGTACCACCATCCCCGGTCAAGGATTATGTTCCGATGCCCGGAACCCAGATGATTCATTTCAGATAGAAAATCGGACAGGAAACTCGAAAAGTCTAACACAGCGAACGGAGTACCGATTATAAAGGCGCTCACAAGAGCCATCCCGAAAACGATGATGCGCCTGTCCAGCAGGTCCCTGATTTTTCTCCCGTTTTCAGTGGAAACATTGGAAAAAAGGAACGATGCTCATGGGTATAAAAAGTAACAGTCCGGCGTATTTGGTTGAGGCCGCCAAACCTGCGAATACTCCCGCGAGTGCATAGCCTTTCATTGAATGTGCCTTTCTGCACTTCAGTATGAACAACAGGGAACACATAATCAAGAACGTCATGGGAACATCAGTGACCCCGAAATGAGAATCCCGCACATGCAAATATGCGAGCGCCAGGAAAAAGGAGGATACCAAGGCGATCCTCTTGGTGAAGAGCGTCAGGGCTACTCTGTACACGGTATACACGGTAGCTGTGCCCAGAGTAGCGACAACGATTCTATCGATCAGGTAAAAGCTTGAGGGGTCCGTTGCAAACTCCAGTATGAGGTCTGAGACGGATGAGAATGTCCCCAGAATCATTCCCACGACATAGTACAGGCCAAAAAGTACAAACAGGGTGTAAGGATAAAGCGAGGGATAGCTGAAAAAATGCGGGTTAAGGTCCCCGCCGCCAAACTTGACAGCAATGTTTACGATGCGCGATTCATCCGGCCGGCACAAGGTGTGGGGAAGCCCAAAGTCCAGCGCCCAGAACCTTGCAATTCCGGCAGCTATGAGGATGGCTATAAGAGCTATGTCACTTTTGTCGAAGTGTATCCATTTGCGTATGGAGTGCTTTCTCATGAACCACCTACAGTCTCATAGGGCAGGACCCTTCAGAGGTCCTGCCATCTTCTGATCATACTAGAACCGTGCAACAATATGTAACATACGCCCCACACTCCCATCCGTCAAAAGAAAAAGTCCCGGAATCATCCGGGGCCTTCGAAACTAAGCGGGGCTACGAGACGATTTCATCAACTGGGTTGTTCGGGATGCTGCCGCATAGCTTCGGAAACACGCTCCCCTTGCTGGACGAATTTCGTAACACTTTCCTGGACACGTTAGTATCCAGCACTGCTCGTCAGTTGACTGAGATTTTGGCCAAATGATGCTGCACTTCCCGCAAAGAGGCAGACCACCTAGTGTAGCGATTCATAAATAGCCTTGTTTATATACTTCGCACTGCCAAACTATCGTATGAATGTCTTCGATATAGCTGACTTATGGGACAACCTCAGGACGTCCGCCGCGCACGAATTCTCAAAGGTCGCTGTGGCGGCTCAAGATACTCTCTCAAATACGAACCTCTTGTCTCAAGTTCAATTAGCGTTCTTCAACTTCCACCACAAGGTTGCTGTGTTGATGCTAAGAATCTTTGCCGCCCGAGATATGTAATCCAACGCTACCTCGGCCAACGTTCGAGGCGTCAACAGGTCAAGATGTTGACTGGAAAAACCTGGATCCAGCATCTGTGGTGGTAAGTGCTCCGGCTTAATGATGCCGTCTCCACTGAGCACGGCGGCCCGCTCGATAGCGTTTTGCAGCTCTCTGACATTGCCGGGTCAGGCATAGGACTGGAAGAAGTCAAAACAGGCAGTGTCAAAACGCAGATGCGACGGGTGGCATTCCCAAACTTGTTTGGGGATGTTTCGTGGGCGGCAGATGTCCACATCTAAAGCACCTGTGCGCGTGGGTGCCCCACGGTGAAGTTTCCCTGGTTTAGTGGACACGGAGAAAGGATAGAGTTATGATTCTTTCCGGAGGTGTTCAGATGTCAGAGAATGGGAAACGACGCAGCTATGACCGGGCTTTCAAAGTCGAGGCGGTGCGGCTGGTGATTATTCTGCCTCTGGTGGACTTCAGGATCATCAGATGATTTGCAGCATGAGCCGGAAGGGTGATTGCTGGGATCCGCCTCAGGCGGACGCCGATGGAGTCATTCTTTGCAACCTTGAAGACGGAGCTGATCTACCGTGAGCGATTCACAACTCGAGAAGAGGCGAAAGTGAAGATCTTTGAGTATATTGAGGTGTTTTATAATCGGGAACGCCGTCATTCAACCCTGGGCTACCAAAACCCGGTTGACTTCGAACGGACGGCTACCCTAACTTAACTGTGTGTCTACTTTTTCGGGGGAAGTCCAGTAAACTACTTTAGACTTGTAGAGAATTTGCAGGTATGTTTGGGGATATGGACAAGGTCTTAAGCTGCGGGACGAGGAAGTATGACGCGGCGCACGGGGACGTACGCCACGCACAATAAGAACCCACCGCAAGCGGTGGGCCACCCGGCTCAGCCCTGTATATCAGATTACTATTTGTGTGTGGCAATCTGTTTAGATTTCTCCTCTTGTCGCGCGTGGGGATTATAAATATCATTCTCGGTGATGGATAACTCTTAGGAAAGGTGCAATTATGAGAAGTCTGATCGTGTCATTGGCTATCACTATCATCGTGCCATCGGTAATGGCCACCTACAATCCGGATGGCAGACCAAGTCTTACATTAGGGCTCAAAACAATCTCCGGTGATGGGAAGCAAGAAATTGACGAAGAAGATCAAAACACGAAGATTAGTGGTACTGACTTCGGCCTTCTATTTAAGCTTCCATCAAGTAATAATATTACGCTACAATTCGGTCTTGGTATTTTTAGCGGGAAGTTATCGGCTGAAAGGAATGAATTTTTGGCTCATTCGCAGTATAGTTTCACAGAGGCTAGTTTTTCATTTGCAGTTACTTTCTATTTCGGTTCTGGTCGAATCTCACGACGAGAACCGTCTCCGTTTACCCCACTGAGACTTAAGTAAGGTAGTCCTTCACCGTCGCCAGTGCCGTACAGCTTGCTATGCGAAGCTCAGCTAATAGGATACCTTGGGGACAGCCACAATGATAAGAACCAACAGCCGGTCAAAGGCCCGACTCATGACTGGCAAGCTGTGGGCCACCCAGTTGGATATGTACTTTTTGTCACGGTTTTTCTGTTGCCCAAGCCTATTTGATCCATCGAAAAGGGAATTTATATTGTATATTATATATATGCTGGGAAGTTCATTTAAAGCCTTTGCCTTAACCACCGCCATGCTGCTATTGCTGCCGCTGAGCGGGCTGGCACAAAGAGACCTGCCAAGCCGGCAACCCGATAGCCCTGAGTATCAGCCGAAAGAGGCGACCGATCCTGACCCGTCGGCGGTGAAGGTGGCAAGGTTGCATTACTCCGGTGGCGGGGACTGGTACTGGGGAGGGTCAGCGGTGCCGAACCTGCTTAAGTTCCTGCGGGACAACACCGATTTTCCTGTCGACACTATCGAGCGGCAGGTGACAATCATGGATGCCGAGCTGTTCAGATACCCGTTTTTGTTTGCCACCGGCCACGGGATAATCCGCTTCTCCACCGAAGAGAAGGAGCGGCTGCGTCAATATCTGGCGGGCGGAGGCTTTCTGTTTGTCAATGATTCGTACGGCATGGACCGTACTTTTCGCAAGGAAATGGCCTCACTTTTTCCGGAGAGGGAGGTGGTCGAGCTTCCCTTTGACCATCCGATTTACCACTGCCTTTATGATTTCCCCAACGGCCCGCCGAAAATACACGAGCATGACAAGAAGGCGCCGCGGGGATATGCCATAATCCTGAACGGCCGGGTGGTTCTGTATTTTCTGGTGGAGTCCGATATCGGCGACGGCTGGGAAGACCCCCAGGTGCATAACGATCCCCCTGAAAAAAGGATGGAAGCCTTGAAAATGGGCGTAAACATTTTGACCTACGCCCTGTTGTATTAGTATAAGATATGACTGGATTCCTGCTTTCGCAGGAATGACGGCGGGAGGCAGATGAGGACATCTACCGCCCACAGTAACATCTTGACATACGCTCTGATATAGATATATTAAGCATAGGTACCTGCTTTTTTCACCGGCGGTCGATAGAGAGTAGAGAACGCCGTGGGCAATTAACAAGTCACCGAGGTTGAGACCATGACAAGAATAAACTCCAGCTTAGTGTTATTCAGAAGACTTAAAAACGTGCTGCTGAAGCAACGGGTCGTTCTCTTTTTGGCGGGGTTGTCGGCTACCGCCTCAGTGGTCATTCTGACCTCGGTTGCCCTCTCTTTTTTGGCTAACGTCATTATCCTCCCCGTCTGGCTGAAAGCAACATTGTTGCTCTTATCCGGGGGACTGTCCCTTTTCTTATTTGGGCGATTTGCGGTAGCGCGACTGTTTGCCGGTAATATCGAGGGTGTGGCGGTGCGTTTAGAGACCAAGTACCCTGATCTCAAAGGCCGCTTGATTGCCGCTATCCAGTTCGCCCGGATGCAGGCGACGCCTGGTTATTCTGCTGAGTTGATGGCTCTGACTGAAAAACAGGCCCTGCAAAAAGCCGGACTGGTCAATTTCAATGAAGTTCTAACGTTCCATCCTCTTCTGAAAACCGGGCGCCTCTTTCTCCTTGCCGGTATCCTGGCGGCGGTGCTGGTGATGGCGATGCCCGGCCTGTTCAGCTATTCATATGAGGTTTATTCCCACCCGACCACGGAGATCGCCCCGCCGCTGGGCTACAAGGTGGTGCCGATTCCCGGCTCGACCGAGTGGGTCAAGTATCGCGACATCAAGATCGGCGCCGCCATTTTTGGAGACCGGCTCCCAAAGAAGGCGACTATCTATCATCGCTTGGTCGGCGGAAGCTGGCAACGGTCGGAGGCTGATTTAAGGACGAAAAAGAGCTTCTCCACCGTCAGCGGCGACTCCGTCACGGTTGGTATTACCTTGCGGCAGATCAGCCGCTCGTTTGATTACTATGTCGAGGCCGGGCGGGTCAAAACCGAGGTCCAGAAAATCGACGTCGTCGACCGCCCACGGGTGACCGGTATCAAGCTGTCAATCTTTTATCCCGACTATACCGAGCTTCCCCCAACCGTCATTGATGAAAACAACGGCTCCTTTTCCGCCCTGGTCGGAAGCCGGGTGAATATGGAAGTCGAAACCAACCTGCCGGTTCAACAGGCGGAACTGGTATTCGCAGACACAAGTCGGTCTCCCCTGAAGGTCGTCGGCAAAAGTGCAGAGACCAGCTTGCTGCTTCAATCCAGCTTGCTGGTTGAGAAATCGCGGTCCTATCATATTCGGCTGGTTGACCACCTGGGAGAGCAGAACCCCGACCCGATTGAGTATTACATCACGGCGGTGCCGGATGAGTACCCGTCAATTGACGTCCTCCGCCCCGGCTACAACGTCAATCTCAACGATGAGATGGTGCTGCCGCTGAGGGTGCGCATTTTTGACGACTTCGGGTTTTCATCGCTGGTGTTGAAGTACAACGTGGTATCACGCGGCCGGCAGTCGGAAGAACATGTGGCGGTGCTGCACTTTTCCGACCGGATCAAGACGGAAGGGGACGTTGAGTTCAACTGGGATATGGACCGGCTTAACCTGTATCCCGGCGACTATGTCGTCTACTACTTCGAGGTGGCCGACAACGACAAGATCTCCGGCCCCAAACTGACCCGTTCGAGGCAGTATGTCGCGCGGCTGCCTTCGCTTGACGAACTGATTGCGGAAGTGGAGGCAGAGAGTTCCCAGCGCATTACTCGCACCGAGCAGCTATACCGGCAGGGGAAAGAACTTGCGCAGCGGTTGAAAAACGTCGCCCGCAAGATCAAGGCGCAGAGCAACGAGGCCCAGAAGGCTGAGTGGCAACACCAGAAAGAGCTGGAGTCGATCGCCGACAAGAACATGGAGCTGGTCGACAAGATTGAAGAGATGGCCCGACAGATGGAGAACTCGGTCGACAAGCTCGTGGAAAACGCCTTGATGAGCCGCGAAATCATGGAGAAGTTAGCCCAGATCCAGAAGTTGTTTGAAGAGATCGCCACTCCTGAGATGAAAGAAGCCCAGCGCCGGCTGATGGAAGCGCTTAAGAATATGGATCCCGCCGAACTTCAGAAGGCGATAAACGATTTTGAGATGTCGCAGGAGGAGCTTCTCAAACGGCTGGAGCGGACTTTAGCCCTTCTGAAAAAGATGCAGCTTGAGCAGAAGATGGAAGCCATGGTTCGCAAGGCTGAGCAACTCGTCGAAGGTCAGCAAGAGATGAATGAAAAAACCGAATCCTCCCCCAAGGAGGGTCTCCCCCCTCTGGCGGAACCGGAAGACGAGCTTCGCTCCTCGCTTGAAGATTTGAAAAAGGAAACGGAGGAACTGACCGAACTGGCCAAAGAAGCCTCTATGGAGACCTCGCCGGAAGTTCAAGAATTCAGCAAAGCGATCCAGGAAACCGACGCCGACCAGAACATGGGAGATATGTCACAAGCGCTTTCAGACAAGCAGAAAAGTGAAGCTGGACAGCAAGGCAAGACTGCTCTTTCCAAGCTGTCGGAGATGCTGGATCAGATGCAGCAGCAGCTTCTGGCGCTGAAAGGGGACCAGGAAGATGAAATTCAAAAAGCGATGCGGATGGCCATCGACGACGCCAACTACCTTTCGCACAAGCAGGAAGACCTCTTGCGACAGGCAGCGGCCGTTGACCCGCGTTCAGTTGTTCTGCGTGAGATGGCCGCTACTCAACAGGACCTGGCCACCTCTTGCAGCGGCCTGAAAAACAGAATTAACGAGCTGGGTAAACAGTCACCCTTTGTCGCCGCCGAGCTTCAGAAGCTGGTAACCGATGCCATCTCGAATATGGAACAGGCAATGGAGGGATTCGACTGCAGGAAAGGCGCTCCGGCAATACGCAACCAGCGGGAGGCGATGGTCAATCTGAACCGCGCTGCCATCCGAATGATGGAATCGCTCGACCAACAGAAGCAGTGCAACAAAGGAGGAAGCTGCGACAAGAGCCTGTCGAAGTTGCAGTCGCTGTGCAACAAGCAGAATCAGCTAAACCAGCAGACCAAGCAGTGTAATAATCCGAGCAATCAATGTAACAATCCGAGTCCTAATCCCGATGGGGTGCCGAAGTTCCGACAGGAACTGCAGCGGCTTGCCGGTGAGCAGGGGTCAATCCGAAAGTCTCTTGAGGAGCTCAACGCTGAGTTCGGCAACTCACGTCAAATCTTAGGGCGTCTTGACGATATCGCTAAGGAAATGAAAGGGGTAGAAGAGGATCTCGCTGACGGCGAAATCGGCGAAGAAACCACGCAGAGACAGCTCCGGATATACTCCCGTATGCTGCAGGCTGCTCGCTCGCTGCAAAGAAAGGATTTTTCCGAACAGCGCCGCGCCACCACGGCCGAGGAACAACCCTACTTCGTCCCCCCCGCACTTCCGACCGACATCTTTAGCGACCGGGTTAATCTGGAGGACAGACTGCGTCGGTTTCTTGGCGACAACTATCCCCCGCAGTATGAAGAGCAAATCAAGGCCTATTTTAAGGCTCTTTTGCAGGCGGAATCGGCCCTCAACAACCTCAACCAACCGGCAAAATCGCCTCCCCAATGAGAAGCAAGCTTCTTTTATTAGCTCTGTTAGCTCTGTTAGGCCTGTTCATAACAAGCGCGCCTGTCGCAAACGCCGAGGCAACACAAAAAGTCAGGGTGCTTGATGCCAAATTGATCAAGGACACGCCCGGTTCCGAGGTGGAGCAGAAGATACGCGTAGCCCGGAAGTTAATGAAGCAAAAAAGCTACGAGGGGGCCTCGGCTCTGCTGGAAACGCTCTACGAGCAGGACAGCGAGAACCGGGTCGTGGTAAACCTGCTTTTCATCTGCTACAACCGCCTGGGGTATTTGCTCAAAGCGGAGGCGCTCAGCCGACGCCTTGTTGAGCGTGATCCTGAAAACTATGTCAATCGGCTCCGTTTAGCCGAGATTCTGGCCAAGCAGGCACGGTTGGATGAGGCTGAATCGGCGTACGTGGAAGCTGTTTCTCTGATACCACATAACAACGTTGCCCAGCACCGCGCAATACTCCAGAGTATGACCGGCCACGGATTTGAGACCATGGCCCTGGCCCTGATCGATACTGCCCGCGCACGGTTGGCCGACTTGGCCCTGTTTGCGCTCGATCGGGGTGAAATCTTTGAAAGGCAAAACGACTATCGACAGGCCTCAGAGGAGTTCTTCGCGGCGCTGGAGGACACCTCCGGCAGAACGGCCAGCGACGCCGAGAAGAAGTTGCTGGCGCTTCTTGACTACCCGGAATCATCAGCCGAAGTTGAAAAGTCCCTCCTGGAACAAACGGACATAAACATCAATGTTCGCGCCGCAAAGATTCTGTCGTCCTTTTACCTGAAGGCCGAGCGGTTTGACCGAGCCTTCGACTTCGCCGTTATGCAGGATTCACTGGAAGGACGGAAGGGCAGTTCCCTGCTCAATTTCATGCGCAGCAGCCGGGAGCGAATGCTGTACCATCAGTTGGCGCGCATGGCCGAACACATCCTCAGCCGCTACGACAATCATCCAATCATAGGGGAGACCTACTTTCTTTACGGCAACGCCTTGGTGCAGTTGGGCCGTTTCGATGATGCTATTGCAACCTACGATACTGTCTTCGCCACCTTTCCACGTGTTCAGGACAAAGCCGAAGCGCTGTATTGCATCGGTGACATCTACCTGAACCATTTGAATGATTGTCCTCGCGCTTTGATCTTCTTTGATTCAGTGATCAGCCACTACAACGCCGGTCTGGGCTATCTCAATGCCAAACTAGCCGTGCCGTACTGCTATCTCCGTCAGGGTATCCTGGACGAAGCCGGAAGCGCCTTTGAGAACCTTTTGACCAGACGTTTGGATGAAGAGGCCAAAGAAGCGGTTGAGTACAACCTGGCCCTGATTCACTTTTTCGAGAAACAGTTCGATTCGAGCGTGGTTGCCTTCCGTAAGCTGCTGGTTGACTACCCCCGTGGGTTTTATGTCAACGATGCCCTGCAACTGCTGCTTTTGCTCGAAGAAGCCGGAGAAGCCCCTAAACTTTTGTACGATTTTTCCAACGCGCTTCTGTTTGAGCAGATGCGCATGCCCGACTCAACGGCCGCCAAGCTGCTTCTCATTGTCAATAATCCGAGCCGGGCGCTGGCCGACGTCGCAATGTATAAGTTGGCCGTACTCAGCTTGAGTCGTGCCGACTCGTCGGCGGCTATCGAATTCATTGAGCAGTTGGCTGAAGAGTTCCCCGAGTCGTATTACCTTCCCTATGGAATGAAAGCAAAGGCCGATATTTACCTGGCCAGACCCGACGGAGTTGAGCAGGCCAGGTCGATCTATCGCCGTTTGTTGGAAGAATACCCGAACTACCCCTTCATTTCCGAGGTACGCAAGACGATGCGTCAACTGGAAGGGGAAGTGTAGGCCTTACGAAACTTCCAGTTTCTTCTTGCCCTCTTTGAGAATCCTGACCTGCTGCTCAAGGTTGAGAATTCGATTTTCATACTGCTCCATTTTCTTGGCTTTGATCTTGGTGGTCGTTCTGATCAGCAAGGCCAGCGAGATCAACATGAACAGGACAGAGTTTACCTGCCTGAAGATTTCCCCCATGTTGAAAAGGGAATCAAGAAACGCCATAAGCCCCAGGAAAAACAGGACACTGCACCAAACAAACATTTTTTCCTCCAGACGGTTTGAAACAACCCGCCAAGGGCGGGGTAAAATTATTGGTTGTGCTTTAGCTGAGTGATGTTATATTCTCATTCTTGTTATTCGTAACGACACTTTCTATTGTAAGTATCGGAAAGACCGATTGTGACTTTAGGAGGAGACTTTGCCTGACAAAATTGACCGACCAAGTAACGAATTCGACAAAACCAATGCGTTGCTGGCGGCGCTGGTTTTTTTAGTCTCATTCGTAGTATATGCCCTTACCGTCCAGCGCTCCCTTTCGTTCTGGGACTGCGGCGAGTTTATCGCCTGCTCATACATCCTCGGAATTCCTCACCCCCCGGGGACACCGCTGTTTGTTTTGCTGGGCCGGCTCGTTTCGCTGATTCCCTTTGTGGAGGATATTTCTTACCGGATCAACTACATGTCCGTAATCTCCTCGGCTTTCACGGCCATGTTCAGCTACCTGCTTACGGTGAAGCTGGTCGGTTACTTCTTTAACTCCGGCGAGAAGACCGGGCTGAACCGGTACATTGCCTATATCGGTGGGCTCGCCGGCGGTTTTTTTGTGGCCTTTGGCCGAACCAACTGGGGCAATTCGGTGGAAGCTGAGGTGTACGGTCTGGCGCTGGCCTTGTCGGTCATGATCATCTGGCTAACGCTGCGTTACTTTGAGCAAAGGGGAACAGTGGGGGCCACCAAGACCATGATTTTTGTGTCCTATCTAGCCGTTTTAGGGATCAGTATTCACATGACGGTGTTTCTGGTAGTTCCTATCTGCGCCCTCTTTTTCATACTCCGCAAAGAGGCCGAGCCGCGAGACTGGGCGATACTGTGCGGCTTTATTATCCTGGAGCTTTTACTGATTATTCTTTTCTCCAATGGGAGAGGCGGTCCAACCATCTTTTATCTTGTATCGTTCCTGGCGGGAGTGGGGATGCTGGTTTTGCTGTATCGCAAGATCAACTGGGCTATAGTGATTGCCGTTGGTTCCGTTTCGATAGTTATGCTCTCCTTTACCCAGTACATGATCGTAACCCCGGTGGCCTTTGGTTTACTGATCGTACTCGCTGTTCTCTCGGAAAAATATGGCTGGAAGCTGCAGTGGAAAACGGGACTGGCCATTGTGTTTATCGCTTTTGTCGGCATATCGGTCCATCTGTTTATACCGATTCGTTCCGCCTCAAACCCGAGAATAGATGAAAACAACCCCTCCCGCAGTGTGTCTACCTTCTTCAACTATCTGGATCGCAAGCAATACGGACAAACCTCCATGATTGATCGCATGTTCCACCGGCGCGGCGCCTGGTCAAACCAGCTCGGCCGCCATGCGCACATGGGTTTCTGGTCGTACTTCGAGGAGCAGTACTCCCCCGGGGGATGGCTTTTTGTTTTTCCCTTCTTTGCACTGGGACTTATCGGCCTTATCACCGCCATCAAGAAGCGGGTTCAGGTCGGTTTACCTTTTCTGACTTTGCTGTTGGTGTGCTCCGTCGGGTTGGTTCTGTACATGAATTTTGCGGACGGCACCAAATATAACCCTCGCACCACCGACGCCTACCTCGAAGTCCGCAATCGTGACTACTTCTTCACCCCCGCCTTTGTATTTTTTGGGATAGCCATGGGACTTGGCGTGGCGGCGGTTATGAAGTACACCAAGGAGAAGCTGTCGTCATCTGGACCGGGGAGTCAGAAAGCAGCCGTGGTGGCTTCATCGGTGCTGGTGCTGCTGCCGGGGATCAGCCTGGCCCACAACTACCATGCCTGCGATCGCTCGAAGAATTATATTCCGTACAATTATGCCGCCAATATCTTAGACACGTGCGAACCGAATTCCATTCTGTTTACCTCAGGCGATAACGACACCTTCCCGGTATGGTGCCTCCAGGAGGTATACAACTACCGTAGAGACGTACGCGTGGTCAACCTCTCGCTTTTGAATACCGACTGGTACGTGGAACAAATGAAAAACCGCCACGGCGTTCCCATTTCCCTCACCGACGAGCAAATCCTGTGGTATGACTACGATGCCGGGAAGGGGAGAGTCATGCGTCATCCCCAAAAAAGGTTCCATGACCGTCCTAGAAAGCGCATGACATACCTGCAAGCCTCGCTGCTCGACGGACGAATTCGGAAAGTTGCGGAAATGATGATGGATGAAATCGTGCTGGAAAATAAGTGGGAAGACCCCATCTACTTCACCTCTCTTCCGTATGCCGAGTCTCCCCTGAACCTGCGCGGGAGAGCCAGTGCCGTCGGTCTGCTGTACAAACTGGAGCGCGAGCCCAGCCAGCAGCTGATTGACGCCGAACGCGGGTACGACCTCTACATGAATACCTACCTCTTCGGCGGGTACCGGAATTCTGAGGTCTATCGTGATGAAAACGCCACCGGCGTGTTCGTTGGCATCGGCATTAACGCCGTCCGCATATTTGACGGGCTTAACCGCGCAGGACAGAAGGAACAGGCGATAGCACTGGCGGAGAAAATGATAACGGTCTACCCGGAATACTGGCAGATGTACCTGTTATTGGCCGACCTCTATGAAAAACAGGGAGACTCCGCGCGGGCCGACCAGCTATTCCAGCAGCTTCACGACACCTTGACCGCGTTCTACGACTCCAATCCGGAAAACCTGTTTTACATGCAGGACCTCGGTCTGGCAAAAGTGGAACTTGGAAACAAGCGATCTGACCCAGCCCTGGTCGGAGAAGGAATTGACCTCGTATGGGAGGCCTTCGAGGGCAACCCGAACAGCAGCTATGGCTTCCGCAAACTGTTCAGTATTTTGAGCCAGCAAAGACGCTATTCCGACATACAGCGAGCGGCGCAGATGTTTGCGGAATACAAAATCAACCAGAACGACCCGGTGCTGCAATCGATCCTCGGTATTAGTAATCGCGGATCCATTCCCGTGCCCCGCGACAACTGAGCCGCAGGACAGGTTCCGTCTTTCAAATCAAGGGTTGTGCCACCTCGCCCACGCGGGGAGGAAAGGAGTATCACCTGTCCCCGTGCTTACGGATTCCACCATACTCCGTGGTGCCTGCTTACTTCTCAGCAAACCGCTATTCATACTGATGGGCTTGTTTTGTTTCGTAGGGTCTTGCCCACGACGAAATCGGGGGTGTGACCCTACGAATGCTTTCCCAAGTGCCTGCGTCCCAAGGGAGTTTGTTTTCAGTCGGGTCACACCTCGCCAAAGGCGAACCAAGACCTGACTGAACGAGTGACTTGTGGGACAGCCTCGGGTCGCATGACAGCTCCCCCAATTGGTTACTTCTTAGAACGCACCTTAGCATTACTTCTCAGCAAGCTGCTGTTCATACTGCTGTGCTTTTGAGATCAAGCTCATCAGTTCGATGACCTCGGGGGAGTCCGTTTTGTTCGAGATTTCCTTGACGAGGGCAAGAATGTCTTTGAGCTCCGATCCTTTAGCCCAGTAGGACTTGCGCAGGATCTCGGCAAACTCAGCAGCCGCGGCAGCCAGCTTGAACTGCATAGACGCCTTGGCAAACTCATTGCTGAACACACTACGTGAGATTCGGCGGCTGATCTCGGTCACTTCGTCAGAATCAGGGTCTTTGTAGCGGATGTAAATAGTCCCGATATTCGATGAGGACGCTCCCTTACACAGCTTGATTTCATACAGCGCCGTGACTTCATGACCGGAGCCGATTTCACCACCGTCCTCTTTGTCGTCACGGAACTTGTCGTCATCGACGTCCCGGTTTTCATAACCGAGCAGACGATAGCTGCGCACAACGTCGGGGTTGAAATCAACCTGAATCTTGACGTCGCGGGCGATCACCTGAAGCGTGCCGGTCAGGTTTTCCACGAAGATGCGTTGCGCTTCGGGCAGATTGTCAACATAAGCATAATGGCCGTTGCCTTTGTCGCCTAACTTTTCCATCATGATATCGTTGAAGTTGCCCATGCCGAAACCAACGGTAGTGAGAGTGATCCCCTTGTCGGCATACTTCTTGATCTGTTTGAGCATCTCCTCCGGCCTGGTCCGGCCGACATTGGCAACGCCATCAGAGCACAGGATAATGCGGTTGATCTTGCCTTTCTCAAAGTTCCGCTTTGCCATCTCGTATCCCAGACGAAGCCCTTCCTCGGCGTTGGTGGAACCTCCAGGGCAGAGTCTTTCGATCGCGGCAACAATGTCAACCTCGCGCTCAATTGAGATAGGTTCCAACACAACCTGACCGCGGGAACCGTACACGACAATTCCAACCTTATCATTGATCGTAAGTTCATCAACCAACAACCGAAGAGCTTTTTTAACCAGGGTAAGCCTGTCCTCACGAGCCATCGAGCCGGAAACATCGATGACAAACACCAGGTTGGCCGGTTTTCTGTTTTCAGGCCGAATCTGTTTACCTTTGATGCCGATTTTGAGAAGCTGGCAGTTCTGACCGAATTTGGACGGGGCACCTTCGAGATAAACGTGGAATGGTGTCTCCTGCGGGGCATCATAGTTGTAGGAGAAGTGATTGATGAACTCCTCGGTGCGGACGGCTTCATCAGGCGGAAGATGTCCGCGATTGAGGTAGGAACGGGTCATCACGTATGAGGCGTCGTCGACATCAACAGCAAAGGTGGAGAGATGATCATCCTCGGTGTCGACAAAGGGGTTGACGCCGTAGTGCTTGAAAAACATGGCGTCAAACGGCTCGCCATTCACAATGGATGTTCCCCCGTGCGCCGGTGGGAAACCCAGCCCTCGCTCCTCGCGGCAACGTTTCTTTGCCTGCGATTGGTACGGTGCGATAGTCGAGGGTGAAAACAGGCACGCGTCTGCGGCATTGCCTTTCCCCTCCACAATCACCTCATTAAGTTCAATGTCAGTAGTTCTCTTTTCAAGAGAGACCGACACTTCAGTCGCCAGATCAGAAGTAACATTTACATACGTCACCTCAATCGGCTCGTAATTGACATGGGTAATTAGAAGGGTGTAGAAGCCAGGTTCGACCTGCGTGATCACGAACTTGCCGTCGAAATCAGTCATGGCGCCTCGTGGTGTCCCATCAATCATGACTAAGGCGTCCGCAACAGGCTGACCGGTCTCCTTGTCTGTGATGGTGCCTTTGATCCGGCCGGTAGTCCCTGCCCAGGTTAGGGCGCTGATAGCGATAAGCGTCGCGGCCAGCAACAGCAGCGGAATTAAAGTTTTGGTGCGCATAATCCACCTCCTGAGTTAAAGGTTATTGTTTCCGTCTGAGGGGATTACAACCTAAAGAAGTTTTTCTTCCCAAAAATGTTGAAGATTTCGAGTAGGTGGCGCGACGTAAGGGCGCTGCCTTTGGTGGCTCTTTTCGTTAGGGTACGTATATCACTACTTTGTCGTTTTCAGTGTAAACACGAAGATGGTAAGAAGTCTTGATCTCATCGGATAAACGGTCAGGCGAAGAGACCATGATATAGGCATAGCGATTGTCTGTTCTCAGGAGCGTGGCGGCATCATTGATGCCAGCCACCTGCCTGATGTCCGAGCGCCAATACCAGCTTGTTTTGGCGACATAGTCCCAATCCGGCTCGCCGTGGCCGATTATCAGTCCCTCACGGTAGATATGACCGTCAAGAAGCTCAAGCATCTGTGTCTTCAGTGAGTAAAGCTCCGGGCAGCGGATATGGTGTATCCGTACCCCGGCGACAGTTACGCCGATGGCCAGTGCAACCCAGATGACAAAAAACCAGACCCGAAAGCGTCGGATGGCGCGTTCTTTCAAAACCCTGCTGAGCGGCAAAGCTACAAATGGCGCCGCGAGAGCGTAAGCGGGGGGGAAGTAATGATAGTAGAGTTTGGAGGCAGTGGAATAAAACAGAAAATAGAAAACCAGAGTGACCAACGTTGGGTACAAAATGGTCATCCTACGCCTAATCACCAAATACACCCCCACTGGCAGCAATGCCACAAAAGGGAGATAGAGTCGGGCAAAGCGATAGGTGAACTCGTACCAGTCGGTTTGAATCTCCGGCCCCCCTTTGACAAAACGCCGCCAGACCTGGGTCAGGAAATAGTGGCGGGCAAAGTGACCGCCGGTATATGCGTAATCCAGAAGCAGGTGTACCAGGATCAACCCTAAGGCGATGGCTGGAATGAGCCAGAACCATCTGGACTTCATCCACTCTCGATGCCATAACAGGACAGTGGCCGCCACCGCAATCCACACCGGCGCCGACACTACCCCCTTGGTCAGAAAACCCAGGCCAAGAGCCAATCCGATGATCCCAAAAAGGTGCGGCTTGCCGCTGCTGCTGCCGCTGCTGTTGTTGTGCAGTCTGGCGAGTCCCCAGAGCGTGACGAGGATAAAGAAAGTCATCGGCACGTCAAGAAGGGTCGAGTTGCCGATTTGAAGAAAGTTGTAGGTCAAAAGAAGTGTCAGGCCACTGAGAAAACCGAAGCGCTGCCCGCCAACCTCTCTCCCCAACATATAGACGGCCACTACCGAGCCTGCCGTGCACAGGGCGCCGAACAGCCTGGCCGTACTGTCGCCGGCCCCGAAGAGCAGGAATATGATCGCCTGCATCCACATGACCAGCGGCGGATGCTCGGCAAAGCTGCTATGAGAGTACGGTGTGTAAGTCGGGTCAAACCACCGTCCCTGCTCGGCCATGTTGCGGGCTATGACGGAGTAAGTGGTTGAATCGAGGTTGATGCCGTCCTGGCTCCATCCCAGCGACAGAAAAATAGCCGCCGAGACAAGAAGCGTCAGAGCGGGATGATCAGCGATGACGTCAAACAGCCTGTGCTGCAGCGTTCGGTTTGGTGATACCTCAGAGGGCATGAGGGGAAAGTATCAACAATACATCCAAGGTGCAATGATTGAAACGTCCGGCATATTGGTTAGCCGGAGTTTTGGTGGTGTCTGGCGACCCCGCCCGACACCCGACAGCGAAAGGGCTGTCATGCGGGGTGAGGCTGTCCCACAAGTGTGGGATGAGGGAGAGGGAGAGATTTCGTCATTCCCGTGAAAACGGGAATCCATTTCTCTTGTCATTTCTGTCTAACCATCCGTATTATGTTTGTACGTTTATAGTTACTTCTCCTGGATTCCTGCTTTCGCAGGAATGACAGAGCCGATTGCAACCTGCGTCACGACTGGTCTTAACGTCTCTATAACCTTGAAAACCGACTTTTGGGACAACCTCGGGTCGCATGACAGCACCCCAAAACAACGAGCTTCTGAGAAAGCCTCTCCTCATGCACTGACTCAAGCGAGGATGGGGCAGATGTGGACATCTGCCGCCCACAAAGCTCGTCGGGTATCTCGTCCGCCCCTGGCGGGGTCGGAACCCGACCTAAGCACTCTTTGTGGCGGCCTTTTTGGAGGTAGTTGGACTATTCGATGAGGAAGCCTTTGAACTCTTGTCAGATGACGAGCCTGTTGAAGAGGCTTCCGACTTTTCAGCACGCTCTTTTTCAGCGGCGGCCTTGTACTCGCGGCTGCGGTAGTCGGTGATGTAAAACCCGGAGCCTTTGAATATCAACCCCGCTCCACCGGAGATTATTCGCTTGACCTTCCCGTTGCAAACAGGACACTTCTCCACCGGTGGCTCGCTCATAGTCTGGAAAGCTTCAAACTTGTGACCACAGTTTTCACAGCGGTACTCGTATGTTGGCATTTCTTATCGGTCTCTCCCAAGTTCTCGTAAACAAACAGACCAGTTGTTTCGGGCTAATAATTATCAACCATACCGCCAGCCACGGTCGCGTACCAGCCGTGGATTGGGTTTCCAATCTGTCAGCTTGGCGACAGGCTTGCTCTTCGCTTTCGGTGGAGGAGCTTCTTTCCTCTTAGAGGGCATGAAGACTTTGGTCTCTTTTTCTGGCGCGATACTGAACGATTCTTCCTCGGCGCGGATAATTTCGGGCATCAGACCCTCTTCAGCAACCTTCTCAGTAAACTTGCGCCGGCCGTTAACCAAATCGCGCAAATATTCATCGATCTGATCGCGGGAATAGTATTTCTCCGGCACGTACGCGCTCAGGTCGGCATTTTCCGCCGAGACAATCTCTTCGGTACCCAGGAAGCTCTTGCGGTACTGGTTGGTACCGCGCAAATCGCCGCGCTGAATGGCGGCCATTGTATCGATCGGCACGCGTTCGGTCTTGCGCACGACTTTCTTTGGGCCGCCCTTTTCACTCTGCTCAATAATTTCCCCCATCCCGCCGGTGTTGTACTGGTAGAAAAAGACCTTGCCGGGATAGTTAGCCGATAAGTCCATGATGATCTTATAGAACAAGTTTACCTTGTGCGCGCGCGAGCCCATGATAAACGGGTCGGTGCCGACTGTGCGCACCGATTCACCGGCTTTCGCAGGGTTGGAAGCATAGCTGTGGCTCGATTCGCCCCAAAGATACGCCAGCGCCGCCTGAATCGGGGTTAACCGCTGGGCAAAGGTCATGATCGTGTTGCGGCGGGTGATAAAAGCAAAGACCAGCCCGTCCAGCTCATCCAGCGGCGGCAGATTGAGAGAAGGGTACCAGATATTTTTCATGGAAAACGGCCAGTGCCCCCGCTTGATCTTCAACTGTTTTCTCATGATCACTGCCCGACCGTTTCCGCAGAGGTTTTCGTCAAGGAAGTCGGGTTGGCCGTCGGCGTTGATCATCACGTTTTCATAGAGCGCGCTTTTGTGCACCAGTGCGTTGTACATCGCCTCCTGGAGCTTACTATCCACGTCGGTCTTAACGAAATAGTTTTGCTCCGAGCCGAAGGCCGAACCGTCGTTCTTCAAAAAGCAGATGTCATCCTGGCAGACGAGAGTACGCTCGCCTTTTGACCAATCCAAACCAAGTTGGTGACAGGACCAGGTGCTCTTCCCCGTCGCCGACAGGCCGAACAAGAACACGCCATACTTTTTCAGTTTGTTCGTCTGCGCATCACGAATGATGACGACCTTCGTGCCGGCGTGCAGGCCCAACATACCTAAAGCGTCCGCTTCATACATGCCGTTCCGCAAAAAGCCCTTTTTGTCTTCGCCTAAGTAATCCGAGCCCAGGACCATGGTCAGGTTGTAATCGGGCAAGACCAACGCCTGCTGGTGGATGTGATGTTCTTCGGGGATGTGAATCAGAGTGAATTCCGGTCCCGGGTCGCTGGTTACCGGTCCCATTGTATGGCCCCACATGTAGGCCAGACGGTAGTTTTTCAGGTCGGCCACCGACATGTACAGGTTGCATTTGGGATTATATTCGGAGTTTTGTCCCATCTGGCGGCGCAGCCGAACCAACGGTAATGTCTCCATCAGGTGCAGAACTTTATCCAGCTCTGCGGGGGCGTCGGCAATGATTCGTTTTTTCTGGTCAATCAGGTGAAGTTCACGGATTTTTTCTGAGCCTAAGCAGACCGTCTTTTCGGCGATACGGCTGGACACCGCCGAGCGCCAACCCCAGGAGCCAAACTTCGTTTGCGAACCGGTCTTAAGCGCCGGTTCGCGCAGATC
>Ga0209979_1000660_pt1 | contig 44193 bp, 42 predicted proteins | sample AnhtaG_FD_183114 | JGI IMG/M metagenome (GOLD analysis project Ga0209979, IMG submission 183114) | Deep subsurface microbial communities from Anholt, Denmark to uncover new lineages of life (NeLLi) - Anholt_01485 metaG (SPAdes) (version 2) | ecosystem: Environmental > Aquatic > Marine > Oceanic...
ATTAAAGCCATAAATAATATAGTCAACCCAATCGAAGATAAAGAGCCAATCCAAATTCCGATCCCAAAATAGAAGATTATTATCCCCAGAGTCATCGGGTTTCTACAGTAAGTATAAGGTCCTTCTATAAGCAATCTACGTGTTGGCATCATAGGAATTGGAGTTCCTTTTCCTATTTTGAATTGAATCCAAACTGACCAAGCTGAAAATGCAAGTCCAGGGATAATAAAGAATAGGACGATAATAAGGTTAAGTGGCTTTAATATGAATCTTGGCAGAGCTAGGCAGGTGTCAATAATAGGCGACAGGATAATTAGAACAAGAGGTATGCCTACCAAGAAAAGCATCCCTGCAGGAATCAATGTAATAACTCTCTGCTTCTCGCTATACTTTTTCATAGACCACTTAAGGATTTTATTCTTCATAATTCTTATCCCCTTGCTCTTTGCATTTTGAAGTGAACATTCGCCTAACTCGTTTTTATCCGAAATGTTTTCGTCAATATATACTTTTCCTGCATATTATATAAAAATTTAGCAATTTATTTTTGAATTTTAAAGGATTTTATATAAAAGGTGATTTAAGATATGGGTAAAAAGAATATTAAAAATACCTATATTTTAGAACTTTAAATTCTATTAATGATATATTATCAGAGTAGTCAAATATAATTGCATTTGTGGTTCTTTTAGAAGTATTAAGAGCAGTAGAAGGTTTAGGAAAAAAGTTTTTAAAATCTAAGAAATCAGAGTAGAATGATGATTAGTAATTTCTATTGAGAACTGCTTGATTGTCTAAATAATAAATGGGAGTATCGTTAATATTACAGAAATGAAAAATGTAAAAAGTAAGAAAAACATTAAAGAAAAAAGGGGCACTTCTCTGAAATATTGGAGTACTGGTGAGGAAGTCGCAAACATTATTACTCATGGTATCGGAGTAGCTTTAGGCATTGCAGCTCTTGTGCTTCTTGTGGTTTTTGCCAGTATCCGAGGGGATGCCTGGCGGGTTGTGAGTTTCAGTATATATGGTACTACACTTATTTTACTTTATTTGGCATCTACTCTTTACCACAGCTTTACAGGACAACGAGTAAAACGTTTTTTCAGAATTTTGGATCACTCATCGATCTATCTGCTTATTGCGGGAACATACACACCTGTGACACTTGTTTTAATGCGAGGTCCATGGGGTTGGACTCTTTTCGGACTTATCTGGGTTATGGCTATAGGGGGGATTATTTTCAAAGTGTTCCTTTTGGAAAAACTTGAAATTTTGTCTATTTTATTTTATGTTGCTATGGGATGGCTTTGCATCATTGCCTTTAAACCAATAATGCAAATGGTTCCAAAAGGAATGATCATCTGGTTTTTAATTGGTGGTGCCTGCTATACCCTTGGAGTGATATTCTATGTATTGGAGAAAATACCATATAATCATGCTATCTGGCATCTTTTTGTTTTAGGAGGAAGTATCTCACATTTTTTGGGCTTTTTGTTCTATTTAGCCTTATAAACAAATTAAAATGCTTTTAAATATCCTTTTCCCCACTATAACTTGATTGAACATAAAAACAAATTTCAATCTAATACTCTTAAAGGAGTTAAGGATTTTTATTTTCTATTTGCTAAAATAATCATGGGAACAGAAGATATGAACCTGCCTTATTGCCTGATGTTACCAATATTATCAAATCAATTTATACCTTTACTATAAAGTAGAGTTATTATCCATAGTCTACAATTTCATCTAATGTTCCACGGATATGCGAAGTTGCCGAAGGTAATTTGGAGGAATCTTTGATTTCCCTTTTATCCGCTGTTATGTGAAGTTGCCAGCAGGACAAAATTTTACTCATTCCTGTACATAACCGTAATTTTAAGTTCATTTGAAGATATATTTCCCATCCATGTGTTAACTTTTATTTCTCGCACGTGTCCTTTATCATCAAGAAACTCAAAATATTTATCAATGGTGCTTTTGAGAGAAAACTTAATAGTATATTCACCAACACGGGAGAAACATTCCTTTAATATGTCATCTCTTACTTTATTATCCATGCGTCCAATTGCCGAAGGTTCAACATTCCAAGGTCCAATACTATACTCACGGTGAATTGGAGAATCAAAACGAATATCTATAATAATATCTTCTCCTGATCTAAGTTCGGTAAAGTCCTCCTTTCTCAGGAAACGCTCAATAGAATATAATATAGCAGGTCTTACAATTCTTCTTCTACCCCATAAAATATTTCTTGGCTTATATATGTATCCTACAAGGGACCAGCCATGAAGAATTTTATGAATGTCTGGACAGATTATTGTAATCGGTTCCGATTTCAGGTTTCTTATCCTAAGAATTATATCAATAGGTTCACCTAAAATAAATTCAGATTTGGTGGATTCTGCTATCAATTGTAAATCTTGTCCAAGTTGTCGTTCTCCCTGATCTGGTGTCGTAGTTGTTAGAACCATCATCAGACATGCGCCAAGTCCAACTACTACTATCGCCAGAGTGAATATAAGCCATTTTGTATTTTTTATATTCATAGCTTTCCTCTAAGTATATCACTGGCAACTTCGTATAACGGTTGGCGGATATACGACGTTGCTGAAGGCAATGTCCCAAAGGGCGGGGCGACAACCCCAGCGTATATCCGCTTGTTAGGCGAAGGTTCGACATATTCATTACCAAATACGAGGCATTAAGCGATATTTTACTTTTTTTGCATATTCTTCATAGCCATTAAGTTCTTTTTTAAGAGTACTGTCTTCAAGTCCTGTCCTTATTATTAGAAGTATTAATACGATACCTGCTGGTATCAGAGCCCAAAGAGTACCGAGAATTAAAGGTGTTGCTAAATTAAACAGATTATAACCTAAATAACCCGGATGCCGTACGAAAGAGTATGGTCCGCCAGTAGAAACAGTATGATTTCTATCAAATTGGATTCTTACAAGAGTAGAAAAATATTTATTAGATATCATTGACCAAGTAAAAAGTGCATGTCCGAAGATAAAGAAAAGAATACCCAATATATGGCTTATTATAGGTAATTCTTGTGACCAACTAAAACGAAAATCAAGTCCAGACACAATAACTAGACCTATTGTAGGTATAATACTTAGTGTTGTAATTATTTTATCCCATTTTTTGACATTTGTTTTATGCTTCCCTCTTTCTGCAATTACCTCTTTGGGTATGGAAAATGAATTAATTATCAAAATTAATAAACTTATAACTACATAAAGCCAGGCCCAAAACCAGTTCAACCTGCCCGCTGAAAAAAATAGCACAGTAATGATAACTAAAAAATTTAATAATACTTGAACAAAGCGTTTTTGTACATTTTTTCTTAATTCCGTTTTGTTTTTTTCTTCTATGTGATTATTCATACCATATACCTCTATTTTCGTTTAGTTTTTGATTGAACTTTCACCTAACGGAAGGCAGATAAAAGAATTTCTACTGAAAGTGGAATTTGGGGAAAAATCTTTGATTTTTTCCTTTTATCCGTTTGTTATGTGATGTAGCCCGAAGCATTTTTTACTCTATCTTATTGATATATCGGGAAAAAGTATCGCTGAAAGTTTTCATTTGTTCAGCGCCCCAGTTAATCAAATCATCTTTTTCTCTATCTTTTAATGATTTTATTGGACCGGATGTTTTTCTATATATAACAATTCTGCACGCTCTTTTAGTTTCCAAATCTTCCCATTCTACTCCTTTGATTCCTAACTCGTCTTTATACTTTTTCAATTCATCAAAAATTCTTTTATTCTCTATTTCATCACCAGTATCAATGTACAATTCAACTGAAAAACGACTTCCCATTCTAAATGCCCAACCGAAATATAATCCGCCTCTACCAGCACCAAAATTCAACCAACTTTGAGGTTGTGCTTTCACTTTTCTGAATTTGGGATTGACTTCTGAGTAAAAATCAACCAATTTAGAATAAAAGTCAACGTAACTTATTTCTGTGTCAGTCCTTGTAGTTGAACTTTTTATATTTCTTTCCCAGTCATTAGGTTTTACAATAACTCTAAAATCAACGGTAGGATTTGAGTTATCTATTGAAATTGCATGGACTTCTACACCAAAAAATGAAATTTCTGAAATACTATTTTCATTAAGCCATTCCAGTGCCTTTTTATGATCCTCTCTTAATTCTTTGGCAATCCAAATAATAATCCCTGCATTAACACCAGCAGAATAAGTTATCAATTGACCGAGATGATTATGATCGGTTGATTCTAATTGATTTTCAACAGCAACAAATTTATTTGTATTGGCATCCTTTCCGATTATGTCTAATTTAAAATCACCAATTTTTTCTTCTGTTTGAGTATCGATTACCTCAATGCCTAATTTTTCAGAAAGCAAATCAATATTTTCTTTGAGCCAAGGGGTAAACTCCTTATCTTCCTTTTTCCAGATATTTCTCAAATCAACATTTTTTATTTTACCTAATTTTTGTTTCATATTATCACCTCATCTTTTAATTTTGCAAAGGGCTATTTCATATAACTCGTTTTTATACGAAATGTTTTCGTCAATATATGCTTTTCCTGTATATTATATAAAAATTTAACAATTTATTTTTGAATTTTAAAGGATTTTATTTAAAAGGTAATTTAAGATATAGAAAGTATGATTATTAAAAATTTAAGAATTTTTGCAGGCACAGATATTTTAAAGTCTAATTAACTTATCAAGCCACTCTATGTTTCCATGTTTTCTTTTCCAAAATAGATCTTCCCAGATATAGTGAACAGCAAGTGTCTTATATCTACCAAAACGCTGGTCAAAAAACTCTATAAGTTTATCCACAGGGACTGGTTTATCTGGTTGTTGATTGAAGAAAAGCTTTGAATAGATCTTCTGCTCCCAAGGGGAAATGTAGTCTAATTCATCCAAGTGATGAAAGACATCAGAGAGAATGTATCCAACTGAAGCAGGACCAATTCCATATAATGCTAGTAGGGATTTCTGCTGCTCTTCTCTGGATTTATTCCTCAATTCATACTCATTAATTTCTCCCCTAACAAAAGCATTAGTGACTCTTTTTATAGATTTTGCTCTATAACCAATCTTCAGATCTCTGAGATCCTTTTCAGTTGCTTTATCAATTACTTCTGGTTCCCAGAAACAGTAAAGCTCTTTAACACCATAAGAAAGCAAAGTCCCATAGTTTTCGAACAGAGCCTGCATCATATTGACAGAACGTCTTACAGTTGCATTTTGCAAAACAATAGCAACTATTAAATACTCATAGAGTGAGCTGACATTTAAAGGCTTCATCCCTCGCCATTTATTAATGACTGGACCTAATTGAGAATCATTTCTAAATCTTTGAATGAATTCAGTCAAGTCCAGTTGAAAATTATAGCGGTATTTAATTTCATCAGTAATGCTATTTAGGAAATCTTGACCAAGATTATCTTGTGACCAGATTGAAAGGGAGACTTTTGGTTGATCAATTGTCCCCTGATTTTCAAACTTCAATCCTATAGGAACTTTTTTCCAAATCATTGTCTGCCACCTTATTCCTGGTTCCCACTTATTATCTGTTGATGGAAAATGATCAGGTTTATGCATAGTAGAATCAAAATTAAATGGAGCTTTTGGTAAAAGCTCTGTTACCTGTTTAATTTCCAAAAATATGGGTTCGCTCACTAAACACCTCTTAAATTTTTGGCACATGAAAAATAACTATATTTTAGAACTCTAAATTCTATTTATGATATATCATCAGATCAGTTTCATACAATTGTTTTTTCAATTCCTTTAGAAGTACTAAGAGCAGCAGAGGGTATATGTAAGAAGCTTTCTGAATCTAAGAAATCAGTGTAGATGTTACTTTTTTCAATTTATTTTTTTGAAAAATTGTTTATTTAATGATAATCTTATTGCCTATTATATAGAACAAATATATAACTAAACAATCCTACTTGCGAAAAAGTATATATAAAGGTAAAAAATTTCTACTTAATTACATCCCAAAGCTCGAATGAGTTCTTTAGCTTTTTTGCAGAAAGCCTCAATTTCCTTATTAGAAGGTAGTACATTAGCTTTAAACATATCCACTTGCAGAAATGGGCCAGGATGTTGATGCTCTCGTTTCAAATGATTCCATGATGGCTGAATAATGAAATGCAAGTGTCCAGGTTTCCAACATGCGTTTGACAAAAGGCAGACATAGATCTGATCAGGTTTCAAAATAACCTAGATAGTAGTTGTTACACTGCGTAGCAAGGGTCCTAGCTCTCTCACTTCCTCAATTGTACATCCAAGAGAAGCTTTAAGACCTGCAATACGTGAAGCAGCTACATCTATTATTTTTATTCATAATCATCCCACTGGAAATCCTACACCAAGTAGCGATGATTTAGCTATAACTAAAAGGCCAATAGAATCAAGTAAGATAGTCGGAATTAAAGTTCTTGATCATATAATAATAGGAGATAATAAACATTTTAGTTTTTCAGAAGAAAATCTGATGTAAATTAGCAGGTAAGTTTTGACGAAACACTAGTTTTTTTCTTTTGCAATAAAAAGATTTTGATATTTTAAATGTCTAACTTCTAAAGATTACTCTTCTTAAAATCAAGATATTCTATAAGATTGTAAAGATAGTCCGTTACTGTTTTAGAACTATAATTGCAAATTCTTAACCCAGCTTCTAATTGATCTATTAATTATTGCATAATCATTGAAATTTGATAAAATGAAGACAGTTTTGATTTGATTATGACTTAATCTAATTTCGTATAATACATATAAAAATAATTGTTTTATGAAAAAATTTCGTATAAAAAAGAGTTAGACGAAATGCTAACTTCGTGGTAAAACATGAAAGTAAAAGAAGGAGGAAAAAATGTCAATTACGCCAGCTTTTGAGTTAGGTATATGGAATGCATGGATCTTCATGATTTTGGTTTTTCTCCCTCCGATTATATCGGTTTATGGTAGTAAAGGTAAAACAACATTAAAAAGACTGAATGATTCTGTTCCTATTAAGCATGAAAAATTACTTAATGTCATTTCTACGGCTATTTTAGTTGCTGGATTTATCTATTCCATCTTTCTACCATTGCAATTAGGAAAAGCATGGTTTTTCATAGGTTTAGTAATCTCCCTAATAGCACTTGTTATCTTCCAATCAGTTATTTTTTTTGTTCGGACTACTCCTACTGATAAACCTTTCACCAAAGGTCCCTACCGTTACTCAAGGCATCCTTCCTATGTAGCACAAACTTTGATATTTTTAGGTATAGCCATAGCTTGTGTTTCATGGGTGTTTCTACTAATTACAGTAATAATGCAAAGTTTTCACATAATATTTGCACCTGCTGAAGAACAATATTGTCTAAAAAGATATGGAAAAGATTACCGGGAATATATGAAAAGGACACCAAGATGGATAGGGATACCTAAATCGGAAAAAAGTGATTAATATGCCCATTCGTTCACACTATCGTCTAACAGAGGATAAAAGGAAAATCAAAAATTTCCCCAAATTCGCCTATCGGTGAGCTTCTTTTATCCGCAGAATGTTATGTGAAATTCCGAACCCCCCTTTAGAGGAAATTTTATATTTTTATTATATTTTTTATTATTCATTATATAAATATTTTTTAATATCTTATATTCCCTTTTTTTCTTTTTAATATTCTTATTTATCTATTATTTTATTTATAAAATATTAATTTTTTATTTTTTTCTAAAGCATCTTAGCCACTAAATCTTGTATTATAATTTTCATAATATATTTCCTTAGAATCAATCCCTGTATATCTTACTTTGTATTACTTTCCTTCCATATCTACAACAATAGTAGCACTATCAATAATATTTATAACTTTAGCTTTAACACTATAATGCTTAGGAAAAAAGGTCTATATATTAGATATTAAAAAATTGTTTTTTAAAAATAATCATTATAGAATGTAGTCATATTAAATTAAATTACAATAAGATTTGTGAGGTGAAAATATGCCTAAGAAAGTATTTGGATATGTAAGAGCTATTGTAAGTAGAGACCCCCGTCATACAGCCCCACCTTTTGTAGTAGAAATATATTCCCCAAAAGCTAAACCTGGTAAACGAACTAAAAGATTTAACTTAAAAGAGGTATGCGACAATAGAGAGTTAGTTTTAGTATCTCTATTAAGAGATGCGATGATACATTCACTTCCAGTGGAATTAAGTTGTGATGATGAAGGATTTATTGACAGTATTGATATGAGATCTACAACATTTTATGAAGAATGGAAAATTGAAACTATTACTGGAAAAATAAAAATGATTTCAGTAGATGAATTCGGATTAGGAAAGGCTAATCAGGAAAATCCTGATTTAGCGACAGTAGTTATATCCTCTAAATCAGATATAAAACTGTATCTGAATCTACAAAGACCAATAATAGAGACTAAAATAGCCCAGTTATCATTACTACAACATGCATATGAAAATAATTCAGATATAACTATTAAATATCATAATCGTCCTGTTGGCGGAGGTAAGGCTGTAAAAATAATTAATGGAGTACAGTTAGGTGAAAGTTTTGAAATTTCTCCTGAGGATAGACCGGCAGATACAATAGTTGGTAAACCTCCTACAGAATTTGGAATTGGTTAGTCTAGTATATAGCCAAAGAAATAGTTTTTAATATTATGGAGGTGAAAACAGATGGCAAGCCACTATGACGTGCCATTAACTGATTCATGGCATCCCAAACTTCTACTAAGATCACCAAACTTAGGAATACCTTGTCTTATACATGAAGCTGAAGAAATTACTTTTGATGTTCTTTTTGGTGGAATTAAAAATAATCTAAATGTCAAATCATTACTTAAAGGAAGGTTATTTCTACAAAGCCTAAGTGATACGAGACAAATTCTTCAGGATAGAAAAGTAAAAAATGTTTATGATATGGATGATCTAATTTCATGTCTAAGGCAAAAACTTATACCCCTCAAAATAGAAAAAGTAAAAAAACCTGTAGAATCTGAATGGTTGTGGCGTGGATATGGACATAAAGAAATAAAGTTTCCTTATGCTTATTGGGTAACTCTTAGAATAGATAAAAAGCATATGAGATGCTTAAAAAAACCTCAACTTTTCAATTTTATTCAAAACTTCCCTGAAGTAGATTGGTATAACATAAACTTTCATTCAGTTTATATTCATAATAGGGATTGGCACAATTTTAAATTCATACATGCACCAGATACACATATTGCTTGGCGAAATGATACTATTTTAGAGGTATTTAAAGCAAAATATTTAAGTACAGGACTTACTAAAGATTCTGAGAAGTTTAAAAGATTAAAAGAGCGTTATGTAAACTTTAATCAGAATTTTAGGGATTTTATCAAGTATGCAAATAATTTACATAGGCAGGGGAAATTAGATTTCATAATGTTAAATGGTGATATAGTTGATTTTGTTTATGAGAATTATAGACCAGACATCAATAAAGGAAAAACACCTTTTTATCCTCGATCAATTGATAACTTTGAATTCTTTAGGGAACTCGTAACTGCCTGGGGAAGCAAAGATGGAATAATAGTCGGTGAAGAACTTGAAGTTCCTCTTTTTACAATTTTAGGAAACCATGATTATAGAGTGAATGAATATCCCTTAATTTTCAAACTTGTTTACTTACATGTAAAACCATTTGGTGAAGATATCAGTCCACAGAAAGCAGAGTCAATTAGTAATTATGTACCTTTTAACCTTACCGAAGATGAGGCTTTATATTTTGAAGGAAGATTAAGACGTATACATAGAAATAAAGCAAAAAAGTTTGCAAAATATATTGAAGATGCACCAATAAGTTATAAAGCTTTAATAAATCCAGATAGAGACTATACTATAAATCTTGGAAAACATAAAATGGTCTGCCTGGATTCTTCTCATGACACAGGAGTAGTAGATACTATAAGTAAATTACTATTAATGAATAAATCAAGAAGAAATTTTATCGCTGGAAGTCCTGACAGTGCAGGCTTTTGTAAGGAGCAAATAGACTTTCTGGCAAATGAAATGAAGGCTGCTAAGGGATTAGTAATTGTAACTACACATGCACCACTGGTAAACATGCGTCATACACCCCACCATTTGCTAAGGGAAACAGAACATAATAAGAAATTTAAAGATATAGAAAAAAAGGAATTACTCTACTTTATAGAAACTAATCATCCAGATGCAACTCCAATTGAAGAATTTGTTGATGATTATGGAGCATTAATAATTGGTGGTCCAGTTGGTGCTTTAATTAAAGATTTAGCTGATTTATTAGACGAGATTTTTGGTGAAAGTCCTATGGAGGAAATGCAGGATGCTGGATGGGTATTTGGAAAATCGGATGTTTTTAAAACATTTGATAGAGATGTACATATCAGTTGGGGAGTTGTTGCTAATAGATTTAAAGAATTCATAGAAACAATTGAAAAAAGAGTAAATCAAGATGAAACTGCAGTGTTAGTTCTAACAGGACATACACATAAGAATATAGAATACGTTATTACATATAGAGGTGCTACAGAACAAACAACATTTATTAGATATTACCACGATTACTATATTGATAATACAATACACGGGCAAAGACCACAAGATTATTGGTGTAGTGAGAAATCGCCAGATTATGATCCTAAATACCAAGAACCAAAAGAGAAACCATGGCATCATCGTAGCCCATTATTTATTCAGACTCTTAGCTTAGGACCAAAACCTTCTTCACAAAAACCGCAATTTAATAAAGCAAAACCAATTGGATATTCAAATGTGAAAAATGGAGAATTTTTACTTTATGACTTAGATATGGGTCCTTATGAAATAGTTTTTGAGTCCTCGAATAAAAATAAGAGATGGGCTGGAGGAATTTATATATCAGATAAGAATGATAAAGGTGAAGAACTAAAATTAGACCTTTGGGCTCAAGTTAAATCGAAAATGCCAAAAAGGTTATATGAAAAATCTATTAGTGAACCTGATTTTCCAAAATATAACCTGGGTAAGGGAAATATATTAGTAGCAAGTGGAAAAATCCATGAAATTATACCAGGATTACAAGAAATTATAATGGGATCACAAATAAAAGAATATCCACTGATTTCATATCCAGGTACAATCTCAGTCTATAAAGCACCTCATCCAGTAGGAGGTGTACTCCTAATTACAGTAAAAGATGACCTGATTGATAATATGGGGAGAATTTATCTTGATAAGATGAGAGAGGAAGAAATAGTTAAACCACCAACACCACCTTCAGCTTATTTCATTCTTTCTACATCAAGTCCATAATAAGAAAAATAAAGAAAGCTTTTGGGTGTAATAAAAAATAAAATAAGATAAAAAATGGATATTATTTATACATAAATCCTAACTGATTAGTTCAAGTTTTTTAGGAGATTGTGAATTTGATTTTTAATTGTGTTTGCACACTTCTTATAGTCATTTATGCTTCCACCATAAGGGTCTGTTATATTCCATGAGATAATCTTGTTTGATTCAATTTGATAATATTGTTTAATATATTTCTTAATATAGGTATCTACATATGAATCCATTGTTACTATATAGTCGAAGTTATTAAGTGATAGGTCTGTTATATCTGTTGGATTATGTTCTGAAATATCAATATCAAATTCATCTTTCATAACTTTAATAGCTTCATGTGAAGCATCATAACCCCAAGCAGCAATACCAGCACTCTTAACTTGAGCTTTTCCTTTTAACATTTTCTTTGCTAAACCTTCTGCCATAGGACTTCTACATTTATTACCATAACAAACAAATAGAATTCGTAATTTATGTTTATCATCTTTATTCTTATAAATTTTACTTTCCATAATTCTAAAACTACCAATATTTTAATTACTTTTAACAATTTTTCATTTTGAATGTTATATTCTATACTTAGTATCTTATAAAAAATAAAAGCTCTATGCTAATCAATATACTAAAATCTTTTTTTATAGAATTGTGCGTTTTATTTCTACTTAGTACCTATTTTTAGTCACTAACTGGTAACAATATATACTATAAAAAAGGAATTTTGAATTAGACTTTCTTTAGAAAACTATTTATAAAGAGTAAAAGAGCTTATTGTTTTATTTTATATATAAATAAAAAGGCTTATGTTTATACACAATAATATCAACATAAGCCCTTATAAATAATGGTAGCGGGGCTTGGATTTGAACCAAGGACCTCCGGGTTATGAGCCCGACGAGCTACCAGACTGCTCCACCCCGCGTTGTTAGAAATATTAAAAATTCCTAATTTTTTTGTAAATATTATTATAATTATTATAATATAGTAGACAATTATAAACAATAGAAAAAACAAGTCAAGAGTTCAAAACTTTTAAAGATCGAATTTACATAGAATGTTATATAATAACACAGAATTTTAAAATATTATTAATTTATAGTAAAGTCTCTAAATTTTAATAGGTTTTTATAATTATTTTTAGTGTAAATATTTTGTATTTTTTATATAATGTGTGATAATAATATTCGTAATTATATGATACTAATATCTACAATTTGGTATCTTTTAGTTAATAGTTTAAAACTATATTACTATTAAATTAATTATTTTATTTTTTATCCTATTTCTTAATTCATAAATTTATTTGGTATAAAGGGGGATAAATGGAAAAAGAGATTGGAGTTGTAAGTCACTATTTTGGTAGGATAAGTGTTGGTGCTATAGAACTTACAGATACTTTAGAAGTTGGAGACATAATTCATTTAATGGGTCATACCACAAACTTCACTCAGAAAGTGGGGTCAATAGAGATAGAGCATGTAAAGGTTGATAAAGCTAAAAAGGGAGATTCAATAGGCATCATAGTTGATGAGAAGGTTCGAGATGGTGATATTGTTTATAAGGTGATGGAACCTTTTGAAGAAATTTAAGTTGTTTAATGCTTATAAAATAACTTAGCTTCATTTATAGGTACTGCGTTTATATGCTCTTGATGAAATTTTGTCTTATTTAATATCCTCGAAATAGTTTTTAAAAATAGAGTATAAGTCTTCTAATTTTGCAAATTTTAATTTCTTGCTTTTTATATGTTCTCCATTTGCAATAAGAAAGCTTAAAATCTGATCTCTTTCTAAACCTCCATGGTTATAATAAAATGTTGGCCATTTTGATGTAAATTTTAATCTTCCATTAAATGTGAATGAAAAATTAGGGCAATAACCATTATCAAAGCTAATTGCAATATCACCACAATTTTTATTTTCAAATACTTCATAAAGTCTTACTACTGCATAAGGAAATCTACTGTCTAAAGTTTTTTCAATCCATTTATTTTTTGTTAATCTTATATCAGTGAAATTTTCTTCTTTAAAGTAGTTTTTATATTCTAAAGGGTCTCCATTTTCAGTCTTGTAGCAAATTTTTTCATTATCTTTAAATATTTTTGCTCTTCCATTAGTATTTGAAATAATTACCGAATTATCTTTTTTATTTTTATATGCAACAACTCCTACCTGGTGATATGTGCTAAGTATTTTTAAGATATTCTCTGGATTATCCTTTGTATATAAAAATGCATAATTTAATAAGTTACTTACTAATGCTACATCCTTTTTTTCATTCAAATATCTTGTAAGATGATATCCATTTTCTTTTAAGACTTTTTGTATTTCAAATTTACCCTTTAATGGAGAGTTACCATGATCTGAGAAAATAAATATATTTAGTTTATCTTTTAATTTTTTGTTGTTGATTATATAACCTAAATTTTTATCAAGATTTTTTAGTGATGTTAAAAGACCTTTAGATCCATAACTATGTAGTAAGTGATCACAGGAATAAATTGAAAATATTATACTGTCATAACGATTAAAGAGATATGGTGTGTTCCTAATAACTGCTGTATCAACTAAAATTCCTAATTTTGATAGAGAGAGACCGCATATTACATAAAATGGAGGGATATATGTTCCAGTATCTTTTGTCTCTTTTAGCCCAACTGTAAGAGCTTTCCCATAACCTTTAAAAACACTTTTATGTTTTTCTTTTTTCATATGTAAGCGAAAAATTGGAAAGAAATCCCATAAATATATGAATTGCCGTTTTATTCTGTCATACCACATCTGGGCAATTTCTTCTGTCTCTGAAAGTTTTATGCCATAAAATATAAGAGGATAACATGTTTGTGATTCTGAAGGAAATGTTGATACTAAATTTTTTATTTTAAAGCCACCATCAAAAAATGATTTTATATTTGGTAATTCACCTGAATTATAGAGTTTAAAAAAGTCTTTACTTGATACCCCATCTAGTAAAATGATAAGTGTTTTTGCTTTCATAATAAAAGATTATATCATCTCTTCCAACAAAGGGTTATATCACATTTTAAAAAGATAATTTTTTAAATATATTATAATTACTCTTAAGTTGAGATATTTATGTGCTGCCATTCTGAAGGAGAGTAAGCGACGAAGCAATCTCTGTACATAAAATGTTATCAATAATGGAGATTGCCACGCCACCTTCAGTGGCTCGCAATGACAAGAAGTTAATTTTAATAAAGGAGTTTGTTAGTGAAGGATTCTTATAAACTGGCAGCAGTGCAGATGGAAATTAGAAATAGAAAATATCCATATGCTCTTATTAATGATATAAGAAAGATAATTCTAACTGCCTCAAGCAAAAAGGCAGATGTGATAGTTTTTCCTGATTATATGGATTTAAATCTAATTCCATATTATGTAAAAGATTCAATTTCTCATATTAATTATTCAGTTTCAAAAGTTAATGGTTTAGATTTAAATACTAAGGGTTTGGTTCCAAATGTTAATTCTTCAGTTCCAAATGCTAATAATTCAGTTCTAAATTCTGACGGTTCAGGTTTAAATGCTAAGTCTTCTGACTCATCATTAACTGATACGCTTAAAAATATTTTTAAAACTAATAATTTTTTTATTAAAGAATTAATATTTAAAGAACTTATAAATTTAGCGAAAAAATACAAAATCTTTATTTGCACTGGCGGATGGTTAGAGATTAAAAACAATAGATTTAAAAAATCTATTGCTCTTATATCACCTTCTGATGGAATTATTCTCGAAGGAATCTCTACTCACCTTTTTCCCTGGGAATATGACCTTAACTTCTTTCAAGGAGAAAATCTGCTTTTCAATAATGATGTATTAGATTCTGTAGGTATGTTAGTTGGAGGTGAGATTTATTTTCCAGAAGTTAGTAGGATACTTAATTTACTTGGAGCGAAAATTTTATTAGCTTCAAATATATATAAATCTTCTTCCTCAAACTCTTATAATGATTTTAAATATAGAGCTGGAATCTGGAGAGAGGTTCAACAAAATCAGGTGTTTGCTTGCGAATCTTTTCTTTTAGGTAGTTTAGGAAATGATATATTAGAAGGTAAAGCTTCTATTATTGGACCATGTGAGATGACAGATTATGGTTCTGGAATAATAGCTCAAGCAAGCTCTTGTGATAAGGAAGAAATTGTTGTTGGAGAAGTTAAAATATCAGAGTTGGAAAAAATTAGAAAAAAATATCCAATAAAGAAATTTTTAAATCCTGATTTATATAAAAGATACTTACCAAACATATATGAGAAGGTGAGCTAGTATGACATTTTTCCTAAATATCTATCAGGAGGAGGCATAACATGTCATCTTTCCTGAATATTAAAGAGAGAGCTCTTAAAATTTATCTTAGTAGGAAATTCTCATCAGGAAAATTGATTAGATATCTGAAAAAGAAGGATATAAAAAGAAGTGGAAATTTGGATGAAATTGATAAAAAATCAATAACTTTAGCTACAGTTCAGATGAGAGCAGACTCTGTGAATAAGGTGGAGATATACCTGGATAAAATTTATGAGTTGATTAAGACTGCAGTGCAAAATAATGCACAATTAATTGTATTTCCGGAAGATATTCTTACTCCTCTATTTGGAGTGATACCACAAATTAAAGATTTGTTTGAAAAGGAAAATAGAGAAAAAACTGGTGATAAACCTTTTGGAAATATTGAAGAAATTATAAGTGAAAGCTTTGGAGAAAATGTAAAAATAATTGATATTCTAAAATTTATATCGCCTTACTTTAAAAACATATTTTTAAAAGTCTTTCCATTTCTCTCTAAATCTTTTGGAGTATACATAATAACTGGTAGTGCTATGTTAGAAACTGAAAATGGAAAGGTAAAAAATATAGCTTATCTTTGTGGGCCTGATGGTGTGATATTAGGTACTCAAGAAAAATGTCACCTTTTCTTCTATGAAGATGAGTGGGGAATTTCTCCTGGAAATGATATAAATGTTTTTTCTACTAAAATAGGACATATAGCTTTTCCTATATGTATGGATGCAACTTACTTTGAGACTTTTCGAATAGCGTACTTAAAAGGGGCAGATATTATTGCCATTCCTATAGCTAACCCTGAAAAGTATAATATCTGGAGAGCTTCAAGGGGAATCTGGTCAAGGGTTCAAGAAAGTCCTTGTTATGGTATAAGCTCTAATTTGGTTGGAAAATTTATGAGATTAACTTTAACTGGAAAAAGTGGTGTTTTTGCACCACTTAAATTAACTTTAAATGGTGATGGCATTATTTCACAGACAAAAACTTTTGATCAGGAAGAGGTAGTTATTGCCAAAGTAAGTCTTCCAAAACTTCATAAATATAGAAAAGAAATCAAATTCAATGAGAGGTTTAATATAGAAATCTATCAAAAATATTTCCCAGATATCTACTTATCTGCTGAATAGAATTTTTAAAATTTCTTGTTTTGGATAAGTTTTGGATAATTATAAATCATCAAAAGATGTTTTATTTTGATCATTTGAGTCATCTAATATTTCATATTTTATAGTCTTAACACCACAAAATCCCAATATCTTTGCTGTTTTATATGAAAGGTCAAACACTGCTCCATTTTTATATGGACCTTTATCATTGCAATACGCAATGACTGTTTTATTATTGTAATAGAACTTAACCTCCGTCCCAAATGGGAGAGTTTTATGAGCAAATGAAATAATACTTTTAGTAAAAAGCTCACCATTAGCTGTTTTTTTACCATAGAACCTTGGTCCATACCAACTTGCACGAGCAGTTCTTAAATTTGAGCTATTTTCTACTCCATTGTCTGCAATTCCTTCTTTATTTATTGAGTTACTTTTTTCCTTATAAGCTAGTGCTTCTTTAAATTCTACATTGTCTATATTATATATTTCTGAATATATATTATTATTTGCAACATAGTAATTGTATTTTTCTATATATAAATTGTGATTTTTTCCCTCAATTCTGTCTACCTCTTTATATATTTGATAGTTATTAATAGATGCATTTTTATAATTATCAACAGACAATAAATTATCATATTTTGAATTGGAGATTTCGTTGGGAGTAATTTGCCTTGAAAATGAATAGTTTTTATTTTGGGTTAAACTGAGGGTTAAGGTTAGACAAAAAAGAAGGATAAGAAATTGTAACAATAAACAAATTGTTATTTTAGATGCTGTATATATATACGATTCTATTTTAGGTGTTGCATATATATGCGATTCCATATGCGATTCCATATTATTTTTAAACCTCCATTTTTTACATTTAATACTTTCTCAGCTTAAATCATTTATATAACACTAACAAGAATTAAATTTTTAAGGGGAATTATTGCTAGATTAAGCTAAGGAAAATAAAAAATTTTTTTATTATTTCTAAATATTTTATTTATTTTTGAAATATACTTTAAAAACAAACCATAACAAAATAACATAAAACTTAAGAAAAATCAAATTTTGTGTAGAAACATATCATAACAAATTAGAAATGTCCGGTTTTTACCAAAATAGAAATGACTCTTTTTTAACTTTTTAGAGATGTCCGGTTGTTGTAAAAATAAAATACCTACAAAATCATTGCTAGATAAGATATAATTTTTAAATTGTAATTGTCTTAAATTTTCTTTATCATCTTAAATATTATTTACAGTTTTAAATATTCGGAAATTTTCAAAATATAACAAGAGGGAAACATTTGTCTATAGCAAGAAGTAAAAATAGAAAAAAGAGAGAGAAAAGATCAAAAATTCTAAAATTTTTAGGATTTTTATCAATTATCGCTTCAATATTTTTTATAACTTTGCTTATATTTCCATTATATGTGATAGGTAAAATCGGTACTGATCTTCCAAACATAGATGAATTAACTCCACGGGAGCAACCACTTACTACTGAAATATATGCTTCAGATGGATCGCTTTTAGCTTATCTCCATGCTGAGGAAGATAGAAAAATAGTACCTTTAAATGAAATTTCTCGATATGTAATCAATGCAACAATTGCAAGGGAGGATGAGAGATTTTATGAACATCCAGGATTTGATATAGAAGCTATTATAAGAGCCTTATTGATGAATATAATTGAAGGAAAAATAGTTGAAGGTGGTAGTACTATTACACAATCATATATAGGATGTTCATATATATCACCGGAGAGAACCTATCTAAATAAGCTAAAGGAGGCATACTTAGCCTACCAGCTTGAACAGAGATTCTCAAAAGATGAAATATTAGAGCTTTTTTTAAACACTGTCTATTATGGTGAAGGCTCATATGGTATTGAAACCGCAGCCAAAAATTATTTTGGTAAAAGTGCAAAAGATTTGAATTTAAATGAATCTGCTTTTTTAGCTGGGGTAACAAGAAATCCAGGGGGATATTCACCTTATACAAAATATCGAGAAGCTTTGGAAAGAAGAAATAGTGTTCTCAATAAAATGTATGAACTTAATTACATAAACAAAACTCAGTTAGAAATAACAAGAAAAAAACCTCTATTGGTTATTTCCCAAAAACGTCGTGAAAAAGATTTTGCACTATTTTTTATTGATTATGTAAAACAAATATTAATAGAAAAGTATGGTGTTACTAAAACATTTAATGGAGGCTTAAAAGTTTATACAACTGTTGATCCCAATTTACAGAAATTGGCTGAGGAAGCTATAAAGGAACATTTATATGAAGAAGATGACCCTACTGCAGCATTGATATCAGTTGAGCCTGCAACTGGTTATATAAAAGCCATGGTTGGTGGTGAGGATTTTAAGAAGAGTCAGTTCAATATAGCTGTTCAGAAAAATAGACAAACTGGCTCAACCTTTAAAGTATTTGTTTTAGCTGCTGCACTGGAAAATGGAATATCACCTTATATAGCATATCCTCCAAATGGACCTATAATTTTAGAGAATCCTGGTGCTGCAGATTGGGAAGTTGAAAATTATGGAAAAGCAGAATTTGAAGAAACAAAGATGATAATTTTAGAGGGAATTATAAGATCAGTAAATGTGGTTTATGCACAATTAATTATGGATGTTGGACCTGGAGAAGTTGCACGTACTGCTATGGATATGGGAATAACTACTAAACTTGAACCTTATCCATCTATTGCATTAGGCGGACAGGGTGTATCTCCTCTTGATATGTCTGCAGCTTTTGCAACTTTAGCAAATAATGGAGTATATATAAGGCCAGTTGTAATAACTAAGATCTTAGATCCAAATTACCAGATTATATATGAACATGAACCTGAAGAGGGAATTAGAGTATTGAGAGAAGCCAATGCATATAGACTAACAAAGATATTAGAGCAGGTAATTCAAAGAGGTACTGGTGTAAGAGCAAATATTGGAAGACCTGCTGCTGGAAAAACCGGAACTACTCAAGAACACTGGGATGCCTGGTTTGTTGGTTATACACCTGACATGTCAACTGCTGTATGGGTTGGACATCCTGAAGAGAATATAAGAATGGAAAGATTAAGGGGATTACTTGTTCAGGGTGGAACATATCCAGCAATGATCTGGAAATCTTTTATGCAGGAGGCTTTAAAAGACATACCTGTAACAGATTTTACCTTTCCCAGTGATCCCACATTTCCAGTCACTGTTTGCACAATGTCAGGGTTACCAGCTGGACCAAACTGTCCACCTGATTTGATAAAGATACAGAGTTTTCGTATTGGTGATGAGCCAGATAGAATGGATGATCTCTTTGATTCTATAAATCCTTTCCCAAGCTTTGTTGGAATGAGAAGAGACCACGCTGTTAGAAAGTTAGAAGAGATGGGTTATAAAAATATTGAAGTTGTCAAAACTGGAAAAGCTGGTGTTAAAAAAGGTACAGTATTTGATCAGGAACCAAAAGAAGGCGAATTCCCTGGATTTGAAACCCCAATTAAACTATACGTTAGTAGTTAAAATGTAATTTTCTACTTATATTTGGAGAATATGTCTTTTATGGTGTCTTCATCTGCAATTAGGTAATAAACTCCATCTATTGTTGCAGAGCTTGTTGGAATATAGAAATTTTCAACTTCTTTTGTATTAATTTTAAAGAATAAAGGTGAAAATTTTATTAAATCAATTAATTTTATATCTGTTTCTATTAGTCTGTTTTCCAACACCATGTTAATCAATGCTGGGATTTGAATCCATGTCTCTATTACTTGAAACTTTTTAGCTAAACTAATTAACATCTGTCTCTGCCTGTCCATCCTGCCCCAATCTCCACCACATGGTCCTTTTCTACATCTTGAATAAGCCAATGCTTGTGAACCATTTAAAGTTTGAACTCCTGGATAAAGGTCTACTCCAGAAAATGGATCTACCAATCTTTTATCTACTTCTACTGTCACTCCTCCGAGTTTATCTATTAGATTTTCAAATCCATAGAAATCTATTGAAATATAATAATCAATCTTCAGTTCAGTAAAATTTTCAAAAGTCTCAATAGCAAGTTCTGGACCACCCAGAGCGTAAGCTGCATTTATCTTATTATATCCATGCCCAGATATATTAACTCTTGTATCTCTGGGTATAGATATAAGAGCAGTACTGCCATCACCCAAATTTATGTTAAGTATAATATTTATATCACTTCTACACCAAACACTTCTCTCATTAGGTCGTGCATCCCTACCCAATAACAATATATTCAAACTATTTTTAGAAACTGCAGTTTCATCTATCTTTGATTCTCCTTCTCCATTAAATTTAAATGATTCTGCTACTTTATTTATAATATCTTGAAATTCTTGTGGGTTATCTCCCACATAGTAGTAACTTAAAACATATTTATACTGATCCTGCTGAACAATAATTCCACCTTCTAATGCTGTTTTCTCTATCTTAGTTTCATCTTCACCTTCAACCACACTTTCTTTTATTGGCATCAAATGTTTGTAGCTTCTTTCATAGTTTTCTGCTTCTAGATTCCCCAGATTTGATGATTGAGGACTTTCACTTTCAAGTGAAAACCAAACATTCTTTAAAAAATTAGGAACATTTATATTAGAAAAATCTGTTGGTGGAAAACTCTCAAATGCTCCAGCAAAAATTGTATAAATAGAATCATTTTCTTTCATCTCTTCTAAAGGAGGGTTAAATTGAACAATACTTTTTTCTGGATATTCCTGCATGCTCCAATTTTCTGGAATTTTTATAGAAAATGTTTCGCCTGATAAATTATTACTTATATAAATACCTTTCTCAATAATCTCCTCTTCAGTAGTCTCCACAATCTCCTCAGTAGGAGTGGTCTCCTCTTCTGTTTCTATAACTTCAGGTTTAGATATACAAGTTGTAATTAATAAACAAATTATAATTATTAAACAAACAGTTATTTTCTTCATCTTTCCCCTTAAAAATAAATCCAATTAAAAAACTTAAAAAAATTACTTAAAAATTTGGATATATTTTCTTGTTAAAAATTATAAAAATTTAAATAGACAAATAAGTATTATAACTACTCACCAGTAATAACTTACAAAAATAAATTTATAAAATTTTTTTGCTTTGATATTTTTTATTTAGCGGAGTTTATCCCTTCACTTCGTTCGAGGGCAGGCTCTGAGAGAGATTGCCACGCCACCTTAAGTGGCTCGCAATGACAATCAGGAACTGTTCATATACTATGCTTGAGTACATTCACTTCGCTATGTATAAACTTAGCGAAGGGATCACAGATCTTTATTATTATTTCGCATACGTTGTGAAATCAATATCAGGAAATATTTTATCTTTTTCCTCTATAGTTTTTAAATATTTTATGAATTCTTCGTCTTTTCTTTCCTGCTCTACTGCATTTATTAGGTTTTTAAAATTATCTAAATGCTCGCTAAATCTATTTGCTGCATAATCTCTTGCTTGCCATGTAGTAATTAAAAATGGCCAATCACTGCTTTCTAACAACAAAAGTTCTCTTGAAGCTTGATTTAAAACTCTCTTTATAAAGTCATCATCTGTGTCTTTATATTTTTTTGCTAAATCCTCCATCTTTTTTTCTGATTCATAAATGTGAGGCCAAATCCAATATGTATCCTTATTTAACCAAACCCAGTGATGGCCACCTTCACCCCATGAACTTTCGGGAATTCTAATAGTAATCTCTGGGGTGAATTTTTCTAAGTGATCACTAATTGTGGTTAAATCCAATTCCTCCATTTTGGCCATTTTCTTTAATACCTGTTTTATCCATTTGGGACCTTCAAACCACCAGTGACCAAACAATTCAGAATCATATGGTGCAGCTACTATTCCATTTTTTCCAGTTTTATCCTTAAAATCTTTTAATAATGAATAAATCATATGAACAAAATGATCAGAATTCTCTTGTACTCTCCCTGCCACCATATCAGGTTCATATAACACTTTTGAACCTAAATCAACATCACTTCCAGTTACTCTCCAGTATTGAAGACCACTTATTGAGTCTTTTTTGTGAAATTCTCTATACCAACTATCTCCTGGATATCCCCAATCTCCTGACCATACTTGAAGTCCAGCTTTTTCGTTTCTTCCTACTATAGCTATAAAATCTTCATTATGTTTTAAAAGATAAGGTGAAAATGTAGTTTTTGGCTCATCCACCTCAATATCTTTATATTCTCTTACTGATTGCTGATAAAGTTTTTGAAGTGCTGGAAAGCGAAGAGTATAAACACCCATAGTTTTTCCACCTTCAATTGTATGAGTATCTACAATGAAGTAATTAATTTTATTTTCAATTAAAAATTTCTCTATACCAGGTCTATAACCTTTCTGTGCATATTCACCTTCAACAGGTGGAATCCATTCATATCCATGTCTATAGGCACATTCGGGAAGCCAGATTCCTTTTGGTTCTCTTCTAAAAAGACGTTTATAGCTTTCAATCCCAACTTTTATCTGAGCATTAACTGCACTATCTCTCCCAAGTAATGGTAAATAACCATGAGTTGCAGCACAGGTTATTATCTCAATGAAACCTTCGTCTTGTAATTTCTTAAATGCACCAATTACATCACTATTGTATCTATTTTTATATGAAGAAAGGATTTCATTAAAGAAATCCAGATAAAATATTGCTAAGTCTCTTAGTTTAGGATTTGATGAGTATCTTTTAATATCCTTCTCACAATTATTTATTTTAATCTCCATATATTTCTGAAATTTCTCAGAGAGGTAAGGATCATTTAATTGCTCAGCTAATATTGGAGTAATTCCAACTGTAGCTTTTGGTTTTATCCCCTCATCTATCAGGTTATAAAAAACATCAAGAAGTGGTATATATGTTTCACTTAATGCTTCATGTAACCACTCTTCACCAAAGGGCCAAACTCCTGCTTTTCTTACATAAGGTAAATGACTATGAAATATAAAAGAAAAAGAACCAATAGTTTTATTTTTTGCCATAATCGCTCCTATATTTTTATTAAATTTAGTAATCTACAAAGTAATTAAAATAATTGATGATAATTTCGTAATAACCATTAAATAATAATTAATTTTGGGTAAAAAGTAAAAATTATTTAATAATTAAATTGAACTATTTAATAGATGTGTTTACAAACACATATTCTTATACATTGAAAAATAAATAATCTTGTCATTCTGAGCGTAGCGAAGAATCTCATTATAGTTATCTTTTTAAAAGGAGATTCTTCACTTCGCTATCGCTTCGTTCAGAATGACAACATATATAAATTAAGTGCTCTTTGTTTTTGTATATTATAATATATATTGTTAAAGGTTAATATTATAATGAAAGGAGAAAAATGAAAAGAGAGGTAATTGAGAAAATATCTTATTTGATTACAACTGCATTCGGCCTTATTGCTGCGCTTGCCTGGAATGATGCAATAAAAGCAATTTTTGTTCAAGTTTTTGGAGAAGCAAAAACATTGTGGCCTTTAATAATATATGCTGCTATTGTAACAATAATTGCAATTATCGTAACAATTTGGATAGGTAGGGTTACTGCAAAAAGAGAGGAACAGTAAATAGAATTTTTTTCACCTTCTTCTGATTTTATTCTCCAAACCAAAGGTGTAACTTTGAAATTTTTAAATAGATACAATTCTTTTGCCTAGTTCAAACGCTTGATTTAAGAATTCTGGATGTTTTAATATCTCTCCTTTTTCATCAACACCTGGACAAAAAAGCTCTTCTTTGTACTCTACATCAATAACAGAAAATAAGTTTTTAACAATTGTCTTCGCATTATTAAAAAAATTTCTTTTTTTTGATGCTTGAACACAAATAAAACCACCTATTCTCTTTCTCTTATATAAATCTTTTTTAAAAATATATTTTGCTTTCCAAACACATTGAAAGCGATCTATCATCATCTTCATCTGAGCACTTAATGAGCCAAAGAATATAGGGGATGCTATAATTATTACATCTGCTTCTTTTACTTTTTTATAAATAATTTGCATATCATCCTCTATTATGCAAACTCCATCATCTCTTGTATTTTCGCATTCCTGACAAGGAGAAAATCTAAGTTTATTTAAAATAATTTTTTCTGTCCTGGCACCTTTTTCCCTGGCTCCATTCAAAGCCTTATTAATTAGAATATCTATATTTCCACCTATTCGTGGACTTCCATTTATCCCTAACACAAACATAAATTTCTCTTTTGTTTATAGTTTATCTTCTATCAGGAAATGCAGATTAAATTAAATTGGTTTTATTAGCAGTTCTTTTATTCTTTTTTGTTTGTCAGGTATTTCAGGTTTGAATTTTTTAAATTCATCTTCAAATGTTGAAATTTCTTTTTTATAAAATATTCCTAAAGCGATTGGTGCATCAGAATTATAATCCCACTCTCTTATTTTCTCTAAAGCAACATTGTAATCAGAAGAATCATGGTCTTTTAGTTCATAAGTTTTTTCATTGTAGTATTTATACATATCAAAGAAAGTTACACATACCTGCAACACATCTACTATTGAAAATCCTTTATGTGTAAGTGCTTCCTTCATAATTTTCTTAAGAAACTTAAGACTACGTGAGTAACCACGAGCAATAAATGTTGCTCCACTTGCTAACATAATCTCCAAAGGATTTATAGGAAATTCTAATGTTCCCTCAGGAGTGGAGCGACCTTTAAAGCCAATTGGTGATGTTGGTGTATATTGACCAGTAGTAAGTCCATAAACACGATTATTGTGTACTATCATTGTCATATCAATATTTCTCTTAGCTGCGAATATTAGATGTTCTAATCCTTCTCCATAAGCATCTCCATCACCAGCAAAACCAATAACTTTTAATTCAGGATTAGCAATCTTTATTCCTTCAGCAACGGGAGTTACCCTGCCATGTATAGAATAAAAGCTATTAACATTTATGTAATCAACAATCTTAGCATGACATCCGATACCAGATACTAGGACAACATTTTCTAAAGGAAAACCTTCTTCAATCAAGTCTTTTAAAACTGTTTTTATAGAATTTAAAATTGAAAAATTGCCACATCCTGGACACCATGTATTTTTAATATTGGTAGATAAATTTTTTAGATTTCCCATTTAAACTCCTTTATATGTTCAACTCATTCAGTCTTCCTTCTAATTCTTCCAAAGAAAATGGCCTTCCATCATGTTTTAGAATTTTTTCATCTACTTTAAAACCGTAGCAACCAATAAGCTTGGTCAGTTGTCCAGTAAGATTATTTTCAATTGAAATTATTTTCTTAGCATCTTTTAGTTTTTTTTCAAATTGATTTTTTGGAAACGGTGAAAGTACAACTGGTTGAACTACCTTATAACCAAGATATTTCCCTAATTCACTACATACTCCCTTGTTGGATCCCCAACATATTAAAACAACTGAAGAATTTTTATTTCCAAATACCTTAACGGTTTCATAATTTTGAAGTTCTTTATTCAAATATTTTTCTTTACGGAGACGTTTTTCACTCATTTTTTTGACTTTTAAAGGTTCTTCATTTGTGAACCCGTATTCATCATGTTCATAGCTATTTACTTTTATAATTTCATTCTTCTCTGGTACAAAAGCTAAAGGAGATACACCAATTTTTGTATCAGAGTATCTTTTATAAGGTTTGTTTCTATCCCATAAAAGAGGTTTTTCTTCATTTATTTCTTTTATTGAATTTATATCAAAACTATAAGTTCCCTCACTTAAAGTTTTGTCTGTCAAAATTATTGAGGGTATCTGATATTTCCAAGAAATATTTAAAGCAATACTTGACCAGTAAAAAGCTTGCTCTGCATCTCCTGGTGCAACTATAAAGCGTAAAAAGTCCCCATGACCTGCATTTAAAGTGAAATTTAAATCTCCTTGGGCAGTATAAGTTGGAACTCCTGTACTTGGACCAGGTCTCTGAGCTATTACAATAACAACTGGCAATTCAGCCATCCCTGATAGACTTAAACCCTCTGTCATTAAACAGAAACCACCTCCTGAAGTACCAATTGCAACTCTTTCACCTGCATATGAAAAACCTAAAGCCATTAAGATTACTGCAATTTCATTCTCAGGATGAATAACTTTCAGATTAAAATCATTAGATAATTGTGCAAGAAAATGTAAGAGAGTTGATGATGGAGTCATCGGATAAGCAATATAAGTTTTAAGTCCTGCATTAATTAGTCCTAAGCCAATAGATTCATTCCCAGATAATATTGGAAGAACTTTGCGTTGAATAGGTTCAATTTTAATTAATTCTTTTGATTCGTTATATCCCCTACGAGCAAGTTTTAAGTTTAAATCTACTTCTTTTAAGATGTTTTTTTTAAATACTTTCTCTGTAATTTCCCATTTAACACCAATACTTTTTGAGAAAGTACCTAATAAAGATGAATTGCGCATAACAGGAGATGCTTTTTCTTGTTTTATTATCTTCTTTAATGGTATCCCACAGTTTTCAATACTTTCGGGTAAACTTTCCAAGTCAATTGAATCAGAGTCATAGATAATTAATGAATTGTCTCCCAATCTATTCTTATGAAGATCAATAGTCTCTGAGTTTAAAGCTAAAAGAAAATCTATTTTTTCTTTATGCACACCAATTTTATTCTGGGATGCTCTTATAATAGAGAAGTTATGTCCTCCTCTTATTAAAGAAGGGTAGTCAAAGTACATATAGATATAGTAACCAATCTGACCTAACAAGCGGGCAATAAGTAATCCAGATTGATTTATACCATCTCCAGCTTTTCCACCAATAAGTACAGAGAGTTCATTCATCTTTTCTCCATTGTGATACTTTTTAACATGATTTAATTAATTTTTAATCCAGACTTAATTTTAAAAAATTAATAACTTTAATTTTTACTCAAATTCTAAATCTTTAGAGCTCTGCCATAAACCATGAATATTACAGTAACTAGATGCATAAATTTTTCCAGGTTTTTCTGTTTTAAAACCTACTGTAATTTTAGGATAAGCATATATTGTACTTGTATTGGGACCATTAACTGATTCACCATGAGCTATAAACTCAAATCTACCAATTTGATATGGAAATTTCTCATCTTTTGGATGAAAATAGACTTCTATCCAACTTATGTGATGCTCCGTAGTATTAGGATGGGTAATTTCTTTACCTACAGAAATAGTTATATTAAAAACTTCGCCTTTTCTAAATCTATCAGGTAATTCAATTACTGGAACATGCTTTTCAGTTTTCCAATCAGCACTTTTAAACATTTCACTAAATTCTCCCATTTAAACCTCCAATAATATATTTTTTATTAATTATCTGTATTTTTAACAAGTTACGTCAACTCTTTTAGTATTTTATTATTTTAAAAGTTAATATTAATTTGTCCTTGCGAGGGACAAAGTCCCGAAGCAATCTCTAATCAGTATTTTGAAAGTTCAAATCCTATTAGATTCTTTAATATATTTAATGAGATTCTTCAGTCGCTAAAGTTTACACTCGACCCTCGAGTGAAACGAAGGGGAAGTGCTCCTTCAGAACGACAAGATTATATTTATAGACAAAATTTAAACTAAGTATCTATAGTTTGAAATTTTTTCTCTTCTTTTAATATATGACTCTGCATTATTTTTAATTTCAAGTGATATTATGTTCTTTGTGTCTTCTTAAAATTTCATCTGCCAATCCATCCAGTGCTTTAAAATCATTATCTTTTGGAAATCCTTTTATAATAACGGGATCAATTAGTTCAACTTTTAAATTAGGAATCATATCTGAGAGCTGTTTCACCATCTTACCACCCCAACCATATGAGCCAATGATTGATAAGAATTTAGTTTTAGGTCTTAATGCATTAGTTAGATATGCTGCATAAACAACTGCAGGGTGAGGACCAACAAGAATGGTTGGAGAAGCTATTACAATAGTTGCAGCATCCACCAATGCAATTGCCAGTTCCCCAATATCTGTTACAGTTAAATTAAATGGCTTTACAGTAATGCCTTTTTTAATAAGAGCACTCACAAAATAATCTACCATTTCCTTTGTGCTTCCATGCATTGAAATGTATGGTATTATTACTTCATTTTTTACATCATCTGAAATCCAATCTTTGTAAGCATCAATAATAAATTCTGGCATATTATAGATAGGTCCATGACTTGTAGCGATAATTTCTATTTCTAAATCTTTTATCTTGTCCAGATTCTTCTTAATAATTTTTCTAAATGGCATCATAATCTCTGCGTAGTATCTTTTTGCTACTTCGTATATTTTTGCTTTGTCAGTTACATATAGGTCTTCGGTTGCTAAATGAGAACCGAAAAGATCGCAAGAAAATAGAATTTTATCTTCTCTTAGATATGTTAACATTGTCTCTGGCCAGTGAACCCAGGGAGCATAAATAAATTCAAGTGTTTTATCTCCAAGTGAAATAGTTTCTCTATCATTAACAATTATGAATTTATCTTCGGGAATTAAAAGTAAATTCACCAGCATATCTTTACATTTTGGATTGGTTATAACTTTAACTTTTTTGTAAAGTTCTAAAATCTTTGGTATGGTTCCAGAATGGTCTTGCTCAGCATGGTTGGAAATTAAATAATCAATATTATCAATTTCTAATTTTTTAAGATTATCTAAAAGTACCCGTTCTTTTGTTGGGTCAACGGTATCTATAAGTACTATCTTTTCAGTTCCTTTTATCAAATATGAGTTATAACTTGTTCCATCTGGAAGTGGTATAAGTTCATCAAACAGTCTTCTATTCCAGTCAACTGCTCCAACAGAGTAAATATTTGGTTTTATTTTTCTTGGCATACTCATTTTACTCAACCTTTTCAAATTCATCTTTGCCTGCACCACATTCAGGGCAAACCCAATCATCAGGTAACTTTTCGAAGGGTGTTCCTGGCTCTACACCAGAATCCGGGTCACCTTTTTCTGGGTCATAGATATAGCCACAAACTAAACATTCATATTTTTCCATTCTTTCCTCCTTTTTTAACTTTTCTTTAATTTTTTCTTTTTTAATATATGTTGGTGCTGTTTTTGGTGAGACACCTCCTTTTACTTCATGATAATATGCATATGTCATTGGCTCTCTGCCATTAATTATTTCAGCATTCAATACTTTTCCTAAAAACAAGGTGTGTGATTTTGCATCCATACTACTTATAACCTCACATTCTAAATATCCTATAGTATTATCCAAAACTATTGGAACACCAGTAGCACTACTCTTATAATTAACATCTTTGAATTTATCCAAATCTCTGCCACTTCTAAATCCAAATAGTCCTATAAATTTCATAGGAGTTTCTTTTGACAAGATTGAAATCGTGAAAACTTTGCTCTTTTGAATGAATTCATGCGTTAAATTCTTTTTATTTATGCAAATAGCCACCATTGGTGGTTCTGCAGTAGTTTGAAATACAGTGTTTGCTATTTGTCCATTGAATTTGTCACCCTTTTTTGAACTAACTATATACAATCCATAGCTAATTTTATGCAATGCTTTTTTATCCATTTAAACCTCACAATAATCTCTTTTCGCCTTCAATCTTTTTAATATCTGTAATGTCTTGAGTAACTTCTAAGCATCCTAAATAATCTCCACTTTTATTTCTAACTGGAAAATAACGAATATAAATCAGTCTATTATTTAGATTAATCCAAAACTCAGCAATATCTCTTTTATTATTTTTAAAATCTTCTAATATTTTATTAACAACATGTAGGCTCTCTTGGGGATGACATTGTTGAACTTTTCTACCAATAACTGCTTTTGTTCTTGGAAAAATTCTCTCTTTGGACTGACTGAAGTATTGGACTGTATCTTCTTTGTCTACAAATGTAATATCAACAGGTAAGGTGTTTAGTAATGTTTCAAGCTCCTCTTTTGACATACTACCTATTTCAAAAACTATCATGTGTTTTTTTTCTTCTTTTTTATAATTTAAATTATTCATTTTCTTCATCTCTCTTCTTTTTTAGTTTGTTATATAATTCTTCACCAACACAATCTTTGGCATATCTACACCATTGGATACATGACTCTAAATCATTATATACAGTAAAACCACAATTACTGCATTTCACCTTAATATCTGTGGAAAAGATCTCCACTTCTTCACTACATTGCGGACAATCTTTTATTTTAATTGTAGGTGTTCTTATATTAGCTGCACCTGGGCATTTATTAAACATCACAAATTCACCTTTTTATCAATATTCTTTCTTAGACTTCACTTATGTTCTCTTAATATTAGCAACAACAACATCTATGTTCTTTTGGCTTTTCAAGATATTTTTCAGGGTTCTCATTGAATGCTTTTTTGCATCCTGGTGCACAGAAGTAATAAGTCTTTCCTTTGTACTCACTTTTAAATTGTGCTGTTTTTTCATTAACTTCCATCTTGCATACTAGGTCTTTAGCCATATTTTCACCTCCTTTTTAAATTTATAAATTTTTATTTCATTTTAAGCAAGTAAGCTTTCTTCTATTTTATTACTCTTTAATTACATTTGTACATAGTATTTTTTATAGGTAATGAGAATGAAGTTCATGCTTTGATAACTTTCCTTTCTTTTGCTTTTTCAACCTCTTTGCAGGTGGCACAAACCTTTTTAACATTAAAGAAAGAGTTATAACTGTTACATCACTCATAGCCATTGCTAATCCTGCAAATTCAGGTCTAAAAGTAATTCCAGTAAATGGGTATAATAATCCTGCTGCTACAGGAATTAATGCAGTATTATAAGCAAATGCCCAAAATAGATTCCATTTGATTCTTGACATAACCTTATTACTTAATTGAACTGCTGCGACAGCATCCAAAAGATCATCTTTTATAAGTACTATGTCTCCACTCTCTATTGCTACATCTGTGCCACTACCTATCGCTATACCCACATCTGCTTGTGTAAGTGCTATTGCATCATTAATACCATCACCTATAAAAGCAACTGTCTCTCCATTATCTTGTAGTTTCTTTACCTCATTAGCTTTATCCTGTGGTAATATTTCCGCTAACACCTTTTTTATTCCAATATGACTAGCGATTGTATTTGCAGTTTTTGCGTTGTCACCAGTAATCATAACAATATTAAAATTCATTTTTTCAAACTCTTTAATTGCATCTTTTGTTGTTTCCTTCAATGTATCAGCAATTGCAATAATGCCAGATATTTTGTTAGAAAGAGCAATGAGAATTACTGTTTTCCCCTCATACTCGAGTTGAGAAATATTTTTTTCAACTTCTTTAGGTATTGAAATATTTCTCTCTTTAAAAAGCATTCTATTTCCAATAATAATATCCTTTCCATTAACTTTTGCTATTACTCCTTTTCCTTCGAAAGTGTTAAATTTTTCAGTCTTCACCAACCTAATACCTTTTTCCTTTACTTTTCTAACTATAGCTTCAGATAATGGGTGTTGTGAATTCTTCTCCACGCTTGCAGTTAACTTTAATAGCTCTTTTTCATCAATTCCCATACCAATTATATCTGTAACTTCAGGCTTACCTTTAGTTAAAGTTCCTGTTTTATCAAATATTATTGTTTTTAAATTTTTAGATGTTTCAAGTACCTCACTATTTTTAATTAGAATTCCCAGTTCTGCACCACGACCAACACCTACTGTTACAGCAGTAGGAATTGCAAGACCAAGAGCACATGGGCAAGCAATGACAAGTACTGAAATAAATCGAGTTAGAGCAAACTGGAGAGAACTATTTAAAATAAAATACCACACTATGAAAGATATAATTGCTATTGAAAGTACGATAGGAATAAAATAACTCACAACTTTATCAGCAATTCTTTGAACTTTTGGTTTTGATCCTTGAGCTTCTTCAACAAGACTTATTATCTGAGATAGAAAGGTATCTTTGCCAATTTTTATAGCTTTAAATTTAATTACACTGTTTTTATTTATAGTACCACCTACGATAGTGTCACCCTTTTTCTTCAATACTGGAGTTGGTTCTCCAGAAATCATTGATTCATCAACATAACTAGAACCTTCAATTACTTCTCCATCAACTGCTATTTTTTCTCCTGGTTTTACAATTACAATATCATTTATTTGAACGTCTTCAATAGCTATTTCATTCTCCTCATTATTACGAATAACTGTTGCAGTTTTTGGCTTTAGACCTATTAGCTTTTTTATTGCTTCTGATGTTTTACCTTTTGCCTTTGCTTCTAAATATCTTCCAAAGGTGAGAAATGATGCTAACAAAATCGCTTCTTCATAAAATAAATATTCTTTTGAAAGCATAATTTCAAATGTTCCTAAAACACTAGATATAAATGCAACACCTATACCCATAGAATACATAACATCCATATTAAGATTTCTATTTTTAAGAGAACGGTAAGCTGCTCTGAATATAGGGTAACTGACATAAATGAATACTGGAGTAGTCAAAAGAAATAATAAATAAGGCATAAAAAATGGAAGTTTTATAGGCAGATACATGAGAATCATTAAAGGTATACCTATAACAAAACCTGTAATAAATCTTTTCGTCTTTTCTTTTAAATCTTTTTCTCTTGCTATCTTCTCTAAATCTTCAATTTCCTCCCCTTCTTTTCCAAGATATTGATATCCAGCTTCTTCAATAGTTTTTTTCATGTCAGTTACTGATATTATTCTTGGATTATAGGTAATGTATGCTTTCTCTGCTCCAAGATTAACATTGACACTTATGATTCCATCTAAATTCTTTAGTGCTTTTTCAATAATTTTTACACAAGTAGCACATGTCATACCCCCAATTTTAATGGTTGCCTTTTCATTTACTACTTCATAACCCGCATCTCTTACTGCTTTTTCTATATCAGCTATTCTTAATTTTGTAGAATCATATTCAACTGTACCAGTTTCATTTCCCAGATTTACTTTAATATCTGTAACACCATCGAGATTGGATACAGATTTCTCAATTGTTCTTACACACGTGGCACATGTCATACCAGTTATTTTAAATTCAGCTTTTTTCTTGCTATTTTTTGAACTCATTTTTAGTATTCTTTAATCAAATTAAATTTTAAAAACACTTACAAATAATTATATTTATCTAAACTATTTAAGAGATGTGTTTAAAAACACATGTTCTTATACATTAAAAAATAAATAACCTTGTCATTCTGAGCGTAGCGAAGAATCTCATTATATTTAACTTTTTAAAAGGAGATTCTTCACTTCGCTATCGCTTCGTTCAGAATGACAACAAATATAAATTAAAAATATATTTTACTTCTTGAAATTTACCCTTTTTAAATTTCCTCTGTTTAAATCTACTTTTTCCTATTAATTCATTCTCTTTATTTAAAAGATATTTATATATTTAAGTTCTTATTACTCTCTTATTATAATAAGATTACTGAATCCACAAATAGTTCATATTTTTCATCTTCATTAAGATCATGTATAACAACTTTTTCAACTTCATTCAGTCCCTTAATTTCCAGGATTTTAGATTCATATAATACTTTAACAACTGATTTTTTTAATTCTCTTTTAACATCAGTAATAGTCGAAATATTCTTAAATTGTGTTACAAATACAACTCGAGGTGTGTGTTTTGTTAATTCAATAGCAATTTCTATAGATCTATCTCCTCTATCTAAGACCATAATTCTTTTATCTTTAAAGAGTGAGATATTCTCTACAGCTTTATAAACACCCCTGTTTAGAAATTCTTTTTCACCAACTATTTCATCCTCATATTTTTTAATTTCTTTAACTGCATTATATTCAGATTTTTGTTTATCTCTATAATTATTAATTGCATTTTTCAAAGCATCTGCTGCAAGATTTGAGCAATGCATTTTTATTGGAGGTAATCCATCCAATTCATCTGCAACATCCTTACGCGTAATTTTTAATGCATCATTTATAGATTTCCCCTTAGCTAGTTCAGTAATCATACTTGCAGTGGCAATAGCAGAACCACATCCAAATGTTTTGAATTTTATATCCTCTATTTTATTATCCTTAACTTTTATATAGAACTCCATCAGATCTCCGCAAACTGGATTACCGACTCTACCTACTGCAATATCTTCCCCTTCTAATTTACCTACATTTCTTGGATTACGAAAATGATCTAAAACCTTTTCAGAATATTGTGTTGATTTCATTAATTTTATCCTCCTATTTATATAATGGTGATATGTTTCTTAATTTCTCAACAACCTCTGGTAAAACTTTTATAATTAAATCAATATCTTCTTTTTTAGTGAATCTACCAAAAGTTATTTCTAAAGAGCCATGAGCTTCTTCATGTAGAAGCCCTAATGAAATTAGCGTGTGAGATGGTTCCAGTGTCTTTGATGTACAAGCTGAGCCAGTAGAAACTGAAATATCTTTATCCTTTAAAGACAACAGTAATGCTTCTCCTTCTATACCTTCAAACCTAAAATGAACATTGTTCGCAAGTCTTTCTGTTGGATGTCCGTTTAGATAAGATCTGGGAATTTTTGATAATATATTCTTTATTATTTTATCTTGATAAACCTTAAACCTCTTTACTTCTTTATCCATTTCCTTCTCAATTATTTCTGTTGCTTTTGCCATTGCAACTATTCCTGTAATATTTTCTGATCCTGACCTTAAACCTCTTTCCTGTCCACCTCCAATTATTATTGGACTCAATCTAATTCCTTTTCTTACAAACAAAATTCCTAAACCTTTAGGTCCATAAATATCATTTGATGAAAGTGTTAAAAGGCCAATGTTGTCCTTTTTAACATCTATAGGTATTAGTCCTTCTGCAGCAACAGCATCTGAGTGAAACACAATATTATATTCCTTACATAATTTCCCAATATCAGATATTTTTTGTATAGTACCAATCTCATTATTTGCATATCCAACAGATATCAAAAACGTTTTACCATTTATACGTTCTTTAATTTTTGAAAGATTAACTCTACCATACTGGTCCACAGGTACTTTTGAAACATCAAATCCATTTTTTACCAAATATTTTGCAATATTATGAATGGATATATGCTCAATCTCTGAAATAATGATGTGATTTCCTTTTTCCTTATTTCTCAATGCAAAACCAATAATAGCTAAATTATTTGATTCTGTGGCACCTGAGGTGAATATAATCTCATCTTTTTCAGCATTAATAAAATTAGCTATAGTTTGACGGGATTCTTCCAAAACCTTTGTAGCTTCATCTCCAATTTTATGCAAAGATGAAGGATTTCCAAACTTATCATAAAAGTATGGGGTTATTGCTCCAATCACTCTAAGATCAACAGGTTTTGCTGATTGATAATCAAGATATGCATCCATTTCTATTTATCTCCTTTTAAAACAAATCTATCATACTCTTTATATAAAAGTATTTGGGTTTAATAACTGATTAAAATAGAACATTTTTCTTTCCTAAAACCACATCGTTGCATTAGCTTCAAGTGCAAGATCGTTTAAGGTTCCTGCTCCCACTATTTTTACTCCAGGAATCAATTCCACCTTTTCCCAACCCAGCATCCGCTTAGAAGCTTCACATACATAAATTTCAATGCCCATTTCAAGAGTCTTTTTTATCATCTCAGAAACACTTGGGAAATTGCTGAGTTTTATCTTTTCTGCTTCTCCCGGAACTAATATCCTTAATCCCTGACCCAAATAATAAATTTTTGGCTTTATATCCATTGCCTTTGCAGTTTGTGCTAAAACCAAAGGTGAATATTGTCTCTCTGGTATATCACTTGTTTGTACATATAAAATTGAATTTGTATCTTTCATCTCATCCCTTAAATAAAATAAATTTTTTTGTTTTTTAATTTATTAAACTGTTTATTTGATAATTAATAATAAAAAATCAACTTTTATTTCATCTTTTTTATTAGAAATCTTATAATATCTCTATTTTTTTCAAATTTAATGACTTTATGTCCAGTTCTTTTTGCGAATCGTTTTAAATCCTCCTCTGCTGCAGGATCATCAGCTAATATTTCTAATGTTTCTCCTACCATAATTTTATCTATAGCTTCACGTGTCTGAAATAATGGTTCCGGACAATATAGACCTACACAATCTAATGTTTTTTTGGGTTTGTCTATATTTGACATACTTTAAATCTCCTTAATCAAATAAGATAAAATATCTATTCTTTTTTACTCTTTAGGCAGTTTTTACATATACCCTTGAAATATCCATGTACATTTTCTATTTTATAACCATGTACAGTATTTTTTTTACCTGTTGCAAATGGGCATTCAATATTAATATCAAAAATCTTGTCACATTTTTTGCACTGAAAATGATGATGAGGAGATGTTTTATAATCATACCTTACTTCATTTCCAGTTATTATTACAGGTGAAACTAATTCCTTTTCAAGAAATTTACTCAATGTATTGTAAACAGTTGTTATTGAAACAGTTGGTATTTCATCTTTTAATGCATCATAAATCATTTCAACAGTAGGATGAGCACTCATATCTTTGGCAATATATTCAAGTATCTTTAGTCTATGATAGGTTGGTTTAATATCTTTCTTTTTTAAAATATCCTTTAATGTTTTCATATTTGTAATCATTACAATTCTATAATAATTATAATACAAAATAAAATTTTGTCAAGAAAAAAATAAGAAAATATAAATTTTTTTATAATTCCATATTGCTATTAAGTTAAATATTTATATTTGTTTAGGAAAAAATTCTAAAAATTATTTGATTTCTTATGAAGACTTTAGAAGAGAGTTTGACCTGTCCCTATCCGTATAAGACCTTATTATTTTTATCTTATACCAATTTCTGTTTCCAAATTATTTTTTATGGTAAAGCGTAAAAACATCTTTTAGGAGAAAATATTAATCCCTTCTTTTTTAGAGATTTTATTATCTTGGAAACTTCATCCTTTGAAAGATTTGCCATTTCAGCAATTTTCGCTGGTCTCATTGGTTCACCTATTTTTTTTAGAACCTCAAGTACCATCTGTTCATTATTTTCCATTTTAAAATCCTTTTTTTAATATTTCGTTTAATTTATTATTTTTAATATATAGTTTTTATTTAAATATCTCCCCTGTTTCTTTATACCATAATAATAAATCCAAATGACTTATTGGTATCTCAATTTTATTCGCAAATTTTTTCATTTTATTTTCTATTTCCAAATATCTTTTCTTCGATAGATGATATGGTATTTCTTTAATAATTTCCATCAATTTTAAATTCTTCAATATATGTCTATCAAGAATTGCAAGATTTTCTCCCAATCCAATGTTCCTTAAGAAATGACTGGCTTCTTTATAACCTATACCTTTCACATTCTTAACAATCCACTCTCTTAAATTATCATTTTTATTAAACTCTTTTATTTTAGATTTGATTGAAATTTTCCCATTTATTGAAAATATTTTTCTTGCTTCAACTATGTATTTAGCTTTCCTGTATTTAAATCGAGCTCCACTTATTTCTTCAGCAATTTTTCCTGGACTGCCTTTAAAAAACAACTTTTTATTTAAAAGATTTTTTACATCAAGCCAGCAAGTTTTTGCTTTGGATTGAGGAGTTAAAATACAGAAAATAAGTTCACCAAAAATATCTTCATCATTTCCACTTTCTAAAATTAGCTTAAACTCATTCAGCCTTAATTGAATTTGATCTCTTTTATCTAAATAAATACTCTTTATTTCGTTTATTGGGTCCAATTCTCCAGTTATATACATGATTTATATATTGTAAGTCCACAAATCTTATATATTCTAATAGAAACAATACAGTTTATTGCTTTTGCAGTCATAAACAGGTTAATCTAAAAACTATATTCACAGGAGATAAATAGTTCATATTATTTTAACTTTTTAAGAGATTCCCTAATAAATGCTGGAATATCACCAGGATGACGGCTAGAGACAAAGTTTTTATCAACTAATACTTCTTTGTCTATAAATTCAGCTCCAGCATTTTTTATATCCTGAATAATTGATTTCCAACCTGTTATTTTACGTCCTTTAAGAACTTGCGCAGTTATAAGGAGTTGGGGTCCATGACAAATTGAGAAAATTGGCTTACCACTTTCTGCAAATTCTTTTACAAATTTAACAGCATTTTCATTTGCTCTTAATATATCAGGTGAATATCCTCCAGGAATTAAAAGAGCATCAAAATCATTAAAGGTTGTATCTTTTATAGCTTTGTCAATTTTAACTGGTGTCCCTTTCTTCTTACCTTTTACTATTTCTCCCTCTTTTAATCCCACATGAATAATTTCATGTCCTGATTCTTTAAAAGCCTTTACAGGTTTGCTGTATTCTGAATCTTCAAACATATTTGTAATAATAACTGCAATTTTGCTCAACTGTTCACCTCAAAATTTTAATCAGACTTATTTACACTTAAAACACAAATATTAATAATTTCCTAAATATTCCTTAAGCATGTGAGTTATTTACCTAGAGCTTGATAGAGATCCATTGCATGCTCTTGTTCTGTAGCTAAAATATTTCTTAACTGTTGAGCAAGAGCAAATTCTTTTAATTCCTCTGCTTGTTCTATTCTTACTTTATATCTTCTTATAGCATCCTCTTCTCCTTCAAGATCCTGTTTTAGCATCGCAATATTATCATCTGAAGTTTTTATCTCTCCAACTTCTATTGTTGGAACTCCACCTAAAAAGCTAATCTTGTCTGCAAGTGTAATAGCATGTGCAATCTCTTCATTTGCATGAATCCTTAGCTCCTTTATAATGTCTCCAAATTGTGCTTCAGTCATAACCGCTGCATGTTGTATATATTGAATAGCAGCTGCATACTCTAAGGTCAGGTCTAAATTTAATAACTCAGTTAATTTTTCCATATTTATATTCATTTTGCCTTCTGATCATTTATTCATTATTTTACTAATTTCATGGGTCTGCCACAACAAACCAATTGACCACCACCAACTTCTTTAACCTCAACTACATTACCACATATTTCGCATTTAAATATTTGTCCAACCTCTTTAACTTTTGCCATTCTTTTACCTCCTTTAATATTTTATAATTTTATATTTTTTTTAGTTACAATTCCTAAATAAAAATCTAATCTAAAATTCTAAAGTCTTTTTTTAACATTAATTAAATTATTATATATATTTTCTCTTAAAATAATGCTTTTGGCAAAAAAGATATGAAATATAAAATGAAAATGTAAAAATTTAATAAGAAATGAAATTTTTCCATTCTTTCTTGAATTTTTTTATTTGTTAATTCCATGATTACCTATGAAGTAATAAATTATTCACAGATTTTAAGTATAATCTATAATCCAGAAATTTAGAAGAGCCACTTTTGTAATTTCACTATATTGATACATAGAGAATGAACTTTATTTTATCTTATTATTAATTTTCTATATATGCCACCAATTCCTCTCACCTATTTAGATTTTTGAAATCAAATTTAATTTAGTCTAAAATCAATTATAAACAATATAAATTAAAAATAGAACAAATAGGTGGATATTATGAAAATACCAAAATGTATGAGTACACAACACCCAGATAATGTAAACTCCCCATTTTTTGCAGAAAATATAGAGCTTCATGGAGAAGACGAGATACAGGAAGCATACTATGCCTTCTCACATTTAAATTGTGATGAACAGATGTGGGATTGCGAAGGTAAGGAAGTTGATAATTATGTAGTTAAAAAATTATTGACAAAATATGAATCATTTTTCAGAGAAAAAAAGCTAGGTAAAGATATATTTATAACTTTAAGGGTGCCAAATCCAACTGTAGAAAAGGACGAAGCAAAAATATTATTGGAAACTTTGGAGAGCATACCCAGATCATTTGACGCTGCTAAATTATTTTACAGGAATGATATATCCCCAATATTTGAAGTTATCTTACCCATGACAACGTCTCCTAAGTGCCTTGATAGAGTTTACAGATATTATTGCGATTTTGTTGTAGGGAAACAGAATAAACCTATTAGAAAAGGGGATATAACAATTGCTGAATGGACTGGAGAATTTAAGCCCAAAGAAATCAATATTATACCTCTTTTCGAAGACATGGAACATATACTTGAAGGACACAGAATGACTAAAGAATATTTGCAAAATAAAAATATAGAGTATCAAAGAGTTTTTCTAGCAAGGTCAGACCCAGCAATGAATTATGGATTGGTTAGTGCTGTTCTGTTAAACAAGATTGCTCTTCAGAGATTGCAAAAATTGTCAAAAGATATATGTATTAAGATTTATCCTATTGTGGGTGTGGGTTCATCTCCTTTTAGAGGTAATTTAAGACCACAAACGGTAGAAAGGGTTATGAAAGAATATCCAAGTGTTCATACATTTACTATTCAATCCGCATTTAAATATGACAATCCCTCTGACGAAGTTAAAGAAGCTATAAGAAAATTGCAAGAAAGAAAAACGGGTTTACCTCAGGAAATAGATGAAGAGAGGTATTTAGAAATAATCCAGAAGTATTCTTATGAATACCAGAGACAAATCATAGAATTAGCACCATTAATCAATAAAGTTGCAAGGTATGTTCCACGCAGAAGAAAGAGGAATCTGCATATAGGTCTATTTGGGTATTCACGTGGTATAGGAGGTATTACATTACCGAGGGCGATAACATTTACAGCTGCTCTTTATTCGGTAGGTTTACCTCCAGAAATCCTTGGTTTGAATGCTTTGAATAAGGATGACCTGCAATTTATTAGGGAAGTTTATGTAAATTTTGAAGAAGATTTGAGAGATTCTCTCAGATATTTTAACCCAAGTGCAGGTTTTATACCAAAAAGTCTTGAAGTAGGAGCTTGGAATTTCATAGATTTTGCAACTGATAAAGAGCATAAAGCAATAACTGATTATATTGTAAGTTTACTAAAGGAAAATAAATCTGAAGATTTAAAAGAGTATATTCTAAGAGCAGCAAATTTGAGAAAATTCTTAGGATAATGATAAGTTATAGTGTCATTTAAGGAAGAATATCCAGAGCAAAAACAAATCCATCATCTCCAACAATTTTAGATGCTGGAATTGTAAAAAAACCAGGTCCACAGCCAATATCAATAACCTTTTGACCCTCCTTAACTCCCATCTTTTCAAGAAGTCTTATAGGATTTACAAATAAGCGCCTAATAATATTGTCAAGTGTAAATGCCATCACCTTATCATGAAAATTTTTATTTGATTTTTTCATGTTTTATCACCTTATTGCTTCTTTTTTTAATTTCTATAATCTTCAATCTCAGATAGATTGTAAAAATTATCATTAAAATTAATATAATAATTTTTAAAATTAATAGGGAACTTTTTATTTTACTTTTTAGTCTAATTTTTAGATAGCTTATTTAAATAATTATATTCCAATAAAACAAATATTTTATAGAATAAGGAGGAAAATTGATTAAGAAATTAATATCATTTTTTCTGTTTTTAATGATTTTGTCTGGTTGTACAAATGGAAGTGGAGCTTCCTCAACAACTAAGGCAGATGATAGTAAATCAACTCCTGAAGGAGTTAATAAGATTATTAATTCAAATAATCAGTTCGCTTTTGACCTTTATTTAAAGCTTAAAGATGTCCCAGAATACAATGAAAGTAACATATTCTTCTCACCATACAGCATATCAGTAGCATTAGGAATGACTTATGAAGGTGCAAAAGGGGAAACAGGTGAAGAGATTCAATCTGTGTTTTATTTTCCTGAAGATGAAAACATAAGACAACCCTCTTTTGCAAAAATTTATAACCAGATAAATAAAGTAGATAAAAAGTATGAACTTCACACTGCAAATGCACTATGGGCTCAAAAAGATTATAAATTTTTAGAAGAATATATAAACACAATTGAAAAATACTACGTTGGTAAAGTCACTAATGTTGATTTCATTAATGCGACTGAAGATGCACGAGTTATAATTAATAAATGGGTTGAAGAACAAACAAATAACAAAATAAAGGATTTAATTCCTGCTGGTGTTTTAAATACATTAACGCGTTTAGTTCTCACCAATGCAATATATTTTAAGGGTTTGTGGATTAAACAATTTGATAAAGAAGAAACAGGAGAAGAAGATTTTAAAGTAAGTCCTGAAAAAACTGTCAAAGTTGATATGATGAGTATAACCGGAGAGGAATTCAATTATTATGAAACAGAAGAGCTTCAAATTCTTGAACTTCTATACGAAGGTGAAGATTTATCAATGCTAATCATTCTCCCAAAAGAAAATGATTTGAATTCATTAGAAGATTCATTTAGTTTGGAAAAACTATATGAATTAAGAAATAACCTTGGTGTACAAAAAGTTGATATATATATACCAAAATTTAAATTTGAGACGAAATATTTCATGGTTAAAACATTAGAAGAAATGGGTATGCCGACCGCTTTCTCAATGGATGCTGATTTCTCAGGAATGGATGGTACAACGGACTTATTTATTGCTAATGTAATTCACCAAGCTTTTGTAGATGTAAATGAAGAAGGAACCGAAGCTGCTGCTGCAACTGGTGTGGTCATGGAATTGAAAGCAGCCATGCCAACAGTATTCCGTGCAGATCATCCATTTATATTTATGATACAAGAAAGAGAAACAGGTAATATTCTATTTTTAGGAAGAGTTGTTGATCCTACTGAATAAAACACTAAATAGAAATTTTTAAATAAAAATAATTGACCTAAATAAAAATGGATTGAAACATATACTTTTAAATAAATGAGAGGAATAAATATTATAATGAAAAACAAAAAAGTACTTTATGGAATCTTGGTTATTATAATAGCCATTTTGGGAATTGGTTTGTTTGTATATTTAAGTGAATCCCCTATTACACCATCACCAGAAGGTCAAATAATAGTAAAACAATCTAGTGGAGCTGGGCTTCTAATAGCAGAATGTTCTAATAAATCCTACATAACTGAAGTAGCTGATTACATAATTGAAGGAACAGTTGAAAAAGTGGAAAGTAAATGGAATGAAAAAAGAACCTCTATTTTTACCTATACTGATTTAAGAATTGAAAAGTATATTAAGGGAACACCATTTACAGAAGATAAACTTCAAATTGTAACACCTGGTGGAACAGTTGGAGAAATTAGTCAGTGGGTGGAAGATCAACCAATTTTTCATGAAGGTAAAAAGGTAAGAATATACTTTCAAGAAATGAAAGGGGAATTTTCAATAGTTTGCGCTCAAATGGGAGTTGAAGAAATATAATTAACAAAAATAAAATTTAAACAAGGAGGTAAAAGGACTATATAATTAAAATAAAATCGTTTATGTAAGTAAAGAATCAAAATAAATATAAAAGATAAGGAGGTAAATGTGTCAAAATTAGTATCAACTATTCTAATTATTTTAGGAATATTAGCAGTACTTATATCAGCTATTGTTCTTTTAGTGCAGATGACAATGGTTATACCTAAGATGAAATCAGTAAGTAAGTCAGTACC
>Ga0209979_1000661_pt1 | contig 44164 bp, 45 predicted proteins | sample AnhtaG_FD_183114 | JGI IMG/M metagenome (GOLD analysis project Ga0209979, IMG submission 183114) | Deep subsurface microbial communities from Anholt, Denmark to uncover new lineages of life (NeLLi) - Anholt_01485 metaG (SPAdes) (version 2) | ecosystem: Environmental > Aquatic > Marine > Oceanic...
AGGCTCCTGACCTACAATTGTATACTCCGATCCGGTAGAATCATTCTTTTGGCGGCTCTATCGGTGTCCACTCGCCGAAGTTCTCCACCACCACCTTGCACCTGCCCCTGGAGGTCCACCGTTCGTTAGCGTTATAACCCCATTCAAGATATTCCGAACCTCCGCCACCAATCGTGGTAATCAGGAAACGATTGTTAAGATAACCAAAGGCGTTGGCTCTCGCCGAGGGCCACTTGGAATCGCCGCCGGAGGGGTCCACTGGCAGCCAGCCGTAGTTCGGCAAATAGATCTCCACCCAGCGATGAAAGACATTGTCCCACGACGCGTCGTCCCCACGAATGACGATCGAGCCCACGTACCGGGCCGGCAGACCGGCCGCCCGGCACATAGCGATGTAGACAAAGCTGTACTCGGAGCAGGAGCCGTTGCCGCGCTCGAGAACGGTCGGAGCGATATTCCAGCCGCCGGACAACTCGTACTCCATGTGCTCGATGACATAGTTGAATATCTTTCGCCCTATCCAGTACGGGTTGGTCTCATCTCCGACCGCCTTCTTCACCGCCTGCTGAATGACCTCACTTTCCAGGGAGAACTTAGTGTCATCAACCAGATACATTTCGCGAATCTCTCCGGGAATGTCGTCCAGAGCACCGACCTTTCTCGGGAAAACAAAATATCGGGTCTGAAATAGCCTGACCGAGGCCAACATGGTCACGGTAACGAACCGGGTCGGGGCTAGATCGGCAAATTGAAAATGGGCAACTTTCTGTCCCCACTTGTCGGTGAGCATCTCCCTGGGTTCAGGGTCGAATTTGATCGGCTCCATTAATTCCTGGCTGTTGAGATCCTGAGGCATGGCAAAGTAAACATTGAGCGTCTTAACCGAGTCCGGGCCGTAATTTCTAACTTGATGGATAAACTCGACCTGCTCTATCTTCTCCTCCAACCGGGCAAAAACAGCACCGTCGTCGATCACCAGTTTGTAGATCAGATCAGTCTGATAATCGACATTCCACAGGTGCGTCCCGTCCCAGGCCAGTCCCCAGCTATGTGGGCCGGGCGCCTCAAAGCAAACAATCACATCCCCTTTGTCGGGCGTGATCATGTAAATCATGTCCTTCACCCGATCAGAGACCCACAGGTAAGTGCCGTCGAAGGTTAATCCCCCGGGATACGGTGAGGGAGCCGGAATCGAGACAATAGTAGTCCCGTCTTCGCTGCTGATCTGATGGATCTTATCATCACCGTCATCGGCTATCCACAGATAGTCGCCGTCCCAGGCGAGACCGCCGGGACGCGAGACTGGACAATAGATCGTCCTTTCCACAATCTCCGTGGCCGGATTGATGGCATAGATCAACTCTTCCTCGGCGTCAACACACCATAGTCGTTCGCCGTCCCAGGTCAACCCGCGCGGCACATAACCGGGCGTTGGCAGGGAATCGACCAGCGACCCATCTTTGGGGTCAATTTTGTAAATCATGTCGCTTTTTCTGTCGACATTCCACAGGTATTCACCGTCATAAGCCAGTCCCTGCGGACAACTATACGGTGAAGGAAACGATTTCACCGTGTCGCCGGGGACTGCTACTACGGATTGCGAGATGAAAAGGACGAGTAAAAACACAAGTCCTATGTTGTACATCCTACGCATCACAACCTCCTTTATTTCTTAGGTTTCCATAAATGCCCGGACTGTCACTTTTGACATTAGAGCCGAAACACTTAACAGATACACGAGATCACACCTGGAACTTCGATTACATGAATGCAGTGGCTCTCAATCGTTTCAAAGCAGCAGAAAAGTAGCAGAATAGATACGCGCGTCAAGAAAAAAGTTCGACGCAATGCAAAAGAAAGTGTGTTAAATTAGTACGTCGGTTACGCTTGTGCTGGGGTTAAGCACCCTGTTATTCCCTCTGTCAACCAGCAACTCATGAGCGCATTGTCAAACCGTGAAAGCCGCGTTCTGCTGCTTAAGCTCTTAATAGCGCGGCCACCGTTAGCAAAAAGAAACCGGCCACAGATATGACCGGCTCTTTTGCAGAGTGTAAATCCAAATCAGGGACATGGCGCAGGGGGCGGGCCGCTGTAGAAGATGTAGTCAACCAACCAGACCGCGTCACCAACGTTGATCGAACCATCGCCATCAGCGTCGCCCTCTTCTTCACATGGAGGTGCTGTACCGCCAAAGAAGATGTACTGAACCAGGTAGACCGAGTCACCAATGTTGAGCGAACAATTGCCATCGGCGTCACCGCGCATGCCGTCGTGGTTGCAGCAGGATATGAGCGAATCAGGTGCTATCTTTACAATGAGAAAACTGTCGGGAGTAGAGCCCGTGTTACCCGCCGCGATATAGCCGCCATCGGTGGTTTGCAACCCTGACAGGGCGCTTTCCTCATGTGTGCGATCGTAAGTGGTTGTCCAAACCGGGTTGAAGTAAAAATCAGTGCGGATCATATAGAGGTCTTGAGCATCAGCAGCCAGTTCCGGTGACTGTGTCATGCCGAAAATCACATAGCCTAAATCAGCCGTTGGCCCACCATCATATGCAATATCGTCTCCGGTACCACCATATGTCTTTGTCCATAATGAGTCTCCGGTGCTGCTTAGCTTCATCAGGTAGAAGTCGTAACCGCCACTGCCGATCGAGTTGGTAGACCCACCTATGATAAAGCCATTGTTGACAGTTTCAGTAAGAAATCGTGGACTCTCGTGGCCGTCTCCGCCGTATGTGCGTGTCCAGAGAGTCTCCCCGCTGCTATCTGTTCTCACTATATACGCGTCGTAGTCGTCGGGGCCGCTCTTGACGGATCCGACTATGATGAAACCTTGATCATCAGACACTTGCCTTGCGTGCACCCAGTCTTTGCCCTCTTCATTTTCACTCCCGTAGCTCCTTGTCCATTCAGTTATGCCCCAATAGTTCGTCTTTATCAAGTAGTAGTCCCAATCAAGTTCAGACTGTTTAATAGTTGCCCCAATAATGTAACCGCCGTCGGCCGTTTTCTTAATTGAGTAACCCCAGGTACCCTCTCCAGCGGGGTAGCTCCTAACACCATAGTGGCTACCCCCTGGAGCTGGCCAAACTGCCACTGCAGCGTTGTAATAGTCCCGACGGCCCACTACGACCCAGGGCATATCATAATAGCCACGCTCCATGCCCCAGATCGAAATATCATATGGTGAGCCAGTTAACCCAATCAGTTCTACAATGCCGCAGCTGTCGAGTTCGAGGTCGTAAATGTCCCTCCAAGTAGTAAGGCCATTGCTGAATTCCAAAGTACCTGCAACAAAGTATCCCCCATCGTCTTCTTCGCCAATACAGGTCGCGATTGCCGACAAATACTCCAGAGATGGGCTCTCCTGAAACAACGGGCCATACGTTCTTTCCCAGGCCACTTGTTGCCCTTCGTCACACTCGCAAGCATCACCAACGCCGTTACTGTCAGCGTCTTCCTGCTCTGGATTAGGCATTACAAGACAATTGTCGCAATCATTTCCCACACCATCGCCTTCCAAATCCCACTGCCCCGGGTTAAAGATCAGAGGGCAGTTGTCATCGCCATCGGCTACACCATCAAGGTCGCGGTCCCAACCTGAACCGTTCCAAGCAACTATATTGTTCACCGGTGCTCCACCGGCCTCGGTAAACTCGCCCCCAACAATCAAGCCTGAAAACCATTCAACTACGGCCCATACGGGCCCGTTCACGCCAGAACCAAGTGCTGACCAAGAGGAACCATTCCAGGCCGCGACGCCGTTAGCTGTGGTTCCACCAGCTGTAGTAAAATCCCCTCCGGCGATCAACTTATTGTCATAAGCCGTTAATGCACGAACACCGTTGTTCATTCCGGAACCAAGCGGTTCATAATATTGATTTATCGAGCCATAATGTTTCATAATGAAGTTCACTGTGGTTCCGTTAGCCTTGGTAAAGTAGCCGCCAATGATCAAGTCAGAATTGAACACGGCCAAGGCATACACTTCGGTAAAGGGTTTTCCAAATTCTAGGTTAACATACAGAGGTATCCACTGGACGCCATCCCACTTGTAAAGCCAATATAAAGAATCCGTACCCACCTCCTCAAAACCTGTACCGCCAATAACCAAAAAATTGCTCGTATACGGCCACATCGTCATGGCATGTGTGCTACCCCCCGTATGCTCGTCTGATGTAAAATCCTCCCAGGTAGTGCCATTCCAGCGCATAACCGCAACGACCGGTCCAGCACTCCAACCAGCAACCAAGTAATCTGTGCATACAGCTAAGGCTTCCACCGAATTGTATAAGCCCGAACCTATTGGCGACCAAGTTGAACCGTTCCAGCGTGCAACCTTGCTCGCCTGAGCTCCGCCGGCTTCCGTAAAATCTCCCCCGGCAATGAGGTCACCACCGAAGACCGTCAGGGCACGTACCCGGTGTGACATTCCTGACCCCATAGGCGACCAGGCCGCCGACCAGCCTTGATCGGTTAGATCGAAGGCAGCGATATAGTTTGCAGCAACGCCCCCTATTTCCGTGAACTCACCGCTGGCAATCAGCTTGCCATCATAGACCGTTAGAGCCAGGATCCTCCCGTTTGCCCCCAAAGTGTCAGATTGAGTTGAGCCAGCGGTTGAAAAGAACGGTTCGCTGGTCGCCGGATCAAGTTTGACATCAAAACTGTCGATATTAGGCGAGCCTTGAGGCTCGAATTGGCTCGCAGTAGCGTAAACTGTACAAATGAAAGCAATCACAGCCAAAGCAAGTTTCTTACACATGCTTTTTCTCCTTACAGTTACATAGATTCACCGTTTCTTCTACCTCTCTCTGCAAGTATAAGAGAAACTCGGTGCTATCACCTCCTTTCAATCGTGTCAGAAACCGCTGCACCTCAGGTCGTTCAGTTTCTGGTCGGAGTAACCGGGCATTGCTGCTAGAAAAAAATGCTAGCCGGTAATAGAAAAACCTAAAGAGTAGTGTAGCGTCTCACGTTTACCTCCCGCTCGCCAGGAACCCTGGCTAATGTCAATTAGTTGTGTACCCGCGCTAGAATCTTCTTATGCCGACGGTGATCTCAGGAAACCCGTAGGAAGTAGGATCATTAGTATACGTGTAATTATCCATAATGAATTGCTCGAGGTCATATTCAAAATCTATAAGATCGGCCTGAGCCGTTGGAATAGGCGCAATCAAAACAAACAGCGGAAAATTCGTCGTATCGGTCACGAAATTGACCGGTTCCAGTGTTATGAAGACTGTGCCGCTGTTGCCGGTAGCCTTTGGTACCAATCCCTCCCATGGGGGTACCGTTAACCCGCCCGGTAAATTCACGAGAAAATCTTCACCTGGAAACGGCGGTACCCGCGGGCCGATACTGTACGGATTGTCACTATCAGGCTCGGTTATTTCGGTGAATGTACCGGTAGTCAACAGACCGCCCTCGACGCCCGGAATCAAAGAGTCGCTCGAATTGAAGTTGATCGAGTAAGCTGGCTTGGTTATCTGGCCGACTGCATTGACAGGCACTTCGGGTGAAACAATCCATCCCTTATATTTCCAGCCATAAGCAGAATAGTCAGGCAAATTATAATCAAATTGATGGAACTTATCGTAGTGAAAGGTATCCAAGGAATCACCAACCGTATAGTAAAACATAGTTCCGGTATCCGACATATCCATCACTTTATAGGGCCAGATATCGCTAGTATCAAGTACCGAGTCGAACCTGACAATCGTGTTCCACAAAGTGTCCAGGCCAAATACTCGGACTGTATCGTAAGCCGTATCGTTCTTTATGCTGTCCAGATAAATAGTGAAGGTGTCAGGTGGCAGAGTGGAATCTGGTTTCGTGACCAGCGTAAAACCGTCAAGGCTCAGTGTATCCCGCACTGAATCTATCCCTTCCAGGTAATATGAAAACCAAACACCGAAGCCATCTGTGCTGTCCGCGTTACCGAATTCTTCTAAGCTGTCCCTGCTGGTGTCCGAGGGGGTCTCCATATTGAACGCCACGGTAGTAGTTGTTAAGCTGTCATTCAACGGGAAGCGTAACTCAATCAGGTCACTCGACGGCTCTGTCACAATATCTATGAGCATAATCGGCCCCGGCACCTCCGGCAGAGCATCGGGATTAGTTTCTATTGAAACGAAAATGTGGGAGTAATCAAAAATGTCGCCCTCCAGGACAAAATAATTGGAGTCGGGCCGTTCATCGCCGTTTTCATCATGGAATGTCTTCCATGTCTGGTGATAGCCGAACTTTCCAAGAGACACTGTATCCCCGTTGTTTGCTACCCACAACTCATATATCATCCCTTCAGGATTTGTGGGTAAGTTTTGCATCTGTAAAGCAGCGTTACTACCCGGCTCGTTGATGCCCCCCAGATACACATCAGTTCTCGATATGGGGGTCATAATATCCTGAGGCTGCGTGCAGCTAAAATAAAAGGTCGCCGCGCACACGGCTAAAGCAATAAAGACCAGTCGACTTCTGCGCCTTATCATCTATGTTGTCCTCCTACGAGACATTAAGGAAAACTCTCAACTTTATCAACCACTAATTATAACAAGCTGATAACAGCAGTGTCAAGCCATTATTTCAGTGGCCAATTCATCTTTTCAACTGACGTTTATTCCCGCCCCTTTGTCTAAAGGAATAATCCCGGCAAGTCGATAAAAGCAAAGAAAGCCGGGAATCAAACATACGAGGTAATCCCCCGTGGAGGACCATTCTAACCCCAAAAACGACCGGACAAATGGCGATTCGGGCCAAAGCCGCAAAGACAGTCATAACTTTAGCAATGAGGCCCCCCCGTCTGCCGAGGAAGCAAAAAATGACGATGATCTGGAGTTCGTAGTCACCGAAAAGAATGAAGATGACAGGGAATTTGTCGGAGGACAGAAACAGTTTCCAAACGATGATAACAAGCTCGGTATCGAAAAAACCAGCGATTTAATGGAAAAAGAAGCGCTCTCAGTAAAAGGCAACGGAGAGCAGTTCTCATCATCCCCCAGCGACTTTAAACCGATCGGTGAAACCAGCCCTCCACTGCCACCGGAACCAGCTTCTTCCAGTCCCTCGTATGCCCCAGCAGGGGCAGCCGAGGCCCAGCCGTCACAGGAGCCTTCAGCCGGTCATCAGGAGAGAGTAAAGAAGCTGTCCCCCAAGGAAGTTGAGTCAATCGAGCAAAACCTTTATGGTGGCAACTCCTATCTGACCGATCGGGAAAAGGAAGAGCTGATTAAGAGGATGAATAAGCTGGACGGCTCGGCTGGAGACCAATCGTTAACCGCGTCAATGAAGCACGACCTGACAGATGGTTCCCCAGAAACCAAAACCGACCTGCCCAAACCGAAAATAGCCAAAAGGGGTAGAGGAATAGCCTACTTTTACAGGAATTACATCCAGATAATCGGCAGCCAGGAACTGCACGCGGAAGACGAACTGTGCATCAACGACCGGTGCTACGAGCTTAAACCAAAGCAGTTCAACGCAAAAATCATTATTGGAGTCGGCGCTGTCCTCTTTGCTCTGGCACTGTTTTTGATTGGTTCCCAGTTCGTCTCAAATGGCGGCACGCGCGAGGGTGAGATTATCGGGATGGTACTGGATGAAGCGGGACAGCCCTATGTTCACGGAGCCACGATAAGACTTCCTGAAATCGGCAAATCAACCAGTTCGACCCCTCAGGGCTTTTTCAGATTCGACCCTGTCCCGGAAGGTTCTCACAAAATCGAGTACATTACCGGTGATAAACTGCTAAAGGTTGACTATGCCACGGTAGCCGGCGGCAAGATCACCATGCTCTCTCTCAGACCGGACGAGGTGTTGGTGGCTAAGGTGACAACACGTGAAACTCGGTCCGAATCACAACTGCCGCCCGCTGAAGTCGATTCAAGAGCCGAGTTTCCCAGCCCAAGGGAAACCACTCATAAGATCACCGGCAAGAAGACGACCTCAAAGCCTGCTAAACTATCAACCAAGAAATCCAGTAAGAAAGGCCCGGCCAATATCACGCTGGCGGCAAATGTCCAGGGAGCCCGATTTACCCTTGATGATAACGTGCTTGGCGCCGGCAACCTGACGTATTCAAAAATAAAGCCAGGAGAGCACAAATATACAGTCTCCAAGGATGGTTTTCAGCCGGTTAGTGGGACAATCAGTCTGGCGCCCGGAGAGGACAAGACCCTTAGCGTGGATCTGGTCCCGATGAACCAAAGTGCCAAAGCTGAAGTGTTTTCGGAAGAGGATTTTTACCACTCAGGGCTTGCGGCCCTGGAAGAGGGGAACTTTGAGACAGCTATTTCTGACCTGACCGACGCCATAAGCAAGCGCCCAAGTTATGCTGAGGCCTATCTTGCCCGCGCCGAAGCGTACACAATCACCAAGGAAAAGGAGCGAGCGCACAACGACTATATTCGAGCGGCGGAGATTTTCCAGATAAAAAAGGACTTCAACCGAGCTATTACGGCCTATAATAACGCCGTTAAGCTCGACAAAAAATCCACCACCGCTTACCTCGGACGGGCTAATACCTATTTGGCCAAAAACGAAGAAATCGCCGCTATTGCCGATTATGAGGCCGTTTTGAAGCTCGACAAGCGCAATGCCCGGGGATATTTTGGCCTGGGTGAAGCCCGTTTCAGACAGGATAGATATAAAAAGGCCTGCAAGCACTTTAAGGATGCCCGATCCCTCGATTCGGGAAACCCGCTGACCTACCAGTACCTCATGCTTTGCTATCTGGCCATGGATGATATTAAGAAAGTCAAGAAGAGCTTTGAAAAATTCAGGAATATGGCCTCCGAAGAGCAGATGAATCGACTGCGCGCGGACTCTAAGTTCAGCGCTGTACTGAGAATTGTCGATAACGATTGACTGACATAGAAGATGGCACGGAAATTAAACTGCTGGCAATTCAAGAACTGCGGTAGAGAGAAGGGCGGGCTTATGGCCGAACTGCTTGGTGAATGTCCCGTGTCCGCCGCGATGGAATTTGACGGCCTTAATGACGGCGTCGGAGCCGGGCGCGCCTGCTGGATGGTACCGGCCACCGCCTGCCACAAAGAGACGGCTCGGTACTCGCGAATACACCCCTGCTTTGGCTGCGAATTCTACCACCGGGTGATCTTCGAAGAAGAGGAAAACGCCCGCTTCACATTCACTTCCACCCCGACCCACATTTAACAGGGTGTCGATAAAAGTCGTATCTCTGTCATTGACACTCCCATAGTCTCACAGCAGCCTTCGACAACCGCTCTTCCGTAGTAACCAAGATATCCTATAATACCGCCGCTCTAACACGAAGCCTTCGGGTCCACCACGACAACTGCGGCGCCGGTGAACCGGCTCTCACGCAGGTCATTTAAGGCCTCGTTGGCCTTCTCCAAGGGATAGGGGTGCACCTCGGTGCGCACCGGCACCTTGGGGGCAAGTTCCAGAAATTCCTCTCCATCTCGGCGAGTGAGATTGGCTACCGAACGTACTACCCGTTCCCCCCAGAGAATCGAATATGGAAAAGAGGGAATGTCACTCATATAAATGCCGGCGCAAACAACTGTCCCACCCTTGGCAACCGCTCGCAACGAAGCCGGTACGAGACTTCCCACCGGAGCAAAAATGATAGCGGCATCAAGCGGCTCCGGCGGTAATTCCTCTGAACTCCCGGCCCAGACGGCTCCTAACTTCCGAGCGAAAGCCTGACCCTCGGCATCGCCGCGACGGGTGAAAGCATACACCTCGCGGCCCTGGTAGCGGGCCACCTGGATAATAATGTGCGCCGCCGCGCCAAAGCCGTAAAATCCCAGACACTGGGCCTCGCCGGCCATGCACAAAGCCCGATACCCGATCAGCCCGGCGCAAAAAAGCGGCGCCGCCTGGAGGTCGGGGTAGCCGTCAGGAATCGGGAAACAGAACCGCTCGTCGGCCACACACCGTTCTGCGAATCCGCCGTCAATCTGGTAGCCGGTATAGTGCGACTCATCGCATAGGTTTTCGCGCCCTGACTGACAAAATCGGCAGCGGCCGCAGCTTCCCCCCAGCCAGGGAACGCCGACTCGGTCACCTTTAGAAAAGTGTGCTGCCCCTTCGCCGGTGGCTTCCACCATGCCCACAATCTGATGACCGGGGATCAGTGGCAGCTTTGGCTCAGTCAGCTCGCCATCGACAACGTGCAAGTCGGTTCGACAAACCCCACAAGCGCGGACGCGGATTAGCAATTGTCCCGGCCCGGGCGTTGGCACAGGCAAATCTACAGCTACAAGTGGCTGCCTCGGTTTTTCAAGGATCATGGCACGCATCGGTTGTCCTCCATCGATTCGACAACGCAATACTATGACTTGAAGGGGCGTCACACAACTTGAATATCAACAGCGAACTTCAGCGGGGTGGCACGGTCAAACTTGTTTGGCCGTGGAAGATAGACTCGTCGGTAGAGCAAGAACCGCCAAACAAGCAGGCTGTGTCACAAATAGGTTTCGTCAGGTCTTGCCGCCGACGAAGTCGGAGGTGTGACTTGACGAGCATTGCCCAAGCGCTTGCCCAGCACCCAAGTGGCTTTCCGGTCGGGTCACACCTCGTCCAGAGACGAGCCAAGACCCGACCGAACGAATGGATTGCGACACAGCCTCAAGTTTGAAAGTGGGACCAGAACGTGTCAGCTCTGTGTCGGGTTTCTCCCCGACCTACTTATCTATAATGCTTATCACTTGACTTGACGGGGAGTTTGGTTTTTGTTAGCATATTGGGCTTGGTAAGGCATGAGTATGATTTCGCTTCTGGTCGGCCTGGGAAACATCGGCGAACGCTACAACGGCACCCGCCACAATGTCGGTTTCGAGGTTGTTGAGAAGGTCCGACAAGCGTTGAAGCTCTCGTTTCAGCCGCCGACAGAGACCTATGACTGGGCGGTGCAGGAGCGTGGCGAAAGGCAGATTATTCTGGCCTGGCCGAAGATGTACATGAACCACTCCGGCCTTGCCGCCCGTGCTCTCTTACAAGATACTGATCTGCAACCGTCGCAAATGCTGTTTGTGGTCGATGATTTCAACTTGCCGTTAGGAAGAATAAGAATCCGGCAAGGCGGTTCCGACGGCGGTCACAAGGGGCTGGCGTCGATGATTGAAGTTCTGGAAACGGAAGATTTTCCGCGCCTGCGCTTGGGAATCGGCCAGGTATCCGATAATATAGATGCGGTAGATTTCGTCCTTAGTCGATTTGAGAAGGAGGAGATTAAATCGGCCGAGAAAATGATTGACACCGCGGCGGAAATGGTATTGTTTGCTATAGACCATCATCTCGAGGAGGTGATGTCAAGATATAATGTTAACCCTGCTTAGTCGGGAGCGGCACGTTCTCCGGCTGAGCCGTTTGAGTGTGAACCAACGTCCGAAGGGAGAATGCTGAATGGGTATCTACGATACTACTTTCATTGTCAACCCGCAAACTGACGACGCTACTATTGACCGGGAGGTCCAATCCGTTTCAGACCTGATTACCAACAACGGCGGCAAGATTATCCACGAAGATCGCATTGGCACCCGCCGCCTTGCGTATCCGATCAAGAAGCTGACCCAGGGCTACTACACGACCGTTATCTTTGAGGGACCCAGCCGGATCCTGCCCGTTCTGGACCGGCATTTCAAGCTGGGCGAGGTCTTTGTGCGGCATCTGACAATCCTGTACGAGGGGGATGCCAAGGCTCTCACGGAACCGGAGGAGGCCGAGGCTCCTACTAAGGAGGAGTTGAAAGAGCATAGCGCTGCCCCTAAAGTCACAGCCTCAACCGACGATGAAACTGTCCGGATGGAGACAAAAGGCGAACCAGAGCCGGTCAAAGAACAGCCGTCTGAAGCCGTTGAGGAGAAAGCCGATGTTAAGCCAAGCGAGCCGACCGGTTATGAAGACGAGGAGGAGCTGTAACCGGCGGCTGACCGGTTTGATGACACCGGCCGTGTTTAGCGGCGTGAGCTTGCCGATCGCCTGATCGACGACGTTGATGATAAATCAAAAATAATGTATAGAGGACAAAGCTATGGTTATCCTTAGAAGAAAAAAATACTGCTACTTTTGCGAAAACAACATTTCCTACTTTGACTACAAAGACGAGCGGCTTTTGCGGCGCTTTGTGAACGAACGGGGAAAATTAATCCCCAGACGTATCACCGGCAACTGTGCCAGGCATCAACGAAAAACGACGAAAGCCATAAAACGCGCTCGTATTATGGCAATAATGGCATTTGAAAGTGAATCATTCCGTTGATGGAGCAGCCCGCGACAGTGTAACTGACCAGCGGCAAAACGAGAGCAGGCCTGCCGGTGTCTACCTTGTCCTCGCCGCCATGCTGGTGTACTCAATCGCGGCGTATGGGAACTTAGGAAGGCACCTGGGCGGCGCAGGAACTCTTTTAGCGAGTGTCACGGCATACTTCCTAACCATCTACATGTACTATGTCATAGCCCAACTGGCATACCAGCGATATACTTACCTGCTGTGGGCAGGCGCCGTGACCGCGGTCATTGTCGCCTATTTTCTTTCGGGGCTGTCTAATACCTGGGTACTGCTTACCGGCTGGGGGATGCTGCTGCTTGCTGGGGCGGCGACCGGTCGACTCACTCGCGCCGGTTATCTGCAGGGACAGGTGTACATGATAGGGGCGGCTATCGTGACCGTTTTTTTCGCTTTGCAGTCGATGCTGCTGTGGAATGAATTCCTTAAGGCTGCTCCCCAACTCTCCGAAACCTTTATCGAGCAATCAGAGCAATTCCTGCTTGGGTTGGGCTATAGCCAAGAGATGATACGCGACAATCTCGACCAGAGCAAAAAGGCGTTTGACGTTATGCTTCGGCTTTTCCCCGCCGCGACTATTCTGGGGGCACTTCTGCAATTTAGCATCGGCTACCTCGCTTTTGTTTTGTGGGTAAGCCGCAGGGAACCCACCCACCGCTGCTACGTACCGATCATTTTCTGGAAAGTACCCTTCGGCTTTGCCCCGGTCCTGGTAATTGCCATCCTGGCACGGCTTATCGGGGGAGAATCGCTCCAGTTGATCGCCGATAATGCCCTTGCTATTCTGGCAGCCTATTATTGTGTTGCGGGCCTGGCCCTGATCGAGTATTATCTGAAAAAGCTCCGCGTCTCGAAGCTGCTGAAAGTGCTCTTTTACGTATTGTTGTTTTTCACTCAGTTAGCAGGCTTCTTTGTGGTGGCGCTGGTAGGTTTTGCCGATAGTTTCGCCGACTGGCGCAAGGTTCAGGCTCAGAAAGCGCTTTGACGGAGTAAAACAATTGCGTATGGTATAGAAAGGTCTTAATATGAAAGTGATACTGCGCGAAGATGTCCCGGAGGTCGGACAGGCCGGAGAAAAGGTCGAGGTTAAATCAGGCTTTGGCCGTAACTATCTCTTCCCTCGCAACCTGGCGATTCCGGCCACCAAAGCGAACCTGCGGGCCATCGACGAGGTAAGAAAACAAAAGGAGCTGCGCGAGAAAAAAAGGCGTCGGAAAGCGGAAGTCATCAAGGACAAGATCGAGATGTTGTCTCTCTCGATTGAGGTATTGGTTGGTGAAGAAGACAAGCTGTATGGTTCGGTAACAAACGCTGACATCGCCGAACTGATGAAGGAAGAAGGGGTAATCGTTGATAAGCGCGCTATCGAGCTGGAAGACCCAATCAAAGTCCTCGGCGTTTACACCGTTCCCGTTAAGATTGACAAAGCTGTCACGGCAGAACTAAGGCTGTGGGTCATAAAGAAGACCTGAGGTATTATGAAAATGCTCGAAGTAACAATTGAAGGCCTGGCCCTGGATATGACGACCAACTCGCCGGTTGTTATCCTGGCGCCCACCGGGTTGAACAAGGTGCTTCCCATCTGGATTGGCCACGCCGAGGCATGGGGCATTGCGATGCAGCTTTCCGGCGTCAAGTCGAAACGGCCCTTGACCTATGACCTGCTTGAGGCGGTGATCTCGACCCTTGAGGCCAAAGTGGAGAAAGTTGAGATCACCGAACTGCGGGAGCAGACATTCTATGCCCGCCTCCATCTCTCCAGCAACGGCAAGCAGTACGAAATAGACGCCCGCCCGTCAGACTCCATCGCCCTGGCACTGAAAACCGGAGCCACTATCTACGTCAATGAGGAGCTGTTTCATCTCAAGCCCGATGATAGATCGCCGGAAATGCCTCCCATGTCAAACGATCCGGAGTCGCTGAGAGAGAGACTCAAAAGGATTAATCCTGAGGATTTCGGCAAGTATTCGCTGTAACTGCCCTATATGGCACTGCGGATAATCATCGGTCTTTTTGCCCTCTTTGCGGCTGTCCAGCCTTCGTTTGCAGGCAGCTCTGCCGACCCGGTGGAAGCAATCTCCCTGCTGGCCAAGGGGAAGCGACTGCTTCGCGAGAATAACTGGTATCAGGCTGCCAAACTATTCGAGGAACTGGCGGGGCGGTACCCCGATTCTGAAAATCTCGATCAGTTTATCTTTTATCGGGCCAAGGCAAAATACTATTCGGGGCAGTTCAACGAAGCCATCGCCGGCTTCACTTATTTTCTTTCCCGTTTTGCTGATTCTCAAGAACTCCCGCACGTCCACTTTTTCCTGGGCAACGCCTACTACCGTCGCGGCGATGTCGGCCTGGCGGTAAAAAGCTACCTTCAGTCCTACCGCCTGACAGACGACCGGCGACTGAGCGACCTCGCGGCGACATCCCTTGCGGCCGCATTCAAAAGTGCCTCCTCCATTGGCCTCGGCAGGCGTGACTTTGAAATACTGCCGGATGATAAGAGATGCTCGCTTATTGAGCTTCTTGCGGAAGTTCTCGTGGACCGAGGCGACGTAAACTTGGCCAAGGAACTCCTCTCTTCTTGCAGCGAACACCTTGACTTGCCGGGCATTCCCAGCAACCGGTCAGGGCATCATGAAGACCAGATGGAAATTGCCATGGTCCTGCCGTTTTCAGGTGAGCTGCACTCATTCGGCCAGGACATTTATGATGGAGCCGTCGTGGCGGCAGAAATCTACCGCAACAAGGCAGCAGGTAGTCTTAAACTGGCGCCGTACGACACCGGAGGCGACCCGATCAATGCCGCTCAGATAATAGGTGAACTCCTGGAGTTGCAGACTGACGTGGCAGTCGGCCCTTTGACCAGTGAAGAGGCGGCGGTGGCCTCGGCCACGCTGAGTTGCAAGTCATTGCCTCTGCTTATACCGGCAGCCACGCAGGCCGGCCTTACCCGGCTGTCGGAAACATCGTTCCAATTATCGCCGAACATTGAGCTTCAGGGGTTGAGGATGGCCGAGTATGCCGTTGATAACCTGCACGCCGATTCAGCGGCGATTATCACCCCCACCGGCGCCGAACATCTGCAAATAGCCAGAGCCTTCGCAAAGAGATTCCGGCAACTTGGGGGAACGGTGGTTGCCATCGAATACTACCGCTCCCGTGACAAGGACTTTGGGTCGTATATCAGGGACATAAAAGCAATTCTTCTGGACAGCCACCCCGACTCTATCTTTTTTGTCAACGAAAAAGGTGACACACTTGATGCCGATGGCATACCGGCACGTGTCGACTGCCTCTTTCTTCCCGGCAGCCCCGACCAGATCAGGTTGCTGTTGCCGCAGATCAGGTTTTACAACCTGAACGGATCGTATCTTGGCTCGGACGGCTGGGGTGACGAAGCCGTCCTCAAGCTGGGAGACAACACCACCAAGGAGGCTGTGTTCCCTTCTCCTTTCCTGAGTGGCGCCGGCTCCGATGAATATGCGCTCTTTTCCGCCGCCTATGATGCCCGCTTTGGCCGACAGCCGAACCGGCTGGCTGCACTTGGTTATGATGCCGTTCGGTTGGTAACACGTGCCCTGCGCTCCAGCGGAGGGTCAAAAGAAATGCTGATCGAACAGCTAAAAGAGGTACAGAGCTACGACGGAGCCTCCGGAAAAATCACCTTTGGCAACAACCGGGAAAACATTGAGATGCCGCTGTTTCGTATTCTGTCCGAGCAGGCTATCCCTCTTTTACTTTCAGCAGATTCCCTTACTCATGAAGGTAACCAATAAACCCCGTTTTTGTGCCCGGCGGGTCTTCAGACCCGACGGGAAAAACCGTTGTCACGCGGGACGATCTGAAGATCACCCCGTCACAGAAACAGATTCCCTTACCCATGAAGGCGGCCAATAAACCCCGCCTAGCGGGTTTGTCATTTCCGCCAAATTGTGTATATTCCCCGGAAGTATTACATACGAACTTGGCAGGAGAATTCACTGCGATGGAAGACAAAAAAATTGCCCTCAAGATGGTCATCAACGGCAAAGAGAAGGATGTCAGCTATGAGGAGCTGGCCCTTTCCAATAACCTGGCTCAGGAAGCGCTGGTGCGGTTGCTGATTGAAAAAGGTTTGTTCAAACCGGACGAGATGCTAAAGATGATGGAGACAGTAAAGAAGGAGCGCTATCGTTTCCCTAGGAAAAAGTAGATGGAAAAACCCGACGAAGAAAAAGAACGTCTCGCTTCTCCACCTGGCCAGACCGATGATGCCGAGCCGGCCCTTGAATGGACCTGTCACCCGGTCAAACGCAAACCACTGGTGTCAGCGCTGGTAACACTGTTCATCTTCGTGGTAGTCGCGCTTGTCTATTACACCACAGCGTCGAGGGCGTTTGGGGTTCTGGCTGCGGTGGTGATGTTGGCCTCGCTGGCCAAATTCTACTTTCCGACGACCTACCGGCTGACTCATGACAGGATCACGATCAAGACCACCACCCAAACCCTGCGTAAGGACTGGTCGATCTACCGCAGTTGCTATCCCGACAAAAACGGCATTCTCCTTTCCCCGTTCGTTCGTCCGTCACGGCTTGAAAACTTCCGGGGAATTTACCTGATGTTCAACAATAATCGTGACGAAGTCACAAGCTTCGTAAAGGCCAACATCGGCAGAAAAACCGAGTCACGTCCTCAAGACAAAGGGAGTGAGGCATGAGCATCTTCAAGGGCTTCTTCAAAGGCAGCACGGAACTTCCCGACCCCGAGCAGAAAGCACTTCCCGCCGAGGAAGAAGCCGTTCTGGAAAAGGTAGCCCACAAGGTCGTCGAGAGGCGGATGGCGGTGCCGGCGATTGTGTTCTTAGAATCGGTCAAACCGCTTAATTTCATCGGTTCGCAAGCGCTGGTCTTTTTTGAACCGATTGTGCAGACCCTTTTCAACTTCAAGGACTATGACACCTTCCGCCAGGCATTGGAGAAACGAGAATCTATTGAGATTTTGCTTCTCAAAATCGAAGAACTCGACGCCATTTTCTCCCAGAGAGAAAAGCGCATCAAAAAGTTCCTAAAGGTCGAAAAAAAGAAGTGGAAATGGTACCAGCGCTGGCTGGGCATCTTAACGCCCAAGGTCCAAATCCCTGATGACGTGCTGAACCCGCCGTCCGAGGAGAAACCCGAACAAGCAAAGTAAGTCGGGACCCTCGCGATCCTGACGCTTTTCTGCATGGGTTCTGAGCTATCTGGTTTCTTGTCGCCTTTGGTACCCGTGAAACCCAACCTACATCGGCTCCTTCCCACTTGACACCACGATGCTTCATGCCATTCTTTCATATATGAACAAGGCAGACCTGCGGGACTTGTCCCTGCAACTTCAGGAATCGGAATCGCTTATTACGGACCTAACCGGTCAGGAGGACTACTTCCGCGACGCCACCGAGGAAAAAGTCGTCCCCCTGGCAATTGTACTTGCTCAGTCCGAGAACGATGTCATCGCTACCGTTCGCTTCTGCCAGAAGCACAAGGCGCCCATTATTGCTCGTGGCGCGGGTACCGGGCTCTCCGGCGGCTGCGTACCGGTTGAAGGCGGATTGGTGTTGTCGACAGAGAAGATAAACCATCTGAAAATCGACCCTTCTCAAAAAAGGGCCACTTGTGGCCCCGGTGTCATCACCAAGGACCTCAAAGACGCCGCAGAGAGGCATAGCCTCACTTATCCTCCCGATCCGGCGAGCTATGAAGAATGTACTCTCGGCGGCAACGTGGCCGAGTGCGCTGGAGGCTTGCGCTGCCGACGCTATGGCGTTACCAAAGACTATGTCCTGGGCTTGAGAGCCGTCACCGTCGATGGTGAGATACTCAAAACCGGTGTCTACAATAACTGTCAGGGCTTTGCGCTGGGGGATATTCTCATCGGCTCGGAGGGGACGCTGGTGGTCATTACCGAAATCACGGTCAGCCTTATCAAGACGCCCTCGGTCGGCAACACTATCCTGGTCGGCTTTGAGAACGCCCGCGATGCAGCCCAGACCGTGACCGATATCACCGGCGCCGGAATCATCCCCACCGTTATGGAATTCGTGGATGCCGATGCCGTAGAATGTTCCATCCAGTATGAGAAGTCGGAGCACCTCCAGAAAGGTATGGCTGCCTTGCTCATCGAGACCTCTGGTGAAGATGTTGAAAACCAGACCGCGTCTATCCGTAGGTTCTGTGAGAAGAACCACAGTTCCTTGATTCATGTTGAAAACGATCCTGCTAAAGCTGAGAACCTCTGGCAAGTACGCCGCAATGTCTCCAACGCCATCAAAGAAGCGGCGTTAGCCAAGACTTCAGAGGACACCGTCGTTCCCAATTCGCAAATCCCGGCTTTGATTGACTTCGTGGCGGAGATGAATCGCACCGGTTCTCTACGCATAAACACCTTCGGCCATGCCGGAGACGGCAATATCCATGTCAGCTTCCTTTCTATGACCGGTACTGACGAGGAACTACGGTTGATCGAAGAGGGGATCAAAAAGGTACTCAAGAAAGTAATTGAACTGGGCGGCACGCTCACCGGCGAGCATGGCATCGGCCTGGCGAAGAACAAGTATCTGGGCCTTGAATTCGACCCCACCACTCTGGATTACATGAAACGCCTCAAACAACTCTTCGATCCCGACAATATCCTCAACCCCGGGAAGATCTTTGAGGTGTGAAAAAGAGGACGGGGGATGGAGACTATCATTCTTTTGTGGTGTCGAGCGACCCGGGGCTGTCTCAAAAGGCAACTATTCTGACCCGCGTAGGGTGGGGGCTTGTCTCCCACCTTATCATCGGCGGACACAAGGCCCGCCGCTACGCGGAGTTAGCAAATGGCAACTTCATTTGGTGCCATGTCCAGTGTAGCTGGAGTCAACTTTTGGGACAACCTCACCCCTCCCGACACGTAATTGCAGAAGAACTGTATACGCCAAAATACTGTTACCTATGTCCCGGTACACCTGTTACCTATGTAATGGTACGCACAGGGTCGCATGACAGCACCCGAAAATGAAACATTAGCTATCGTTTGAAAGCAACTATGGATCAGAGGGGAGTGCCGAGGCGGTCCCAACGGATATGGGAAGGGAAATTGTACAGCCCCCATCCCACCCACTGGATGGCATTGATGACGTATGGAAATTCCCACTTGGGAGCGTCAGGATCAGGCGCCCAGGACCAATAGACGAATACCGCCTTCCCCTTGATATTCTCCTCGGGAACGGGTCCCCAGAAGCGGCTGTCGCGGCTGTCGTCACGGTTGTCGCCCATCACAAAAAGCTGCCCCGCCGGCACCAAGTAGGGGCCGAAGTTGTCTCTAAACGACAGGTCGCCGGGGATGATTCTCTTGTCGATATGTTTCGAGTGGGCCGGAATCTCAGCCACTTGCTCGTCAACATAGAGAACCTTATCGGCAATCTGGACCGTCTGTCCGGGGAGGGCAACGACCCGTTTGATAAAGTCTTTTTGAGGGTTATTGGGATACTTAAACACAATGATATCGCCGATTTGCGGAGAGCCGCCGTACTGGTAGGCCAGCTTGTTGACGAAGATGTAATCCCCCTGCAACAGGGTATCCTCCATGGAATCGGAACTGACGCGGTAGGCTGAGACGACAAATATCCGCAAAAGCCCGGCCGCTACCAGGGCGATAATGGCCGTTTCGAGGTATTCGCGCCAGAGCGGTTTGCGCTCACGATGGTGCCGGACCTTGCGAGCCTCTTTCTCGGCTTCGGCCCGCTGGATGTCCTGAAGGAGAAAATCCTGTTCCATACTTTTGGGTTATCGGTTGGGTAGGCATGTTTCTTTAGTCGCCGGGACGCCACTTGTTTGATAAGTTTATGGGTGCCTTGAAGATAAGGCTGCGTGAACATCGCTGTGAAAACACTGGTACAGGCTGTTCTGCTACAATGGTTGAAACCGAACAGGGGAATCTGCGTATGTTGTATTGAAGAAGAACTTCGGGTGTCCGGGAAGTAACCCGGAGTAAAATAGTTGCAAAGGGGTTGTGTTGCCCCTTATTTGGCGGAGAGAACTGGCGAAATAGTAAGCCCTGTTGCAAAAAAGAGAGTTCAGGTGAGACCTTTTATGAACTGTTGCCCTCACATTAATAGCGAAGACCCCTGGGATGAGTCCGCATTGACTCGTTTTCGTCAGGGATGGAGACGAGCGGCAACCGCGGTACGAGCGCCCCTGCTGGTGATGCTCTTTGCAGCGCTGGCCTTAGCGCTGCCGTACCATTCACAAGCTCAGTCGACTTTGCCCCCCAGCGAGGTTTTGGAGGGTGAGTGCAAAAAGGTCATCATCACGCTCAACAAGGATAACAAACGTCTGGCCCAGGACTACCTCGAACTCCTGAAGCAATTGCAAGTCTTGACGAGCGGCTACGGCAACTGTTTCGCTGCAATACAGGTGGAACAGGCCAGCGATTGCTTAAAGGACTTGAATCTGATTACAGTTCAACTGCAAGAAGGGACATACCTCGAAAACTTAAAGCGGTTAGCGACTGACATTGGCACACTGCAGCAGACACTCAAGACGAAAGAAGCTGCCCTCAAGGGAATTAACGAGAAGGCTTTCAGACTGTCACGTAGTCTTCACCAAGAACTTGAAGTAGTACAGCAACTTCTTCAGGAGGACGTTCTCCTTCGGATGGAGAGCGACCAAGAATCATGGGAACAGATCGAGGCTTACTTGAAAGCTGTCAAGATTACTTCGGGTGCAAAGGACGCAAAAGAGCAGGTCTATATTGTCCTGACCACTAATGGTGACATGGACACCATACTGCTGTCTCTGAGTGACCTTGGAGAGGTGCCTATGGTGATTCATGTTCCTGATGTTCTGGAGGAGCTCCCGATTCCCACGATCCCCAAAATACCGGTCGCTCGCGACATGGAGTTTATCCTCAGGTCGGGAGGAGCAGAAGTCGTCAGGGAATTCGCCGACAGCATTCACGTTTCATCGAGTTCGCAACCGATTTACATCAGCAACCCGATTGGTGATCTGGAAGTCTCCGGCTGGGCTCGAAAAGAAGTCGTTGTTCTGTCCACGATCAAGCTGTCGGCTGGTTCACGCGCCAAAGCGAAGGAGCAGGCTCGGCAGATTGCTTTGCAGGTGTGTCCAAAGGACGACGGGATCGGTGTTGAGCTGATCGTCCCCAATCTTACCGACCCCCAAACCAAGGTTGTCAAGTGTGCCCTCGAAGTCAAAGTTCCCGAAAACAACCCGCTTGTTTGCAGCAGCTCCTTTGGGAACGTATTGATACGTCGCATGCACAATGATGTAATGCTGACCGCCAGCTATTCGCAGGTGGAAGTAAATGGTGTCGAAGGCCGTGTGGAGATTGTCAACGCCATGGGCGAAGTAGAACTGTCACGTATCACGGGGCCGATCAAGGTAACAAATTCTTACAGTCCTATTGAAATATCGCAGTGCCACGGGGACATGGAGATTGAGAACTCTTTCTCGTCGATCGATCTCTCCCATTGTGACGGCGACGTGGTAATCCGCAACAGTGGAGACGTTGACATTATGCAGCATTCCGGCATGATACATATAGAAAACAAAAACGGACGGGTCGAGGTGACGAAACTGGATGGTGATTTGACCATCCGGAACTCTTTTCAGCCGCTATCGATTGAAGACATCTTCGGTTCCGCTGAGGTAAAAAACGCCAATGGCAATATCGAGGCGAAAAACGTCACGGGGGTGTTCTCAGCGCAAAACTCCTTTGGCCGCATTTATAGCGACCTGTTGTATGGACCAATCCATCTTGCCAGTCATAACGGCAGCATTGATGTCACCCTCGCTGAGAAACTGGCCGGACCCTCTACGATAGACGCCTCATCTGCAACCGTAAAGTTGTTCCTGTCGCCTCATTCGGACCTGCTGCTTACGGCCACCGCCGTCGGAGGCGACATTCAGAGCTATTTCCCGATGGAGATCGAGGAATCCGGTCTGACAAAGACTGCTGAACTCTCTCTGGGAAATGCAAAAACCTCCTTGACCGTCTCCGGCAGCAACTCCAACATCGTCATCAGAAAAGCAGAGTAACTGCCCCGAAAAAAGCTGTGTGCTTGCAGGTGTTGGGTAGCATTCGCACCCAAAGCCGTCAGGATGGAGTAGGGGATTCCTGTTCAATGTCGCCCAGCTTCTTCTTAAGCCTGTTCTCTATGTCGATGATGTGGGTGTCATCGTGATAAACGGCCGTCTTGAAGGTCGTCAATCTGGTCAGTTCCTCCACGACCGACTGGATCGTGTTGACCCCGTTGATAATGACCTGCATGGCCTTGGCTACGGAGCCCCCCTGATCGATTATGTCGCCTTTTTGCAGAGCCAGTTCCACAAGCTGAGCACGACCGAGAATTGTGCCCACGGCATTGTTGATGTAGTGGTTAAACGTAGCTGAAATCGTCTTGAGGGTGTCAAGAGCGGCTTTGTCAAGCTTGGCCAGGGCAAGGTGCTGCTGCATCTGGTGGTTTTCCCGCAACAGGCTCTCGAGAGTGCCATACTGTTGGTACAGCATGCGGTTGGCTTCAATCAGAAGATCACTTTGTGACCCAACGTCAATTTCGAGGAACTTTGCTTCATTCAGTGTCTCGCCGAGGTGCTTTTCCTCAATCTGCTTCAACATCTCCGGTTGCAGTTTCAGGTTGGCCGCCAGGTTCTCCTTCCTCTCCAGCGCAAACGGGAACGCTGCCCGGGTCGGAAACACGGTAAAGTGCACAATTGTGTCGGCCAGCGCGACCATTTGAGGCAGACGAAGGTCGAATGCGGTATTCCCCGTTTCAAAATTACTGTGATGCCGCCCGACGGCTTCACATATAACGACCGGCAGGTTCCACTGTTCAAGAAGGAACTGCGCCACCTGAGCGTGGTTCGTTCCCCAAACGTTCTCTTCGAGTTCAACCACCTTCTCTCCCGACTCGGCTTGCTCCCAGATCCGATTGAATTCTTCGGGGAAGGATTTCTCCAGTATCAGCAGGCCAATGTCGTGTAAAAGCCCGGACACAAAGGCCTCCTCGGCTGAGGCGTGTCCGGCGGCTTCGGCAATCATTCTGGCTCCCACCGCCACCTCGAGCGAATGTCTCCAGAACCGCAAACGGTCCATTGACGTCTGCCACTTGCCGGTCAGATCATATATAGAAGTGGAAAGAGCCACCGCCGTGACGGCCCGGATGCCCAGGGTAACCACCGCTTGTTTCACTGAGATTATCTCTCTGCCGGCCCCATAAAAGGGGGAGTTGACCACGCGCAGGAGCTTGGTTGTCAGGGATGGGTCGCGCCTAAGGACGTCAGCCAGGTCATGTGCCGACGAGTTTTCGTCCTTGGCCACCCGCAACACTTCCACCAGCGTTTGTGGCAGAGACGACAGTTCCTCGTGTTCGTCAAGGATTCTTTGAAACAGGTCAGTACTCATTTGATTGTACCCTTTTGTCCTATAATCGGTCAAAGGGATCGGCAAGTTTAGGTTTGCCAAGCCGTTAGCGGCTCAGTTTGGATTGCAAACGAAGCAATCTCTTGTGCAGAAGCTGTCGTTGTCTTCGACTTTGGGGAGCCAATTCATCCGCTTTTTTGGCGTACTGATAGGCCGTCTTAATATCTTTGACTCTATGCTCGTAATGCTTGGCCAGTTCCACATTGGCCCAAAAGCCTTCTTTCGAGGAAGCAGAAGACAGCCGTTCCCACAGAGCCACCGCCTTTTCGTATGCCCCTACTCTTTTGAACGCCTGGGCGTGAAACAGGAGGACATCGCCAGCCGGTGGCTTGTCTCTCAGAGCATCGATGCGGCGGTACAGGTCGACGACGCGGTGGTTTTGCTTGCGCCACCCATATATCCGCGACAGAGAATACAGGTCATCAACCGTTTCGAGTATTCCCCCCTCGGTTTGAAAGGCACGGGCAAGGTAGGCCGCCAAATAGTACAGAGAAACGATATCGAGTCTATTGTGTTCGAGGATCATGCCCATCAGGTCCGGATTCTGCTCGGAGAGCCAGTCAAAGTAGACCGAGGGAATAATGTAGCCGGGGATATCGTTATTGCGCTGGAATCCAAACAGCTTTTTTTCGACATTAACCAAGCGGCAGTCGCCAAGCCGCCGTCGAAACAGGCGCCGGACGGGATGCAGAAGGTCCAAGTGGCGGCCCATAGCAAGCTCCCGCGCCACGCGGTTGATAATCATGCGGTCTTGCAGCAGGGGGAGATCAAAAGCGGCGCCGTTATAGCTGACAATCACCCTGGTGTCGTCGAACTCGCTCAACAGCGCTTCCAGCATGGCGGCCTCATCGGAGTAGTCCGGGATAAGGTACTGGCGCACCTCAAACCCATCCTCAACGACCGAGCCGCACCCAACCAGAAAGGCTACTGTCCCGGCTCCACCGAGGCCGGTTGTTTCTGCGTCAATAAACAGCAGCGAAGCGGGCTCAACATAGCCGGGCTCATCCTTCCGAGTAAAAGCTGAGACAGGAAAGGGGCCGTCGCCCGGAATATCCCCAAGTGTCAAATGACCGTGAGAATGATAACGGGAATAGTGCGTCTTTACCAGGCAGAAACTGCCGGCCCGACCCGATACAATCCTTCCGTCAACGGCCTTTGCCATCTGCCGGTAACGGGCAGGTACGTCCTGCAAATCAGGCGTCGGCCTGTCGCCGAGTATGGCGCCCTGAAAGCGATTTAGTTTGCTGTGCAGACTGTTACCGGACATCTTGCGCAGAGCTTCGGGCTGACTCTATCTTCAACCGGTTCAGCCGGTCGGTCTCGCGATCGATCAACAACTGGTGGTAACCGCAGTTGTCCTGGGTGTCAGCTTTGATTATCGCTATGGCGGCGTGGCCACGCCGGTCAGAGTCGGAGGACTCCGTCTGGGTCATTAGTAGTTCTATAGCCTCGTCGGTGCCGAATTCGCCGAGGATATAGCAACCAAGGTTTCCGACAAAGCTGTTTTCCGACTCGATAGAATCGGCCAGAACTGCCAGCACCTTGCCCGTGTCCATCTTGAGCAGGGCTTCCGCTGCCGCCAGCCGGGCGCCGTAGAACTCGTCCCCCAGGACATGCACCAGTTGCTCAATCGAGTTTTCAACGGTCAGTTTGCCGCACGTGACCACCGCCGCTTTTCTCACCTGGCCGATAGGATCACGCAGAGCGATGACTGCCGCCTCGTCAGCCCGCCGGTCGCCGATCTTGCCCAGGGCGCCAACTGCTTGATCTCGAACCTGCCAACGCGGGTGACAAGTCACATTTATCAAAGGTTTGACGGCCGCGGTATCTCCAATATCCCCCAGCGCCCAGCAGACTCTCTGTACCACCAGGCCATCGGGGCGCTTCAGCGCCGTAACGAGGTACGGCACGGCGGGCGAACCAATTTTCTCCAGTATCTTAATGATGGTCAAGCGCTCCCGGGCCGATTTGGTGGTGAACTTATTCACCAGAATCGGCACCGCATCGACACCGATCGCCGCAATCGAATCCTTGGCCGGTTCTACCATGTCGCGATACTTTACCTCTCCCGAGGAGGCAATAACAAACAACGAATCAACCTTACGTTTCAGTTTCGTATCAGCGGCGGCAAGGCTTGTCATCACGGTCAACAATAACAGACAGCAGGCGGCGGCGGGAATCACATATTTGCAGTTCATTGCTTTTCTTCCGAACTATCGTGCGGGATTAGCTCTATATCCATTCCCCCTCCCCACTTCGAGGCGGTCCGCCAGTAGAAGTTGTCGCGACCATTGCCGCTGTACTGATCAGCGCCCCCCAGATCGATAAGCAAGCCGATGGAGCCAAAATCCCGACGGGGATTTCCATACCCCTGAGAATTTTTTGGATTCTTGATGAAGTAGCGGTCGCCTCCCTCATTGTCAATCAGCGCCCCAACACCATTAGCTGAACCGGCGCCCTGCGATAGATCGTAGGCGGTGTAGGTGTCATCGCCGTGGCGATCAAGCAGGACAGCACATGAATAATCATGACCGCAACCATGCATCAATCCCTTGCCGAAATAGACGTCCGAGCCATAGTCGTCAATGAGTATGCCTAACGCCATGTGGGTGGCCGAGCCCTGGGCATATTGAAACGATTGGTAGTTGTCGTTGCCGGATGAATCATAGATAATCCCCAGTGACCACCAGTAGCTTGCCCCCTGGCCAAAAATGTCTGAGTAATAGCTATCGTTTCCCTTTAGGTCAATAATGGCGCCGATTCCGCCCGACATCCAGGGCCGCACCCCATAACCGAATCCCTGGGAGAGCGAAAGATAGTGGTCTTCATAGCGCAGGATATCTTTGTACTTGCCGCCGGCGTAGTAACTATCGGAGCCGTCCGTGTCGTAGATCAAGCCGATACCCTCGACAAAGCCGAATCCCTGGCAGTAGACAGCACCGTTGTAAATGTCCCGGCCGGCCTCATCAATCAACAGCCCGATACCGAACGTACCGGCTCCCTGGACATGGGTGTCACCGTCATAGCGGTCATCCCCGGAAGCATCGTAGAGCAACCCAAACCCAAAATAACCGGAACCTAAACCGAACGATTCGGCGTCATAACGGTCATCACCTTCAAGGTCCACAAGCAACCCCACCGAAAAGCAGCCGGAACCGAGGGCAAAATCGGTTTTCGCTCGGTATCTGTCATCGCCGCCCAAGTCAATGATTATCACTCCGTGCGGTTTGTCGGGATCGTAGCTCAGGTCGTAGACGTCATCACCGCCGAAATCGAAAATAAACCGGTAGTCGCCGCTGTAATAATCGTTGCCGGGTCCGCTGATTTTCCATCCGCTCTGCTTGCCTAGATACGATTCAAGGTCAGCGTTATCCGGAAGGTACCCTGTTCCCTCAACTATTTTTTTTGCGGAGACCTCCCCCGCCTTCAGGCTTTGCCTGAGGTTATTGACTTCAAGCATTAGCTGGCGAAGGCAGTCAATACCGGCAGCAACGATCGGGTCCTTGTCAATCTTTGCTCCAAACTCAACAAACTGCTCGGAGTAACCCTCTTCGACCTTTTCCAGCGAGTCGATTGCCTCCACCGAGAGGAACTCCTCCTCTTCGCTTATTACGATCAGTTCCTTGAATTCGTCCTTCAGGAATCGGCGCTGCTCGGCGCTGAGAAGCGCCAGCGATTTCTCGGACGACTTCGGGAAAACGACATCAAGGTACATAGCGACCTTGGTCAAAAGCTGATTGAAGGCAACGTCGGTATAGTATAGATTGTAGGCGCGCTGGATTTCGGCAATATCCGGCTGATATGGGCGGGAACGTCGGCTCTGACCGTCAACGGCAAGGTCCTGGAAAAGAATCCCGGCAATAATCTCCGGCTGAGCCACGACATGGGCATTTTTGAGACCGGCAGCGTAGTCAATCATGCCCAATGGCTTTTGCATCAGTTTGGCCACTACTTTCAGGCGAAACGAATCAGGCTCGGTATAGTCCGAGCGGAAACTGATGTCATCAGGCTTCAGACCCAGATACTCGGTTAGGTGCTCCAGCCCGAATTGCTCCGGCGGCAACATCGCTGCTTCTTCTTGTCCGAATGATCGGACGGCCGTTAGTAGCAGCAAAAGCAACAGTGGTAGACATCTGTCTCTCATTGAGAAGAAATTAGCATGACCAAATAAACGGAAGCAACAACAATCAAAGTCGGGTTTCTTGCCACTTTCGACGACCCCAGAACACCGGCCTGCGCATCCGCCCTGCCTTGCACCGAAAGCCAACAGTCTCAAGAGGGGCTTGGCGGCGTTTACAAAACCGACTGGATTGCATATATTGTAATGTGACGATTATCCGAGGGACGCATGATGCGTGAAGTAGGATTACTGTGCTGGAACTGTGGCCGTACGACTGGAATCGAAGGCGGCGTGGCGCGGTCGGACAGTTGTCCGCACTGCCTGGCAGATTTGCGCTGCTGCCGGGGGTGCCGCTTTTTTGACCCGCTCAGACGATTTCAGTGTCGGGAGCTTATCGAGACTAATATCCCCAACAAAGAGAAAGCTAATTTCTGCGACTTTTTCCAGATGCGCAACGTGGTCAAACGTCCGGGCGGTATAAGCACCCAGACCGACCCCAAAGACGAGCGCAAAAAACGCTTCGACGATTTATTTGAGGACTGACCCTTGAAAATGGGGGAATCATCGTGAGTATGTTAGTAGGTCCAAAGCGCCGCGATGCGGGCCCACGAGACGAACAAATCCTTTGTCAATTCTCAACAGTGAATCATATGTTCAACGCAAACTGATTTGGAGGACCCATGAAAGAGATTATAAGAACCGATAAAGCCCCCGCTGCTATTGGTCCGTACTCGCAAGCGGTGAAAGTGCAGTGTAGCACGATGTTGTTTTGTTCCGGGCAGATCCCGCTCGATCCGAAAACCATGGAAGTTATCGGAACAACTACGCGTGAACAGACCAGACAGGTGATGGACAACCTCGGTGCGGTTCTCAAAGAGGCTGGAGTAGATTTTTCCAACGTGGTCAAAACAACAATCTTTCTGGCCGACATGAGCGACTTTATGGCCATCAATGAAGTCTATGCCGCCTACTTCGACGATAATCCACCAGCTCGTGCCGCTGTGCAGGTGGCCCGCCTGCCAAAAGATGTCAGAGTAGAGATCGAAGCCATCGCCGTTCTATAAGCGCCTAGCTTGACTTAGATCAAGTTTGAGTCGGCTGATAGGGCACAAATTGTTTGACACGTGGGTTATCGGTCGTTACACTGGACGCTTTGGTAAGACTGGTTGTCTGGAGGCGTAGTGGCCGAAAACAAATCAACCCGCCGGGGATTTCTGGAACTGGTTTTGGGTGGGGGGATACTGGCTACCCTGGGCGCTGTTTTCTATCCCGTCATTAAATACATTATACCTCCACAGGCTGTCGAAGCGAACCTCTCGCAGCTAAAACTCCACTTCAAGCGTGAGGATATTGAAGCCGATCCGAAAAAAGCAAAGTACTTCAAGTATGGCAGACATCTGGGCATAATCTTCGTGACGGAAACGGGGGCGTTGAGGGCTCTGTCGGCGACCTGCACCCATCTCGACTGCACCGTGCAGCACCGCCCCGACCTCGGCATTATCTGGTGCTCCTGTCACAATGGGAAGTACAGCCACGACGGCAAGAATATCTCCGGGCCACCGCCGAAGCCGCTGACGCAATACGTGGTGAAAGAAGCCGATGGAACCATTCTTGTAAGCCGGAGTGAGGCCTGATGGCTGGTGGGAAGATGAAAGCGGATTCCAAACTATCGGGCCAGGCATACCGCTGGATTGACGAGCGCTACGGGGTGAACGCTTTGGTTGACTATATGGGACACAAAGTTGTCCCGGTGCATAAGCATTCCGTTCTCTACTATTTAGGAGGAATCACTCTCTTTTTCTTTATTATTCAGGTGTTGACCGGCATCCTTCTGCTGGTGTACTACCGGCCGGGGGCTGAGTCGGCATATGAGTCGGTGAGGTTTATTATTTCGGATGTCTCTTTTGGCTGGTTGATACGGTCAATGCATTCCTGGTCGGCTAACCTGATGGTATTGGCCGCCTTTCTGCACATGTTTTCCGTCTACTTTACTCATGCCTACCGCAAACCACGCGAGCTCACCTGGCTGACCGGCATGGCGTTGTTGGGGCTGGTTCTTTTGTTTGGGTTTTCAGGCTATCTGCTTCCCTGGAACGAGCTGGCCTTTTTTGCCACGCGAGTGGGTACCGGCACGGCGGGAACCATGCCGATCATCGGAGAGAAGTTGTTGGTTATTATGCGCGGCGGCGAAGAGGTGACGGGCGCGACCATTGGTCGCTTTTTCGGCCTGCATGTGGCTATTCTGCCGGGAGTTTTTATCGTGCTCCTCTCCGCGCACCTTCTATTTGTCCAGCGCCAGGGAATGAGCGAGCCGCTGGAATGGGCAAACAGGCCGACACCTGAAAAAAAACAGATGAAGTTCTTCCCACATTTCCTGCTGCGAGATCTACTGGTCTGGCTGATTGCCCTGAACATCCTGGCTATCCTGGCGGTCTTTTTCCCTGACGGCATCGGCGTGGTGCACTGGCCGTTGGGCACCAAAGCCGACCCCTTCGCCCCTCCCCCGCCGGTGATTCGGCCGGAATGGTACTTCATGTTCGCTTTCCAGGCGCTCAAATTCCTGCCGCCGCACATCTGGTTTTTCGAAGGGGAGTTGTTTGGGATTGTTATCTTCACGGTTGGCGGCCTGGTGTGGGCCTTAGTGCCGTTTCTCGATCGCAAATCAAACGCCGGACAAAAGTCAAAGCTCTTCAAGCTGTTTGGCATCCTTGTGGTGCTGTTTATAATAGTGATGACGATTTTAGGATACATATTGGAATAATGCCGATGCGAAAGCTGGTTTTCATCCTCGCTGCGGCAGCTCTGTTAGTTGCGTGCCCCGCGCTTTTAGCGCAGGAGAACAACTGCCTTGAGTGCCATCAGAGCTTTGAGGATGAAGATGATGGTCCCTCGTACAAGATCGTTCGGGACGTCCACTCCCAGCGTGGCCTGAGCTGTGCCGATTGTCACGGCGGCGACGCCACTCTGGATGACATGGACGAGGTGCGCGAGGTGAAAGGATATCGGGGGGTGCCTTCACCTTTGGAAGTTCCAAACTTCTGTGCCCGTTGCCACGGCGATGCTTCCTACATGCACGAGCACAACCCCGCCCTTCCGGTCGATCAACTGGACAAGTACAAAACGTCCATACACGGCCGGCGGCTGCTTGGAAAGAAAGACACCAAAGTGGCCAACTGCATTTCCTGCCACGGTGTGCACGATATCGGCAGCGCTAAAATGCCGCATTCCAGTACCCATCCGTTGAATATTCCGCAAACCTGCGGTAAGTGTCACGCTGACGAAGAATACATGGCTGACTACAGCATTGAGACAAGCCAGGTGAATGACTATGCGCAATCGGTTCACGGCATAGCCCTTCTGCAACGGAAAGACCTGGGCGCTCCTGCCTGCAATGACTGTCACGGCAACCACGGCGCCGCGCCTCCGGGGGTGACGTCGCTGTCGGCCGTCTGCGGCAACTGCCATGCGCTGGAGGCGGAACTGTTTAACTCCTCGCCCCACAAGGTGGCCTTTGAGGAAAATGATTATCCCATGTGTGAAACCTGCCACTCCAATCACAAGATTGTTAAACCGCTGGACGACTGGGTCGGCACCATGGAGCCGGCCCTGTGTATCAACTGCCACAGCGATGATGACGGCACCCGAGGGTTTGAGACTGCCGATGGCATCTCAACCGCGATCACGAACCTTGTCGTCGCCCATCGCGAAGCCAAGAGTATTCTCGACGAAGCAATCGAAAAGGGGATGATGACAACCGACGAGGAATTTCGCCTCAAGGAAGTCCACCAGGCCTTGGTCCAGACCAGAACGCTTATACACGCTTTTAACCTTGATAGTGTTGCCGACAAAGCCGAAGAAGGGTTGAAGAAAGCGCAGGAAGTTGAAGCGAATTCGGCGTCTTTGATTGACGAGTACTATTTCCGCCGCAAAGGGCTGGGGCTGGCAACACTGTTCATAGCCATTGTCATCATTGCGCTGTACGTCAAGATAAAACGGATGGGGTAGCATTCTAGCGGGCTACCCAGATCGGCTTTGCGCGTTACTTATACAGCCTGCTCTGTACTTAGAACCTCCCAAAAACAATGAACTCGCCACTGGCTCAGACAGTTCCAACAGATCAAGCTGCAGCCGATGGTTAAGAACGCTTCATGTATGTCTGCTTTCCGTTCAAACCAGCTCCGGAGACGGCGGAATTGATAGAGCCACGATGGGACCCGCTTCACCCAATTCGCCAAAGGCGAACAACTGTGCCGCGCGGTTCCACAGCAGTTTAGCTTGACACCGCCAAAATGACGGTACATATATCATCGTAACAATAGATTGTTATCGTGAAACCAGTGAATACTGTTGTCCTGACGACTATGGCCTCGGGAGTCCTTTGCAGTGTAATGGCTTTGCGTTGCTTTTTGGTCCCGAGGATGGATGGCGAGGATTTCTCCGGCGAGCGAGTCTTGAGATTTGCCGCCGGGAACGAAATGATGGTCAAAAAGATATGTCGCACATAAGAGCTTCCAGATTGAGCCAGCACCAGCGTAAACGTACCAGCGGATGGTTGACTGGTATCCTGCCGTATGGCACGTTGCAGAGGAAAATCGTCCTGTGGGGGATCGTGCCACTGATGATACTGGTTGTCCTCTACTGGCTTACCAACAATGTCGTTATGATGGTGGTAACCCGTCATGGCAGCGAATTCCCTCTGCCCGATTTCATCAGCCAGCGACTGATTGAAGCCCAGATCGAACTGGATGACCTGGATTTGGAGCACGAAGTCGCCTCCTACGAGTATTCTCCCGGCAAAGAGAAGGGGATCATATTAAATCAATTCCCGATCGCCAGCACCAAGGTGAAACCGGGGCGCACGATCAAATTCATTCTTTCGCTGGGGCAGAAGTTAATCCCGATCCCTGACCTGAGCGGCAAGTCGGTACGGCAGGCGATGCTCGACCTGGAAACAGCCGGTCTGATTCTGGGTGAGATCGCCTGGGCTTTTTCCGACACCCTGCCGGAACGAGTGGTGGTCTTTTCGTACCCGGCCACCGGAATGGAGATTCCCCTCGGCTCGCCTGTTAACCTGATGGTCAACCGCGGGCGAGCATCGAATTTCACTTATATGCCGAAAGTGATCGGCTTGACAATCGACGAGGTAAAAAAACGCCTTGAGGACAAATCGCTCAAAGTTGGTATTGTCACCTATCGTACCGATGAAAACTACCTGCCGGAAACGGTCCTGGAGCAGTCGGAACCGGAAGGGGCGGAGTTGGATGTTGGCACGGAGATTGACCTGGTGGTCAGTTCGACAGAGTAGTCTGATGATAGGATGACTTGTTCCTTGGACTAGTCAAGGAACCCCCGATAACCGGCCCCCAAACGGAAATTGGATCATGTCCCTCGCGAATCTCCTTTATTTACAATAAGTTACAGGTTTCCTGGTGATGAATTATAGCGGATGAGCGATCTGATTCGTGTCGTAGTTTCTCTTTTTAAAAGATTTAATTAAAAAAAGAGTTGACAATACAGCAAATATGAGTATAGATTATTGGTGTCAATGAGTAGTTTGCTTGTTGACGGGAAAAAAAACACCTTACCCAGGAGTTCAAGCATGAAGCGAAACACCAAGTTCCTGTGGCTGCCTCTCAAGGCAAAGAGAAGCATCAAAAGATGGAAAGCTAGATGGAACATCAAAAGAACACGTTCTCCGGTTTTGAGGAGCCTAAAACTCCCCAAGGCCAAGTCAACAATCTGGAGCCTGAGGACCTCGAGGCTTGGTATCGGAAAGAATTGTATCGAGCCGAGCTAGAGGAGAATGCTCTTGACCAGCAGCACCGACGAAACGTAGCCAGTTTTGTTGTGCGTGGTGCGCTGGTTGTCTTTGCTGCGCTGCTCGCGGTCGGATTAGCCATGGGCAGTTTCAGAGCTGCCGAAATCTGGTGGGCTGCTTTGGCGCCGATCATAGGCTATTTGATTCGCGTTCTGTTCGAGCGGTACAGGCAAACAAACTCGAGGTCCAGAAATGAACACAAAAAAACACAGACTCCAGTTTGACATAACGCATGAGTCGCTTCAAGAACTTGATGCACTGAAGGAGCAAGCACGTGCTGCTACTCGCGCTGAAGTTGTTAGAAACGCTCTACGTTTGTACAGTTGGTTTTTGAGCCAGCAAGCTGAAGGAAAGCATATTCTGGTCAGGAAAGGTGACCGGACGGAGAAAATAGAGTTCCTATTGTTCTAAAACATATACCTCAATAAATCCGCGCTTTCACAGGCTTAGAAACCATTCTCTCATATATAATCACATGATAAATCTCTTTCCGTCAACCGTTGCTGTATGTCCATATTGACATGTGATCCCAGGAGAGGCAGATCACCTGCCCCTTTTAAATTTTCTTGCCATTTTTTTCGATTCTGTTATAATTGAAAGATTTGTGATTTTCCTTCAGGGACATTTTGGCAGGTATGTGCCTGTCTTTTTTGCCTGAGGGATTGTAAGAAATTGGCTATGCAATACGGGTTCGATGTAGTTTAGAAGTGTGTAGGCTGAGATGTTTGCTAATTTGAGCGACAGGCTGGATTTGGTTTTCAAAAAGCTTCGCAGCGCCGGGAAACTGACTGAGAAGAATATCAAGGACGCCATGCGCGAAGTCCGCCAGGCCTTGCTGGAGGCCGACGTCAACTACAAGGTGGCCCGCGACTTTGTCAAGGCTGTCCAGGAAAAAGCCATCGGCGCGGAGGTGCTGCAGTCGATCGAGCCGGGCCAGCAGGTGGTCAAAATTGTCCACGACGAGCTGGTCAAGCTTCTTGGCGGTAAAGCCGAGCCACTGGCCCCGATGGACAAGTCTCCCACCATCTATATGGTCTGTGGCCTCCAGGGTTCGGGGAAAACTACTCTCTGCGGCAAGCTGGCTCTGATGACCAAACGGAAAAACAAAAAGCCGCTCATGGTGGCGGCTGACATCTATCGGCCGGCGGCGATTAAACAGCTCAAAGTGCTGGCCGATTCCATTGCCGTCGAGCACTTTTCCCTTGAGGGCAAAAAGCCGCCGGAAATCTGCCGCGAGGCGGTCAAGTATGCCCAGAAGAATTTTGTCGACCTGGTAATTCTTGATACCGCCGGCCGCCTGCACATCGATGACAAAATGATGGCCGAACTGGAAGCGATAAAATCGCTTTTATATCCAGATGAGGTGCTTCTGGTTGCCGACAGCATGACCGGTCAGGACGCCGTTAACATGTCCGAGCAGTTTCACCGTAGGCTCAGTATCACCGGCGTTGTCCTGTCCAAGTTGGACGGTGATGCCCGCGGCGGGGCGGCGTTGTCTATGCGCGCGGTGACCGGCTGCCCGATCAAGCTGGTCTCGACCGGCGAGAAACTGGCCGATCTGGAGCCGTTCCATCCCGAACGCATGGCTTCCCGCATCTTGGGTATGGGCGATATTGTCTCGCTCGTGGAAAAAGCTCAGGAAACGATCGACATAGAAGAAGCCGAAAAGATGCAGGAAAAGCTGTTTAAGGCACAGTTCGATTTCGAAGATTTCCTGCAGCAGATGGACCAGCTCAAAAGAATGGGGCCGCTGGAGTCGATATTAAAGATGATACCCGGCATGGGCAAGGCGCTCAAGGGTATCACGGTCGATGAGAAAGACACGGAACGGATGGTGGCCATTATCAAGTCCATGACCGTTGAGGAGCGGCACCATCCGAGCCTTATTGACGGCTCGCGCAAACGACGCATTGCCGGCGGCTCAGGCAACTCGGTGCAAGCGGTCAATCAACTGCTGAAGCAGTTCTTTGCTATGCAGAAGATGTTTCATAATATGAACAAGGGTAAATTCAAGGGCATCCCCAAAGGGATGATCCCGTTTTCATAACCGTTACGGATGGAGGACTCGTTTATTGCCAGTACACATACGACTTCGTCGGATGGGCGCCAAGAAAAGTCCCTTTTATCGGATTGTTGCGGCAGACTCGCGCCGCGCCCGTGAGGGGAGCTTTCTGGAAATCCTCGGCACCTACAACCCGATTGCCAAACCGGCTGAGGTAAAGGTGTTTGAAGAGAGAGTAAACAAATGGCTCGACCGAGGGGCAATACCGAGCAATACTGTCAGCTCCCTCTTGACCCAGATTGGCTTTACAGAGAAGTATCACAAAGCGAAAAAAGGTGAGGATACATCCGAGATAGGCCTGAAGGCCACGATTCGAGAACGCCCCAAAAAGACAAGGAAAATGAAAAAAGCGGCCATGGCCGGCCCCGAAGATGCGCCGGCCGAGCAGGCCGAGACTATGGAGCAGACCGAGACTGCTGACTAATCTGAGTGACACCACTTCCGACTGTGCACTGCACCGCTTGAGACAATCAGGTTTTGCAGGACACTTGATGAAAGCACTGTTTCTGAAACGAAAACGACAAACAGAAAGGAATGTTGAGATGAAGGAGTTTATCGAGACTATCGTGAAGGCGCTGGTTGATAACCCTGATCAGGTAGAGGTGGTTGAGGTCGTTGGAACCCGGACCACGGTCTACGAACTGCACGTAGCTCAGGGTGACCTGGGTAAAGTGATCGGAAAAAACGGCCAGACGGCGAAATCGATTCGGATATTGTTGTCAGCCGCCGCCGCTCGCAAGGGCAAAAGGGCGGTTCTCGAGATTCTCGAATAGCCGGTGCCGTCCGAGGCGTTTGTTATAGTAGGTAAACTGGGACGGCCCCGCGGGCTGGCGGGAGAGATTTATGTCACCCCGGAAACGGATTTCCCCCAGCGTTTCGTCGGCTTGAAGGAAATTTACGTCAAGGACCGCAACCGCTGGGAAAAACGCAGCCTTATCTCCTCCCGACTGATCTCGGGACGTCCGGCCCTGCTTTTTGAGGACATCACGACCCCGGAGGAGGCGGCTCGGTTAACGAACAGGGATCTGGCCGTTCCAAGGAGCCAGGCTGTAGTTCTTCCCGATGACACCTACTTCATCTTCGACCTTATCGGTTGCGAAGTGCTGGAGGAAGATACAGATCGCCTCATCGGGCAAGTGGTCGATGTTGAGCGGTATCCGGCCAACGACGTGTACGTTATAAAAAGCACCTCCGGAGAGATGCTGCGCTGTCTGGCTGTGAGACAGTTTGTCAGAAAGGTGGATATCCAAGAACGGAAAATCAGCGTTCTCACAGCCGGGCTGCTTAAAGAAGAAAAGACCTGAACTGGTCTGATCGATGAAATTTGAAGTTGTTACGCTTTTCGAAGATTATTTCAGCCTGTCTCTGCGGCAGTCTCTGCTGGGAAAGGCGCTGGAAAAAAAGCTCTTTGAAATCAATATCATCAATCCCCGTGACTTTGCCACCGACCGGCATCACACGGTCGACGACACCCCCTTTGGCGGAGGGGGCGGGATGGTCTTAAAGATTGAACCGTTCGACCGCTGCCTGCAGGCGCTCGGATATAGTCGCCGAAGCAGCGGCGCCTCAGCGGCTGACAGGGAAAGAATCATCCTCACGTCGGCAGCGGGAATCAGATTCGATCAACAGGTGGCCGTTAGGTATTCTCTCTGCGACCGCTTGACTATCATCTGCGGCCACTACCTCGGTGTTGACGAAAGGCTTCTCGCGTTGTACGACGTGGACGAGGTCTCTATCGGCGACTTTGTCCTGACCGGCGGCGAACCGGCGGCGGTGGTTATTATCGATGCGGTGGCAAGGTTGATACCAAAGGTGCTCGGCAACTTTGAGTCGGCGCTGGGCGACTCGTATATGGACCGGATACTCGGGGCGCCCTGTTATACGAAACCTGCCGTATACGAAGGGTTAGAAGTTCCCCCGGCACTGGTGTCGGGCAACCACAAGGAGATTGAAAAACATCGGCGTTCAGAAGCGATCAAAAAGTGCCTCAAGAATCGCCCGGACCTGTTAAAGATGGCGGAATTGACCGAGGAAGAGATAAAACGGATAAAACAACTCGACCCAACTATTGACATTGATTGAACCTGAAAGGAACAGACGATGAAACGCATAGCCCAGATTGAAAAGAGCTATATGCGGGATGATTACCCCGAGTTCAGTTCGGGTGATACGCTGCGCGTATATGTGAAGATCAAAGAAGGTGACAAAGAGAGAATACAGGTCTTTCAGGGAACGGTGATCAGCCGCCGGGGAAGCGGCACCGGCGCCAGCTTTACGGTTCGCAAGATATCTTCGGGCATTGGCGTGGAACGCATATTCCCCCTCCATTCTCCGAACATTGACAAGATCGAAAAGGTCCGCTCCGGTTCGGTGAGGCGTAAGAAGCTGTACTACCTGAGGGGCCTTACCGGTAAGTCGGCCCGCATCAAAGAGGAGTTCGCCGAGACGACCAAAACCAACGCCCCCCAGCCCGAGACAAAAGGCACCAAAGAGGAACCGCCTGCCGAATAGGCAGATTCATAGATAGGGTGGATATCCACAGGCTGTCTCAAAAGCCTCGCAAGTCAAGTTCCAAACGGGACCTGATGGGGAGAATGGATTTCTCATTTCGCTTCTTTCTATTAGATGCCCAACCCGGAATCCTCAGGATCTGCCCATTGACTGTTCGCAGGGGATGAAGGTGGCTAAAAGGGACCATCGCATAAGGGTAATCTTCATTCTACTGTTCGGTGTCGCCATGGCTTATGTTGAGGCGATGGCGGTAGTGTATCTGAGGGAGTTGCTATATCCTGAAGGATTCTCGTTCCCGTTGAAACTTATTCCTCTCAATCTTATTGCGATGGAACTTTTTCGCGAACTGGCGTCAATCGTGATGCTGGTGGCGGTTGCTGCTATCGCCGGCAAGAAGTTCTGGGAACGGTTCGGATATTTCATCATACTTTTTGGAACTTGGGACATATTCTACTACGTCTGGCTAAAAGTCACTATCGACTGGCCCTCTTCGCTTTTCGATTGGGACATCCTCTTCTTGATACCAATCCCGTGGATCGGACCGGTGATCGCACCCGTTCTAGTGGCGCTCCTGATGGTCATCACCGGGCTTTCAATAATTAGCCTGTTCGCCCGAGGATACACATTCAGACCGACCGCACTTGCCTGGGTACTGTCTGTGTTTGGAACGACAGCGTTACTCCTCTCCTTTATGCGGGACACCGGCGCAACGCTCTATCAACAGATGCCCCAGCCTTACATGTACGGTCTTCTTATTGTGGGCCTGCTGTTGAATCTCATCGCCTATCTCCTCTCGTACCGGAGAACAATCACGGCCTCAAATTCGTGAGGTTTGTTGCTCAGTTCTGTAGGGTAGGAGTCCCTGACTCCTGCCAATTCTTTGGAGGAAAGCTGGTGGATGGCAGGATCGCAGGGATCCTGCCCTACCTCAATTACGAATCCTTGTGAGACTTCACTTCTTTCATTTTCATGATGTTGAACTTCTCGGACTTTCCCTTGGGAATGCTCAGGGATTTCCATCCGCTGCCTGCAAAATGCTTACCGAGAAACACAATTTGTCCCACGTGGTAGGCGTTATGCGTAAGCTGACGATTGATGGCCTGTATGACAGAGTGAGGTTCGCTGCGAATGAGAACGGTTCTGCTCAGGTCGGCGGCTTTGAGCGGCTCCAACGCCTCAAAGAGACATCTCCAGCCAGCCTCCCAGCGCTGCATGAAACCGGCTCTTGTGTCTTCTGTTTCAATCACAAATTCCGAGTCCCGATGCCGGTCCGGCTTCTCCCCGTCGCTGGTGAGAAAATCCGTCCACCGTGACCGCATGTTGCCAGCCATGTGTTTCACGATTATCGAAATACTGTTGGATTCATCGTCAAGTACTGAGAAAAAGTGCTCGTCAGCAACCTGGGCCATTGCCTTCTCGGCAAGGTCCTTACACTTTCGAAATTGACTGAGGGTATCTTCCAAATAATGTTCCGATGGCATGGTTACTACCTTTTCGTTTCTGATTACGGACTCATGCAGACTCCCTCAAATAGGAGCGCACCCTATGATTATGGAGAATAAGCTCTTGACATCCCACTATCAAGCGGCTTCTACAGAACTCCATCTAAGGCAAAGGTGCGAATTCTCGGAGGGCCTGTCAATATAGAAGGTGTATCTCAGCGAGAACGCCGCTGCCAGCAGTAAGGCACCCCGCACAATAATTTCATTTCTCACGTACAAACGTAAGTGGCCCGGCCAGGCATAGGACCTGCCCTACGAGTCCGCCCGCACTATGCGCATCGGCTGCCACCGCCAGTAGGTTAACGAACGCCAGAGCCACTCCGCCGGCCCGAAACGATAGTGCTTCAACCAGAGAGGACTGATAAGCAGCTGCAGGATCCATATACCTAAAACGAATCCCATCAGACCGAAACGCTCAATCCGACCAAACAGCCCCAGGCCGTAACCGTAGAAGATCGTCGTGCAAATAAGGGTTTGCATCAGGTAGTTGGTAAAAGCCATTCGTCCAACCGCGGCAAGGCGTCGTGTGAGCCAGGTCAAAAGAGCGGCCTTGCAGATGGCCATTACAACTCCAACATGCGCCAGGGCGACCAGAATGCTCCCGATATAGTTAAAATGGTTGCCGATCTTGAACCGGTAGACAAAGTCAAAATTATGCTCGATCAGCGAGCCTGCGCCGTATCCGCAGAGGGGCAGACCGATCCCATAGCCCACGATGATACAAATTGCATAAAACCTTGTTGATCGTTTCCCGGAGAAAACGCCGAGCTTCATTAGCCCCATGCCTATCAGCATCAAACCGATGGCACGCCAGAATATCATGAACGGCAACGCCTGTGTCTGCATCATCAAGCTTTCCGGGGCGCGATGGGCAAGTATTTCCGAGTAACCCCTACGGTAGGCTTCTATCTCTTCGGCAATCTCTTCCGGGGAAGGATCGAAGACTGCACTTATCTCTTTCCAGGCTTCGCTCATGCCTTGCTGAGGCGGGGTAAGAGTCTCACCAGCCGCCAGGGCAGTTTCCGCTGCCTTGGCTTCATGCCTGAGTATGTCAAACATGGTTCCGGAGCCAACTTGCACCGAGATACCGATAATAAGAAGGAGCAGACCGAGAATAATCAGCAGCTTGGCTGAACGGCGGCGCAGCAGGTACAGAAAAAGCCCGCAAACGGCATAGGCGTGGAGTATGTCGCCATACCAGAGCAAGTAGCCGTGAGCCAGACCAAAAAGCAACAGCCACAGAACTCGCCGGTAGTAAATTCCTCCAAATGACTTTCCGACTGACTCGGCCCGGTTGTACATCAGTATCAGCCCGGCCCCGAAGAGCATCGAGAAAACGGCCATCATTTTTTCAAAGAAAAGGATAGAATTCACTTTCCACGTCAGCAGGTTGATTCCCGTAAAACCACCTGCGACCGTCGGATTGAAAATAATCGCACCTGGCAGCGCGAAAAAGTCGATATTTATCACTAAAATACCCAACACAGCGACTCCTCGCAGTACATCTATGGAGGCAATGCGCTCGGCGGCTACGACGGGACCGAGGCGTTGTGACTCTGGCTTGCCAGCCTTCTGCTTATCGTTGTCAGACTGGCCTGCTGGTAGGGCATCTTCGGACATAGTGTTGTCTTCCATTATCAAAATGTACGCATGTTATTTCATCTGGTTTCACTGACCGTCTGACCGCAAAATGGTAAACGTAGTATTGCCATACTTTCTCCACTGCTCAATCTCAAAATCAGCGAAATCAATTCTTGAGGTTTCCGATGTGTCGTGCTGACAGATTATTATTCCCCCGCTGCTCAGAATGTCGTGGTTTCTCAGAAGTTGCAGCGTCTTGTCGATCAGCCCCACATATTGCGGCGGAGCGATCATAATGATATCGAAACGTTGTTTTTGAGAAGCTAAACGCGGAATAACCTTGAAGACATCATCGCAAAGGCATAGCAGGCAGTCATCAATATTCAGTTTTTCAGCCTGATGACTTATGGCATCGGTCAGCCGCCGTTCTATTTCGATACCAAGCGCCGAATTAGCGCCCCGTGAAACGGCCTCAAACAGGTACGAACCAGTTCCGCTGAAGAGATCGAGGTAACGCGCAGATTCAAGGTGCGGCATCAGAAAGTCAAATATAGCCCGTCGAAGGCGGGTCAGCGGCGGGCGCGTCACTCCGAGATTGGGAGCAGCAATGACTTTCCCTTTTAACTTCCCGGCGACGATGGTGAACTTGAAATCAGGTCGTTTTTTTGCGTACATAGGGATATGCAAGTTTTGAACACCGTCTTAATATAGGCAGCCCAAAAAACTAATAAAAGCCCTTTTGTGAGTCGACAATATATGTACAAGAAATTTGTTGATAAAAGGTGGTTCTACCACCAATTTAGGCTGTGCGACGGAAAATGAATCTCAAAGTCGATCAGATAGAACCCGACTTCGACCACATCGAACAGATGCTGGCCAAGAAAGAATACAAGGCTGTCTGCGGCGTTGACGAGGTCGGACGAGGGCCACTGGCCGGACCGGTCGTGGCAGCCGCCGTTATCATACCACCCGGGATAGAACTTGAAGGAGTCACCGACTCCAAGAAGCTGTCGTCGGTTCGCCGCGAAGAGTGGTTTGAAAAGATTGTCGAGCTGGGCCTGCCGTGTGCCGTTGGGATTATCGACAACGAGGGCATCGACAAGATGAATATCTTGAAAGCCTCGCTCATGGCCATGCGCAAGGCGGTGATGGATTTGAAACAGGCGCCTGATTTTATCCTGGTCGACGGTGAGTATCCTATCCCAAAGATAGAACAACCACAGTTCGCCATAGTCAGCGGCGACCAACGCTGCCGATGCATAGGGGCCGCCTCAATCGTCGCCAAGGTCACCCGCGACCGTATTATGGACCGCTACCAGGCGTTGTACCCCTCATTTTCTTTCTCCCAGCACAAAGGCTACCCCACCCCCACTCATCTGGAGGAACTGCGAGAGCACGGCCCGTGCGAGATTCACCGCAAGTCATTCAAGCCGGTCGCCGACTTACTCAAAGAATATGCCCTCCTCTAAAAAAGGTCGACATTCCGAAAGGGGCAGATGTGGACATCTGCCACCCACGAATAATATACCCTCCTCTAAAGACCATCCTTCGGAGAAAAGACGCAGGTTGAAAACGGGGCAAACCTTCGAGCGGCTGGCGGCTGCGTTCTTTGAGCAAAACGGCTTTGAGATTCTCCAGCGTAACTGGCGCACCGGACGCCGCGAGATTGATCTCATCGTGAAAAAAGGCAATCTCATCGCCTTCGTGGAGGTCAAGTCGGCTTCGTCCAAGAAATACGGCCATCCGGCTAATCGCGTAGACGAAAGAAAAGTTGCCAATCTAACCAAAGCGGCCCAGCAGTACCTGATCGACAACAAGATTGAAGGCTGTGACCTGCGCTTTGACGTGGTGACGTTTGTCAACGGCAAGCTGGAACACTTCCCCGACGCCTTCCCAGCCACGGACTGAGTCACATCGTGATTTACTCCGTAACCCTTATCGAATCTCCTTCGACGGCTGTGTCCCCTTGCAAAAGTTCCATCTCGATAGCGGACAAAGAATCCACGTACTGATTGACCAGCCTTGTGAAAAGGTCATACTCCTCAGGGCGGTTCTTGTATCGGTCTATATAATCCTGCATTCTTTCCATAGATAGAGAGTGCGCTTTCAGCAGCGAATCACGGTAGGCCATGAATCTCTCCGGCTCGCGGTGGAACTTGGCGGTCGCAATCCACACCTGCGCCGTGACCAGGGCATGCCTGACCGCCTGTTGATGCTGCCGTTCGGTGCTGATCTTGTTATACAGAAAATAACCAAAGACGATGACCAGCAACAAGATAAAGAGTATCAGTCGTTTAAGCCAGAGCAAGATTCTACCAACTTTCCATTGCCTGTTGACGTAAAACGTTGTAAACTATTAGACCTTGGTCAACAGGTCAAGGTTTTACAGAATGGAACTTCATTACCCTCTCACACGGCGCAAAAGCCGGGTTGTCAAAGTCGGCGAGGTGCTGATCGGCGGCGGTTTCCCGATTGCTATTCAATCCATGACCACCACCGACACGCGCGATGCCGAAGCAACCGTGGCGCAGATAAACCAGCTCTTTGACGCCGGTTGTGATATTGTAAGGCTTTCCGTCCTCAACCGCGATGCCGCTAACCGGCTGGCCGATATTCGAGCGCAGGTCTCCAAGCCGCTGGTAGCCGACATCCACTTTCAGTACAAACTTGCTTTGAAGGCCATCAAAGCCGGCTTTGACAAAATCCGTATCAACCCCGGCAATATCGGGGCAGAGTGGAAAGTCCGCGAAGTCACAAAGGCTGCCAAAGATGCCGAGGTGCCGATTCGCATTGGCGTCAACTCCGGTTCCCTGCCGAAAGATTTGCTCGAAAAGTATGGCCATGATGACCCCGAGGCTTTT
>Ga0209979_1000662_pt1 | contig 44116 bp, 47 predicted proteins | sample AnhtaG_FD_183114 | JGI IMG/M metagenome (GOLD analysis project Ga0209979, IMG submission 183114) | Deep subsurface microbial communities from Anholt, Denmark to uncover new lineages of life (NeLLi) - Anholt_01485 metaG (SPAdes) (version 2) | ecosystem: Environmental > Aquatic > Marine > Oceanic...
CGCATTAGCATAAGGCTGGCAAAGGTATGTCTCAGGTCGTGGAAGCGCACTCGCTCCAGACCCGCCTGTTTCGCTAGTCTGGCAAATTCATGGCTTAGTACGGAAGGGTCTAGCGGCCTTCCGTCCGTATAGGCAAAAACGAGACAGTCCAGGGTAAGCTCTTTCCCTAGTTCACGGTAAAGCCGCTCGCGCTCTGCGCGGTATTCTCTTAGGAATAGGGCTAACTTCGGGGTCATAGCGACACGGCGACGGCTGTGAGCGGTCTTAGGCTCTTTGAACTGGCATATACCATGTCGCTTATATAGCACCTGGGAAACTGATATCGAGAGAAAATCAAGATCAACGTCTCTCCACCTGAGTCCCAATAGTTCACCCTGTCTAAGCCCCGTGCTCACAGCACTATAATATACCGGGTAAAAATAGCTATCCTTTGCCTCATCGAAAAGGGCTTCGACTTCAGCGGGTATCAAGGTGCGCATGGGCTTCCCCTTCCAGGATGGCGGATCCGCCAGCTCGCAGGGATTACGACCCAAATAACCTTGCCTGACAGCGTATTTGAGGGCTTGTGATAATAGCCGGTGATGTTTAGCTACCGTCCGGGGTGATAACTTTTCTACAGCCTTGCTGTAATAGCTCTGAATTGCCTGGGGGTGAAGGTGTTTTAGCTGGGCTTGACCCAGGGCTGGTATGAGATGGTGCTCTACAATGTTCTGATAGCCGTCCTGTGTCCGCAATTGGCAGTTAGTCTTAACATAGCCTTCAAGCCAATTATGAAGATGCTCACCCACGGTGAGACGCCCGGGCGGGGTGTAGATGCCCTTCTCCAGGGTGACCAACAGCTCATTCAATCTCTTTTGTGCGTCGGATTTGCGTGTCGAGTGTATCGTCTCGAAGTAGCGCCGGCGCCTGCCATCAGGCCCGGTGCCAGTGTCGAGGGTGATTTGCCAGGAATGTTCCCCCTTTTTGCGAATATGTCCTCTCATTGCTGCCTCCTTTCTTTAGATTTAATTATCCTAGCAAGGACATAGGTCACATTTACTGTGAAGTATGTCCGGAACCAATGTAAGTGGATTGAGAATCTTCGCTAGGTTATCATTTTCTCTTCTCATTGTTTTTACATCCTCAAGTAATGGGGCAATAATTTTATCCCTTTGAGCTAGTAAATTCTTTATCGCCCAAATACATGCCTCTTTTGCCTGGATTCCTACGTCATCCGGGACGATAACCCTTTGTGCAAGGTTTCCAAATGCTAGTTCAGCCCGGGCATCACCCTGCTTAAACTGCGAAAAGACCTTTATTAAGGAAACCAGTTCCTCTAGCTCCACTTTCCCGGCAAGTATACTTTTCCACAAGAGGAAAACTAGCCCATCCAGCAGCACACTGGTTATTTTTCTCTCCTTGCTTACTGTTGCCTCTGCTCGTTTTAGTTTTAGGTCTAGATCGACAATGTTGGATAATGTCTGGCGGAGCTCTTCAAGGAATTGGGTTTGGTGTGCCCGGCATGTGTCATAAGCGCTTTCCCAGCTACTGAAGTTTAACTTTCGGTCGGTGTGGTCCTGAAGAGACTTAAGAAGCATCTGGTTCTGACGATAATAAACCTCTGGGGGATACTCGGGGAGCCTTAGCTTATTGGGCAATCCATAGGCACCACACTCGCTAACAATGTCGCTACTCAAGACGGAGGCAAGAAACTGTTTGGCACTTTGCGGGTTAGGCGATGGGCGGGGTATGTCGAAGTGCTGAACCAAAACAAGTGCTAGTTTCTTGAGTGATGCTAAATGGTTGCGCAATTCCTCAGCAGCCACAGTCTGACGAGCTGCCTTGAATTCGTCCCTCTCCTGACTACGTTCCCAATCCCTATATGCCCGCTGGGCAATTCGCCGGGGAACAGTAGTTTCTTTTTCAATTGTGAGCCAACTACTATTATTTTGCCGTAAACTAACGATTTTGGCTAACTCATTGACGGACACTTCCCTTCTACGCATTATTCACCTCCAAATTGAACATTTGCCAAATTAGCATACGAATAGGTTCACAAGTGCAAATTCTTGACAGTCTCATTTTCTATTGTATAATACATTACTGAATCCAGTAAACAACATTGGATGAATAATGTCAAGGGGAGAGTAAGATGGCTGAAAAAATTGGGTATCGAAAAACCTACCGGTTGCGAACGGCGGTGCCTGGACGGAAGTGCATCATGGTAACCTTCCCCTATGAGGTCGTGGAAAAAGAAGCCAGGAGTAAAGGCTTAACCATTGACGAGTTCCTCGCCCGTTTTCAAGCCGCGGTGGAGTACGACAATTTTAAGGGGGTGCTCTATACCTTTGAGGAAATCAAAAAAGAGGAAGAGCCTGCCTTATAAAGCTTAAGAAGAGAGCGAAGTGGAAAACAACAGTGAGTCTCTGGTTCTAACCCCAAATGAGGTGCGTCGGCAGCTAAAAATTTCCAGGAGCGTACTTTATTCTTGCCTTCGCCAGGGAATCATACCTTGCATTAAAATTTCCCCCAGAAAGATTTTGATTCCGAAGGCTCGTTTTTTGAAGTGGTTAGATGAAGGTGGGGGAAATAGCTTACATCCATAAGAGTGAATAAACACCAAAGCTCCAGCGGTGGTGAAACCGGGAGCTTTGGTATGTAGGGACTGAGCATGCAGAGCTCTGGAGATAATGATAAACAAGAGCCACGACAAAGTCAAGCACCCCCTAAGTTTGACTGGGACAAGCTACGTAAGGCCATTGAGGGATACGAAAAGCTGGGGTTGCGCTACATACCGCTGGTTTGGGGCGACAAGAAGCCAGCGATTAAAGCTTGGGAACCATTTCAAAGCCGAGCCCCAACTTCTGAGGAACTAGCCTCGTGGTTTCATGAGAGCAAGCCAGTAAATATCGGCATAATCTGCGGGGCTGCCAGTGGCGGCTTAGTCGCCTTATGTTTCAATACACCCCGTGGTGCCCTAGAGTTCTTCGGCGAGGAGCCTTGGCAGAAGCTACTCAACACAACTTTCGTCACCCAAACCTATCGTGGGGTGCATGTGTTGTTACGCTCCGATACCCCGATTAAGAACCAATTTGTTCCCAAGGAGGGTATCCCTTCCTGGCTGGAAATCCGCTGTGAGGGAAATTACGTGGTGGTCCCTCGTTCTCTGCACCCTGAAGGTGTCTTCTACCAACGAATTGGCGTTGAGAGTATAGACAGTCCTAAGAATTTAGCTGATTTCATAGACCAGCGTCTTTCTCAGCTTGGCTTAAAGACACTAACAACTCGGGAAACTCCCAAAGCTATCAGTGGGAATGAGCCCGGATGGGTACAGCAGGCTTTACGGGGTGTGCCTGAGGGCGAGCGCGATAACACTTGCACTAAGTTAGCTGGATATTTCAAAAACCATCTCCCCCAAGACGTGACCCTATCAGTGTTAATCCCTTGGGGAGAGCACTGCGAACCACCATTCCCGCCACAAGAGGTCCGAAAAGTTGTCACATCGGTTTATCAATACGGAGAGCCAATTGAGGAGCCTGAGGAAGAGCAGGTACAGCCTCTATTGGTAACCCCTGAATTACCCGAGGAAGTTTGGCAAGGTCTATACGGAGATTATCGGGATCTGGTTGCAGGCACTACTGAGGCTCCCGATAATTACCACTACGTCTGCTTTGCCCAGACTTTGGGTGCAACACTGGCACGGCGGATACATGTTTACCACGCTAGGCGCCTTTTCCCCAACTTCTATAGCTGCCTAGTGGGGCGAACTGCTATAACCCGCAAAGACACCGCGCGGTACAGAGCACAGCGATTGCTTATCGACCTCCACAGCGAGGAAAACCAAGAGAATCCTCAGTTTCAGATTCTCCCCGGCATTGGCAGTGCAGAAGGGCTACTAGATGCCCTGGGCGGTGAGCGAAAAGTCGTAGTCCTCAGCGAAAGCGAACTCCTCAGCCTTTTAGCCAAGGCGCGGCAGGAAGCGCTCTCGAATTTGATTCCCAAGCTGACTTCTCTGTTTGATTGCCCTGACCTAGAGACGTTGAAGACACGACAGAGAACGGTGGTTTGTAAAGAGCCTTTCCTTTCCATAAGCTCCGGCACCACACTCGCCTGGTTGCAAAAGGCGCTAACAGAGAGGGACATCTACGGGGGCTTTGCTAATAGATTCATCTTCGTGTACGGCAACCCAAAACCACCTTTACCCTTCCCGCCCAAGGTGGATGCAGATGCATATACCGCTTTGCTTGCTAAAATTAACGACATACGCCTTTGGGCAGACCGCTTAGAGCGAAGCGAGGCTAGCGGCGAACTAGTTGTCCCGGATACCACTAAGGCAATGTTTGCTGACTACTACGCTGAGTACCACAAGCGCTGCGCTGCTGAAACCTTACCCGCGACCCTCATCCCCAGAGTGCAGACCTTCGTCTGGAAATTCGGGCTACTTTATGCCGCTATGGCTGGCTCCGAGCAAATTCTGCCAGAGCACTTGGAGCCGGCCATTCTCGCAGGAGATTATTTCGAGCAGAGCGTCCTGCAGATATTCCGCACTTTTGGCGCAAGCCGAGGTAAGCAGGTAGAGGAAAAACTACTGGCCTTCCTACGAAGTAAGGGAAGGGGCGTCCCTATACTACAAAGAGACGTCTACCGAGCCTTGAATCTGTCTGCTACTGAATTGGAGCAGGCTGCCAAGCCTTTAGAAAGATTAGGGCTCATCAAGAACTCTAATAGAGTAACTGAAAAGGGGAGAAATGTGTCGTGTTACGAAGCGTTATAGATACTACCCTACTGACAGTTATGACACTGACACTTTAGGCGTGGGGTCGTATCTGGAGAAGTGTCAGAGAAGTGTCAGAGAAGTGTCAGTAGGGTATGACACTTTAACCAAATTATTGCCCAAGTGTCAGTAAAGTGTCAGTAAAGTGTCAGTATATAGTGTCAGTAAAGTGTCAGTAGCTAACGCCAAAGCTGGATAGCTGTCAAAGTGTAGGCAGTAGTTGTGGTCGGTGAAACTAATTGCGTTCCACCCGTAGACACATCACCTATATCTTGGTCTATGGTGACTGTAGTAGCCCCTGTAACGCTCCAGCGCAAAGTTGCTGATTCACCGGATATGATCTCAGTGGGATTGGCTCTAAACTCAGTTATGACCGGTGGTGCGGAGACAGATGGCTGAGAGCAACCCCCAACTAAGCTAGTCAATAAAAAAAGAGCCAACCCTGTAAGTAGAATTGAACGCTGTCTGATTTTACTATTTATTTCAGCCTCCCAATAAGTAAGAAATAGCTAGGAATTTTGGTCAATCTGATTCAAGTTCCTCTATGTATTTCAAGCTTTGCTCTCTTATGAAATCGTCCTCGGTTAATTCAAGGGTTTTTCTGTAATCAGCCAAAGCCTTGTTTTTGTCGCCCAGTTCTTTGTATGCATAAGCACGGTTAAAATAGACAGACCAATCCTCTCTACCTAATTCTATTGCTTTAGTGAAATCCGTAATAGCCCTGATATAATCTCCGTTGCCAGCGTAGCACTGCCCCCGTCCAAAATAAACCCAAGCAGCCTCTGGGTCAAGTTCTATGGCCTTGGTATAATCTGCAATAGCTTTGTTATAGCTATCCACCTCCTCAGAAACCTCACCATGGTCCCGATACACGTCAGCCAATGTTTCATAAATACCCGCTCGGCTTAAATAGTATTTAGCATTGGTAGGGTCTAGTTCTATAGCCATAGTAGAGTCTGCAATAGCTTCATCAAAAGGGAAGCCCGAGTGTCTATAATGCTCATAGCCTCGACCATAGTAGGCTTCTGCTAGCTGTCTATAGTAATAATCATTATCACCAGTGTTGAGTTCAATAGCTTTATTAGCGTATTCGATAGCCTTATCATACTCATGGTCAGTTAAGGAGTCGTAAATTAACTCCCAGTAAACATCAATCGGTCTTCGACAACCAATGTTTGGGTCCAACTCCAAACCTTTGGTATAGTAAATAATAGATTCTTCATAGTCCATATTGAAATGATAGCAATCACCTTGAAAAACGTAAGCACGAGCTAGCCTTTTATCAAGGTCGAGGGCTGGATTAAGTTCTAAGGCTTTTTCAGTGTCTCGTATACCACGCTTATCAAGACAATCCTTGGTTAAGTTATATTCTTGGTCCAATAAAATGGCTAATGCTCGTTGTGCATATGCCTCAGCAAATATCGGATTATGTTCTATCGCCTCAGTATATGCACTTATAGCTTCATTCCATTCTTTATGGTCGAGGTATGCATCACCTCTTTTTAAAAGCAGTTGGTCAACACTGGTACAACCAGCATAGGCGTGAGGGTTGTCTGGTTCGAGATCACTTGCCTTGACGAAATCCCGAAGCGCTAAATCATATTGCTGTAACCTCATGTATGCGCTGCCCCGTCCAAACAATGCTTCTACATCATCTGGGTACACTTCAAGCACCCTGTCGTATTCTTCCAGACCCTTGGAACGGTAAATATCGGTATTGACTAACACTGCACCACACCGCTTATTAGCTTCTATGTAATTGGGCAGAAATGCCATATCACCTTCGAAATTGAAACGCTTGATTCGTCCTTGGATACCTTCAGGGTCTAATTCAATAGCCTTCTCAAAATCAGAAGTCGCATCTGATAAGCGGTGAAAGCCAATTGATTCAGCCTCAATGACATCCCCATAGGCTTCTTTTAAATGCATGAGTGCACGACCGGTATAAGCATCAGCATTATTAGGGTTAAGAGATATAGCAGAGTTTAAAAGATATTCTGCTTCATCAAGCTTGGAATAAGAGCTATATTGTGCGGTTAGAGCAATTCCCCAGGCTACATAGGCATCAGCAGTCATAAACCTCTCGTAGCTTATAGAATATGCCGTGTTGAAGTCATTCTCAGTTCGTGTATAGTTACCAGCCCAAGCGTTAGCTATCGCACGACCAATAAGTCCCTCAGCACTATCTCGGTCAAGTTCGAGGGCTTGTGTAAAGTCATTGATAGCCTCTTCATATTTTCCTTCTTCAATGTGAGCATAACCATTATTGAGATAATCGTCGAGGTCATTTCCTTGTGTGCCCGTTAGCCCACAGCCCATAACCGAGCTTATAAGCAAAAGTACTAAACTGATAAAGAGTGCCAGTTGCAACTTAGTTTTCATTTCAGTCCCCCTGTCACGCTATTGACTCCGTAGCCCCCGCTTTTTCCCTATTATCAGCTTTTTCACCTTCAACTGTCTTGTGTCCTCAGGGTGTCGCTTCATGTTTAATCCTTTGATTAATCCACACCATGGGCTTCGGTAAGCAATTCGCTGAGGAATTCCGAGTGCTTCTTAATATCCCCCTTGGACAGTCTTATCCTATACCGGCCCCATCGATCATCATAATCCATAACGTCTAAGCCCTCTGTTTCTAGTCGTTCTTGCGTTTGTTCGGACCGAGCCAATCTCGGTTCAATGCGAACAAAATTCTTCTTGGGTCGGAATATCACGAAGTTCGATGGTTTACCTTCTTTTGCCAAGCCGATATAGAATTTGTTGTACTTAAGTTCTAGGCTGGGATCAAAGGTCTTGATGATTTCCAGTAACTCATCAACCATGGCTAATGTCGATTTTGATCCCCACTTCTCCCAGTACATCCTGTCAGTTACCTCTTGTACTTCTTCATCATCGCCTACCATGCCTAGTCTCATTTGGTCAAGAACGGTGGTGAAAACAAGTGAAATCTTGTCCCCATATTTTAATGCACTCATCTGAACTGCTATCAATGGAATCATTCCATTGAAAAGACTGATTACATTCAAAAACCGGCTTGTTATGTCTTCTGCGACGATTACTGCAGTGTGGTCATATTGCCGATAACGTTTACGTTCGATGTCCCAGTATTCAATAGTACGAATAATATGGCTTTCATCGGTGTCACCTAGCTGTACCTCAACTTCATAGCGGTGATTCGATTCAATGTCCTGCAGTAAAAGATCAAGTTTACCTGCACGTGGCTGGATCCGCTCTTTGTCTTTGAGAATGAGGTTCCCGAGCCCCAGAATTGTGGGATCCTCCCCAATTCGTTCCTGAACCCACTTTTCATCAAGCGTGGGATGACCTTTAATGTTTACCTTCTCGAATCTTACATATTCCATATACCTTGCCTCCTTATTATTTATTTTGTTCCTGTGCCCCCATCAACCGCCTATCCCGCTTGCGCTGCCGAAAGAGCATGGGCGCATTGTTCGACAACCTCGTCACACAGAGCAGCCATATATCCCTCAAGGAAATCATGCCACGGGTTTTCTCGGCCCAGTTTTTTCAAACAATTGTCTTTTAATTCTTTAGCTCTCTGGGGGTTTCGACCACAAACAGACATAAAAGCAAGCCGAAATACATCTCTCTCTGTGATATTTTTATCCTCAATCAGCCCCTTCACCATTGTCTCAAATAAAAGTCGCTCTCTAGGTTTATCCATATCGTATCCCCCCCCTTATTATTTTTGGTAATTATCCTTGCAGTAAAACTCTTATCAACGCAATTAATACTGCTATTACGCCAACTCCAGTGCAAATATATGCCCATATTTTAGTTTTTCGGCTAAGCTGGCTTAATGAATTATTATCGCTCGTTAAAGCTTGGCTTTGTACCACTAAAGTAATAGCAACAATGATAAGTATCGCACCAACTGATATATATGAATCAGCAAAAGCAGGCAGAAGAAAACCTATTACTACCAAGATAATCCCAATCGGTATGGACACTGTAAATGCGAGAATTCGGAGTCTCCTCGCAAGCACGGGCCATCTATCAGGTGAATCACGAAGAATTCTACTCTGTATTATTAAACTTAAACCCAAGACTGCCATAGCTAAACCAATAGACGCTAGTAGTTCCATAAAATATCCTCCTTATTATTTATTTTGTTCCTGTGCTCCCAGGGGGTCGCCTTCAATCTCTTAGCACCTGCTCCCGGATAAATTTCTCCCAAATTTCAAGGCACTTGGTCGCAAGTTCAAAAGCATCAACTGAGCTGCCACTAGATGTGTCAATTGTATATTTAACACTAATGATTGTAGTCCCTCTTCCTACGTCTACTATTGTTTTTCTTCCTCCGAGGGGCATCTTCTTCAAAACTAGATGTTTAGTACCATTGCAAATGACTGCGCATAGTTTCAGTTCACAATGCTTTTTAATGAAATCTTCAACATTTTCAGAAACTCTGACGCTTTCGTCATGTTTTATCCAATCTTTGAGGTGATAGCAGTTCTGGAAGAACGCATAGACCTGATCCTGACAAATGGCTAACCACCAATCCTCACCCAGTCTTTCTGGATTCTCCAAGGCGTCAAAGAAGTACCGATAGGGCCGATAGACCTTATCTTTATCAAAGTCTAACGAGCGAGGTAGCGGTATGCCGTGATTGATCAACTTGAATTGTGCGTACAATCGTTTCACCCTATCGAATTGTTCTAGGTATCTGCTCCCACTACCTTTTTTTTGCGCCTTCTATAAGCATCTCATTATGTTCGGAGCTCATAAAGGCTTGAAACCCAATAGCCGTGCTAAGCGTTCTCTCGAAATCTTTCCTACCCTGAGTATTATCAGCCATAATTTCCCTCCTTATTATTTATTTTGTTCCTGTGCCCTCAGGGTGTCGCAGCATATTAGTCCTCACTTTATATCAACCTTAAATACCTTCTGGTCTATACCCTCTTCTTCCCATGACCGTTTATAAGCTTTTGTGCAATGGCAACAATCTGAGCAATCGTTGCCTTCATACTTGCAGTAACGCATCTTTCACTGGCATCTTTCAGAGTTTACTCAGTTTTCTTACCACTTTAACTTTGGCGTCGTATAATGTGACTGCTGATTCGCTCAGCGATTCAATTTTACGCAGTTTTCCCTGGTTCAGTTTGGGTTTCCCATTGAGCTTTTGCCATTCGTGAATCTTAGCTATGCGCGCACGTAAGACAGCCGGCTCTCTATTCTTCTGCCTCATGAATTCCTGCCATGCCCTATCCAGTTTCTCTGCCTCATTGCAGGTTGCACATGATAGAACGCGATTTGAGATGTGATTTGGGCCGCCAAGAGAGGATGGGAAGAGGTGGTCAATATGCCCTTGCTTTTGGAGTTTGATTAGTGGCTTACCACAATAGGCACATTCCGAATTAAAGAATTTCCATATCCTCTCCTTGTCCTCCTTTGTAGGACTGGGATCGACTATTTCCCGAAGCGACCGACGAATCATGTTCTTCACTAATCCCGGGGTTATTGCAGGCATATTATCATCTCCTTTCGTTTTTAGTCTTGTGCCCTCAGGGTGTCGCAGCATGTTTAATCTTCTATTTGCGCGGTATGTGAGCAAGGAAGTCTAAGAACTGCTATTGGCGCCTCCACAGTAGCCAACTGTTCATTTTCTCCATCCAACGCAACACATAATCACTATGCAACCTTTTACCACGAAGGGTAACTTCTATCTTTGTATCGCTCCAAAACTTGGTATCATACATTCCATGGTCCCAAATTCTGACCTTACCAGCCCCATAAAGGCCTCTGGGTATTTCGCCTTCAAAGTCCCCATAACTTAAGGCATGGTCTTCAACCTGCTTTGCAACTCTACGGACTCTCGGCTCTTCGGGCACGCCCTTTGGCACCGCCCAACTTTTCAGCACACCATTTCTTTCCAACCTCAAATCATGATGTAAGCCAGCTCTCAGTGCTTCGTGCTCATGGATTACAAACTTGCTCATCTTTTCCTGTTTTCCACTGCACTTGTTCTGACTTCTTCCACAGGTATCGGTCCCTCGTCCAGGGCACACCAGCACGTACTTGCCCACGAAAGAAAGCACATTCTATAACCCTCTGCACCGTGGCAGCGGACAGTATCTACACCTGTGCGTGACCTTAATTGGACAATTTTTCCATGGCATTATTGCCCTCTCTTGAGGCTTGTGCCCTCAGGGTGTCGCAGCATGTTTAATCCTCACTTAACCGGGCGTTTTAATTCAATCAAGGGATAACATTCAAAGTACTTTATGGTCTTAGTCTTTTCTGTTCATCGTGACCGCAGAAAGTAGCTCTACATCCTGAATCGTTGTGGCTAACTGGCGTTCAGAAAATTAACAACTTTTACTTAAATGGGATACTTGCCGCCCCAATGTATACCCCAGCTACCATCTTCCAATTGATACAATTCTCCTCTCAAATATCCAACCTTTCTAACATCCTCATCAAGCCTTTTCTGAGCCTCTTCTTTAGTTTGACCTTTTATCTCAACACGGGGTGGTAGAGCTTCAGCTACAACAGTAGCGAGAGGGGGTTTAATTGTTACATCCTTTCTGCCTTTAGAGGGCTCGCTTAATTTATCTACTCCTTCAAGGTAATTCATTTTGCTTTCCATTCTTTGTAGAATAGTTGTAATATCCACATCATGTTTATTAGCTGAGCCAATAGCGATGAGCCCAAGACCTGCGCAAAATAATGCCAGTGCTATACTTAAAGCTTCGAGAGTTGGGTTCCCGAATATACCAATAATGCTGATAATGATTATGAGAAACAAACCAATTCCAAGCATGGGTATACCAATTGATTCTCCGTTTCTTTTTAGCCAGTTCAGCACTTTCATCTCCTTACCTTTGCTCTTGTGCCCTCAGGGTGTCGTGTCATATTTGTCCTCGCTTCCCTCGCTCTATTCTGTGCTGCCATATTTCCTTTATCACAGCACCCACTCTCTTAAACTCCTCATAGCTGAGTTTATTACTCTTGGCACAGTTGCACAGAGCACAAGCCAGAACGCAGTTTTCGATTTCGTCTCCTTTGCTACTATCTTTATGGTCTACTTCTAATCTGAAGCCTCTTGTCTTGTAGAATGGCCCCTCCCATATGTCGAGAAAGTCACCCTCTTCTATACCACAATAGTGGCATTTTTCCCCATCTCTCGTATAAAGTTTTTCCCGCAAGTCGTTCCTATCCATAGCTCACTTCACCAACCTATTATTGAAAGTCCTCTCAAACCACCATCTCCAGACCCACTTATGCTTCTCGCAAGCGTTAAGCTGTGCTTCCCCCCTTTTATTACAGTATGGGCAAAGTTGATGTTCACCAACCTCTAATGCTTTCCGAGCATAAGCGTCTATCACCCAAGCCATAATTCACCCCCCTTTTCCTTTTCTCACGCTTTTGCTTTTCCCGCCAGGCAACTATAAGACCCGCCACCATTCTTTACTTATTAGTTTGCTGAAGTTCCTGAAGCCGTTTCCACAAATCTGCAGCTTCTAAGTCATTTTGAGTAGTAGCCAATGTTTTGCTAATTTGTTCAAACTTCTTATGGTTTTCAATTTTGCCCAATGTTAATATTTTCTTAGCTTCTTTTTTAGCTGAACTTTGACTCCAAACAATCCCCCCTGCTAGTAGAATAGCTAAACCAAAGAACAATCCAATGCCAATAATAATGAGGAGTATAATCACTTCAACCCCCTTTCTTTTTTTCTTGTGCCCTCAGGTTGTCGCTTCAAGCCCGATGGTTAAATCCACTGGCTCAATGCGATTATCGGTAATGGCTACCGGTATGCCTGGAGTATCATCCCACTCCACCCAGTAGATATATTCAATGTCCCCGTTTATTCCCTGCTTGGCTAAGTCAATGATGACCTCAGCCCGCTGGCTGGCAGTGGTGGGACCCAAAGCGCCGACTATGGTACCCAGTGCGCCATCCTGGTGGGCATCTCCGGGCTTGGTGTCCACCTTTCTGACTCTAGTCCCTCTGGACCATCGCCCTTTATCTTTTCCGATATAAATCCCAATTGTTTTTGTGCCCCCAGGGTGTCGCATACTAATCCTCCTTGTTATCACGAGATGATAGCTACCATAATAAGCCCCATAATCACCATCCAACCGTGGTTCAAGTGTTAAGTGGGGCTAAAGAGATATGGGTTACTCGGTAGCCCCTACCAGTCAAGTTTCAACCCGATAACGCAGAACAACATCTACCGATTCAGTATCATGGAAGTATATGTAAAAACAAAGAGTGTAGTAGCCTGTTCTGTCAGCCTCTATCTGCATATCACCAGCACGACCGCCATCCAATGTCTCAATCTCTATAAAATTCCCTTCGTGATCTTCAAATTCAAGGATAAATCCATAATTCTCCTTCATATTTGTTATGTCCCAGCCCCCCTCCGCCATCCAGCTCCGGTATGTTATTTTCCCAGGTTCCCATAAACGAACTCTCCCAATGTTTGGGTCCATTTGAATTTCTTTTTCTGGCTCGTCTTCTAGCTTGGCTTGACCATAGGAGTTCGTATACCAGCATTGTAGAGAGTCGCTTGCTTTCCAGTAGCAATTAAATGACTCTCCTTGATTAAGAAAGAAATTATAACGATAAGTATCACCCTTATACAGCAAGAAATTGACTTCAGTATATTCCGTTTCTTGTGCTAGTGTAGGAACTGTAGTAGCACATCCCGTTAACACAAGTGAAAACATAACTATAATCGGTAACAGTTTTCTCATTTCACCTCACTCTTCTCCCTTAAATATTCCTGTGCCCTCAGGTTGTCGCTTCATGTTTAATCCTCCTTACCTCTTGCTCCAGTCTGGAGGGTCAATCGTCAACCTTGCACACCTAGCAAGGTAGTCCCTTTTTAGTATCTCTATTTTATATGTTCCTGGCGTTGTTGGCGTAAAACTAAAATTATGCTGTAAATCTGTTCCACTCCAGGTAAAGGTAGTGCTACCGTCTGGAGTATAAACATATAGGCTCCAGTCCCATACTATCTGATAATTTTCCTTTGCCCAAGCTCGGTCTACTAGCCACTCCACTGACCCGCTGACCTTTTGCCCAGGGTCTAGGTGGCGTTCAAACTCCACTGTAGCTCCGCGAGTTAGAGGATATAGGCTATAATCAACCTCAAATTCATAGACACCTAGTGACAGTGCCGGCTTTCCCTGAAAGCAGGATTCATCATTAAAGCACCAAACGTCCCTGATGTAGGTAACAGCATCAACCCAGCCCATTATCTCGAAGGTCAAAGTATCAGTAATGGGGTCAATCTGAGGCTCGATAGCCCTCCAGATGCCTTTATACCAGTGTTCATATAAGAATGCATGGCCACGTTCCCCCTCAGAAGGGTAGCCACCAATGACATAGACTTGGTCGGCGGGGATCCCATTGGCTCTGAGTAGGGCACACAATAGGATAGCGTAATCTTCACAATCACCTGTGCCGAGTTCTAGCGTTTCTGCAGGAAGCTGCCAATATTCAGCAACGCCGTGAGCTTCTTGGTCGCTTATAGGGCTAATGTTCAAGGCAAGCCATGCTCTGAGAGCATTAAAGTCGTTATATGCCCATCTCCATTCTCCGGAAAGTATGTCATTTACGGCAGCTTTTATCTTCGGGTCATCTGGAGTTATATATCGTTTCATCTGCTCAGGTTGTCCAAGAGGATTTCTTGATAGGGACTGCATCTCTATCTTCACAACTTTGCCGGAAGACCACTCAGAAACAATACCGGGGTGTCTTGCTTGTGCTCTAACCATATATGTGCCAGGGCTTGACCAAGAGTGTGAGGCACTGGCTGAAGATGACCAGCTGGAGTAGCTTCCATCTCCCCAATCAAATCGGTTTTCTGGGCTTCCCGCTATGTTGGAGTCGGCACTCGTTGAAAATATCAAGGTTTGACCGACTTCTCCTGCTGATGGTCCCGTTGGTATATTGGTAGTAATAAAGTCTGCTGGAGCTGTGGTGAATGTCCAAACCGGTGACCAGCCTCCACCTATTAACTTGGCGGCTACCATCCAGTAATACTGAGTCGAAGGTAACAAGTCATCTGCAATCCGATAGGTTGTAATTCCAGTGGACACGGAATGAACAATATCTGAGAAGTCGTAGTTCCGAGATACCAAGACTTCATAGCCTTGGGCATTAGGCACTTCATTCCAAAGAAGCACAGGTGTAAGTTCAATGCCTGTGGTTCCGTTGTTGGGTGACATCAACTCAGGAGCGACTGTTGTTTCTGCTGGCTCCGACTCTATGATGGGTGGTGTTTCTTCCGGTGGACTGATACAGCTACCGAGCCCAGCTACCGTGGCTAAAATGAGGCTAAGAATAAGTAGGGCTATTTTATTCATTCCCCTTCTCCCTTAAATATTCTTGTGCCCTCAGGGGGTCGCTTCAAAAGTTTACCGAAGTAACATGTGTTTGCGTTCCCTGGATTCCTTACTACGTTATTCTAATTAAAAAGCCACGTTTTACAGTTTCTGTAGTTCGATGGCGCGTTCAAAGAAAGCTAGCCCCATCAACGTGGGTTCACCGCCCTGCCAAGCAAAAGTCACTTCTGGAACGCGCTGGGCTTCAATATATTGGCGTGTGAATGTATCCAGCAGGTCATCTGGCATCCAGAAGTGGCTACCGGGGTAGAGTCGTTCCTTTGACAGGTAGTAGCAGTATTTGCAGCCGAGGTTGCAGATCGCCCCCCGTGGCTTGAGCATCATGTGAAAGGCTGACGTCGACATAAATCCCTCTACTTGCGTAGGCACTCCGAGACTCCAAAGACCTACTCCACTTATTATACCCATCTGAATTACTTGAGTTATTAACTAACCGCTGCCTTACCTCATTATGAAAGAATGAACACCCCTCACCTGATGTCACCATAGTGTCACTCATCTATCTGAACTAGATCAGGCCCTCTGGAGCGCTGGGCTCACTTTTTACGGCGGCTTCCTTTTTCGCTCTCACCCCATAGCGCCCGACACCATATGCGGGGTGGAAGCACCCAGCGTTTTCATGACATCAGTTTGTTACTAGCGTTGGCGGTAAGCTTTAATGTAGCGCCGCGCATATTCATCGCAGCCTAACGCTAGATCAGTCGCCAGTATGGCCGGATGTACCTTAGCTACATCCACGATCGGGCAGAATAAGGGACACTCGGCCATAGAGGTTGTCATTACTTGGCCGCTGCCATAACCTTCTTGGCAATTTCATAACTGCGCTTTGCCAGCTCCGAAATCTTGCATTCACTGTACCCCCGCACAGCACTGATGAGCCGGTCGTTCAATACTCCCACCCATTTCCCGGGTAGCGCGTCAGCACCGAGCATCATCCCACAAACTGAACCGGCCGTGGCGCCGTTGCAGTCAGTATCCCATCCACCACGCACAGAAACAACAATACTGGTCTCGTAATTACCCTGGGCGACCATCAGTCCCATCACTACCAACGCAGCATTGTTGATGGTATGAACCCTGTGATAGTCCCCATACTTTTCATTGATTTTGGTCCATACCTGCTCCCAGTCGCTCAGTTCCTTGCTCCATTCAACTGTGTCTCGGACAGCCTCAACAAGGCGGCAGTTTCTGGGAATCTCGGAGAGACCAACCTTGATAACCTCTTCCACATCACTGGTCACAAACGCGGCTGCCAGCATTGCGGCAACAAACATTTCACCATAGATGCCATTCTTAACATGGGAAACCGCCGCATCGCGGAAGGCGAACTCAGCGGCTTTCTCTGGCCAGCCGGGAGCCGCATAACCCCAAGCATCAGCGCGGATCTGGGCACCAATCCACTCACGGTAAGGATTACGGTATCTGGCAGATTCAGGAGGCCACAAATTGTTCACCAGATTGCGGTATGCCACTCTCTCTGCTGTATAGGTAAGATGGTACGGCAATCGGTTGAGCCAGGTCTCGGCTACATTGCGTGAGGTGAAGTCCAGCCCGTAGCTCTCCAAGATGTGCAGCCCTAGAATCGTGTAATCCATGTCATCGTCACGTGCCATGTAATGAATTCTACCGCGAGTGCAATCAGGATCACGCAGTTTCAGTCCCTCAGGATGCCCATCCACCAGAGGGATGTAATCATTCAGCGGCAGTGCCTTTGCAAACTGAAGATAGCTATCAATATGACCCTTATGCCAGCCCTGTTCCACAGGCTTTCCCAGGGCGCAGCCAGCAGCTCGCCCTAACCATGCCCCGTGAATGTGGTCAAGCATCTGGGCATCCGTGAGATTCAATCCCATGCGACGTGGCCCGTTGGGGCGCTCGGCACGGATCTCATCCAGCGTGGATGGTTCTACATAGGGAAATGACTCTGCGGGTTGCAAGCTTTCCAGCTCGCACAGGATAGCGTACAGTTCTACCCCTCGTAATCCGTCGCTCCTTCCTAAGGCAAGCTCAACACACTCCTCGGTCGCTTCCACACTGCACCCTTCCTCACGCCGTTGCACAATCTCATCGCGGATAAGGTCAATCAATTCTTTGGATATTTCCATTATTCGTTATCCTCCTTTAGTTTTGCCTAGTGTAGAGAGGAATGTATCTATCTCGTCTGCGGAGGGCATGGAAGTCTGTGCTCCCCTGACGGTAGTCGAGAGTGCCGCTGCCGCCGAAGCTCTTCGCAGGGACTCCTTCACCGAGATGCCGAATGACAGTGAGCAGGCAAAGACCCCGCAGAAACAGTCCCCGGCACCAACAGTGTCCACAACATTAACGGTAAACGCTTCTTGGTAGTATGTCTCCTGACCTGTAACTAAGAGAGCCCCCTTTCCCCCGAGCGTGACGACGATATTTGTTGCTCCCCAGTCTCGGGGTACTTGTGCAATAGTCTCGTTATCACCCTCTCCAACAAGGGCTATTAGTTCAGGGCGATTGCAAATAAGAAAATCAACTGCTTCCAGAGTTTCTTTAGCAGGTTTCTGCCGACAGGCTGGTGCTATATTCCACAGAACCAGCATCTTCTGTTTCTTGCACTCCCGTATTATGGCTTCAGTACTTGCCTGGGGAATCTCATTCTGAAAAAGGGATACTACTGTCTCACCTGAGTGCTCAGGGAAGGTGATGTCACTGAGGCTGAACAGGTAGTTAGCCCCGGGAGCGACGGCGATGATGTTCTCTCCCCTTTTGTCCACAATAATCTGAGCAATACCCGAATGAACCCCGGCTTTCACGGTGATATTCTGTATGGAAACACCAGCGCTTTTGAGGCTCGTCAGCCTCTCCCTACCAAGGGAGTCATCACCGACACAGCCAAACATCTCAACCTCTGCTCCCGCCCGTGCCGCAGCTACTGCCTGATTGGCCCCTTTGCCACCGGGGAATGCTATGAATTTACCGCCAGTAACCGTTTCTCCTGCTGTGGGAAGCATATCAACATATGTCACGAGGTCCGTATTGATGCTACCGAAAACCAATACTCTTCTCTCCAAATGCATCTCCTTCTTTATATATATAAAACCTAAGTAGAGCCTCTATTGAAACACTGCTCTTAAAGATAAGAGCTTTCACCTCTGAACAGTCTATTAGAATGATAGCTTCTCCAGTCCGGCAACCTCCCGCATCAAGTTGATGTAGTAGCAATAGTTCTCAAAGGTTACATCCGGCGGCACATGGTGGTCTACAGACGGGAAGTAACCTCCCTGTTCAAGTAAGAAGGGGACTTTGGACATAACTTCCTCCCTTATTGCCTCCTTCCCCTTGGCAAGTGGTCGTTTGTCAATGGCGCCAGCTATTATTAAATCCTTCCCATACTTCTTTCTGATGGCGACAGCGTCATTGCCAGCAGCCACTTCAAGTGGCCAGATAAAATTGATTCCTACCTCTAGCCAGAGGGGGATAAGCTCGTTGAGGTTGCCGTCACTATCTAAATAGATCACATCAACACCGTAACTGTGCAGAAGGTCAGTAATCTTCTTATAGCAGGGCATCATAAACTTCCTTACCATAGCTGGTGAAATCAGCGGCCCAGCCTTATAGCACATATCCTCCCAAAAGGTAGCCTGCTGAACCTTGATGTCCTTTAGCGTACGTTTGATAACCTCAATTTCCAGGTAGAGCACCTGCTCCATCATGTCCTCAATGAGCCCCGGGTCATCATAGAACATATAAAGTATTCTTTCACTCCCTACCCATTCTCGTAAGAAGCCATAAAAGCTACCCACCTCCAATGATAGTGGCTCACTTTTACCGTTCATTTTCTGGACATAGGCATTCCAATCGGAGGGCCATCGCTCGGGGGTATTAGGGTTGAGCCGCTTCTTATGCTCGTTCCAAGTAGCCCTATCCTTAACTGGCCAATCTAGAAACATGGGCATTCCCCATCCCAACTTTAGAGCCTCCTTGATATACTTAACTGTCTGGCCACCCACATTTATCAGTGTAACAGTAAGTTCATCCTCTGAGATGACCCTGGGTTCATAAACGGGAACAATTGGTGAAAGAGCTCCCGCTCCCACCCTGATATCACGCTCGAGGTCAATCTTTGGGTATACTTCCCCTTCAGGCAACGCAGCCCACCACCAGATGCCAGACTTGATTTCACCCAGCCAGCGTATATGCTGGATTTGAAAATATTCCCTGCGAAAGCGAGGGTCTATTATCTCCTTAGGGGCACCTTGCTCAACCCACTTCTTTAGTGTTTGTCCCGCGAATTCATTGATGCAGGTGCTTAGCATACACAGGTCACCTGGTCTCTTGAAATGACAGATATCTAAGAACCGTTCTTTAGGTGAGATATTCATCTGAAACCCTCCTTTTCTAAAGGTATAGTTTCCGCACCTGAGCTTTTACTGGAATGATAGCTTCTCCAGTCCGGCAACCTCCCGCATCAAGTTGATGTAATAGCAATAGTTCTCAAAGGTTACATCAGGTGGTACACAGTGGTCTATTGTTGGGAAGTAGCCTCCCTGTTCCAGTAAGAAGGGAACCTTGGACATAACCTCCTCCCTTATTGCCTCCTTTCCCTTGGCAAGCGCTCGTTTGTCAATGGTGCCACCTATTATTAAATCCTTCCCGTACTTCTTCCTTAGAGCAACAGCATCATTGTGTGCTGCCGCCTCCAGTGGCCAGACAAAGTTTATTCCCACTTCAAGCCAGAGAGGGATAAGCTCGTTGAGGTTGCCGTCACTATCTAAAAAGATTACATCAACGCCGTAACTGTGCAGAAGGTCAGTAATCTTCTTATAGCGGGGCATCATAAACTTCCTCACCATAGCTGGTGAAATCAGCGGCCCGGTCTTAAAGGCTATGTCTTCAGCGAAGTAGGCCAAGTGAACCCTTATGTCTGGTAATACCCGTTTGATGACCTCAGTTTCCAGGTAGAGTATCTGCTCCATTATATCTTCTATTAGAACCGGGTCATCATAGAACATATAGAGTATTCTTTCGCTCCCTATCCATTCTCGTGGGTAGAAATAAAAGCCGCCTACTTCCAGTGCTAGTTGGATCTCCTTACCCAACTTGTTCATCTCCTGAACATAGGTATTCCAGTCAGCCGGGAAGCGTCCAGGGGCATTGGGGTCGAGCCGCTTCTTATGCTCGTTCCAGGTAGCCCTATCTTTAACCGGCCAGTCGAGGTACATGGGCATCCTACTAACCTGACCTTTGAGCGCCTTGACTGTTTGGCCTCCGTCATTTATATAGGTGACAGTGTGTTCATCCTCTGAGATGAGCCTGGGTTCATAACCGGGAATGAGTAGTGCAAGAGCTCCCGCTGGCACGGTGATACCATGACCGAGGTCAATCATTACCGAGGACCCACGGATGCCAGACTTGATTTCACTCAGCCACCGTATATACTGGAATTGAAAATAGTCCTCGCGAAAGCGAGGGTCTATTATCTCCTTAGGGGCGCCCTGCTTGAGCCATTTCTCTAGTGTTTGTTCCGCGAAGCCATCACTTAGCCACAGGTCACCTGGTCTCTTGAAATGACAAATATCTAGGAACCGTTCTTTTGGTGAAATGCTCATTGAGAACCACCTTTACTATAGTGCCATCAGGCGAGCAGTTTCATCTACTGCCGATGCACAATCTTCGGCAAAGCCCTCAGCCCCTATGCTATTGGCGAACTCACGGGTAACCGGGGCACCACCAATCATTACCTTGACCTTGTTTTCCAGCTCGGCCTTTTCCAGAGCCCCAATAACCGTCGAGAAGTAGGTTATTGTGGTGGTGAGCAGACCAGACATCGCTACGATGTCAGCATTACTCTCTTTAGCGGCACTGGCAAAAGAATCAGCGGATACATCAACACCCATATCAACGACATTAAACCCGTTGCTTCCCAGCATCATCCCAACCAGGTTTTTGCCAATGTCATGCATGTCGCCTTCTACAGTTCCCAGCACTACGGTTCCTTTCTGGTGAATATCGGCACTGGCAAGGTGAGGTTGCAGCTCCTCAAGTCCCTTGTTCATGGCACGCGTTGAGATTAATATCTCAGGGAGGTATACTTCCCCATCTTTGAATAATTGCCCCAGGGCTCGCACACCGGGTACCAGACCCTTCTCCAGAATATCCATGGCGGGCAGGCCTTCCGCCAGCCCTTCTTTTACTAGCTGAACGGTCTTCTTGTCATCCCCATCCAGAACTGCTTGAGATAAACCACTAGAAAAGTCAGTCATTATTTAACCTCCTTTTGCGTAGAATTCAGGTTTAATGTTAGGTGAATATGTTGTCCTCCACCTCACTAGATTACCGCAACTCCAGGCGGGTCTTTAGTAATGACGCCGGAACATTAGTTTCACGCATGAACTTGACCAATTGCTGATGGAGTTCTTGTGCTACCTTAGGATGCTCGTTGATAACGTTTTTCTCTTGTTTGGGGTCTGAGGACAGGTGGAACAGCTCCGACACGCCTGGTTCAACGGCATAAAGTAAAGACCACTCAGGAGTGGTAACGGTGACAGAAGAATCCTTTTCCATAATACGCAGCCAGCCATCCACCCATGCAACCTCCTCACCCATGTTGGCGAATGGGGGCCCACTGATCACATACTCTCGGCCAGCCACAGAGGAATCCTTCATCGCTGGCAATAATGACTGTCCCTCCACACTAGATGGTATCTCCTGTCCTAGGATATCCAGGACTGTCGGTGCCAAATCAATAGCTGAGGTTAGGCCGCTATAAGCTCCTGGTGGAATATTCGGTGCATAAATGAGAAGGGGGACGGTGGTTACCTCCTCGTAGAGCGGCGAGTACGTCCATTGTTGACGAGACCTCAAAATTACAGTATCATCTCGACTTCGGGCAAAGATTGCCTTACCAAAGAGACCACCGTGCTCTCCGAAATAGTAGCCATGGTCACTTGTGAATATTATAGCCGTATTCTCCATTAAACCCATATTCTCTAGTTGCCTTAGAAAGTAGCCAAACCAAGTATCAACCATTGTAACCTCACCACAGTAACAAGCATGCGCCTTTTTGACCTTCTCTTCAGTAAGGCCAGGCACATTTTGCCAACGTTCATAGGGAGGCCTTATGACCTCACCATCATAATTAGGCCAATAGAGTTCTGTGTAGAAACTAGGAGGGTCCCAAGGCTCATGTGGGTCCCACGCATCTACCCAGAGAAAGAAGTCCTCCTTGTAGTGGCGTTCCAACCACTGCATTGCCTTGGTGAAGGTCCGAGGAGCACAGCGGTCGGATTCAAAGCGCCATGCCGCACGTGTATCGTGGCCTTCACCACCCCACTGACCGGGTATCTCGAAGAAAGTTGAGAAACCACGGTCGTAGTTCATCTCGTTACGTAGGTAAAATGGTGTATCAACAACCGCTGTAGTGTTAAAGCCTTTCTGTTTGAGAATCTCGGGAAGGGTCACCTGGTCTCTAGGGAGTGGTGCCCAATTCATAAAGCTGCCTGTCCAGCGGCCAGTAAGATAATCGGCACGGGCTGGCATGGTTGGAAAGCTCGCTATGTAGTGGTGGTCAAAGCGCACCGACCTACAAGCAAGAGCATCCAACGATGGTGTGTGGATTACCTGGTTGCCATAGCAGCCAAGATGGTCACGACGAAGAGTATCTGATATTATCCATATAACATTCAAGGTTATCCCTCCCATACCCGATTGTGATTTTTTGCTATCATAAAAACTAAAGGGCTCAAAGTATACCGGTTAGGCCTACCCCAATAAACATACCATCTGGAAGGGTGGAGGACTCGCCCCCACCCTTCCTTTTTGCTTCTGGCCACTAATCCCATATCGGGAATTGCCGAAGCCCTTTCTGCAGTGGCTACTGCTAACTAATACCCCATCTCTGCCTTCAGGTCCTGGTCAATCCACAGGGTAGCCATAGCGTAAACAGAGCCCCAAATTTGAGTGTCCTCAGCATAGTAATTCCTTAACCACGGCCAATACGCCATAAACCCTATTCCTTCAGTATGGAGGGGGATATAGGCAACAGACTCAAGCGCCGTTACGGCTAGCTCCTTGAATATCAGGTCTTGCTTAGCCTCGTCCCATGTTGCCGTCGCTTCCTCATACAGCGCGGTAAACTCAGGGTTGTCATAAAAAGCATAGTTATCCGGGACAAAATAGTCCCCCAATATTTGGCTCGCATCATCAGTTCCGGGGCGCTGCGAAAGAGACATGTCATACTCCCCAGCCTCCAGGGCGGCAGCGTAGGCGCCCATCTCCATCACTTTTATTGTGACGTCAACGCCAATGTCTGCCCAGTAGGCTACAGCCATTTGTGCTATATCCGCATAGTCGGGTAGTGAGGTGTCTACAATTAATTCAACACCCGTAAAGCCAGTGGGATAACCCTCATCAGCCAGTATCTGCTTTGCCTTCACCGAGTCATAGTCATATAGCTCTTGGCAACGTGCCGGAAGTTCATCAAATGGGGTGTAAGCGGGGCAACTAGAGTGTAGTGGAAAGCCCCAGATATCCCAGAAGCCCCACCTAGCTCTCGATATGGCTGGCAGGTTTAGACCAATCATCATAGCTCGCCGAACCTCAGGGTTATCAAAAGGCGGTCGGTCACACCTCAACGGCATACACTGCATGCGTGAAAATGTATATGTCTGTTGTATCAACTCAGGGCAGGTTTGGGCTAAGGTGTCCCGGTACTCCGGGCTAATTGTAAAGTGGATGTCAAGCTTCCCCGTCCGCACGGCGGCTACTTGGGTAGATTCATCGGGAATCATGGGGTAGACCAACTCGTCTATAAACGGTATCTCATATTCCACACCGTTGACGAGCGTCTTGTGATGGTAATTAGGATTCCTTGCGTAGGATATGTAAGAACCAGCGACATACTCCTTAAACATAAATGGTCCGGTGCCAACCAGGTTATCCCAATCAGAAGCACCGGCTTCTACCACTTCAGGAGCATATATTCCAGTAGCCCATCCGCAGAAAATATCCCGCATTTGCGCAGCAGTCAAACGGGGTACGAATTGGCTGGTTTCAAAAACCACCGTGCCGTCCTCGGCGTATATGGAGTCTATCCAACCACCGTTCTCTGTCCTCATCCAACCACCCATATTTGGGCCGTCAATGGCGCGGTTTAGGCTCCAGGCTACATCCTCGGCGGTAAGCTCCCTCGGTTCCATTACGTGTTCTTTGCCATACGCCGCCCAAATAATCCCCGGGCGTATGGGTAAGATTAGCTTATCGCGGTCGGGAGTAATCTCCCAACTTTCGGCTATACAGCCTCTCATGTACTGATAGGGCGGATGGCAATCATCCATAAATCTAAATGGAAATTCACCGGTGCCTCTAACCCCATACTTCTCAAAGTCTGGCCTTAATAGATGCTCTATAACGGGCATGGTGTACATTATTGAGGGCCAACCATCCACAACATGATCCGCACCTGGTGGCTCCCCACCCCACAGGTAGTGAATGACCGTCCCACCATATATTGGCTCACCTACTACTGGCACTACCTCCTCCTCTTCCTCCTCCTCCTCCTCCTCTTCCTCCTCCTCTTCTTGCTCCCCTGGTACTGCCTCACCGCAAGATGCCAGCACTAAAGCGGCCACTATTAGCCAACTAAGCATCAACCAGATAATTTTCTTTTTCACCAGTCTCTCCTCCTTTTTAGTTTCTTTCTTTGCCAAAAGTTAATTCCATTTTTTCATTACTCTCACCTCCAGGCAGTAAATTGTTGTGTTACCAAGCCCCCCTTTTTACTGCTTTTTGTCAACCCTTGTGGAGCCGGGGTCACTTTTTGCTGCGGCTTCCCCTTTTCACTCTCACCCCATAGCGTCCCACACCACCCCTCAACCTCGGGTCAAGCAGGTCTCTTGCCGCATCGCCAAACATATTTATCCCATAGACCACAGTAGCCAGGGCAAGACCGGGCCATATAGCCATCCACGGCGCCCGGAACATATTGCTGCGCCCACTGCCACTAAGCATACCTCCCCAGCTGGGCGTCGGGGGCGGTATGCCAAAGCCGAGAAAGCTGAGGGAAGCCTCACCTAGAATCATCCCAGGCACACTCATACTAAAAGTGATAATTATGATAGGCATCATATTGGGCAGGATATGGTGGGTAAGTATTCTGGTGCGGGAACAGCCAATAGCCCGTGCCGCCCGCACATAAACATTCTCTTTAATGCTGATAACAATACTCCTTGGGAACCTTGAACCGCCGAGACCATTTACTACCCCCATAGCAATAATTAATGACAACATACCTGGTCCAACGACACCCATTATGATCATAAGCATAATTAGCCAAGGTATGCACATCCAGGCATCAACGAACCTCTGCACTATCAGGTCAAACTTACCGCTGATATACCCGCACAGCATACCTATAAACACGGAGAGAACCGTAGCAATAGTAGTGGCCGCTAAGCCTACAATTACCGAGACTCGAGCCCCGAAGATGACACGACTGAGCATGTCTCGCCCTAGGTTATCTGTGCCCAGCCAGAATCTGGCTGATGGTGGCGCCAGGAAATCTGCAGTGTGAAGTTCGTTATATCCATAAGGGGCCAGGAAATCGGCAAAAATGCCGGTGAAAAGCAGGAGCAGGGTTATAACCCCACCTACCGTACCCAGCGGCTTCTCCTTCACCAGCCTTATGAAGAATCCGACCAGTCCGGAGTGCCTCTTTCTCTCGGCTACTCTCCCTGATGAGCTATCGGCCATATAATTACCCCTTTTTTGATTCTTCCTTTATTTATAATGGACTCTGGGATCCAAATAGCCATAGGTTAGGTCAACCATTAGATTGAGTAACACCATGGCGGATGACATAATAAGCAGTGCTCCGCTAACCATCGGGTAGTCTCTATTTACTATGGCATCTAACGATAGGCGGCCTATCCCGGGCAGACAAAATATCTGCTCTATAATAACCGCGCCCCCAAGCAAAAGGAGCAGCTGAGGTCCCAGCATAGTAACTACCGGGATTAGCGTATTCTTCAAAGAATGCCTTAGGACGACTACTCTCTCCCTGAGCCCCTTTCCCCAGGCCGTCCTGATATAGTCCTGCCTCAGCACCTCCAGCATCATGGTACGGATTATCCTCATGGTTCCCCCCGACATAAGCATGCCCAGAATGATAGCTGGCACTATGAACATTCTCAGGTTACCTATTGGGTCATCAGTAAACCGGATAAGCATTATGGGCGGCATGTAACCCCACCATATTGAGGGAAAGACTATTACCAGCGTCCCTAACCAGAAGCCAGGGACGGCGATACACAATATGGCAAAGCTGCGGCCTATATAGTCACCCCAGGTATCCTGCCGTAACGCCGAATATATACCTATAGGCAACGCTATTATTTGGGCTACTATTATAGCCAGGAGGCCAAGTTCAAAGGTTACTGGCCACCTGATGACTATCTCCTCGACCACAGGCTTGTCTGTTATCAGGGAAGTCCCGAGGTCGCCTTGAAAAATACCACTGAAACGGCCATCCGCTTGGGGAACAACTCCTAGCCAGCGTCCAAACTGATGAGGGATTGACACATCCAGCCCATACTCCTCCACCAAGGCAGCCCTGACTGCTTCTACATCTTCTATCGGAACATCCCTATTTATCAGTTTGGCTATCTCCGTGTCTATTATATTGCCTGGAATAAGGCGTATCAGCAAGAAGACTATGATAGCCACGATGAACACGGTTACGGGTATCAGCAGTAACCTTCTGATTATATAAGTACGCATACTACTTCTCCACTAATCTTCACGCCTCTCAAATTTAATGCCATTACCCCCACCCCAAATTATTAGAACTTTTCACTAGCTAATCCTCATCTTCAGGGATTATTTTACAATTAAGAATAGCTATAAAACAACAATTACCTATCTCACTACATTACTTGGCCGCTGCCATAACCTTCTTGGCAATTTCATAACTGCGCTTTGCCAGCTCCGAAACCTTGCATTCACTGTACCCCCGCACAGCACTGATGAGCCGGTCGTTCAATACTCCCACCCATTTCCCGGGTAGCGCGTCAGCACCGAGCATCATCCCACAAACTGAACCGGCCGTGGCACCGTTGCAGTCAGTATCCCATCCACCACGCACAGCAACGACAATACTGGTCTCGTAATTACCCTGACCGGCCATCAGTCCCATCACTACCAACGCAGCATTGTTGATGGTATGCATTACAGAATAGTGCCCATACTTTTCATTGATTCTGGTCCATACCTGCTCCCAGCCACTTAGTTCCTTGCTCCATTCAACTGTGTCTCGGACAGCTTCAGCAAGGCGACAGTTTCTGGGAATCTCGGAGAGACCAACCTTGATAACCTCTTCCACATTACTGGTCACGAACGCGGCTGCCAGCATTGCGGCAACAAACATTTCGCCGTAGATGCCATTCTTAGCACTTGAGACCGCCGCATCGCGGAAGGCAAACTCGGCAGCCTTCTCCGGCCAGCCAGGAGCCACATAGCCCCAAATATCAGCGCGAATCTGGCCACCAATCCCCTCACGATGAGGATTACTCTGCCTACTACCAGATTCAGGGGGCCACAAATCGTTTACCAGATTGCGATATGCTGCCCTCTTCAGTCCTGCAAAGACACGAATGTCTGGCAATAGGTCGATCTTGGCCTTAGCCGAATCACGTGAGCTGAAGTTCAGCCCATAGCTCTCAAAGACATGTAACCCTAGAACCGTGTAATCCATGTCATCGTCGTTTGCCATGTAACGAACTCTACCGCGAGTGCAATCATGGTCACGCAATCTCATTCCCTCAGGATGTCCATCCACCACAGGGATGTAGCCAGTCAATGGTACTGCCTTTGCAAACTGAAGGTAGCTATCAATTTGATTCTTATCCCATCGCCTCTCCACAGGTTTTCCTAGGGCACAGCCGGCGGCCCGTCCCAACCATGCCCCATGGATGCGGTCAAACATCTGGGCATCCGTGAGATTCAATTCCATACAGCGCGGCCCGTCGGGGCGTTCGGCACGGATCTCATCCAGCGTGGATGGTTCTGCATAGGGAAACGACTCTGCGGGTTGCAAGCTTCCGAGGTTACACAGGATAGCGTATAGTTCTACCCCTCGTAATCCGTCGCTCCTTCTCAAGGTACGCTCAACGCGCTCCTCAATCGCTCCCACATCGCACCCTTCTTCGCGCTGTTGCACGATCTCATGGCGGACAAGATCAATCAATTCTATTGTTGGATATTCATAACATTCCAACTCTTTAGGTATTTCCATTATTCGTTATCCTCCTTAGGTTTTTAATTTGATAAGTTAATCGCATCTGCTTATTACTCCTACCTTCTTCCTCGGTTGATAGCTATTAAGCATTACTTCCTTCATCATAAAAAGCTCACCCCTATTGGAGGCAGGGTGCTGACCCCGATTACAGTCATGGGAGGAATCCTTTATCTCGCCTTTCCGGTCTATTCTTGGCATTGTAGCCCCCTTTTATTTCCAACTACCAAACCACCAACCATCTTTACCATCGGGTGTCTTACAATGAATGGACATTTTCAAAGGCTTCAAAGATATTCACGGCTGATGCCTTGAATGTTATGAATACCTGCTGCTTGTCTTCTAGGCCCATCTCCTCAAGCGAACGGTGAAGGATGAGGCAGGTGAACTCTGGTGGCACGTTTACGGTGAGGTAGACAACCGAACCACGGTCAGCTATACGGGTGATGGTGCCCTGAAGGCTATTAAAAGTGCTGGAATGTAGTGACTCTCTTGAAATTATAATGTCTTCCGGGCGGATAGAGGCGTGTAGCCTGCCTCGCCGGGTGGTAACCACGGCCAACCTTGCCCCTTCAACGCAGAAAACGCCTTGTCCCTCGGAACTATCCGCCACTTCTCCTTCAAAGATATTGCGGGTCTTTACAAACCGAGCCACAAATTCTGAGCTCGGATGACGAAATATCTGCTCTGGAGTTCCTATTTGGACTATACGACCTTCCCCCAGAACTGCTATACGGTCGCCAAGGATTATCGCCTCTTCAAAATCATGGGTGATATGGAGTGTAGTTAGCCTAAGGCGATTATGTATTTCCTTTAATTTTTCCCCAGCAGCCTCTCTCAGATCAGGGTCAACCGCACTCATGGGTTCATCGAGGAGAAGAAGGTCGGGTTTCATCGCCAATGCCCTGGCCAGGGCAATTCTCTGACTTTCACCTCCGCTTAGAGTCCAGGGGCTTTGATTCAGCAGGTGGCCAATGTCAAGGAGTTCGACCACTCGGTCAACAGCATCGTCAATCTCTCGTCGCGTTTTTGTTCTCCACTGCAATCCAAAGGATATATTGTCACGAACTGATAAATGACGGTAGAGCATATAATCCTGATAGGCAAAACCAATGTTCCTTTCCTCTATATTGAGGGAGGTCACATCCCTACCGTTAATTATTACTTGCCCGCTACTGATGGGTTTCAGCCCAGCAATAGACTCCATGAACATGGTCTTACCTGACCCGGTGGGTCCCAGAAGGACGAAATACTCTCCATCTTGGACATCAAAGGTAATATTTTTGAGTGAAAATTTACCTAGCTCAGCACACAAATCTTTTATTTCTATCATCTTGCTCCTAACAGTGACCCTTCCACGGTTCCCTTTCTAGACTCGGTGACACGCCACCCAGTGCTCACCACCAATAGTCCTCAATTCTGGCTCTTGCTCCTTACAGACATCAGTTGCCATATAACATCTAGGGTGGAAATGGCAACCACTGGGCGGATTAATTGGGTTGGGCACATCGCCAGTTAGGATAATTCGCTTTCGTTGTCGATCAACCCGCGGGTCAGGTATAGGAATTGACGACAGCAGCGCTTGGGTGTAGGGGTGAAGCGGATTATCATAAAGCTCATTACTATCCGTAATCTCCATAATCTTGCCCAGATACATCACCGCCACCCGGTCGCTGATATAACGAACTACCGGAAGGTCATGAGCGATAAATAGATAGGTTAGATTAAGTTCCTCTCGGAGCCTCATCAGCAGCTGGGTGACCTGTACCTGGATGGAAACATCCAGTGCTGAAACAGGCTCGTCACATATGATAAGGCTGGGCCTCACCGCTAGCGCTCGGGCTATCCCGATACGCTGCCGCTGCCCACCGCTGAACTCATGGGGATAGCGCTCCGCCATATAAGGCTCAAGTTCCACCATCCTTAGTAGCTCAGCAATCTGCTCCCTGTATTCCTTGCCCTTGACCAGGTTATGAACCAATAACGGTTCACCGATGATGTCACCAGCGGTCATACGGGGGTCGAGCGAGGCATAGGGGTCCTGGAATATCAACTGCATATTCCGCCGCACACTTCTCATCTCTCTGCCACTAAGTTTAGCCAGGTCCTTTCCCTCGAAGAAAATCTTGCCCCCGGTAATTTCTTCAAGCTGCAGGATACAATTCCCGGTGGTGGTCTTGCCACAGCCGCTTTCGCCCACTAGCCCCAGAGTCTCGCCTCTCTTTATGTAAAAACTTATCCCGTCTACCGCCTTAACATCACCTATCTTTCTCCGCAGGACGCCAGAGGTTACTGGGAAATACATAACCAGATTCTCTACTTCAACTAAAACGTCGTCTCTCGCCATTAGCAATACCTCACCTATCTTTTTGCACCTCCCCACTTCTAAAGCAAGCAGAGTAGTGGTCTTCCCCTACTTCTTCCAGCTCTGGTTTCTCTTCCTGGCACCTATCGATGGCAAGATAGCAGCGGGGACAGAAGGCACAGCCCTTGGGTAGACGGGCAAGATTAGGCGGCATGCCGCCAATAGCGAACAGCTTGCGTTCTCGAGCCAAGTCCAACCGGGGCACCGATGCCAGAAGCCCCACAGTATAAGGGTGTCTTGGCTCACCAAACAGGACATCGGTCGGTGCTACCTCCACAAGCCGCCCGGCATACATTATATTCACCCGGTCGGTATAGCGGGCAACTACTCCCAGGTTATGGGTTATAATAATCACTGATGTACCGAATTGAGTTCTCAGGTTGTCAATTAGTTCCAAAAGCTCCGACTGGACAGTAGCATCAACCGAGGTAGTGGGTTCGTCAGCTATCAGCAATTCAGGGTTACAGCTCAATGCCATAGCAATCATTATCCGCTGCTGCATCCCTCCGCTAAACTGGTGAGGATAGTCTCTTACTCTACTCTCTGCACCCGGCGTACCCACTAACTGTAGTAATTTAAGCGATTCCTCAGCGGCTGTTTTCCTATCCATCCCACGATGCAGCTCCAGCGCCTCAGATAACTGGCGCTTGATGGAAAGCACCGGGTTTAGCGATGTCATCGGCTCCTGATAAATCATAGCTATGCGATTACCTCTAATATGGCGCATTTCCGCCTCACTAACCTTGAGAAGGTCCTGCCCCTTAAAGATAACCTCACCGCCAGCAATGATACCTGGGGGATAGGGAATAAGGCGCATGATAGAAAGGGCGCTCACGCTCTTGCCACAGGCACTCTCACCAACGAGACCTACACTCTCCCCCTTCTTGACATCGTACCTCAGGCCGTCAACCGCTCTTACTTCGCCATCCTCGGTGTAGAAATAGGTTCTCAGGTCTTTAACTTCAAGTACTTTCCCTTTATCCACTGTTATCCTCTTTTACTGCTTTGGCAACCCTTCTGCCCGCCTTTATTAGAACTTTTCACCAGCTAATCCTCTGAGACATAGAAAAGGTCATCAAGCTTATATCCGGGAAAGGCTTTTGTCGCCCCAATAATGAACCTTCCGTTGATGTTACGGTCACCTCTTCTTACGCTGTAAATTAGGTCTTGAGATACTCCCATCGTCTGGGCTAACTCAGCCACATTTCGATATCTCCCGTTACTTAACTCAAAAACCCTTGTCTTCAGTTTCATTACCCTCTCACCTGTTTTCACCTTTTATTCTCTAGCGGGCCCTGCCGCTAAGCCCGATTCCCACAGGGCTCCGGATACGGGAGGAGTGGTGCTCAAATTAAGCTGGCGGTAATCAAAAAACCCCAGCACCCTGGTTTCCCCCAGCAAGGCCCGTTTTTCTACTTTGAGCTACTTTCATCCCCCTTCTTTTCAGGAGCCTCGGCTACCTTTGTCTCAGGAGGCTCAGCCGCCTTTTTCTCGGCTACCTTTGGCCGTTTGAAAAAGGCCTTAATCTTGTCCAGCACTGTCATCACTCACCTCACTTGGGGCAGGGTGCTAATCCCGATTACAGTCATGGCGCCACACTGGATGGGAAATGAACGGGAGAATCTTAAAAACCCGACCATGATTTCCCGATGAGATTTACTCATAACAGCACCCTGCCTCAAGAAAACTGAAAGGGCTCAAAGAACACCCACACTCGGGGTCTCTGAGCCCTGTTTCTTGACTTATTTTCGGCGTTACTCTAAAATAAGAATAGCTGTATAACATTATCTAATTACCCTGAAAAGACCTGTTCCCGCAGGTCTTTTCTCATTTTACTCTCTTTTCCAACTCCTTAAGCTTCTCCAGGGCTAAAGGAGAGGGTTTGGTTTTGCCTCTCTCCCACAAAGAGACGGCATTATAACTCATCTTGAGTTCACGGGCAAGAGCATCACGACTAATGCCCAGCTTTTGCCTTAACTCCCTAACATCCATAGCACTTGTTACTATACGACCTTTGTCTAAATATTGTCAACCCTCCTTTTTCAAAAGGTGCTTCTCAATAATGATTGACGGATAATCAGTTCTGTTTTACGCTTCTACCAAAAAGGTAGGAGTGTAGCAGAGATGGAGTTTATAGAAAAGGTGGCTGGCAAAGTAGCGATGGACATAGTAACAAAAGCAAGTGTGATTGAGATGCCGAAATGTAAATTCTGCGATTCTATTGATGTGGTAAAGAATGGCAGTAGGGGTGGCACGCAATACTGGCTTTGTAGGGAATGTGGCAGGGGCTTTGTGGCAAACAAGGCTTTGCCGAAGGGTAGATACCCGATAGAAGCGGTAAGCTCGGCGTTGTATATGTATTTTACGGGTTCATCTCTTAACGACATTAAGAGGTATATAGAACAGCAATTTGGTAAAGGGTTGCCCTCTGATTCAACTATATATAACTGGGTGGTAAAATTCTCCGAAATAGCCTCAAAAGAAGCTAGGCAACATAAACCAACATCAATAGGCGATGTCTGGATTGCCGATGAACTTTTCCTATCCATAGGAGGAAAAAGGTATTATCTCTGGGATGTCATAGACAGCAAAAGCAGGTATTTGATAGCCACTTATTTATCACCCAAGCGTGGCACGCAGGAAGCCAAGAAACTGATGGAGTTGGCTTCAGATAGGACAGGGGTAGTCCCTAAAGTGGTCATTACAGACTCGCTTGCCAGTTACCTAGACGGCATAGAGCTTGCCTTTGGTTCGGACACCAAGCACATTCAGAGCCACCCATTTGCCAAAGAAGACAGCACCAGCCTTATTGAGAGATGGCACGCCACACTGCGAGAACGCACAAAGGTAATGTGGGGTATGAAAAAGCCAGAGACAGCTAGGGTAATACTGGATGGCTTTCTGGTGTTCTACAACTACTTTAGACCGCACGAAAGCCTGAACGATAAAACACCCGCAGAAGTAGCAGGGATAGATTATCCCTATAAGAACTGGCTGGATGTGGTGAAAAGCCAATCTCCATTAGGGCAATCTAAGGAAAAGCCTGATATACCGATTGATGAGGAAGTGGCTATTATCTATCCGCCAAAGCCTTACAGGAAGAGAACAAAACCAAAGAAAAGAACACGAAGAATTAGAGGTAGAATACAGACTACTTTAGGGGAGATGAGACTATGATGTATAACGACTGGTTTCTCGTAGAAATACCGACAGAACACGGGAAAAGGATAGTTCTTACGAGTCGGATAGGATTGGCTCTTTGGAAAACTGTGATAACGCTCACCGAGGCGTGTGAGAAATTAAATCCACCAAACGCCTGTTGTTCTCGGCTATCAGAAGAGGAATTGCGTGGGCAAGATTCTCAAGGGCAAGGGCTGTGTATATGAGTTGTCTTTTAGGGTCATTATTTTGGACTTCGCTCACTTTGGCTATTATAGCTTTTGCTGTGTCCTCCTCAATATCAAAAGACTCTCCGTGTGAGTGTTTCTCCATAATAGATAGTGCAAATTCTTCGCCTGCAGTGAGCAACCTAGAAAGTTCGTTGGATATGAAGTTAGGGTCTATCAATTGTCTCTCAATATCACTCATACCTAAACACCCCTTTTTGATAGATTATAGGGAGCAAAGGTTATGCCTGTCAATCACAACAGAGAAGAACCTTTTCAAAAATATCTACACCACAGACACTGAGAGGAAGATAATGACATTTCCCACCCTTGAAAGGTCAATTTTTCTCCTTACTTCTGCCAAGACTACTTTGAAGCCTCTATACCAAGGGGGAGGTATATCAAGCTATTCAAAGGCCCGGCAAGGGGGCTAAAAATTGATTCTAGGGGCTGCCGCAGCCTGCTCTGCACCCCAGCCAGCAATAATAGGGAGCCCTGGCGTTTAATTCTTTCATTTATAAGTAATGATAGCACCGCTCCAAGTTTGTAGCTGGGTAGTGCTATCAAGATAGGCGATACACCTTACCCCGAAATATCTTGGCCAGGTATAGCTTGGCAAGACGAGACAAAATCTAGCTAGCTGGTTTGGGAAGTCTTGTCTGTCTGGACGCCGTTGCCTTTTATTTAAGCCGCCGAAGCCGCTAGTGTCGGTGACAGCTTGCGTGTGCCCAGCCCTTGTCCTTCATATAGCCTATTATTGCTTTATGTGAGTCGCTATTGGGGACTACGTCTATTCGCTTCTGGCACACGGCGCAGTAGTACCAGATTTGGTATTCCTCTGTGGCCTGGTTGTAGCCTTCGCCCGATGCTATCTCTTTTATCTCCTCGACATCAGGCATTTTGAGTTGTAGCAGGCCTAGCGAGTCCTTAACGAAGTCGGCAAAAGATACCCCTCCCAGGTCCTCAAGGCGTTGCTTCAGAAGGTCGTGAGTGTCTTTGTCAAGCCTACAGGACATCGTGGGGTGGCCCTTTTCATATCTTACCCGGGATGGTGGTTTGTGGTTACCTTTTACCATATAGTTTGCCCTATAGATTACTCCTAGATTGCCATACCGCTTACCACAAAGTTTACCACAGTGGATTACCATAGGCAAAAATCGGTGGTCTGTCACCCTATTTTTAACTCTATTTTTAACTCTATTCTTCGCCTATTTCCGCAGTAGTCTTTTCTGTTATAATGAGACCTGTAGCCGAGCTTTATTATAAGGCGGTAGCCCCTGGGCTACCGTATCAATCAATTAAGTTCCTAAAAGGATTTTGGCCAAGGGAATGAGCTAAAACTGGAGGGAGTTGCAGTGGAGAGTAAAACTCTATCTCTTACCGATGAGATTTATACTGAACTAGTGGCTGGACTGAAAACGGGCTTGGACTGGACCCGATTCCTAGCCCAACACGGCGCCAGCAAGGGCCCGCTATATAACGCCATAGGTAGGTTCTTTAATGATATGGAACCCAAAGCTAGAGCCCTCGGTGAAGTCCAGGCTTCGTTGGATCAGGCTGGACTTAGGCTGGAACAGTTGGGCCAGGAGATAAAAGAGGCAGAGGGTAAGATTGCGCCTTTAGAGGAGAGAAGAAATGTCCTCAATGAGGAGACTGAGACCCTGGAGGCAAAACTTGCCGAGAAAAATGAGCTCCTCGAGCATGCCGGGGAGCTGGAGAAGTATGGCTTCGATACTGAAAGACTAAGGCAGTTGCAGGAAACCCTTGTGGAGATTGGGGCAAAATACGGGCTTAAGGGTAAAGAGGCAGTTAGCAAATTCTTCCGTGCCTTGAAAGACTACGAGGGCATACTCGGGGCTGAGTCACAACTTAAGGGGCTTCAGGACCAGATAGAGACGCACAAGCAGGAGCTGGATAAGGCTGATAAGGGGCTTCAGACACAGATTGAAACTCGCAGGCAGGAGCTGGATAAGGCCGAGAAGAAACTAGAGAAGGCGCAGAAGGAGACAACAGACCTACGAAAGGCACTGGCAACCTACCGGAGAGTGGAGGCCAGCGGCTTTGATGAGAAGGCTCTTGGGGAGCTAACCAAAGCGTCTGAGAAGTATGGCCCGCCCGGTAAGGTTCTTAGGGCAATAGACCGTTTCGTCGACCTCTCCAACATCAAGGCAACCGGTGATGAATTACGAAAGAAGGTAAGGCAGAAACGAGCAATGATCAAGAGCCTGGATGAGCAGTACTCGCACCTCAGGGAGCCAATTGAGTTATGCAAGAAGCTACTAAAACGCAAGTTTGGTCTCAGTGCCCTTCAACTGATAAATATCACAGCGTGGAGATATGGGGAACCGACCGAGGTCATGAAAGCAATTGAAGCCTACGGCGCACTTAAGGAGATAAAAAAGGAGACTGACCAGGCAAAGGCTGAGCGGGCTGAGATTAAAGGAGAGATTGAGGTGCTGAAGGAAACATACGCTGAGCAAAATGCTAGGAATATCGCGATGCTTGACCAGTTTGAAATATTGAATGTGAAGGCAATCGAAGTTGGCGCCAACGTGGGTAGCATTCAAGAGCAGGTAAAGGGGGACACCATGGCTCGCGACCTTCTGATCTTGCTCCGGAATCCCGTTTCAGCAAGCTATGAAGAGTATTGCCCACTTGTCCTTGTTTTACTTAAGTGCATTAGCATCTGGGCCAACATAAATAAAGATAAATTCAGGTTTCCTTCTCTCATTGATAAGAACCTCGAAGAACTGACAGGGTATTTGGGCGGAAGCTAATGGATAAAGTTAAACATGTCGTGTCCAACCTGGTGCAGATGCTGGATAGAGACCAAAAGGGAGCAAAAAGCCTAGCCGGTATCATAGATGAGTTGCAGAGCTACCTTGAGGAGGAGTCCAAAACCATTATCGAGGAAAGCCTTGACCGGCTGTTGAGCAGAATCAGGGCGGAAGCAGCCAAGATAATCAGTGGGTCGGGTGTGGTGCTTGTATCACCTGAGGGGACGGCCAGCGTAGAAGAGACCTACAACATACATTCCGATTTCTGGCTTGAGCGGCTAAAGTCCAAAGGATTTTCCATTCTTACTCTGGAACAATTCAGGGCCTTCGTGCAGTCCCTTAAATCTGAGGTGGCAGACGGGAACCTGATACCCGTAATCGAGTTTCTGAGGGCAAATACGAAATTTGAGTGGCCTTCAGTGTATTCGCCAGCACCAGCTCTCACAGAAAGCGAGCCTCGTGAACCATCTTCGTCAGAATGGAAGTTGTCCGATTTCTTGCCAGCTCTACCACCACATCCACCGTTACCTAGAGGGCTGTTCAAGGATTAAGCTATCACTCCCGCACTTCTAACCCTGCTAGAATATAGCAAAAGCTTATATCTGAAAAACCAGTATGCTATCATCACGCAAGCTAGCTTTATCAACCGGGGAATGAACATCCTCAAAATTAAGTATATGGACATAGTGAGGAAGGCCAGCTACGGTGCTTGGGACAAACCAGCTTTGAGATGTTGAGCGGGTATAGGACATTAACTTCGACCGGGGCGTAATCTTCTCTACACCCGATACCCGACCCTCAGCAGTATTATTAATACCCCCAGCAGAGGATTGCCAAGGCTAAAAATGTGGATCGTAGCGCTGTTTCCCGTAGGCTTGCTTTTCACAGGATGCCAGATAAAGTTAAAGGCTTTGTTTCGCAGTGTTTGCTGGCAGAGTTTCATTTGGAGGAAATTTGCTCATGTTTCGCTGCGAAACATCTCTCCCCCTGGCTTACCACCTCTCAGGCATGGGAGGAGCTGGCGGAGAAGGCGGTTAACAACCGGGCAAAGAACGGCAGCCGGCAGTAAAGGGGTACAAAAGTTGGCGACAAAAAGGCGACGGACTAAAAAGCACGGGTTGTCACCAAATGACACTTTAGCTTCAAAACGGGGGTTTGGCAACTGACACAAAAGTTCTAATTTGTATCTAACGGCCCATATCGGCATACCTAGCCTAGAATTATGAGTCCTCTGCTCTACCACTGAGCTACGCTGCCAGCAAGCAGAATGTAGCATAATTCAAATTGAGCTGTCAATTCTAATCGCCGTTTAATTTCCCAGAAGTCTAGTTACTCTCAGTAACATATTTTCTTAATTCATCAGGCAGCTTGCTTTTATCATTGGTCACTGCTGGTATAATTGGCGGCTGACCGTTTGCCTCTATAATTGCCATTCCATCAGAGCTTAGTAGAAAATCAATCCAGGCTACTGCCAGCTCAGGGTAGGGGGCATCCTTGGGTATGGTTATGCCATAAACTATGGGTTTACCCGTTTTGGTTATAGTTTCCCCCGGCTCTTTGCCCGAAATTTCTACCTTCGCCTTACTATAGTAGTCCCTGAACTCTTGACTAGAGAGGTCAATCTCAGCCGGTAATTCAACAAAGTTCAATTTATGCTGCCTGGCTATAGAAAGATACTCAAAGGCGTAGTCCAGGTCGCCTGATTCCAGTAGGGCGATAAGGTCAACCTCTTTAGGTCTAATCAATTCACCGGCAGCACCATAGAGCTTGTCATACAACTCAGGCGCATTATAATAGTCCTCAGCCAGTTGCCATACCATCAGTGTTCTATAGCCACAGGGGTCCTGGTTGGGGTCACTGCGACCATACCTTACCCCATCACGCTGTAAAATTTCATACCAATTATCCCTATTTATCTCGTTCCCAAACCGTGATTTATTAGTATAGGCAATTACCATTTGGTTACAAGCAAAGGTTATATACCATTCAGCATACTCAGGAAACATCAACTCTGGAATAAGCGTGTAATCGGCCGAGGCAATTATACCAGCCTGCTTACCCAGCTCAGTTACCTTACGGATAGCAGTAGCACTTCCCGTTGCCTCGGTCTCCACCTTTATATCTGGGTAGAGCTTATTAAACTCCTTAGTTACATCATCAAATGGTATGGTCAAACTGCCAGCATGATAGATGGTGAGTATCGTGCCACCTGAACAACCAGGTATCAGGCTCAATGTCAGAACCAAAACCGGAAACAAACTGATGGCTAATCGTTTCATTTAAATACCTTATTATAACTATATTCTGCCGACTAAAAAATATGGATGGCTGATGCTTTAAATGTTATATAAACCTTCTGACCCTCAGCCAGTCCCATTTCCTCAAAGGAACGGCGGGTAACCAGACAAATAAAATCTGGGGGTAAATTCACCGTGAGATAGAAGGTAGAGCCCCTATCCACAATATGAGTGATTATGCCGCCAAAGGAATTGCGAGCGCTGGAGTGAAGTGGCTCAGGAGAAATAAGAATATCCTCAGGTCGAACCGAGGCATGTAACTTACCCCGAAGGTCGGTAACTACTGCCAATTCTATGTCTTCAGTGCCAAAGATAGCTGTTCCATCGTCTCTGTCTATTACCTCACCGGCGAAGATATTTCGTGCCATGGCAAAGCGGGCAATAAACTCTGAGTTAGGCTGGCGAAATATCTGCTCCGGGGTTCCCACCTGCTTTATACACCCCTCACCTAAGACGGCAATATGGTCACCTAAAGCAATTGCCTCCTCAAAATCATGGGTAACATGGATGGTAGTTACCTTTAAGCGGTTATGGAGCTGGCGGAGCTCCTTCTGCACTCCTTCTCGAGTTTCGGGGTCAAGGGCGCTAAGCGGCTCGTCAAGGAGTAGCACTTCAGGTTTGATACTCAGTGCCCTAGCCAGAGCCACCTTCTGCTGCTCACCACCACTCAAGGTATCAGGCTTTCGGTTAAGAAGATGAGATACGTCTAATAGCCCGGCTACCCAGTCCAGTGCTGCCTCAGCCTCTTGTTTAGTCTGTTTATGAAGCTTCAAACCAAAGACAATATTATCCTTCACTGAGAGGTGAGGAAACAGGGCATGGTCTTGGTAGACAATACTGATACCCCTCTTTTCTGGCTCAAGTCGTGTTACCTCCTTTCCCCTGAGCCATATCTCCCCGCTCTTAATGGGATATAGACCGGCAATAGATTCCAGGAGCACTGTCTTGCCAGCACCGGTAGGACCCAGGACGATGAAGTACTCGCCCTCGCTTACCGTCAGATTAATATCCTGGAGTCGGAAATCCTTTAGGTCAACATAGAGATTCTTTATCTGTATCATGTCTTCTCACCTCGATAGACTATAGTTCTAAGACCAATGAATACAAATAGGCAGATTATGATGAGAAGCACAGCTACTGGCTGTGAATAGGATAGGCCATAAGATTCAAAACGCTCAAAGATTAGAGTGGAGGCTATCATGGGGTGATATGCCAGAATAATAACGGCGCCGAATTCGCTTATTCCCCTAGCCCACATCATTATGCTGCCGGCAAGGATGCTCCTCCAGGCTAGGGGGAGGGAAATCCTGAAGAAGGCTTGCCATGGTGAAGCACCAAGGGTGCGAGATACCTTCTCCAGCCTGACATCTACTTTTTTAAACCCCTCTTTAGCTGAATCTATTAAGAAAGGAATGCTGACGAATAGCATAGCAATAACAATGCCAGCCGTGGAGTCGACAAAGTCAATCCCTATAAGATGAAAGGCTTTACCAGCCCCAAAATTACGACCAAAGACGAAAAGCAGGGCGATGCCGGCTGCAGTGTGGGGAATTACAATGGGCACATCAATGAGCCCCTCAAGCAATTTCTTACCCGGAAATTCAGTGCGGGCTAATAGGTAAGCCAGGGGAACACCGAGGACAAAGCCCACGATGGTAGCTATAACAGCGGCATACAGACTAAGCCAGATAGCACCCCTAACCTGTGGGTCAAGCAAGGTATCAAGCAGTATACCTGGGTCAGAGGCAGCTATCATCTTAATCAGAGGCACAATGATAAACAAAAAAATAACCAATCCCAGTAGAATAAAGGTAAATGTCATCCTATTAGTAGTAAACCATTTCTTGCTCAAAAGTTACCTCCTCTAATACTAGTTATGTATTTAGGTATAAAAAAGGCACCTCGAAAGGAGGTGCCTTGAAATAGACACACAAGTGCCGGTAAGTAAGCTCTCCTTTCCAAACACGGGAGGCACTACCGTTTCCAGCAACACCCTATCGGCCCATCTCCATAGGTTCACCTTTAGGAGGATAGGCTCGGAGAGATATATTTAATTTTTATCTGAATCAATACTATATCACGTCTTCTACATAACTGGCAAGCCTATTCTGCCTTGACGGTAACAAAAGCCCTCTGTTAGAATTCACGGTGAAGCCTAATTGAGCGGGGTATGGATAGTAGGGGCTTAAGTCCTTAATTAAGGAGGCTAATTATGGCTGTTGACTATGAGAAGGAAGGTAGGATTGCTATCTTTACCATTAATCGGCCTGAGGCCTTTAATGCGGTGAATGTACAGGTTTTCCAGGAGTTACATGAACGAATGATAGAGTTCCGGGACGACCCTGAGCTATGGGTTGGCATCATTACTGGAGCGAGGACAAGAGCTTTTTCGGCTGGTGCCGATATAAAAGATATGCTACCCTTTGCCAGAGAGCATCGTAATCGCCCCGGGGCATTGCCACCTAGTATAATGCGTGGGTTGGATATGTGGAAGCCGCTTATTGCGGCGGTTAATGGGTTGGCACTGGGCGGCGGGCTAGAAATTGTTCTGGCTTGCGATATAAGGATAGCCTCAGAGAAGGCCCGCTTTGGCACGCCGGAGGTAACTTTAGGTCTGATACCTGGTTGGGGAGGCACCCAGAGGTTACCCCGGATGCTTCCCTGGTGTAAGGCAGCTGAGCTATTACTTACGGGAAGACCTATAGATGCCCAGGAGGCATATCGCATAGGGTTAGTAAACAAGGTTGTTCCGAAGGAGCAGGTTATGCCTACGGCTAAGGAATGGGCTGAGGCTATCTGCCAGGCAGGGCCTCTAGCCGTTAGGGCGGCCAAAGAGGCTATGATTAGAGGGAGCAGCATGCCCCTGGAAGATGGCTTACAACTGGAAAGTTCATTGTTTAACCGCATTATGGACACTGAGGACTATGCTGAAGGAATTGCGGCTTTCAACGAAAAGAGAAGACCTGTCTACAAAGCAAAATAAGCTAATTAATAGAGATTAGTGAAAAGGGAAGAGTGATATGGAAATCAAAAGGGTTGGAGTAGTTGGTTGTGGATTGATGGGCTCAGGTATCACTCAGGTTTGTGCTCAGTCAGGCTACCAGGTGGTAGTCTCAGAGGTAAATGATGAACTTTTGAATAAGGGGCTGGCTTCAATTAGCTCATTTTTAACCAGAAATGTAAAGAAGGGCAGGGTTTCTCAGGCGGAGAAAGAGGCTACGTTGGCTCGCATCAAAGGCACCACCAATACCAGGGACTTTAGTGATTGCGACCTAGTAATAGAAGCCGCTATTGAGAATATGGATGTGAAGAAGAAGATATTTGCTGAGCTGGATAAAATCTGCTCCAGGGATGCTATCCTGGCCACCAATACCTCATGCCTATCTATTATTGATATGGCTACAGCCACTACCAGGCCGGAGAAGGTGCTGGGGATACACTTTTTTAATCCGGTGCCACTTATGAAGCTACTGGAGATAGTCAAGACTATTGCTACCAGTGACGAAACCGTCAAGGTTGGCCAGGAATTTGGCAAATCTATAGGGAAGACCACTATTATTGCCCCGGATACTCCGGGCTTTATTGTGAATCGCTTGCTGCTACCCTTTATGCTTGGTGCTTTTCGCATGTTAGATACTGGTGGTGCCACCAGAGAAGACATTGATAACGGGGTAAGATTGGGTTTAGGGCACTCTATGGGCCCGTTAGCGCTGGCTGACCTTATTGGTATGGATACTATATTATATATAGCTAATGCTATATATGAAGAACTTAAAGACCCGCTATATGCTCCCCCTATCATTTTGAAAAAGATGGTTGCTACCGGCTGGCTCGGGCGTAAAACGGGAAAGGGATTCTACGAGTATAAGTAAGCAGCTAGATTAAATAGAACTAGTGGGGCATTAAATGGTTAAAGACAATCAAATAAAGGCAAAACAATTAGCTGAGCTGGAGGAACGCCGAGCCAAGGTAAAGGAGATGGGTGGGAGGGAGCGTGTGGAAAAACAGAAAAAGCAAGGTAAGCTAACGGCACGAGAGCGAATAGACAGGCTATTGGATAAGGGGACATTTCGCGAGATTGGAATGTTTGCTAAAAGCAGAAGCACAGCTTATAGAGAAGTCCCGGCAGACGGGGTAGTTACTGGCTATGGAGAAATCGACGGAAGAAAGGTGTATATCTTCTCCCAGGACTTTACCAGCAAGGGGGGGACCTTGTCAGAAATTCATGGGAAGAAGATTTGCAATATTCTGGATAGTGCAATGAGAGTAGGTTGTCCCATTATAGGGATAAACGATTCTGGAGGAGCCAGAATTCAGGATGGTGTGGATTCCCTATCTCTTTATGGAAGCATGTTTTTCAGAAACACAATGGCTTCAGGGGTAATCCCTCAGATATGTGCTATCCTCGGGCCAACTGCCGGGGGAGCAGTATACTCTCCAGCGTTGATGGACTTCATATTTATGGTCCAGGGGATAAGTTATGCCTTCATCACCGGACCAAAGGTAGTTAAGGCGGTAATGGGACAGGAGGTTAGTGAAGAGGAGCTTGGTGGGGCTACTGTTGTGCAGAGAAAAGCCGGGGTCGTTTGCCGCTCTGAAAATAGTGAAGACGAGTGTTTTCAAGCTATAAAGGAGCTGTTAGGTTATCTGCCGTCAAGTAACAGGGAAAGGCCAAAAAGAATTGATTGGGGAGACAGTCCAGACCGTATAGATTCATCTCTATTTGATATTGTTCCGGCCAATCCAAGTAAGGCATATGATATACATAAGATAATTGAGAGGGTATTTGACCAGAGGCAGGATGGGAAGAAAAATTACTTTGAGCTATTCCCCATATTTGCTACCAACATAATTACCTGTTTTTCCAGGTTGAATGGATGGTCGGTGGGCATAATAGCCAATCAGCCGA
>Ga0209979_1000663_pt1 | contig 44100 bp, 42 predicted proteins | sample AnhtaG_FD_183114 | JGI IMG/M metagenome (GOLD analysis project Ga0209979, IMG submission 183114) | Deep subsurface microbial communities from Anholt, Denmark to uncover new lineages of life (NeLLi) - Anholt_01485 metaG (SPAdes) (version 2) | ecosystem: Environmental > Aquatic > Marine > Oceanic...
GGGGTCAAGCTTGGGATTACGAAGAAAGTATTGATTTTGAGGATTTAAAGTTTGGTCGAGGAGTAGGTATCCGTTTTGATACTCCTCTTGGGCCAATTAGACTAGACTATGGTATTAGCGAAGAAGGCATAGGGCAGACTTACTTTAGTATAGGGCATACTTTTTAAATAGTTAGCGGGTTAGTTGGTTACCTGGTTAATTAGTTAAATAAATATTCACTAACCATTAACTAATTAGCCGATTCACCAATTGATCAATTTTAATAAAAAATTCGTAGGACAGGCGTCTCGCCTGTCTAAAGTCGTTAGTGAATAGTTGTTAGTATATCGTATCGCGTATCGCGTATCGAGTATCGCGTTAAGAAAATCAGATCACGAGATACGAGATACTAATTTTTCACGCGATACGCAATACGCGATACGCGATACAAATATATTAAGGAGGGAAATAATGCGAGTGGTAGAAAAAAAAGTAGCAAATAAAGCAGTTGTTATTTTATTGTTTACAATGGTAATTTTTTTATTTTTAAGTTTTCAAAATATTGAGGCAGCAGAGATAAAAATAGGCTTAGTTAATTTAGCGGAAGTTATATCTGGTCACCCTTATACTCAAAATATTAATCAACTTAGTATAACTTTACGGGAAGAGCTCCAAAAACGCCAGGAAGAATTAAATGCACAAGGCAAAGGACTGGATGAAACTGGACTTAAAAAATTGGAAGATAAATTTAATAAAGAATGGAATCCGATCAAAGAGGAGATTCTTGCTGAAATAAAATTATACCAGGCAGCTCGTTATTCACACATTATTGAGGCTGTTAAAGCAGTAGGAGATAAAGGTAAATACGATTTAATCATAAATAGTGAGATAAAAGTGCCAGCCGGAACTGATATTTTAAATTATCCTATTGCGCTCTATGGAGGAGAGGATATTACCCAGGATATAATAGCGGAAATTGTGAGAAAATTAGAAGAAGAAAGCAAAGAGAAAGATAAAACACAATGAAACGAGAATTAACCATAGGAGAAATTCTAAATCTTTTGCCCCACCGTTATCCTTTTTTATTGGTGGATAAAATATTAGAGCAAGGTGAAAATAGGATTATAGGGGTAAAGAATGTTACCATAAATGAACCTTTTTTTCAGGGACATTTTCCGGGACATCCGGTGATGCCCGGAGTGCTCATACTTGAAGCTATGGCTCAAACTGGTGGAGTTCTGATGTTTTCCAAAGAGGAAAACAAAGGGAAGATTCCCTTATTCGCCGGTATTGATAAGGCCCGTTTTAAAAAACCGGTTTATCCCGGTGACCAATTAATAATTAAAGTGGAAATTGTAAAGATGGTAAGAGGAATTGGTAAGGCCAAAGCAGAGGTCTATGTGGATGACAATCTGGTAGCTTTTGCTGAGCTTCTCTTTACAGCAATTAGTCGTTAGTCGTTAGTGAATAGTATATAGTTAAATACAGCGACAAGTAATAAGTAATTTGTAAAGAGTTACAAGTTACAGGTTGCGAGTTACAAGTTTACAGAGAGAAGTAGGAACGTGCTATACGCCCTCATATGTAAAAGATAAAAGGGATAGAATGGATTCCCATTTTCATGGGAATGACAGATGTAGGGGCTTGATTTATCAAGCCCGCAAAACTCGGGTCGGATGAATCCGACCCCTACACTAAAAACAATAATTCATTTGAAATACGAAAAAGTTTTAAGTTTTGAATTATGGTTTTTATCTTTTCGCTTTAAGCTTTTAATTTTCTTATCTAAAAACTATAAACTATAAACCAAAAACCAGTTTCGTATTTTAACTAACGATTATTCACTAACGACTAAAAAAGGGAGAAAATTGTGCAGGGAATAAGGACAGAAAATTTATTAAAAATTTACCGAAAAAGACGAGTGGTTGATGATATCAGCTTAGAGATTAATAAAGGTGAGGTAGTAGGTCTTTTAGGGCCAAATGGGGCAGGGAAGACCACTACCTTTTATATTATAGTTGGTTTAATAGCTCCGGATAAGGGAAAAGTGTCTTTTAACGGCAAAGAAATTACTAAAATCCCTATGTTTCAGAGAGCCAGGATGGGTTTGGGTTATTTAGCCCAGGAACCTTCAATCTTTCGCAAGCTTACTGTAGAAGAAAATCTTCTTCTAATTTTAGAATCTTTGGGAGTCAAAAGAGATGAACGGAGAGAAAGATGCTATTCATTGTTAAAGGAGCTTGAAATAGATCATCTCGCTGATTACAAAGGATATATGCTCTCCGGAGGGGAAAGGCGTCGGGTAGAAATAGCCCGAACCTTAACCAGCTCGCCTTCTTTTATGTTGCTTGATGAACCCTTTACCGGAGTTGACCCTATTGCAGTTTATGACATTCAGGAAATAATTTCTTATCTAAAAGAAAAAGGGTTAGGGATATTAATTACCGACCATAATGTGAGGGAGACTCTTAAAATTACCGATAGAGCTTATATTATGCATAATGGAAAAATACTGACTTCAGGAACTCCCCGTCACGTAGCTAATTGCGAAATCACCCGCAAAATCTATCTGGGGGAAAAATTTAATCTGTGAATTAGTGAATAGTCGGTAGTCGTTAGTGAAATAGTATTTAGTAAAAAGATTAAGAAAATAAAAAAGTATAAATTATAATATGAAGATAAAAAGCTATAAAGATTTAAATATATGGAAAAGAAGTATAGAATTAGTAGAAGATATCTATAAAATAACTAAAAATTTCCCTAAGGAAGAAATATACGGGTTGACCAATCAGTTGAGAAGGTCAGCTGTTTCAATTCCCTCAAATATAGCAGAAGGATTTGCCAGGTTTTATAATAAAGAGTATAGACAATTCTTATTTATTTCTCTGGGAAGTTGTGCCGAACTTTCTACTCAAATTATTATTGCCTTACGATTGGATTATCTTGAAAGCAAGGAATCTGATAAATTACTAAATGAAATTGATGAGATTAGCAAAATGACTATGAGCTTAATTAAGAAATTAGGTACTGACTAACTATTCACTAACGACTTATTTATCTTGCATCTTGTATTTTAACTAACGACTAGTTTATTTTGTATTTAATGCTAACGACTAACGACTATTCACTAACGACTATATGGACGACTGAAAGGAGTCCAAAAAGACATGTACAGTCTTATTTTAGTATCTACAGTTATCATAATAAGTGGTTTAATCGCCTTTGTTGGTGATTGGGTAGGCCTTAAAATAGGAAAAAAGAGAGTAACTATTTTTGGCTTGCGGCCCCACTCTACAGCTATATTTATCACTATAATTAGTGGTATTTTGATTGCTATTATTACAGTAACCATACTTGCCATCTCCTCCAATGACGTTAGAACTGCCCTATTCGGAATGGAAGAGTTAAAGGAAAATCTTTCCTATTTATCCCGGGAAGTAGAGTTAAGAAATATGCAGTTATCCTCTACCAAAGAAGATTTAAAGGAAAAAACTACTCAATTACAAGAAATGGAAGAGAAATATCAGAAATTATCTGAAGATATAAAATATAAAACAGGTCAATTGGAAGAATTGTTGATAATTAGAGAAGGGCTGATAGAAGAAAAAGATAAGCTGACTAAGGAAGTGGAAGAATTAAATGCAACTATAAAAGCTTTATACTCAGGAATTGCCTGGGTTAGAGAAGGAGAGGTTATCTTTGGTTCGGACGAACAGATTGCACTGACTATTATTCAAGGCCAAAGACCGATTGAAGAAATAAAGGAAGAGTTAATTATATTTCTAAACGAAGCTTCCAATAAAGCATTAGCCATGGGAGCCAAAAAAGACGAGCGAACCAATCAGGTGTTCATTATCGCTCAAAATGAATTTGAAGATATAGCACAGAGGATATATGATAGTGATAAAGAGATGATAGTAAGACTTTTATCTTTAATAAATGTGGTTAGAGGAGAACCCATAGTAGCACATTTTAACATCTTAGAGAATAAATTAGTCTTTAAAATAGACGAAGTGATTGTTTCCGAAGAAATTGAAAGTTCAGAAGTGCCTGGAGAGGTGGAAAAAGAGCTTTTATCTCTTTTAAGAAAAGTGAATATTATAGCCGTAAAAGAGGGGATAATTCCTGACCCTAAAACCAGTTTTGTGGGAACTGTATCTGCAGTTAATTTATATGATACAGTTAAAACTATTGTGGAATCGGGTACAAAAATGAAAGTCTCAGTAATTTCGGTTTACGATACCTGGAGTACGGGCCCGCTGAGAGTGAGGATGGAAGCTAAACCCATTTCTTAATTTTTAATAATGTTATTACAAACCAAAAAGCAAACAAACAAAAGGGTACAAGGGACACGATGCATCGTGCCCACGGGAAACATCAGGCAATAAAATGGTGAGGGCACAATGAATTGTGCGCTTATAGACAGGCGAGCCTGTCCTCGTGAACACGGGGAACGCCTGTCCTACGGAGTTTTTATTTTGTATTTATTCTGATTCTCGATTTCTATTATCTTTGCGAGATACGATTCACGAGATACGAAATACAAATTTATTTGACATTATAATACAGTAACGATTATAATAAAAGCAATAAAATATAATATTATAACCGATTATTTGTATAAAAAATACCGTATAAAATATAAACTTGAGGAAATATTGAAATTTTTTTAAATTATTTTCAAAAAAAAGAAGGATTTTTAAACATCGATGTAGTATATGTATATAATAAGAAAGAATGATATAAAAGTATATCATCTTAGATTGGTTAAAGTAGGGAGAAAGGAGGTGAAAAAAATTCTTGGACCTGCTTTAATTCAAGTAAAGATGATATAAAAACCAGTTAGTAATCTAAAAAGAGAAAATATTAATGAGGGAACTTTGGATACTCAATTAATAAATTCTCCTTAAAGGTTAGTTAACTGGAAATATAAAAAAACCAAGGAGAAAAAAATGAAAAAATTAGCATTAGTATTAGCATTAGTATTAGCTTTTGCACTTCCAGTGCTCGCTAATCCTTTTGTAGATGTTCCTTTAAACCACTGGGCATATGATTCAGTCCAGAGCTTAGCCGCAAAGGGTGTTATCGTAGGTTATCCTGATGGTACCTTTGGTGGAGTAAAATCTCTAACCCGTTACGAATTTGCTGAAGCAACAGCTAAAGCATTGGCCTATGTTGAAGGTATGGACTTTGCCTCTGCTGAAGATGTAGCAATATTAGAGAAATTAGCTATTGAATTTGCTGATGAACTGGCCAGCTTGGGAGTAACCGTAGCTGACTTAGAGGCTGCTTTAGGTGCAAACACCGAAGCTATCGCTGCCTTAGAGACAACCGTAGCCAAACTAGATACCTTCTTTGAACCAGTTGTAATAAGCGGTTCTTTTACAGCAACTTATACTGACGCATATCTTGCTTATGATACAGTTGAAGGAAATTATGCAAAGGACCCCGCATATACTGGTTCTACATTGGAAATGGAAGGTGAATTAAGTCTTGCTGCTACTATAAATGATAAAACCACAGCCGGAGTTACTTTTTATACAGATGAAGTTACTGAAGCAGTTACTGTAGATACTTTCTTTATCGATTTTGCTGATGGTGAATATTTTGCAAAATTATATGCTGGTAATATCGCCAGTGGTGATGTAGGAAATATCGGCGTTTGTGCCTTAGTATTCGATGATGAATATGAAAGCGAAATTTATGCCTGGGATGATGAATACTTTAGAGGCTTATGGGCATCCTGGAATTTACTAGGAGCTAATTTTAGTCTAATCAGCGAAGTTGATATATTCTATACTTTAAAGGGACAATGGGATCCGTTTGGAATATACGTATCTTTGGATAGAGAAACCACTACTTTAGAAGATTATGTTGATTTTGGAGAAGTTATAGTTGGTGCAGATTTAAATTATACCTTTGAAGACGGAGTCACAAATGTTAAATTAGATGCTGCTTACCAGATGGGTATGGAAGATTATGGTGTTGCCGGAGCGCTTAGCACTAAGGTAGGAGAAAATGATGAAATTGGATTAAGTGTAAATGGACATTATGTTGAAGTGGGTTTTGCCCCAACTGCCGGAGGTTTTGATCCTAATACTATGGGTGGAGGCGCATCAGTCTCTTACTTATTAGATGTTGCAGGCTTAGAAAAGACCGAAATAACCTTAGCCTATGATTATGAATCTGATATTCCTGAAGAGGGTGAAGATGCTGTAGTTGGTACCAACGAAGTAACCACAACACTTGACTTTACTATGGATGCTGCCACCGAAGAGACTGCCACCTTAGAAGGAACATATGAAATACCTGCAGAAGGTGAAGATGCTGGTTATACAGTATCCGCAGAGTATGCAAATTACCCACTTGCCGACAAATTCAAATTGAGTGTTTACGGTGAGTATAGTAATACACCAAGTGAAGAACTTGCTGAACCAGAAGATTACACATACTATGGTACTTTAACTTTGGATTATGCTTATACTGCAAATACAGCTTTCCAACTTGAGGGCAGATATGATTCAGATCCATTAGTTACAGGTTTACCAAAATACAGTGCTTATGCAGAAGTAGCACATACTTTAGCAACAGACACCACTCTTACCGTATCTTACGAATTGAACGACTGGGATGACGGTGTAGAGGATGGCGTAGGAACATTTAAAACAGAACTCGAAGTTACATTCTAAGAAAGAATACATTAGAAGTTAACCTGTAGAAATAAAATGACTCCCGGAGATTATTTTCCGGGGGTCATTTTTTTGGATTAGTGTAAACTTTTTTATCTTTTCTTTCATTTTCTTAAGTATGCACTCAATACTTTTTTGAAAAATATTTGCGGAAATTAGAAAATCATATTATAATAAAATAGTTGTTAGTATATAGTTAGCGTAGAGCGTACAGCGTTTAGCGTATAGGTGCGGGTAATAAGTGTAAGTTAGCGAATAGGGAATAGGAAAACAGTATCAAATATCGCGCGAAGAAGGGAGAAGACAGAAGGTAGGGGCATGATTCATCAAGCCCGTCTTATACTTTCTTATGTCATTCCCATGAAAATGGGAATCCATCTTAGTCATTGCGAACGAAATAGAGCGCGGCAATCTCTATCTAAAAACTAAAAACGAATAACTAAAAACCAGTTTTGTATTTTAACTAACGACTAATTTAATTGGTCAATTAATCTTAACCAGCTAACAGTTTTATACTTTATCTTTATCTTAACCAGTTAACCAGGTAACCAACTAACTATCTAACGATTAATAAAAGGCGGTGTTCTTAAATGTTATTTAAAAAATTATCTTCTCTTATTTTAATAACAGCTTTTATCTTTACCTCAGTTTTGGCTCAATTTTCCTGGGCGGCTGAGGCCTCTCAGGCGACCTTATTACAGGATTTATCCCAGGTAGAAATAGCTATCTATGGAATAACCCAGGAAAAACCTTTAATTGAACGGGTAGAATATTTAGAAAAAGAATTAGTAGGTAGAACTCTCCCCGGAACAATTACCAATAGAGCAAAACAATTAAAAGAATTTATAATTTCAGGAACTCCAGAGGACCCTTCAGTAATTTTTAAAATCAATGCTTCTCAGTGGATATTAGAAGAAAAGATTACCTCTGACCCCTTATTTGCTAGAATAGAAAATTTAGAGAATGTGTTATTTGGAAATACCTCAGACGATGTTTTGGCAATGCGAGCAGAAACTATTTTCAGTATTTGCTTTAAAGAGGGAAAACCTGCCACCGAAGAAGTGACTATACCTTCCGGTACCCTGATTCCTATTCGTTTTCAAAGCACTATAAGTTCCAAATATAGCAAGCCAGGAGATACCTTCACCTACCAAGTTGTAAAAAACATGTTTATTGGTAACAAATTGGTTATCCCCATGAATTCTAAAGCAATAGGCGAAATTACTGAAGCTAAAAAAGCTAAGATATTAGCCCAACCAGGGGAACTCAAACTGAATTTTAAGCCGATTAGGGCCTTAAATGGGACTTCTATTGATCTAATAATGGGAGAAAAGGCAGAAGAAGAGAATAAGAGATTATATGTAGCAGTAGGAGCAGGAATTTTAGGATTTATTATTTTGAGCAACCCCGTAGGATTGGTTTTTGGAGCCTTGATTCCTGGCAAAGATGTAAAGATTGACGAAGGAACCGAGATAGTTCTGCAGGTAAAAGAAGATACTACGGTAATAGCGTTGGTACAATAAAACAGTATCGAGTATCGAGTATTGCGTGAAGAAGATAAGATAATAGTTACCCGGTTAGCCAGTTTTCCAGTTAATAGGTTTCGGGTTGCAAGTTTCGAGTTTCTAAAGAGAGCTAGGGTTTGATTTATCAAACCCGTTAGATAATCTACGTAGCAAGCCGGGTTGAATAAACCCGACCCCTTGTAGTCAACTGCCAAATGTCATTCCCGCGAAAGCGGGAATCTATTAGAATGTCATTGCGATCCCTGATTTATCAGGGCGTGGCAATCTCGATTGTAGAGACACGATGCATCGTGTCTATTTTTAATTCAACACGGCACGCCGTGTCGCTACACCAAAACTGGCTAACTAAAATTTAATATTCAACAATTTTTCAAAAAACCTTCCTTTTTAGAGAAATATTATTCATATTAAACAAAAAGAACAATCTACTTAATCTTAAATGTAAGATTTAAAAAAAATAGTCCTCTTTTGGTTTTTAGTTATTTTTAGTCACGTTAATAATTATAAACTAGGATTGTTACATGATTTACTCCGGAGGATATTTCTCGGGTAACAGAGCCGTAATAATACACATAATAAACGTCTTTTGCTTCAAAAGTATGATATCCTAATAGTACATTATGCAACTTTAAAGTTTCACCTGATTCAATTGTTTCTATGTAATCACCATCCATAAAGATATTATAATTATAAGAGCCTGTAGGGTCTATTAATTTTCTATAACCCTCATCAACCGTTATATAAACCGTTCCTTTGGTAGAAATTGTCACAACTCCTATTATTGTACATCCTCCAAGCACAATTGAAAACAAAGCAATTAGTGATAAAACCAGGATAACTTTCTTTATTATATTTTTATTCATAACTTTCACCCCTACTTTTATTTTAATTTCTTCATTTTTCTTTTTACTAATTATATCACATAATAAACTTAATATTAAAATAATTAGAAATATAATTTTTTTAAAATGTTATGGGGTATAGATTATTTATGGAATTGGAAAAAAGAAAAGGGTATAGGCAATCTTTCTTTTATAAAAATTAGCCCATACCCTTTTCTTTTGAAGTGATTTTAAATTTAATTTGTTTTTATTCTACCGGGATAGTTACTGTAATTGACCATAGTCCGGTTACGACAGCAGTTTTCTCACCTGAATAAGTAGCGCTCTCAGCAGAAAATGTATGTTTTCCTATTGATAAATCTTTGATCACTAAACTATCAGTTCCTACCATAGTGTCTTCAACTTCATCATCTACAGAAATAGTATAAGTTTCTTCAAGGGCTGCAGTAGTAGTTCCTGATAACTTTACGGTCACGGTTTTGCTGAATAATGTACATCCGGTTAATAGAGCAGCTGATAATGTAACCACAACTAATACTAACAAAGCTTTAGTTAAAATATTTTTGCTCACGACAGTTTTTTCCTCCTTTCGTACTTATTTTTTGTTCGCTTTAGTGTAATAACTATACTCTACCTATATGTATAAGTTAAATACTTTAAATAAGTATAGCAAATTTGTTTTTATTTTTCAATTAAATATTGTGCGTTGTCAAATAAAAGATAAAAGTGGACTGTTTTTTAATGATTTAAAAGATAAAAGTGGACTACCCAAAAACAGTAAAAAGGTTAAATTTAGAATTAAGTCCTGATCAGCAAAAGTGATTCGCTCAACCTGCTAATCAAATAACCAGCCATTAATCAACTAACCAAGTTTAATATTCTGCAATGGTAAAAGTTGAATTATAAGGATAAACTTGCACATCCTGGGTGATGTCAATATACGGTATTTGCGTATCCAATTCTGCGACCCAATTTTTTATATAAAGATACGCTTCCTGTAAACTAACCCTGGTATCCAGATTGGTATCTGCTGGGTAACTACCATAATAACCGCAACCATCGCACAAAGCCATAGTAAACACTCCAAAGGGATCAAAATCACCTGGTGTTGTCGGTTCAAGCTCCATACATTCCTGGTAATAATGGCAGGAAGTCAATACTTTATATTCATTGGTGGTAAGCAGCCCTTTGTATTCGGCCTGGGAAAAGACGTTAATAACCTCATCATTAAAAGATTCTAATTCTTCTTTAGTAATTTGTATTTCTCCCACTCCTTTTCCGATAAATCCCCCGGAATGGCAAGAATCAAGAAGAACTACTTTGGTGCCAGGTATTGCGCTTAAAGCAGCTTCTAATTCATCTACACTGATATAGGTTGTCAATGGCGAGAAATAGTTTACTTCGGTTGGGCAAAGATAGGAAATATTATTTACCCAAATTCCATGGCCGGTAAAATAAAAATAAGATACATCATTATAATCCGCTTCAGAAAAAATACTGGCAATTCCTTGTAAAATATTTGATTTTGTAGCCAACCAGTCAGTGGTATACCAAATTTCAGAAAATTCGGTATTTAATGGTCCAAATCGGCATTTATTAAGAGTATAACACATTCTATTTACATCATAAGGCGGACCGGGAAGGTCGGTATTTCCATATTCATCGGGGAAGTAGATATAATCCCCCACCCCTACACAGTAAGCGCGGTATACTACTTCATTTTGAGTGACGATAACTTCCACTGTATCCGTTTTACTTATTGTCCCTTCTGTGTAAGTGACTAAAATAACAGTCGTGCCGGCTGATATACCAGTAATTAATCCGCTTGGGTTTACACTAGCGCAAGAAGGATTATAACTAGAATAAGTGCAATTACCAAGGGGGATATTTGCGGTACTTGAATCAGAATAGTAAGCGGTAACTGAAATGATATATTTTGATTCTCCTACTTCTAAATCCATGGTGTCTGGCTGGACTATAATCCCAGTAAGAGAAGCAGGTGAAACTGGGGGAGCAGGAGAAGGACCCCCACCACACCCGGAAAGAATAAGCAAGGTCCACAGTAAGACTATCGTTAAAATTAGAAATTTGTTTCTTGCTAATATCTGGCAATGCATAGTTCGCAACCTCTATTTCTAAAATATTATTTTTATATATTAAAAATATTCTACAATTTTTTAAAAAATCCTTCTTTTCACTAAAATTATTTTCTAACGACTATTTTCTAACGACTAGTTTATCTCGCATCTTGTAAGTTATTTTCGACTTCTGATTTATTATATGCTATATTATCTACAATAACAAAAAATAAAAAAAAATGATTTTCCAATGTCATTGCAAGCAATTATAAGGAATGTGGCAATTTCAAGTGTAGAGATACGATGCATCGTGTTAATTTGATTCAACACGGCACGCCGTGTTGCTACATTAACTGGCAAACTAAATTAATTGGTAAATTGGTCAATTGGTGAATTGTCTGATTGGGTTTTGAATTTGATCGGTAAATTGGCCGATTGGCCGATTGGTAGATTGGGAGATTAATTGAACCAGCTAACTAATATAGTTTGAATTTTGAATTATGGTTTTTCGCTTTATGTTTTTAGTTTTACACTGACAACTGAAAACCGTCAACCGAAAATTTGTTTTAAAACTAACGACTAATTTAAAGGAGCACTAATTTATGTCCAAGAAATATATTATAATTTTTTCCTTGTTGATTTTATCAACTAGCCTGGCCGGTTGCTTTACAAATCCTTCCGATCCCAGCATTCCCGAGTGGACGGTAATGATTTACCTCGATTCTGATAATAACTTAGAAAGTGCGGGTATTAATGATATAAATGAGATGGAAATGATTGGCTCGTCTTCTAAAGTAAATATTGTAGTGCAGGCAGACCGAATCCCTGGCTATGATATTTCCAACAGTGATTGGACCAACACCAGAAGATATTATATTGCTCAGGATTTTGATCCATTTCAGATAAATTCCCAGTTCAATGATTTGGGTGAACTTAACATGGGTGACCCCCAAACTTTAATTGATTTTGCCAGCTGGGCGATAACAACTTATCCGGCCAAAAAATATTTACTGGTAATCTGGAATCACGGGGGAGGATTTAAATCTCTTGCCTATGCCAAGGGTATTGCTCAGGACGATACCAGTGGAGGGGATACAATTACTATGCCCGAATTAGAATATGCTCTTTCTGTTATTAGTTCCCAAATGGGGAAAAAAGTTGATATAGTGGGAATGGATGCCTGCCTTATGGCGATGACTGAAGTGGCTTATCAGATAAAAGATTATGCTGATATTATGGTTACCTCAGAAGAAAATGAACCCGGTGACGGCTGGCCCTATGATACCATCCTGGCTCAACTGGTGAGCAATCCCCATATGTCTTCTAAGCAATTGGCCGCTGATATTGTTAACAAATATATTTATTCTTATTATTCTTACCTTTATGGTGCCACTCAATCAGCAATCGATTTAAGTTATATGAATGATTTTGATTTAGCCGGTCAGTTATCTGCCTTAGCTCTAACTATAATGAGGGATAATCTTACTCCAAAAAGTAATTATTTGAACGCTGCCAGTTTCAGCCAAAATTATGGAGACCCTGATTTTATTGACCTATATGATTTCTGTAATAAGTTGTTAGCTTATTCTAATAGTGCGCCAGTTAAAAATATCGCTCTAAGTATTCAGCAGACTTTAAATTATGCAGTAATAAAATCGGGATACAGAGGTGAAAGTGTAAGTGGATCCAAAGGTCTTTCTATCTACTTTCCATTGTATTATGAATATGATTCCGAGAATTATGACAATACCAATTTTGCCCAGGATACTTTCTGGGATGAAATGCTTTTATCTTTGGGGCTTTAATGATATTATTATAATATGTTTAAACAAAAATATTTATGGTTTATTTTAATAATAATTCTGGCCATAGCCCTTTCTTTTTATTTTATTTATAATAAGGGGAAAGATGAGGGCATGGACAAGACAGAAGAAGAGAATGAAGAAATTGAAGAAGAAGATATCGAAGTAAAGGAGGCCCCGGTTAAGATAGAAAAGGGGACAGTGGTAGGAGTTAAAGCCGGGGAAAAAGAATGGGAGATAGAAGCTGATAAAATATCTTTAGCAGAAGATAGGAAAAGGACTATCTTTGAAAAGATTAAAAAAGCAGTTATCTTTAAAGACAATGAACCCTATATGAATATCCAGCTTAATAAATGTATTGCCGATATGGGAAGCAAGAGTATGGAATTAGTGGGTGATGTAGTTATTGAAACCAAGGAAGGGGATATCTTAAAAGGAGATAGATTTTACTGGGATTCAGAAGAGGAGACCTTAGCCAGCCTGGAACCGGTGGAATTAATTGTAAAGGAAAATAATATTACCGCCGACTGGCTCGTAAGCGATAAGGAACTAAACAAACTTGAATTACAGGGGAACGTAAAAGTAACTTTCAAAATCGAATAATTTCTCGTATCTTGTATTTATAGTTACCCGGTTACCCAGTTAAAATACAGTGATAAGTAATGAGTAACAAGTAATAAGTTTTAAATTGTAAGTTTTATGGGAATAACAGATGCAGGGGCTTGATTTATCAAGCCCGTCTGGTTTTTTTGTCATTCCTGCGAAAGCAGGAATCCAGAGCATTTCTACCCACATATATGAATTAAATAACTGGCAACTGAATAGCGAGTCTCCTCCCCCTTGAGGGGGAGGATTAAGGTGTGGGTGAATATTTGATTGTATTTTGCTAACACTTGTAGCCCTCACCTATACGCTAAACGCTGTACGCTCTACGCTAACTAAATGCTAACGACTAATTTAATTGGTCAATTGGGTAATTATTGTATTTATTTCTAGTATTTTCTTAGCTAACGACTATTCACTAACGACTAACCACTAATTTAACCGAAAGGAGTTTTCGTATACAATGAAAAATTGTAAAAAATTCTATTTTAGTAGGTTTCTCCTAACACTTATTATCTTTTCTCTAATTATATTTTTATCATTTTGTGTTTCTGCCCAAGAAGAAAAGAAAGAATCGGTGGTAAATATAGAAGCAGATAATGTGACTTATGATAAAAGTACCGATAAAATGATCTTTGAGGGGAATGTAATTATAACTCAGGAAGATATCACTCTAACTGCTCAGGAAGCCGATTTTGACGTGGATAAAAAGATTGGCCAGATAAAGGGTAATATTAAATTGGTGCAGAGTGATATTACTATTACCGGCGAAACTCTTGAAGCTTTTCTTAATGATAAAAGATATATCTTTCAAGAAAAGGTAATATTAATTCAGGAGCGAAAAGATGAAGAAGAGAAAGAAGACAACATTACCTGGAATTGTAACAATCTGGAGATTTTTACTGATACTCAGGATTTGACTGCCACCGGAGAAGTAAAAATATTTAAGAAAGATTATACTATCACTGCTGAGGAAGCAGTTTATAATGACAAAGAACAGAAGATAGATTTAATTGGAAAAGTGAGAATAGAAGAAAAAGAGGGTGGCAGATGGATTACTGGCGATAAAGCCGTCTTTTATATCGACAGCGAAAGATTAGAAGCAGAAGGAAATGTCCGAAGCGGCATCAAATTAGACTAAAGTTAACCAAAGGTGCCAGGCACCTTTGGTTAACTTTTGGCATAGAGGGGCGATTTTATGAGAATTATGAATGTAAAAAGAGCGATAATTCTTTTATTGATAATAGTAGTAATGGTTGCGGCATCTGGATGTGTACGGTGGCCTGAGCCAGAGCCAGAACCGGGGGAACCTGAATATCAATTAAAAATAACTGTAGAAGTTAGGGGAGAAATCAATATTGATGAGGGGATGTATTATATAGTTTTTGATACTGATGAGAACCCAGCCGATGGACCTGGAGAAAATATTTCATTTTGGGATGATAGATTTTATTATATTAAATTAGATAATTGGGGTTTTCATTTTGCTCAAGTAAAGGATGATTTTGAATCAATATTTGACGGAGGAAGTTTTAGCGGAAATAAATTACAAGTAACCATAGCCCTTAGTGATTTAGGAGATCCGAATAGTATTGATATTAATGTACTAACTACTGATTCAAAAAATGATACTTATGATTACTTAGACGATGGTTATTTTACTATAAATACTAATCTTGGTTCTAAACCTCCTATAAATGATCAGGAAAATGATTCAGGAGATGGTGGGGCAGATTTTGATATAGTAAAAGTTACTGCCGAAATAACTACCCCTTAAATAGGATTTGGTTATAAGGATAAATTTATAATGATTAAAGATAAAAAACTTCCAGAAAATATATTAGAGCTTTTACCAAAAGCAAATTATTTCTTAGAAAATTACTCCAAAGTAGTCTTTGTTTATCTCTTTGGTAGTCTTGTTAAGGGTAAAATCAATCCACTTAGTGATATTGATCTAGCTTTATATTTTAAAAAAGGAACAAATTTTACTAAAGAGAAGATGTTTATTTTAAATGAATTAGGAAATATATTAGGTACTGAGGAAATCGACCTGGTTATACTTAATATTGCACCTCTCACTCTTAAGGCAAGGATAGTAGGGAATAAGAAAATATAGGTAGATAAAGATCCATTTTTAAGACATTCTTTTGAGTCCTTAGTATTGAGGGAATATTTTGATTTTTCTAAGAAAGAAGAGGAAATTTTCAAAAGGAGGTTTTCACTTGGTAGATAAAATATTAATAATGAGAAAATTAGCTGAGCTCGAAACTTATATTAAACAGTTACAAGAATATTCTACTATAACGGTAAAAAAATATTCCAAAGATTGGAAGATTCAGAGAATTATTGAGAGAACACTTCAGATGATGATTGAATTATGCGTGGATATAGCAAATCATATTATTGCTGATAAAAAATACAGAATTCCAACCAGCTATAGTGATACTTTTCAGGTACTCGAGGAAGAGGGTATTATCTCTAAGAAACAGTATAAAACAATGAAGAATATGGCTCAATTTAGAAATATAATAGTTCACCATTATGATAAGATAGATGAAACAATTGTAGTAAACATTTTAAGAAGGAATCTTAAGGATTTTCTTGAATATAGAGATTCTATATTAAAAATTATAAAATAAGATTTTTTAAGTTTAGTTCATAGACTATTTTATTCAACACGGCACGCTGGGTTGCTACATTAACGGACAAACTGGTAAACTGGTTAGCCGAGCAACTTGTTAATTGGTATTTATTCTAACCGGTCAACTGGCAAACTGGCTAACCGGCTGACTGAATTAACTTGCATCTTGCATCTCGCAACTTGTATCTTATGCTAACGACTATCTCACTTTCCTCCCAGAGTTATCTTCTCAGTTGGGAAGGCTTTAATGTAGAATTCCACCCAGAAAGACTTAGTGGCCTGTTTATAGTTTATGGTTATTTCCCGACAATGAAGGTCTCGAGTAATTCCAACTACACTGTTAGTCAGTTTAAAATCCTTTAAATCGACCACACCTTTATATTTAATTCTCCAATCATCGGTTACCTGCAGGTCAAGTGTGGAATTTACCTTCTTGGTCCACTCCTTAGTATTTAAATTATAAGAGGAGCTAAAATTCATCTTCCAGTCGTCTTTTGGTTTATATTCTAATTTTGCCACTAAATTTCCAAAATTCTCGGTAATAAAATTATAATTAGTAGATAAATTCAACTTAACTTTTTCGGAGGGTGTTAAGGTTAATTTTCCGCTAACTGTATTGGTTAGAGGAGTGATATAATCAAAATTGAAAGGAGTCGGACCCACTGATTTATTATAACTATAGGATAGAGTAGAGGAAATATAGGGGTTGTAAACTGCTTTTAAATCCACTTTTCCTCCTACCAAATACCGAGCTTCCCCGGTTAAATAAACATCCTGTCGGAAAATTCCCGAAGGAGTTAGAGTTAAGTATTTACCCAGTTCAAAAGGTCTTTTCAGGTTAACAATATATTCTCCGCGCCAGTTATCTTCTTCGGTAGCCGCCTCATAGAAATGTCCCACCGAGGCATTGATATAATAGGTAATTTTAGTATCTCCAATAGCAGTAGAACTTTTCTTAAAAACAAAATCAGGTAAACGGTCAATTATTTTAGAAACATTTTCTCCGGTATAATTATCGCCATCTAGGTCAAATCTCTTTTCAGTTGTCAAATTTAAGGTATAACCCTCACCCTTATATTTTAGTTGCCATTTCGGTTTTAATTCGCGGTCTGCTACTTCCCAACTGGCTGGGTTTTTATCAGTATAGAGTAAAGTTAGTGCAGAGCTTAAATTATCAGTTAGGGTATAATTATAATTCAATTTAACATTTCCATCTAAGCTCAAATTTTCTTGCTTTAACCCTGTTCCGCTAAAATTATATTTCCCGGTAAGTTTGAGATTATAGTTCTCTCCCTGTTTATCTAAAGTAAATTGGGATTTTAGGGTATTGGAAAAAAGTTCTGCCCCCTGAGCCCTACTTCCGCTGTAATTAAGAGTTACCCGGGTTTTTACATCTCCCTCCCATTCTTGCTCATAGGTTGCGGTTCCTGAAATTTTTAACGTGCCACTTTCTTTTTCTTTAATTTGGTATAAATAGAGAGAAGTTTCTCCGGGAGTATTCTCATCTCCTATTTCCCAGGTATGTTCTATGCCAGTACCAATCCCTCTCTTTTCGAACCAATCTACATATAGGGTGCCATAAGATTTCTCGTCTATATAATAATTAAAAAAAGTCTTTATAAACCATCCATCTGTGCTATTTTGCCCTATTTTAGGAATAATGGGCTTCTGGGTTTTACGGTCTAAGAAAATTAAGAAATAGGGGAGGGTAATAATTTTAATTTTTCCTTCATACCAGGAGATATTACGGGCAATTATTTTATCTTTGGGATAGATAATCATTTCTTTGGCGACAATATGATAATGAGGTTCTTCTAATTCACAGGTGGTGAAATTTCCATCAGCAATTTCTACCGTATCGGGGAAATTTTCCATTTTCTCTCCACGATAATACATTTTTCCCTTTATGCCTTCCCCGGTTAATTCTCCTTTTAATCGGAGTAAAATTGTTTTTTCTGTCTTCCAATTATAAGAAAGTTCTTCACAGTAAGTTTTTGTTTCATCTTGTAGGAAATAGACCTCTCCGGAGGCAAAAAGAAGGTTGGTGGTTAAATTAATCTTTAGATAATCAGCCTTTATCTCGATATCTTGATATTTAAGTTGTACCCCATCTTTGGCGATAATCAGGTCTTCTCCCTCTATCTTTTCATAAGTGATATAATCAGCCTTTAATGAAATGTCTAATTCTTCTTCTGCTTCTTCTGGTACTGCTGTTTCTTCTACATCTACAGTTTCTTCGGTTGCTGGTGTTTCTTGCGCTTCTTCTATCTCGACTGTCTCCTCGGTTTCTCCCGTTTCCCCCGCCTCTTGTGCAAAAGATATCAGGAAAAACCCAGTATTTAAGTTACCCAGGTTTAGCGTCAAAATCATTGTAAATAATATTAAAAAAATTGCTGCGTTTTTTACTTTTCCACCTTGTATCATATTTCTTATATTTCCTTATAGGGTATCTTTATATAAATTAAAAACTAATAACTAAAACCATCTTTATTGGTTAATTGGTCAATCAGTGAATTGGTTAATTATATTAACTGCACCTGTATTTTTTACTAACGACTATTCACTATTCACTAACGACTAGTCTACTTCTTCTCTGCTCCAAACATAATAAATGTTCCCAAAAGACCAAAAACCATATTAGGAAACCAGGCTGCCAGAATCGGGCTGAATATTCCTCCTCTGCCTAGTGATCGGGTAGTAGAAAGAAGTATATAATAAAGTAAGACCAGGACAATACTGATAATCACTCCAGTAGCCTTGCTCCCCCGTTTTACCCGTAAACCCAAAGGTACCCCTAGCAGGACAAAGATTAAACCGCTAAAGGGAATAGAGTATTTCAAAAAGAGGTCTACTTCAAAATTTTTAGTATCTGCTCCCGCTTGTTGTAAAATATCTATTTGTTGTTTTAGCTCTTTACTGCTCATCTCCTGAGGAGTTCTCTGATTTTTGAAGAATTTAGCCAGGTCATCCTTGACAATAATATCCATATTAGTGAAACTCATTTCGTAGGTAATTTTACCCTCTTCATCGTAATTATAAATGGTCCCATTCTCCAGTTTCCAGGTATCGGTAACCCACGTACCTTTTTTAGCCGTTATCATTCGGGGGAATTTCTCTCTCGTAAGCTCATAAATCATAATATCCTGCATAATCATATTTTTCTCGTCAAATCGATTGACGTAAAAATAGCGGTTTTCAGCATCACGGAAAAACACATTTCTCCTGATATGGGGTGGACCTTTCTTTAACACAATTTCCCTAATAATATTCTGGGAGATATGATTTGCTTCAGGAACGATGTAATCATTAATTATAAAAGCCAAAATACTTATGGCCAAAGCAGCAACTAAAAAGGGGATCATTATTCTGCGTAAGCTTATTCCTCCTGCTCTCATAGCGGTTATTTCTCCATCTGTGGAAAGGCGGCCAATAGCCAATTCACTTGAGGCAAGCAAAGATATAGGGAAGGTTACTACCAGAAATGCCGGAAGGCGATAGGCTAATAACTTGACAATATATTGCCAGGCCACTTTTTTATTAATCAACATTTCCATTAATTCAAAAAGAGTCTCCATTACCAGCATAATGGTCAAGGCAGCAACTGCCAGGGCAACAAAACTCATTACTTCCTTTACAATATAGCGGTCTAATATCTTTGGCAGCGGAATCTTTCTGATTGATATATTTATAGCTATCACCCCTGCACTAAAACATTTTTCTAAGTATATCATATTTTTGTTTTTTACAAAAATTAAAAAAGTTAACCAAAGGTGCCAGGCACCTTTGGTTAACTTTATGATTTGCCAAAAGGAGGGTATCTATTATATAATTAAAAAAATTAAAAAATGGGTAGAGAGTAAATAGAAGGAAAGAAATAAAATGAATAGATATCTGAAAAATAATATTGGCGAGAAAAATAGAATTTATTCCGCAATACTTTACATTGTTTTTTCATTGTTTTTTATTCTTATGGCTCTTGTAGCCCCAACTTTTTCACCCCTAAGCCTTACTCCTACTATTGCTGAGGCCAGTTCTGGTCCGGTGATTAATTTTCCGGAAGATTCCTGGGATTTTGGAGAAATTACTCCTGATGAGCTCCCTACTCATATCTTTGAATTCAAAAACCTTGGAGATGAGCTATTAATTATTAATGGAACCAAGGTTAGCTGTGAATCCTGTATTGACCCTCTAATTTCTACTAAGGAACTTAATCCGGGAGAAGAGGGGGAATTAAAGATTACGGTTAATTCCCTGGATATGATAGGACGGTTTACCAAGCGGATTTATGTGGAATCTAATGACCTTGATCATCCTCGAACAATAATTACTGTTTCTGGTTTCATTAGAGACAGTAAGCAAACTCCTTTTACGATAGGAAAGTATTATTTCAGCCAGGGAGAATACGATAAAGCCATTATCGAATTTGGAAAATCAATTGGATCAGACCCTGACCATACAGAAAGTTACTATTATTTAGGGCAGTGTTATCTGCAAAAGGGCATTATCGAATATAATAATAAGAATATTTCAGCCTACATAAGTCTTTTCCGAAAGGCTTATAAGATATCAGGCCAAGCAATCCCTCTATATAAAAAAATTATTGAAGAGAACCCTACTGATTTAGATAGTTATTTTAAATTAGGATATATTTATGAAATAAGGAGCAACGTCCCTTTTATTAATGAATATGATAAAGCTTTAGAATATTATTTGAAGGCTTTAGGTTTAGCAACAAGTCTTTCTTCAGCAAGGAATACGGGAATTACTATTTACCTTAACACCAGAATAGGATATATATATTTTGAGAAAAAGAAGTATTCTCAAGCTATAGAATATTTGGAGCAGGCGGAGAAACTGTCTCCACATAATGCAAGCATAGAGGTTTACTATTATTTAGGATTGTCTTATAATAAAATAGGGGAAAAAGAAAAAGCCCAAGAATTTCTTTCCCGGGTGATTGAACTTGCTCCCCAGTCAGAATTTGCCCAGGAAGCAGAAAAAGAATTGAAGAAAATGGATTAAATAAAAAAGTTTGTCAAAGGACAGCCGTCCCCTAACAGGGTACGTGTACTTTAGGGATTATTAGGAGGTAAATATAAATATGAAGACATATCGATTTTCTATTGTGATTGAGAAGGACGAGGAAGGTTATTTTGCCTTCTGTCCGGAACTACAGGGGTGTTATACTCAAGGAGATACATATGAAGAGGTTTTAGAGAATATTAAAGATGCCATTCGTCTTCATGTGAATGATCGTTTAGATAGTGGAGAAGAAATTCCTCAAGCACAGTCCGTTAGCCTTACCTCTCTGGAAGTGGCTGTATGATGGAAAGATTACCTCGGGTAACTGCTGTTGAGATACAGATCTTTCGGTGGAAAAGTTTAAAAAATTATTGAAGTAAAAACTACTTTAACCGGTTAACTGAATTATCTTGCATCTTATCCTAACTGGTCAACTAGCTAACCGGATAACTGGTTAACTAATAAGGGAGGCTTTTATCGTTGTTATTATTAATTCAAAATTTCAAAAAGATAAAAAATGACAAAGGATCGTCCCCTGTCATTTTTTTAATATTACTATCTTTTTCCCTCCTGCTATTAACTGGTTGCTTATCTTCCCCGCTCTCGAAAGGCTCGGCTGAAGGGTATATTCATGAGGAGATCATAACAGGAGAAAATCGTCCCTTAGAAGGAGCTCTGGTCAGTATAACCGGCTCTACCAATACCGCCCTCACAGATGAAGAGGGCTATTTCAGAATAGATGAGGTGTCTATAGGTAGTCGAACTTTAACAATCATCAAAGAAGGTTACCCTAAATATCATTTATTAAATGTTTTTATATCAGAAGGCCAGATTAACAGCATAAATGATGGCAATCCCATAATTCTTCAGCCCTGTACTGATAAATATCTCTTCGATGGCGGAATCATTTATTACAACCTCGAAGACTACAGCACCGCGATTACTACCTTTCAACAATTGGTTACCGAATTTCCGGATAGTTCCTATGCCGATGATGCCCAATACTATATTGCTTGGTCTTACTATTATTTATCTTTTTACGAGCAGGCCATAACCGAATTTGAAAAATTAATTACCAATTATCCGGACAGCCCCTATACCGATGATGCCCAGTACTACATCGGCTATATTAATGAAAATAAACTGGGCTATTATATCCAGGCCCTCCTCGAATATCAAGAGCTTATAGATAATTATTCGAACAGCCCCTATGACGATGATGCGCAACTGGGAATTGGGAATTGTTATTATGTAACATATGATTTTTCACATGCTATTGAGGCCTATCAGAAAGTGATAGATGATTACCCGCAAACTTCTTTGGCTCCCCTGGCTCAATACAGCATTGGTCACAGTTATCGAAAATTATTCAATTATAATCAGGCGGTACTTGAATATGCTAAAATTATTAACAATTATCCGGAAAGTGATTATGTTGCCCCCGCCCAGTATTATATTGCCTACTCCTATTATGAAGCCAAAGATTATAACCAGGCAATTTTAGAATTTCAGATAATAATCGATAATTCTCCTGACTCCACTTGGCCGGGCGAACCGGATAGACTTGTTGCTCCTCTTGCTCAGTTTTATATTGGTTACTGTCATGGTAAGCTTGCCCAATATCCTGAGGCAATCGCTGCCTATCAACTGGTAATCGATAATTATTCTGATTCTACCTGGAGCGATGGTCGAGGAATTCCTCCCGAAGCACAATTTAGAATTGGAGATAATTATCGTGCCTTAGAATCTTGGCCTGAAGCACGCGCAGCCTATCAGTTAGTTATTGATAATTATCCAGGAAGCACCTGGTGGGATGGCAGTTCTATCCCAGAATCTGCCCAATATTGGATTGACTGGATAGATGAAAATCACCCCCCAAGCGAATAAATTAGTATATCGTATCGTGTATCGAGTATCGAGTTTAGGAAGTAGGGGTTGGATTTATCCAACCCGTCTGTTTTTTTGTCATTGCGAGGAGTGGAACGACGAAGCAATCTCAACATTACTTACCGGCTAACCGGCAAACTAAATTGGCCGGTAGACCAATTATACTTACACTTGTAGCCCGCACCTATACGCTAAACGCTGTACGCTCTACGCTAACTAAATACTAACGACTAGAAAATCGGAGAATTTTCTAAATGGATGATCTTAAAATAATAGAATCCTGTCTACTGGGAAATACCCAGGTATTTTCCCGGTTAATAGACACCTATAAAAATATGGTTTATAATTTAGCCTATCGAATGAGCAATAATTCCCAAGAAGCGGAAGACATATCTCAGGAGACATTCCTGCGGGCATATCAGTCTTTAGCACGTTTCAATCCTTCCTATAAATTTTCCACCTGGCTTTATCAGATTACCCTAAATATCATCAGGGATAGATTTAAGAAAAAAGAATTAAATTATGTTTCTCTGGATACTCCAATAGAAACAGATGATTCGGAATTTTACCCTCAACCTGCAGATTTAACCAATAATCCGGAACAGATTATAGCTCAAAAAGAAGATGCTCAGGCAATTCAACAAGCCATCTACTCACTGCCTTTAAAATACAGAGAAGTTTTAGTTTTACGTCACCTACAAGATCTTTCTTATATAGAAATAGGCAATATTCTTAAATTGCCAGCCGGCACAGTAAAGGTGCGTCTCTACCGCGCCCGAGAACAATTGAAGAAAATATTAGAAAACAATATTTAGTTAGCCAGTTAACCAGTTTACCAGTTAAAATACAGGTTACAAGTTGCGAGTTACAAGTTTGGAAAGAAGAAGTAGAGACGTATCGCTATACGCCCTTATTATCTCCTCCCCCTTGAGGGGGGAGGATTAAGGTGGGGGTGAAATACTTGCATCTTGAAACTCTTAACTTGCATCTGTAAATTATTAAACTAGTTAACTTGCAAACCAACTAACTAGCTAACTGATAAGGTTGTAACTTTTTTATCATATTTTCGTATTATTAAGTACTGAGAACCAAAAACCAAAAACCGTAAATAAGGTAATTAAAAATGAACTGTAAAAAAATTATAAAATTATTAAATTCCTATATAGATAAAACACTCGATGCAGATATAGCCCAACAGGTAGATGAACACTTAAAAATCTGTTCGGCCTGCCGCAAAGAACATTTAAAGTTAAAACAAGTTGTTTCTGATTTAAATTCTATTTCGACTCAGCAAGCACCAGCAGATTTTACTAAAAACATAATGGCTAAAATTTCACAAAAAGAAATTCAGATTCAATCTTCCTGGATGGACAAACTCAAAAGGCGAATTTCTATCCCCAGTCTGTCATTCCCACGAAAGTGGGAATCTATATTTTCTTTCCGTTTACTCGGTGCAGCAGCCGCAGCAGCAGTATTCATATTTTTTACCTTTACTTTTATCTTTAAAGCTCCGGATACTCCTTCTATCTGTTCAGCTGAAGTGCAATTTTCTTTAAGAATTAGTGATAGCAAAGCTCACACTGTGGCCATTGCCGGAGATTTCAACGGCTGGAACCCACAGGTGAATCTTTTAGAAGACCTCGAAGGGGATGGTATCTGGACCGGAACCCTTAAATTAGAACCGGGAAGATATGAGTATATGTTTGTATTGGACGAGGAAAAGTGGTTTCCCGATCCCAATGCACTTCGTTACGTTAAAGACGGTTTCGGTAACAAAAATGCCATATTAGAAATAAATAATTGCAACAATACCTAAATTAGTCGTTAGTGAATAGTGAATAGTATTTAGTGAAAGAGATAGAATACAGAAACTTAATTCGTATCTCGTGAATCGTATCTCGTATTTCTGTCATTCCCATGAAAATGGGAATCCATCTTGGTCATTACGAGGAGTGAAACAAGCCTGCCCCTGCGAAAGCAGGGGAAGCAATCTCAATTCGAGATTGCCACGCTTCCTGCGATCGCTCGCAATGACTAAACAATGCGGTGAATAAATTATGAAATTTTCAAAAAAACAAAACAAATTAATAATATCTTCAATAACCTTGCTCATGATATTCTCTTTTACTATTTTTGCTTTTTCTGCAGAGACAGCAACCATTGATGAACAATTAGAACAGTTAAGAGGTATTTTGGATTCTTCATCCACCTATTCAGCCTTTCAAACTACTATGCTTTTAAAAAGTGCTCAGAATTTAATTGAATCCGGAATACTTTTTGAGGATACCAGAGGAATTATTGAAAATAGCATTGATAACTCATTTGATGCCTATAGCATAAAGAAAGTCTTTGATGTTATATTAGAAACTCAGCAGGAAAACTTACCTACCGAACCCTTAATTAATAAGATGAACGAAGGATTTGCCAAAAATGCAGACAAAGCTATAATAATTTCAGTAATCTCTGCCAAGGCGGAGAATCTAAAAAAAGCTGCTATTATCTTAAATGAAGCCCGGCAAGAGGGCTTGGAGATTAACGGCGGGGAAGAGATGGTTAGAATATTAGCCGATAGCCTGGAAAACGATGTCCCCGATGAATCTCTATCCTGGCTGGTAAAGACCGGAACCGCCGAAGGAAAAAGCATATTAGAGATTTCTGAGATAAGTGAAGAGTTGAGCTATCTAAGCTTACTGGCAACTGATTCAGGTTTATCCTCCGAAGAAATTGCCCTTTTATTTAAGAACGCCATAGAAAACAGCACTAATATCGACGAAATCTGTGAAAATATTCAAACCGGTTTAGAGACGCAAATTAGCACAGCGAAAACAGAAACTGGTGGGACAGTAAAACCTTCTACAACTACAGATAGCGGAACTCTGCCCACTTCTTCAACAGAAAGTCCGACAGAAGTGGGAGAAACTTTCCCCACCAACGAGGCAGGAGAAGCACCTACAGAGACAGGCGGTACACCTACGACCTCTACTTCACCGGAAGGAGAGGCACCACCACCTCCGGAAAATTAATAATGTAGTAACACGGTGTGCCGTGTTGGATTAAATGGGTACGATACAGCATACCTGTACATTTATTATATAAAAGTATAATAAGTTCTTTGAAAACAAAAAAAATAAAAATATTTTTCCCAAAAAGAAGGATTTTTTATCTAACATGTCGAATATAATAAACAGTATATAGTATATAGTGAAGATAGAAGACAGAGGAAGTAAAGGCGTTCGATATACATTCTTGCAATGAACCAAAAACCGCAAACTAATAACCGAGAACTGAAACTATATACTACCGATTCACTATTAAAATCTTATGTTTGTTTTCTGTATTTTCTTTACTAACGGCTAACGACTAGTTAATTTGAAACTTTTCTTGACATTAATCGTATTATAAATTAGTATTTAGTATATAGTGAATAGTATTTAGTTAAACAGTTTATTGGTTATCTATGGTTAATTAATGAATTGAGTTGATTAGCTGATTAATAGACAGGCGGGACGCCTGTCCTACTAACGACTATATAAAGCGGTAGTTTCTTAACCTGCATAAGGTCGAGATGCGGAGAGTGCTTACGAAATAAAAGGAGTGAAAAGCTTCCCTCGTAAGTAAAAAGATTAAGAAGCTATTTTAAAACAGAAATTGATTTAGTTAATTTCGCGAAATTAAATAATAACGAATTCTTTTTAAAAAACGAAAGGAGAAAAAAATGAAGAAATTATTATTAGTACTAATGGTAGTAGCAATGGCTTCTTTCCTCTTGGTCGGCTGTCTTGGGACTGGAACTGTAGTAGATGAAGACGACACCAACGGAGACGACATTGTAGTTACAACAACTGTAGAGATTGCCGATTCTGTAGTACTCGATGGCAAGACTTATGTTGCGGAAGGTACCCATGAAATAAAAGTAACCTTTGCCGCACCAGTTACCGGTACTGTTTCAGTAGGAATTTCCGGATGTTCTGGTGATTATAAAGCTGCTGGCGCTTCCGTAAGTGTCGTAATGTTCCCAGATGCAGACAGAAAAATCTGGACCGGTTCTGGGAGTTTTGGCGTAGGAACTGAAGATGATGCACTTTGTTGCGCTTCTTATGTAACAGTAGCAGCTGGAGAATGTGATCCTGACACCTGTATAGTATTCCCGGTAATCGTTGATCCTGTTGGACCATATGCCCAAATTAAAGCTTCAACTATTGCCTGCGATTGTGCTACCGGAGATCAATTAAAATTAACTTCTACCTGGACTGGAACAACAGAGGATTGTGTAACAACCCCTGGAGGATGCTGTGATGATTATTGTTCAGGTTTAGACAGCTGGACATTAGATATCTATGACGAAAATCCTTTTCTCACATGCTGTGTTCCCGACCCCTGTGTAACAGCTTACAAGAGCTGTACTGGGTCTGCCTGTCCGGTTGAATGTCTTACCGAATGTGATGAAGATTTCTTTGCCACTGGAGAAAGTGATGAACTTACAAAAGACTACTATGTGATTGTATCCATGGCTGACGAAGTTGGCAATGAAACAAAATATTACGGTAGATTAAGGGTTGATAGTAGCAGCATAGTAGGTTTTGATGATGTAACCTTTACTGCAACAACTTGTGTATGGGGTGCTGCTCCAGAAGTAGTGGGTACATTAGGCGAAGATGCATGTCCTACCGAGTAAATTAGACTTAGATATGTAGATAATGTAATCAAATAAAAAAGGGGCACCTTTTAGTGTCCCTTTTTTATTTGTAAAAATTAACTCATTTTTACGCTATAAAAATTTATAAAGATATGCTATAATTTTAAAGATATTTATCGTTATCCCAAATTTAAGTATTAAATAATTTAGTAATAAGGAGGACTTATAGTAACGAAATGAAGAGAATTTACACCCATTTAATTTTAGTAATTATTTTGCTTTTAACTGTCGGTTGCAGCAGTTCAACCCTGCCCCCCATTACCCCGCCAAATAATGGTGGAAACGGCGAGGAGACAGTGGGTCCATCTGCAGGCAGTATAATTATCGCAGATGGAGCAGAAAGTACCAAAGACTGTACTCCAGAATTAACTATCTCCTCGGAAGGGGCGACCCAGATGTCTTTTAGCGGAGATGGAAACACCTGGACAGATTGGATAGAATATGCTACCTCTTATGATAAATTTAATATGGCTAATAACCTTAACGGCACTGTATTAAGTTCCGGTACCAAAAAAGTCTATATCCGTTTTAAAGATGAGGAGGGAAATTTATCTCCAGAAGACCAGCTTGCCTTTGATGATATCGAATATGAAATATCTACCTTGAAATATTTGGTAGTAGAGCCAGATGGGATTACCTTAAGGGTAAGACAGACACAGGTATTTACCGTGATGGGTATGGACAAAGAATTTAACGAAGTGCCTTTAGATGGAGGAAAGGTAACCTGGAATGTTTGTTGTAATGCTTATGTAAGCCCCGCTACCGGTTTATCTGTTACCTATACCGCGCCCAACGGACCAGGGAACAAATATATCCAGGCAGTATACGGAGATTTTAAGGATAGCGCCTATATAACTGTAACTTATTAGAAAAGGATATTCCCCAACTAAAACAAAGGAGTTTTTTAGAATGAACTATCAGAAGAAATTAATATTTTTTATGGGAATTTTTTTTATATTTTTCATCTTAATAAGCGGTTGTAACTTTGTAACCCCTGATTATGAAAGTTATACAGTCAGCTATATTAAAGTTTTACCTTCCTCTACTAATATGCAGATTAATGCTTCTAAACTTTTAAAAGTAAAAGCTTATGATTACGAAGGAATATCAATTCCGGTTGACCCTTCTAAAGTTAGTTGGGTAGCCAGTTATGAGTGCTTGGCTTGTGGAGTAGTTTGGGAATTGAATCCTAAAAGTGGCTCTGTAAGCACTTATTTTACTCCAGAAAGAACGGGCAGATATTATGTGTATGCTGAATATAAAGGATATTTTGCCTCATGCCGGGTGGATGTGGAGTAATGCCCAAACCTTTGGGGAAAATTGAACTCATAAATAATCAATATAAATTATTTTTAAAAGGGGAGGATCATATAAAGATTGCGAAAAAAGCTGATTGTAGTATTTGTGGGAATAATAATCATAGCAGGAGTTTTTTTTATATTTAAATCTATTCAAAATCGACCCTTACAGCCGCCCAGACTCGCCATCTCGGAGAGCGAATGGGATTATGGGCAGGTAAAGCCCAATGAAAAGTATACCCATATTTTTACCATAAAGAATGAAGGAGATGAAGAATTAATTATTGAGAGAGCAAGATCTTCGTGTGGTTGTATAAAAATCTCGCTTTTTTCCAAAAATATTCAACCCGGTAAATCAACTGAGCTTAAAACCATCTTTGATACAGCCGGGTATGATGGAAAAGTAAAAAAAGAGGTTTATATTAAATCGAATGACCCCCAAGAACCGAATAGAGTAATTAACCTTTTTTTAGAAGTAGAACATCAAACCAGGCCGGTTATCAGTTTTTCTGAAGTAGAATGGAATTTCGGTTATATTTCTCAAGGAGAAGCTCCCACTCTTAACTGGGTCATTGAGAATAAAGGGGATGAAAATTTGATTATTACTAAAATAGATACTTATGAGCATATTAAGCATAATATTACGCTTCCTTTGAATATCCCTCCCCAAGAAAAATATAATACCATCCTGACTTATGATTCTGCCGGGCATGAATTGGGAGAATCAAAAGAAGCTATTAGCATATTTAGCAATGATCCCCGGCGAGGGTCTATGTCTTTAAGGATAAAGGGCTATATAAGTGAAGCAGTCGAACCTTCCATAACCATTTTACCGCCTGAATTAAAACTGAATTTGACCGATATTTCAGGAGAAGGAACAATAGGTAAACTTACCATAGAAAATCAAGGAGGAGAGTCATTAAAAATTGTTTCAGTAAAAACTTCTGCTGATTATCTTGTGCCTTTGCATTCTGAACTTGAACTTGGTCCAGGTGAGAAGAAAGATTTGCAAATTACCCTATTAAAGGATAAATTAATAGAAGAGACAAGAGAAGAAATTGAAGAATATTTATATCTAAATATCGCTATTCCGATAAAAATCAGCAAGTAGAGATTTAGCTACCAGATTAACCGGTTATCCATTACCCAATTAATTTGGTTAGTTAGTTAGCTAGTTACCTGGTGAGCTAGTTAAAAATAAATATGCAAGTTAAAATAGTCATTAGTGAATAGTGAAATAGCATCTAGCAGGGGCGGATTCATCCGCCCCGTCTCTCCGTGGGACAGGCTCTCGCCTGTCTCTGTCATTCCCGCTCCTCCTGTGCCTGCCCGGTGAAGTCTTGCTTTACCGGGGTATTCCCATATCTCCTATGTCATTCCCACGAAACTTGTACTCGTGAAAACAGGTAGTGGGAACCTATCCTTACCCTGCTTTAGCTTCTGGTATCTGTGGGCATATACAGTACACCCCTTATGGATTCCGTGTCAAGTGCGGAATGACAAAAATAATTTATTTTAAAAAACAATCATCTTAGAAGGTGTCAGTTTACTTATTTTTCTGTAATTTTTATGAATGAAAATCTGTATAAATAATATATATTCTAAATAACATTGAAAAAAATAAAAATATTTTCAATAAAAAAAGAAGGATTTTTAATAAGTCGTGTAGTATATAGAAATAGTTATGTTTTATATAAATCCAATAGGTCTATAAACAAAATTTATAGAGAAAGGATTTTGCACATAGCTTTACTAAATTTAATATTATATTTTCTTATTCTGTCCTTTTTTATTTACAAAAATTAAAATAAAATAATTAATTAAAAGGAGGTATTTTTGAAAATGAAAAGTCAAAAGAAAATATGGGCATTATTAATTCTTGCGGTTATCTTAATGGTAGTCCTGTCAGGATGTGGAGGAACTGTTTCGGAGGAAACAAAAGTAGAAAACGTTATTACTAAGTTTTTTCAAGCACTTAGTGACGAGGATTGGAATAAAGCCAGGAGTTGTTGTGTTTATAACTCATTGGAGTATAATTCCGTTACTGAGATGGAAGAACAATGGAATAATATTTATTTCGGAGGAAGCGGAGTAGGAGTAGAACTAGACTTAGATTTTGTCATTGACAACATTGATCCGATTATTGTAACTGGTAATCATGCGCAGGCACATGTTTACTATAGTGCAATATTGCTCTTGCTCTACGAGGGCGAATCTCATTGGGAATGGGAAGAACTCCTTAATGGGGATTGGTGGTTTTATTTGCAGAAGGTTGGTAATGACTGGAAAATATATAATGATGATGAAGGAGTATAATGATAATCTCATCGTATAGTGAGCACACTTAAATAATTTTTAATTATCAATAAATGTTTTTGATTAATTATGTTTGTAGAATTAAAAGGTACGCTTGTTATTAATTTGATAAATATTTTAAAGGGATTTGGGATAATATTTTTCAAATCCCTTTATCTTTTTAAAATGCATCCGAATATTAGTGTTTTGTGGTAAAATAGGTGCAATTTTTTATATAAGATTATTAAGAAGAGAAAAAAGTTTAGGGATTTTAATTAAAATTTACATAAAATAGAAAATATGATAAAATCACAAAAGATAAATTAGGTAAATGCTGAAGAGATCAGCGGGATTTATGTTGGCTTCCAAAAAGAAGGCAATGACTGGAAGATCATTTCTCTTGCAGAAATATAGAATTAATATTTAAGTGAATAGTATTTATTATTTAGTAGGGGTCGGATTTATCCGACCCGGTATTTTACTAACGACTAAACGTGGAGTTTAATAAACTAATGCAACAAAAAGAAATAAGTTTATCTAAGGTACCCAACGGAAAATCAATTTGGAGTAATGCTATTGAAGTGACCCTCATCGCTCTGCTTATTCTAACTCCTCTAGTTTTTTATCCCTATCTGGTGCGGATATTTAACCCGCCAAAAGAACTGGTCTTTGAGACATTGGTAGTAATTAGCCTGGCGCTTTGGGGCTTTAAAATAATACAACAAGAAAAAATAAAATTCAACTCCTCTCCCCTGAATCTCCCTATCTTAAGTTTTATGATAGTTTGTGTCCTCTCTTTGTTCTGGTCTAACAGTCCTATGGTGAGTCTATTAGAATTACCCCTATTTTTAGCCGGGCCAATACTATATTTTATAATAGCAAATAATATCAAAAGCAAACATCAAATTAATCACCTGCTCACCTCCTTACTTGTCTTCAGCAGTTTATTAGGCATATACGGTATCTTTCAATACCAGGGTATAGATTTCGCTTTCTGGAAAGCTAATATAGGAAGGCAGCAAGTCTTTGGTCTATTCGGTAATGTCAATTACTTTGCAGAATATCTGATTGTGCCCCTGCCCCTTGCCATATCACTTTTCTTTGCCACTCGAAATAGAGCACACAAAATTTTCCTCCTTGTAGGAATATTAGCGATGGGGGGAAGTATAATCCTAACTTTTACCAGAGGATCTTATCTGGCAATAGGAATCTCTTCACTCTTTATGTTTCTTCTTTATCTAACCAGCCAGGGCAAGGGCTTTATCAAAGAGCACAAAAAAATCTTTATCTTTATCCTGGCCCTTATCATATTAGTAACTTTTCTCTTTGCCCTGCCTAATCCTTTAAATAAACCTGGCACAGTTATCTCTAAAATAAAAAGTAGAATTTCTATTTCTCAATTTACTAAAGGTTCATCTCTTAAAAGGAGGGCAGCTATCTGGGGGTTTACTGTCCTGATGATTAAAGACCATCCTTTACTTGGCTCGGGCTTAGGGACTTTTAAGTACAATTCCCTGAGCTATCAGGCCAAGTTTTTTGAGCAGGGAGAAAACCGCCGCCTTTATCCTTACGGAATTGCTGATAAAGTGCACAATGAATACCTCCAGCTCTGGGCAGAGCTCGGTATCCTCGGCCTGGGCATATTTCTCTGGGTGATCATCACTTATTTTAATTATGGAATAAAACTTTTAAAAAGAATAAAAGATGAATATAAGCAGGGGATAGTAATCGGATTAATGGGAGGAGTAGTGACAGTTTTAATTGACAGCATTTTTGGCTTCCCTCTTCATCTACCCGCAACTCTGGTTTTATTTTGGTTGGTCTTAGGACTGACCATGTCGATGAACGAAAAAGAGAATGATTCTCCTAAAATTGATCCAGCAAAAAAGGCTAATGAGATCTTTCGATTTAAACCAATTTTATATATATCTATTATCTTATTAACTATTATACTAATGGTTAGTATAGCTCGGCCCTTTATAGCTCAAACTTATTGGTATAAAGGTTTTAAAGAGATTGAAAAAGAAAATTGGAATAAAGCTATTAAAATTTATGAAGAAGCTTTAAGGTGGAATCCACTCTTAGGTCCTATATATTACGATATAGGAAAAATACTAAAAAATAAAGGACTTTATGCTGTTTCAGGAGAATATTTAGAGAAAGCCGCGAAATATATTGACCATCCCGATTTACCTTTGGATTTAGCTATTATTTATTTGAAAAGCGGAATGCTTGATGAGGCAGTAATTAAACTTAAACAAGCTATTTCCTATCAACCTAATGAAAGATTAATGTTTCCTTTGTACAGTGAATTAGGAAATGTTTATCTGCAATTGGGAAGATACAAACCGGCAGAAATAGCTTTTAAAAATGTTCTGAAGATAAATACTAAATATGTTAATGCTCATTATGGATTGGCGGGGGCTTACCTGCGCCAGAACAAGATCGAGGAAGCACTGGTTGAACTACAAAAAGTAATTGAACTTGCGCCTGATAGCCAGGAAGCTCAATATGCCCGGGATACAATTCAAAAAATCAACCAGAAAAAGCTAAAAGCCCAACCAGATAAAACAGACAACTGAAATGACTGGTAGGCCAGTTGGCCAGGTAGCCCGATGGCATTAGTTACCCGGTTAGCCAGTTTGCCAGTTAATCTGTTTACCAGTTACCCAGTTATAAAATATAAAATACAAGATAAAACCGTAGGACAGGCGTTCCCCGTTTTCACGAGGACAGGCCCGCCTGTCTATGTAAAGGTAGGGGCTTGATTTATCAAGCCCGCAAAACACGGGTCGGATAAATCCGACCCCTACATTAAAAACAATACTTTATTTATTCAATACGCGATACTAAATTAATATACGCTAAACGCTGTACGCTCTACGCTAACCAAATACTAACGACTATTCACTATTCACTAAAGACTAAAAAAACAGGAGGTATTTTCTCATGCCAGAAATACAAGAAGAAGAAATTGATTTGCGCGAATACATTAATGTCTTACTAAAAAGAAAAGGTATAATTATCTTAATTTTTTTAATCGCGGTTATTACCGCTGCTCTGGTAAGCTATTTTTACTTAAAACCTGTTTATGAAGCGAGTACTATCTTAATGATTTCCAAACCAAAATATCAAGTAGAGCTTGAACCTAAAATACAAACCCAATTTACCCCGGAGGTCTCTTTGGCAACTTATGAAAGTTTAATAAAAGATAGAGAAATTGAAGAAGAAGTAATAAGGAAATTAAATCTGGACCAACTACCTTATGAATTTACTCCTGACAGTCTACAGGGAATGATTACTATCGAGGCATTAAAGGATACAAATCTTATAAAATTGAATTTACAAGCTGGCGAACCTAAGTTAGCCAAAGATATAGCCAATGTTTGGGCAGCCCTATTTGTAGAAAAAAATAAAGATCTTAATTTACAGGAGAGCAAAGAAGCGCAAAGATTTATCGAAGAACAACTAAAAATTTCCGACCAAAATCTTTCTAAAATTGAAGAAGAAATCCGAGAATTTAATGAAACCAATAAAATTGAGATATTTGAAAATGAAATAAAAGGAAAAGCAGCAAAGATATTGAATTATGAACTAAGATTAGCAGATATTAAATTATCACTTGAAAAAGAAAAGGCAAGGAAAGAACAAGTTATTATAGCATTAAATGAACAAGAAAAAGTGTTGAAATTAAGTAAATCAATAACTAATGATCAATTTTTTCATCAATTAATGTCAAAAATTACAAGTGGTAATTTTAGTGACATTAATCTAACTTATGTTAGCGAAGAAACAAATCCAATTTATTATAATTTAGCCCAACAATTAGTTTCTGCTGATATTTCAATAAGTTCTTTACAAGCTGAGGAAAATCAGTTAATAGAAAATATTAATGATTTTAATCTGGAATTAGAGACTTTAAGAAAAGAATTAGCTCAAGAAAAATTGACTCAATCGCGTCTGGAGAGAGAATACGATACTGCCAAGGGAGTTTATGATGTTCTTTCTCAAAAAAATGAGGAAGTCAAGATTGCTGTAGCTACAGAATCAGGATTAGTAAAGATTGCCAGTTTAGCTTATGAACCAAGGGGGCCAATTAAACCAAATAAAAAATTAAATATCTTGATCGCCGGGGTGCTCGGTCTATTCGTGGGTATCTTTGCCGCTTTCTTCCTCGAATTCTGGCAAAAAGGAAAAAGTTAAGGTAGGACAGGTATCTCATCTTTCATTCCTGAAATGTAGGGGTTCGATTCATTGAACCCGCAATAGTCCTTTAAGATGCTGGAATTATTCAAAAATGTAAAGTAATATATTAAAAGATTGGAAATATTGACATTTGTTTTACTATTTATTATAATTAAAACGGATAGTTAAAAAGCAAAATATAAAAGAAGGTGTAAAAATGAAGACGATGATAACGGTCAGCAGTAAATATCAAATTGTTATTCCTCGGGAGGCAAGGGAGAAATTAAATCTTAAGACAGGGGACAAACTAATTATAAAAGCTAATAATGAAAAAATAATTATCTACCCTCAACCAAAAAGTTATGCTAAATACGCCTTGGGATTAGGAAAAGAAATTTGGCAAGATATAGATGCAACTGAATATGTCCGAAAGGAAAGGCAAACATGGAAGAGTTAAGGGGAAAGGTTGTAGGCTTGGATACTATGGTCTTTATTTATCACTTTGAAGAGAATCAGGTATATTCTTCCCTGACTTTTTCTATTTTTGAAAGTTTAGAAAAAGGAAATTTTAATGGTATTACCTCCGTTCTAACTTTATTAGAAATTTTGGTTAAACCTAAAAGAGAGAACAATTCACTTCTTACCGAAAGATATAAATTATTGTTTGAAAACTTTCCTAATTTACAGGTGAAGGAACTTAACGAAAACATTGCCGATATTGCTTCTAGTTTAAGAGCTAATTATAATATTAATACCCCCGATGCTATTCAGATAGCTACTTCTTTAGAGGCAAAAGCTGATATATTTATTACCAATGATGCAACTTTGAAAAAGATCTCAGAAATAAAAGTTTTATTATTAAGTGAAATGTTAAAATAGACCATAGGTTTTATAATAATGAACATAAATCAAAAAATATCTATATCAATTATTTTAATAATATTTTTATTGACTTTAACCGGTAACATTTTTCTCATTTTCGGGGTCTTTGCCCAAAACACCGATTATACACCAAAAACTGTTCCCCGCACCGTCATAGTAGAGCTCTTTGTTCAGGGAGACTGTCTTACCTGTCCCACTGCAGAATTCTGTCTGGAAGACTTAGCCTATGAATACGGCACCTCCAAATTTATTCTGGTACAGGAACACCTCTGGGGCGATGGCTATGATACCCCCGAGACCAATGCTCGTTATGACTGGTATGTTGGTGATGGGAAAAAGGGCACCCCCGACGTATTTATCGACGGCTCAACCAAAAGGCTTCAGGGGCTTTCCTGTGATTGTGTTGAAGGAAATTATGAATGTTATAAAAATGCTATCGATGAAGAACTTGCCCGGCCGTCTCTTCTGGAAATTTTCGCGAGTAAGACCCCTCACCCTGACCCTCTCCCTCAAGGGGCGAGGGAAGAAACGGAAGAATCTCTTCAAGAAAAGAGGGAAGAAGAAAGAGAAGACAATCAAGGGGTAGAAGAGGCGAAGGGAGAAGATAAAGAGGGAGAGTTAATAGAAGAAAATGTATTAAATATAATTATTGAAGGCATGGTAAAAAACGTAAGCGACATCCCCTTAAAAGATTTAGCGGTTTGCGGAATGGCTGGTCGGGAAGGGGATGAGCCCGGCCTATACAATTACATTCAAGATATATTCCCCTTCCGGAACATGCCCACACTTTTACCCGGAGATACCTTTAATTTTAAATATATTCCCGAAATATCGCTTGCCCCGGAATCCGAGATTGACGGAGAAGAAGAAGTCTTGTATCTGGTAATATTTGTCCAGAACACAATTACCAAAGAAATCCTCCAAGCCTTATATATAGAATAAAAAGAAAAAAAGGAGCGCCAAAATTGAATTACTTAGAAAAATATCACTTCTGGTTAGAAAATGAATACTTTGACGAACAAGCCAAAGAAGAGCTGCGTGCCCTTGCCGGCGACGAAGAAGAAATAAAAGACCGTTTCTACAAAGACCTTGAATTCGGTACCGGAGGCCTGCGCGGTAAAATTGCTATGGGCACCAACCGGATGAATATATATACCGTTTCTCGGGCAACTCAGGGCCTGGCTGATTATCTTATCAAAAAAGCCCAGGAGCAAAAAGATTCCCAACAATATCTGAATCGCGGTGTGGTCATTGCCTATGACTGCCGTCACAAATCCCGAGAATTTGCGGAAACTACCGCCTTAGTCCTTAATGCCAACAATATTAAAGCTTATCTCTTTGAGGATGTCCGGCCTACTCCTGAGCTTTCCTTTGCCGTGCGCCACCTTAACGCCGTAGCCGGTATAGTAATTACTGCCAGCCACAACCCGCCCGAATACAATGGCTATAAAGTTTACGGACCCGATGGCGGGCAGATAATTCCGGAGATTGCCGATAAAGTAATTACCCAAATCAACCAGATAAAAGACCATTCTCTGATTAAAAAACTTGACCGCCCCGCCGCTGTCCAAAAAGGTCTATTTAATATAATTGGCCCGGAAATAGACCAGGTATACCTGCGCAAAGTAAAAGAGCTTGCTATTAGAGATAAAGACCGGATAGAGATAGACAAAAACATTAAGATAGTCTATACCCCACTTCACGGAGCGGGGAATATTCCTATAAGAAAAATACTAAAAGAAAGAGGATTTACCAATGTATTTGTGGTGGAGGAACAGGTCACACCCGACCCGGATTTTTCTACTGTGAAATCACCCAATCCCGAATATCCTGCTGCCTTTGATCTGGCTATTAAATTAGGCCAAAAGGTAAATGCCGAGATTTTAATCGCCACCGACCCGGATGCTGACCGCATCGGCATGACCGTAAAAAATCCCTCCCGTCATTGCGAAGAACGTCATATTCCCCGTCATTGCGAGGAGCGCAGCGACGAAGCAATCTCATACACCGTCCTAAACGGCAACCAGGTGGGTATCTTACTTCTCCATTATATCCTAAGCAATAAAAAAGAGCTGAATCAGCTCCCTCCCAACGGCTTTATCGTAAAGACCGTAGTAACCAGTGATATGTCCAGGGTTATTGCTGACAGCTTCGGGGTAGATACCTATGAAACCCTGACCGGTTTTAAATTTATCTGTAATATGGAAAAAAATGTACAGGAAAAAGAAGGCAAAGAATTCCTCTTCGGCTACGAAGAGAGTATCGGCTACCTAACCGGAGATTTTGTGCGCGACAAAGATGCTGTGATTTCCGCCATGTTAATTGCCGAGATGGCCGCTTATTATCTTAAAAATGGGCTTAACCTGCTCCAGGTCTTAGAAGACCTCTACAAGAAATACGGTTACTATGAAGAAGTTCAGCACTCCATCTATCTGGAAGGTCAGGAAGGGGAGAAGAAGATAGCTGAAATTATGCAAGCCTTCCGAAAAAAACTCCCCGAAGTGAAAGATATGGAGATGGTCCGAATCGAGGACTACGAGATTGGTAAAAGTTATGATTTAAAATATAAAAAAACCAGCCCGCTTACCTTGGCTCGTTCTAATGTCTTAAAGATTATATTTTCCGATGGCTCCTGGTATGTCCTGCGCCCCTCCGGGACCGAACCCAAGATTAAGCTTTATCTGTCTTTTCACGCCCCTACCAAGAAAGAGACTCAACAAAAAGTTCATCTCGCAAAAACCACCATCTTACAAAAAATAAATTCCATAATCAAACCTGATTAAAATGTAGGGGTCGGATTCATCCGACCCGCAAAAACACCCTTAATATTTAACTTGAAATATTAAATGTTAAGGGTGAAAGTAAATAAACTATTTTCTTTTTCGGTATGCCTCTCTTCTGTGCCGTACATAATAAATAGTTAGGAAATCTTTATTAGTATCTACTTGATAAATTACTCTATAATCACCAACTCTAATTCTATAAAGTTTACTTGTGCTTTGAAGTTTACGATATTGAGTCGGAAAAGGATTTACGGCGAGAGATTCTATAGCTTTAATTAGTCGAGGAATTTGTTTTTGATCGATACCTAATAAATCTTTCTCTGCCGATCTTTTCCACTGAATATCATAAGAGTCCATTTTTTCTTAATCTTTCTTTTAGTTTACCAAAAGTTATCGTTGGTTCATCTCGGCGTTCAGCGACAACTGCCAGGTCATGAAGGTCTTCCATAAGCTCCTCATACTTTTTAATGGGAAGAATAGCAGCTGTTTTTTTGCCTTTTTCATCTACAATATATTTTTCTTTTTTAAAAACTTGCATCTATTGCTCTCCTTTCTATGAAGATAAATATTCAATACATTTTCAAATTTATATTTCATTTTGTTTTTTATTATAGATTATTTAACTAAAATTAGCAATTTTTCTTTATCACCCATTATCCATTAGACATTACTCTATTTAATGCTAACGACTATTTTAACCGGTTGACCGGGTAACTGGCCAACTGGCTAACCGGAGAACTGAATCCTGACAGACCGACCGGAAGACCGGTAGACTATTTCTTTCCCACAATTCTTCCCCACATCTTTTTCTTTATTACTTATCACTCATTACTTATTACTGTATTTGCCCCTTACAACTCGTGACTTGTCTTTTATCTTATATCTATTATCTGTATTTTTCTTTACTAACGACTATTCACTATTCACTAACGACTAATTTATCGGCCAATTGGTCAATTGATAAGCTTGCTTTTCTCCCCCACATATACTATAATCTACTTAAGTTCACATCCTGAACATAGGAGATATAAAATAAATGCCAACTCGAAAACATCTCGATACGCTCTTAGAAATAAAAGACGATCCCTCCGTAAATCAGCGTTCCCTAGCGCGCAAACTAAATATTTCGCTCGGCCTAACCAACGCAATCCTGCAAAACCTCATTCATCGGGGATGGGTAAAAGCCCAAAAGATGACCGGCCGTAAAATTCTCTATCTCATCACCCCGCAGGGTATGGCCAGGGCTACAAACTTAATCTATGACCGTTTTCGGGAGACCCAGAACTACTATCAATACACCAAAGAACTACTCACTTCCTATCTTACCGAACTCTACCACCAGGGTAAGAGGAGGGCAGTAATCTATGGAACTAACCAGTTGGCCGAGATAACTTATCTTTCACTCTTAGATAGTCCTATAAAGTTGCATTCTATCTTAACTGATGATTCGGACTCTTCATCCAAAAAGAAATTCCTTGGGCACGAAGTCCTGACTCTTTCTGACTTCATCGAAAAATATTCCAAGCAGCTTTCTGAAAAATCTCAGGAAGAATTGGTAATTATATCTACCGTCAGCCCGGATAAACTCCAGCAAGAGATAAAAAAATATAAAAAGATTAAAGACAATCTGAAGATTATTAATCTCGAAGATATTTTAAGAAATTTAAAAACCTAACCCTTGCATCTTGAAACTTGCAACTAAACGACTGAAAGGAGTTTAAATATTAAAATAATCAATATAGAATCCATCCTTAAAAATTCTACTTAATTTCCTCCCTCTTGAGGGGGGGAGGATTAAGGTGGGGGTGAGGTAGGGGTCGGATTCATTCCGACCCGCATCATCCGTAGGACAGGCGTCTCGCCTGTCAGAGATGGATTCCCTCTTTCGCGGGATGACATAGGAAAGGAATAGTCTCGCCTGTTATGATAATATTTCTGTTATTGCCAGGGTGTCACTCAATATTACTTGAGTTCCACCCAAAGCAATCTCATCTTGCAATCTATTATAATATAAAAAATAATAAATAAGGATAAAATACTAACGAACTTAAAAAAGATAATTTCTCAAGGTGAATCAGAAACTGTTGAATTTAAGAAATCACCAAGTGAATCAAAAGAAATAATCAAAACTATTTCTGCTTTTGCCAATACAAAAGGTGGAACAATTTTTACCGGTGTTTCTAACTATGGGAATGCGCTTGGAGTTGAAATTGGTAAGGACACTTTAGAACGCCTTGTTAATCAAATTACCCAAAATACTGACCCCAAAGTCCATCCCCGTATAACTGTTGAGAAAATAGATGAAAAGCAAATAATCGTTATTAAGGTAAAAGAATCATCCGATCACTTAGTTTTAGCCTTTGGTCGTCCCTACAGACGAGTAGGTAAATCAACACTCCAAATGTCCAGAGATGAATACGAAAAGTTAATCTTAGAAAAGCACAAAGATAAACTATATTTTGATTCTCAAATCTGCAAAGAAGCTACCTTTGCTGATATTGATAAAGAAAAAATTAAATGGTTCCTAAAAAAGGCCAAAGCAGAAAGGAATTTAAATATTGACTACTCTACTTCTTCCGTAGAAGCATTAAAAAGATTAAATTTGCTCATCGATAATAAACCTACAAATACTGCAATTCTGATGTTCGGTAAAAATCCGCAAAGGTTTTTTATTCAATCTGAAATAAGATGCGCTCGCTTTAAAGGAATAAAAGCAGTAAAGCCATTTATTGATATGAAAGTAATTGATGGCAGTATTTATGAACAAATTGATCAAGCAGAAAAATTTATTTTATTTAATATCAAAAAGGCTGCTTGGATTGAACCGGGCAAGATAGAAAGACAAGAGAAATGGGAATATCCTCCAGATGCAATTAGAGAAGCAATTATTAATGCTATCGCTCATAGGGATTATTATTCCTCTGCTAATGTGCATATTTCTATCTTTGACGATAGAGTAGAAATTTGGAATCCAGGCAAACTTCCTCCACCCCTAACTCCAAAAGATTTAAAAGAAGAACATAAATCAATACCTGTAAATCCTTCTTTGGCTAACCTTCTATTTCTGATAAAATATATTGAAAGGTGGGGGACTGGAACGAATGACATTATAAAATGGTGCAGAAAAGAGGGCTTACCCGAACCTATATTTAAAGAAGTTACCGGTGGTTTTGCTGTAGTTTTAAGGAAATTTCAGATACCTGAAAATCTTGAGTCGTTAGAATTAAACGAACGGCAAAAGAAAGCAATAGAATATATAAGCCAGAAGAACAAAATTACAAACAATGAATATAGAAAACTTTTCCCTGGGATTACTGACAGGACTGTCTTAAATGATTTAAGAGATATGGTAAAGAAAGGGATTTTGGTAAAAGTAGGAAAAACAAAAAACACTTTTTATCAATTCCGAAATAATTCCGAAATAATTCCGAAATAAAACAGTAAAGCAGGTGAGATTCTCCGCATCGTAAGGAGATTATTATTAGAAAGGATGAGACAAAAGGTACCTATTATGAATTCATATAATATGCCAACTTTATGCCAACCTTATGCCAACTTTATCTACTTTGGCAAGCAATATTTAGAAGATTTAGATTTAAATAAGAGGCAAATTATAGCTATGGAATCCATTAAAAAAATTGGAAAAATTACAAATAAAGGTTACAGAGAAATGTTTCCAGAAATATCCGATGAAACAGCAAGGCTTGATTTAAGTACCATGGTTAGAAAAAAGTTATTGAATAAAAGAGGCGAATATCCCAGATTTATTCCAGATTATTATAAATATTCCTCTTTATGATAGGACCATAAATATTAATTGTTTTTGATCAAACGATTGTTTTTTAATTTTATTTTTATCTTGACTGGCCGACTGGCAGACCGGTAAACCGGAAGACTGAATTGACTGGCCGATTGGTCGATTGAATTTGATATATCTCTTGACTTTATACTTCAATTGCAGTATAATTAATTTGAGGTGATAATATGAGAAGACAGACAAGTATAAGAGTAGAAGATAGGTTCTATAAAGAATCAGAGAAAGTATTCGATGCATTAGGATTGAGCTTTGGAGACGCAGTGAACTTGTTTCTTGCAAAGGTAGCATTAGAGAAGAGGATACCATTTGAGGTAGGAATTCCTTCAGATAAACTCATAGAGAGAATTCATAATATTGAGAATAATGAAGACGTAGAAATTTACAATACAGCAGAGGAACTCTTTAAAAAACTGGGGATTTGACATTGTTAAAGATAAAAGTTGAGAAAAGGTTCAAGAAAGATGTTGAAAGGGATAGGAGAAGCGGTAAATACTCGCAATTAGATTTTGAAATATTAAAGCATATCATTACTACATTACAAGAAGAGAAACCAGTTGATCCTATTTATAAAAAGCATCCTCTACTTGGAACATCGAAAGGATATGAGGCAATACATATCAAAAGCGATTGGATTCTGATATTTAAAGTTGAAAAGCCTCTCCTAATACTTGCCATGATTGGTTCTCATCCTCAGGTGTACAAAAAACTGAAGTGATTGAATTTGTTATATTAGATAAAGCTCAAAAGGCTTATATTATAAGGGTTTTTCAACAATTCAATAATTAACTGATTATTAGATTAGTGAAATAGAGAACTGTCCCCTGTTCCACGAAAGAATAAGCTTAGGGAAAAGATAATTAAACTAAAAGTTTCTGTTTTACCCGACTTTGTAGTGTAGTAAATGTTTTAAGGAGAATGAAAAACCATGAATAATCAACTTCGAGAAGAAAGGAAGACGGCTACAATAGATCTGACACAACTTGTTACAAAAGGTTTATTGATTAGAGTCGGAGAAGGGAAGCGAGGGATACATTATATCCTGCCAAATTACGCAAAAAATACGCAAAAAATTACG